>Ga0116227_10002023_pt1 | contig 46140 bp, 35 predicted proteins | sample S1TSphgellanicum_FD_89693 | JGI IMG/M metagenome (GOLD analysis project Ga0116227, IMG submission 89693) | Host-associated microbial communities from peat moss isolated from Minnesota, USA - S1T2_Fb - Sphagnum magellanicum MG | ecosystem: Host-associated > Plants > Peat moss > Unclassified...
CAAAACATTATTGATTGAGTTTCAAAGGTTTTTTCTACTAGTGTTATCCATAATAAATCACTTTTATAAATAATTATAAATGATTATGTTTATTAAATCTAATTATTGTTATAACATAAATTTTTATATTATATAATTTATATTCTTATACTAGAAGAAATTAATTAGTGTAAATAATGTGACATTACTTTCAAATCATTGTAATTATTTCAGATAAAAATTAATTAGTATGTGCATAATTATTTTATAATTGAAAATAATTATTCGCACTTTTTAATTTATAACTTCAAACCTGAATTAAAAATTTGGAAAAATTACAATGTAGTTAAAATAATTCTTTTACTAATTGTAATTTCGCGAATTATTATATAATAATATTATCTAAAAAAATTATGTGCTTAATCATTTTTGATAAATATTTTATAGTAAATTTACAGTAATTATGAAAATTAATATTATGTTTGACAAATTATTGTATTTATAGTTAATAATTACCAAGAGAAAATAATTATTTGACCTATAATAATTTTTACAACAATAAATGTAAGTATACAGTAAGTAAGGTAATTAGTTGAATAATAATTTTTAAACAATTCGTGTAAGAATTTACTTTCTAATAACAATTTTTAATTCATTACTTATAATTTCGAAATAAATATTTTAAAATTTTAACTTTGAAATTATAGTCATTAAATTAATTTTACATTAATTATATTATATATAATTCAATCAGATTCTAAAAATTAATTAAATATTTTTAAATATTTTATTTATTTAATTATTTATGAGGTATGTATTAATAACTTGTGAGTAACTAAAAAACTAGTTTGTTAAATATTAAAATGTTATTACTTATTTCAGTAATTGATAATGAATACTAAATATTTGTAATGTATAATTTATAATTTAAATATATGTAAATTTAATCATTATTAATTAAATAATTATCTAATATTTGAATTGTTTGAAAATCTGAAAACTAAGAAAGTAAGGCATGAAGAAAGTCTTGGAATTAGTTTGTAAAGAAGTTGCAACTTTAAAACTTATCCCATATTGTTTGTTCTTCATTCCTATTTTGAACATTATATAAACAAAGGGGTTTGCCCATCCAATTTCACATCATGAAATTAGTGCACATGGGATGGGCTAATCAAAAGGCTCAACCCAAAACAAATAAATAAATAATACACAATTCTACCTAGGTACCTACCAACCTAATATTAATATTTTATTAAATTAAAATTATAATGCCACGTGGCATATTTACATTGGGCCACGTGTCATAATATAAGATCATCCAAATATTTGAATTGAACGTTTTAGATTATTTCAAAATAATAATAATTTTATAATGTATATTTTAAATAATCAAATATTAAGACACGTGGCAGCACATGATTTGCCTTCAAATTGTGACCAAAATAGTTGCATCTTAGTCGCATGTGACAATACGTATATAATGGAATCAAAGGATGAAATGTATTTATTGACTTTTTCTTTCATACAATACCCTTTGTGATTTGCGACTAGTTTATCACATGCGATTTATCTTAGGCGACTAAAAGGATTTTAGTTGCAAAATGTTTCTTGCAACTAAAATTTAGTCACAAAAACTAGTTGAAAATACATGTTTTTCTTTTAGTGTATGATTGTGTTCTAATTTAAGGTTGTGATTAGTTAAGTTTAAAAAAAGGGGAGGGGTTTGCAAATACAGGTAGGATTGTTGTTTGAAGCAAATAGGAAAAATATATAAAAAGGAAGGGGAAGTTATTAAAAGGGAGGATTCTACTTGGCAAAAGCCAAAACATGTACACTAGGTTGGTTCAATAGTTGTTTATTTAACATTGTGTTATATTCTAAGGTACATTCACAAAATAAGGAGCTGGGGGTGCACCCTTAGTAAGGACTTCAGTTATTGCTAATTCCAAAAGATTCCCAATGTATATTAGGAATATTCCATTTGTAAGTTGCAAAAAGACATAAAAATGTCCTTTTGACCCCAAAATATGTTGCATTATACTCTAATGTGAATATGTGTTTTAAAAGACTCTTCAAAATTATGTCATTTTAAAGTTTTTTAGAAGTCATTTATGAGTTTTTCCAAGCAATAAAAGCACTATAAAACATTGGTTACAATGTTGAATAATGCATTTGTGAATTCAAATTTCATTATATTCATTTCAAATTTTTACATGTGTTTCCACAATATATTAAAAACATTATCATCAAAACATATCAAAGAAATGTACAATATTAATATAAGTTTTGACACTAAAACATGAAAAAAAAAATTGTGGTTACACTTCCTATGGCTCCTATATTTGTGGATGTACCCTCTATCATTTCTATTTGGTAAGGTATTTATTGTAGGACAATTAGTTTTATACTTTGCCATGTGTGGTTGAAACTTTGTGCAATGTGAATAAGGTTCTAATTTTTTTATGTTTAAAGGTAGAATTTATTTTCATAGTGTGGCTCTAGAGTCTCATTTTTCATGTTTCAAGAAAACTCACCTACCAATTGCAGGAACTCATGATCAAGTTCAAAACAACAACAAACATAGCAAGTTTATGTTTTGTGTTGGTTGTTGATTTAATAATGCACAACACATCCCATGCCACAATCCAAGATCATTGAACGTTAGTTCAATAACAAGTCCATAGAATCACTTTAAAATCTTTTCACCCAAATTTGATCATGGATGAACTTTAACTCTTGTTAAAAAGCTCATTAATTTTAGCTTTTCTTTCATTAGCTATAACAGCCTTGATTTAGTTCCAACCTCATAAACTTCAACTCCTTTGGGGGATCTTAACTCCAGTTAGAAAACCAAACACCAACTTAAAATGAAATTATCTAAAAATATTAAAAACCCCAATTGGGTCTACTTCAAAAAATTTATATATGCATATTTAAACATCAACTTCTATTTCCTACATGGGATTTTTTAGTTCTTCCACTTGGGTGTTTGCAAGTTAGAATGTCCATTTTTGAATGTCATTGCATCAATTTTTCTACAACTTCATGGATTGGACTATGTCTTATGTCAAAAAATTTGTTCATTTGATCAAAAGGGATTCATTTATATGATTCTTATACAGTTTATTGTGATATAAAACTAAAATCATTTTAAATAAATATTTTTACATCACATGAGGGAGTTTTAACTATAAACAAGTTTTAGTGTCATAGTCCGTAATAAGTTGGAAATGGATTCATTATAATCATGGTCTGTAATAAGAAAACACCATTATTTTTCTAAAAATTAAAACTTATCTTTGAAATTCAAAATGAAGCCTTATTAACCATTTTAATATCATATGGAAGTTTGATGTACTTTAATGACACAAAAAAAAAATGAAAAAAGCAAAGTCCTTCATGTTCACATTTTTTGGAATTAAGATAAAAAATTTCACAAAAATTGAAACTTAAGTTATACTATAATGATATGTGGCATTATTTTATAAAAAATATGAGAAATTTTATAAATAAAAAAGTTTATATTTTTTGCCTATAAAAAATACACTGTGAAATGGACTCCATTATAGACATAAAAATGTTCCACTCTGGGTGAATGCATGGTAAAGTATGCAAAAAAAGTTAACGAAAAAAATCAAATTTAAAAAGAGGCAATTTTTCATTAAAAAAAAATTACTTAAATTTCATTTTGAAACTATTGAAACCTCAATTGGGTTTATTGTAAATCAACTACAAAATTTCAAAAAAATTGGAATAATAAAAGTAGGGAATAAATACATTTGAAATTTATTAATCAATATATCTTTCAAACCTACTTTTTCATTAAGAAATTTAATGAAATACACATGTATGAAGTTATAGCAAAAAGATCATTATATTTTCAAGGGCAATACCAAAAAACAAATCTATTTTCTCTTTGGTAAAATAATTTTGACACATACTTCGACTATAGAAAGTAGGTTTTAAAAGCTACTTGCATTTAGAAAAGTCTATTTGAAACCTACTTTTACAATGTAAAATTAAAAAATTAATGCATAATAATGAAAAAGTATCTTGTTATTTTTCATTCAACTAAAAAGATTGAATGTATAACAATTTTATGATGGGTTTTGGTCCTACTTTTTATTCACTTGACAAGTAGACTAGCAAGTGCTTTTAGTTGTACACTTTACCATGCTTTCACCCCTCTAGCTTGCAAATGCCTACAAATTGATGGAATGTTCCCTGTCATTTTTAACTACATATGGAAGTTGTTTTCTTCCATTTGAAATTTATCCTTGATCTCCTTTCAAGAATGAAAGTAGTTGCGATCATTTTTCCAAAGGTCATCTACCCTACATAAGCCAACCTTGTGCATTTTGTGTTAGTTAGATGGAGATCCCAAATTCAACCCCTCTAAAAGAAAAGCCCCACCACAATCACACATGTTTTATAAAAACTAAATAAGGGGAAAAAATGAAGTTTGACACCCATCTTTTTTCATGCCTTCATGAACTTCCCCCATATTTTTAAGTTGGGAGGTGAAACATGATCATGGACTAAAATCCAATTTAGGTTAGGGATCCACATAACAAGCTTAGATGGTTTGCATTGCTTTAAATTAAAACATAGTAGGGTTTTGAAGTTTGAATCCACGAGCTCATACACTAATAAAACCAAAGTGTAAACATCAATAGAACATTATTAATCATTATTCTTCCTATTAATGGTAGATGCACTATATTTTAATATTGAAGTTTTCCCTACTAGATGTTTTTTAAAAAAACTCATGATCAACATCCTTGGTATCAATATCCAAGGTGCATGGGGCACCTAACAACTTGAATAATTCTCTTTCCTAAGCACATTTCTAGCCAAAAACATTTGTCAAATCAAGTTTTTTTTTTTTTTTAGAGCATCAGTTTGCAACTAACTTATCCAACCCTTTTATGAGGACAAATAATTGTAGTAAATTAACCACATTACATAGGTTTTCCTCTTCCCTAATTGACAACACAATGTCATTAACATATTGCACCAAAATCTATTGTCTTGTTCCTCTTGGAAGAAAAATTCCTTTGACGTCTCCTAATCTCTTTTTGCTTCTTTGACTTGGCATGTACTCTTTCCAACAAGAAAAATAAAATAGGGACCAATGAGCATCCCTATCAAACCCCCCTTTCAATTTTGAATTTTGCCTTTGTAATGTTGCCATTGACATAAACTATTTTTAGCATCCTTGAATACCAACCTTACAATTACAATAAAATAGGTAGATATGCACATTCTTTCTATAGCCATGCCCGTGCCATGAATAGAAATTTCCATCCTTGGACCTTGTCATGGTACACCTTGGTCAAATCCAATTTGAGAACTTGATCAAAAGCTAGTTTGAACATTTAATCCAATCTATAGTCTCTTGTCATGTGCTACCACATTGGCACATACACCTCTCGTTATCCACACACCACACAAAATAACATAAAAACACTCTAACTAGTGCATACTACTTAAACACTAACCTAGTTATGACTTAACTAGATAGCCAAACTAAAATTCTTGACACTCTTGAGCTAAAAGCACATTGTTAAAAATGCATATGAATGTTATAAATGTCATTTGATCTACACCAATTATGCCCATAAAAGTGGGTTGCAATTTCAATTATAAAGCTTTAGCCATGATTTTGTAAAATAGGTTAAAAAAAGTAACTAACTACTAGTTGTTGAAGTTCTCCTTCTCACTAATTCTAAACAAAAGAGTTATTATCCCCTTGTTTATCATGTTGGGGAGACTCCCATCTTTGATTACTATCTCAATCATCTTGTGAAAATCCTCACCAATGAAGTACCAAAAGAAATTGTAAAATTCAATAGTCATTCATCCTAGTATTTTATTCATGACCATAGATTTTGCAACCATGTGAAGCTCATTATTATGAATGAATTTTGCCAAACACATGTTCATGCTCTTTGTGAACTTACTTGGGATTGATTCAAGGACTTTATGTTTTAGGATTGTTTGCCTTTAAAGTTAAATTGTTATTTGCTTTATATAATTTGTTATAAAGTGACAACAAATTTCTTCTAGCTTTTCTTACCTTGATACCATGAACTCCCTTTTTTCATTCTTGAAAGCTAAAACTCTAAAAAATCTTTTGAGGTCAAAAGCTAAATCAAGTTTTGTTGTAGTTGAACTTTCCTTTTTTAACCCAATACTTGTGTTGAATAGCTTGCCACTACAATTCAAATATTCTTATTATTGATTGTGTCATTTCTCAAAATAAATGTTTCGTGTTGTTCTTTTTCCTATGATACCTAAATGTTACCCATCAACTACTCACCAAGTGCCATGGGAAAACAAATGTATATATAAAATCATAGATTTTCATGTTGTGTTTAAGGGGAAATTTTACTAAATTTAGGTTCAAGCTTGACATGTCTTTATGTGGCCCTTATTTATCCCCTCCCCTCCCCCCCCCCAACCATAATTGATGGAGAAAGTGTTTTGTAAATGGAACATGAGAAGTTGAAACCAAGGGAATTGTTATGGAGGTGAAGCAATTGAGAAAATATTGTTAGTTTCCTTCTTGTATGTGTCATATAGAACATCATTAGTTTTCTTTCTTACATGCATTATCTCTTTGTTGGACATCATTGTTATCATTATGGAATCCAATTAAAACCTGATTCCAATAAACACCCTTGGAATGATATGTTCATTATTTAATACCTAAATCATTCTCTATTTTTCAAAATGATTATTTTTTATGTTTTTTAACACAATTTTTTAGTTATAACTACCTTGTTCCCACACACACACAAACACATCTCTCTCCCTATGTCTAATGTTTGGTGGTAGTATTTACAAAAATAACTAATTTTTAAAATGGAAATGACCACAAACCAAATAAATGGTTGAATGCCATATGTTCATAAAATAAAGTATTATGTGAAAAACAATAAATCACATATTTCCAAAGAAAAAATGAACTTTTCATTTGTTCTTAAAATTAATCAAATAAAGTGAATCAAATTATTTTTTATTGTTGTACCAAATAAATTTGTTAATAAAATTTATTATTATTTTTTTTTTACTAAAATAACTTTCAAGTCCATAATTATATGTCTAAAAAGTCCTCAACATAGTGTTTCACAATTAGATGGAAATCTATCCAAGAGTTCATGATTCAACAAATAGAGGTATAACAATTTTCAAAATGTTACTACTCACAACAGGTTGATGAAGTGTGAAGGATGAATTCATGACATCATGTTTGGCAATGGGGTTCCATCTTACTTTGACTTTGAAAATTTTACTCCCATCCACCACAATGTGATTCTCACAAGTTGTTTGAGGTGTGAGGCATGTTTTGACCTTCAACATAAAACAATTAGAGACACTATGACTAGATTATTCTTCACTCAATTTACATAGTGATGAATATATTTTTGGGTTTATTTCAATCATTTCAATGATTGTAGACCAAATAGTTTTACTATAAGATTGTAATATGTTTAGACAAATGCCCACCATTTTCTATTGACCACTTATTTAAAAATTTCTTTAAAACCCAATCCATACTATTTTAAGTCTCTAGGTTATTGCCATGCAACAAGAAGCCATTTTGTTCTTCAATGATGCCAATTGTCATTGCCAATGACAAAGTATTTTGATTCGTTAAAGACATGATTTTCAAAAATGAATCGACATGTGCTTGGCTTTAACACCAACTAGATCACTAATAGTAACTACATAAGTTTTAGCAAGTTCCATTCTTTTGGTCTTCAAAGCTTGTTGAGAGGTTACAAGAAAGAATTTATTTTATTTTGTGGATCAACTTTAAATGCTAAACTAATCACAAGGTGGAATTGGTTGACACATGATTGTGAATTTTTGCAAGATTCTTCTCCATAGGTCTATTGATTTTTTAACACCTAAGTGATCATTGGCACTTGGAAAAAAGGGGGTTGTTTTTACAATTCAATTTCCACACACCCTAATGTTTGCATATTCCCAAAGTTTGATGATTCCACTATAGCATTATTTCATACTAGCACATTGAACAAAACTCCACCAAAAAAATTCAACCATTTATGTGAAACCCATAAAAAATTTATACCATTCAAAGTTGAATAAGAAGTTCATTTGACTAGCAACAAAAATCAAGATTTGTACTTGGACCAATCAAATTATCTCATCATGGATTTATTTGTTGGACCCATGTTAGTAGCAAGATGTTGTTAAGTATCATCTCCCAAAGTTTGAAGCATAATAACAAATAACATATTAGGAATTTGTGTTCCGTGCAATACATGATGGTCAAGTCGAAGCACTAATATGCTAGCATCATGTAAACCAATGTACTTCCATGCGCATCAAAATTTAGCAAGTTTTCAACCATCGAGTTTTGAAGGCAAACAAAATGAATCAAATGCACTAAATTTCACACCATTTGACAAAGATGACAAGGAGAGATGTGAATTTTATTTCAAACAAAAGCTTCATTGCCCAAAAATACACTATGAACAAGGATAGCATGTGGAAAAGAGTTGTTGAGCAACTTGGGAAAAGGAACCATTGAACCTCTTTTCAACATGAATATACCTTGTGAGATTTCACCAATGAATTAGGTCCATTCATGTGTCTATAATCAACCCCTATATCTTGAAAGAAGTGAATAATATTGGTTGTGCCAATAAATGTTACTAGGTGCAAAAATGGTGAGGGTGGGCATATTTCAATTTTACAATTATGTTTAGGTTGCTTTTTACTATGGGTGTGTGTGGGTGAGGCAATGTGCGCTCAAATTTGAATGGCTTTGTTTGCCTTTCCTACCAAGGCAAGGATATTGTGTTTAGATTCATTATAGAGTACCTTACCCTAAAACATGTATTTAATTAATTCCAAACTTTGGAAAAGTCCAAAAATAACTTAAAACAATTTGGATAATTTTAGAAAAATTAAAATTGCAAATTGAACCTAGTGGCCAACAAGCCCAATGCATATTATCATTATTGGTAGTAATCAAAATAATAATATGAGAGAGGCTAATATGAATATTATGCAGATCACAAAAGAAAAACATGAAATAGAACTAATACCAAGTGGTCAATAGTGAAACTTGAGGATTGAACAACATTTGAAAGATTTAGGAAATAATTCTAAAATAAAAGAGGATTCAAAAGGACAATATGAATATTGTGTAAGTCACAAAAGCAAAACTTGAAATAGAACTAATTATATACTTGGTGATCACTAGGTGATAAAAAGTGAATATGGAAAATTGAACAACATTCGAAAGATTTTGGTAAAAATTTCAAAATAAAAAAAGACTCAACAGGACAATATGAATATTGTGTAAATCACAAAAGAAAAAATGAAACAGAACTAATACTTGGTGGTCACCAAATGATAAAAGTGAAAATGGAGGCTTTAAAAGGATGTGAAGGATTCAAAATATTTCCAAAATAAAAGAAGAATCATGAAAGATCCATCAATGAAGGTCAATCTCCTCATTAAATAATCCTCAAAATAGTGAAATGAAGAAAATTTGAAGTTGACATGTTGAAAATAATCATAATTATCATAGGCCACATTCTAAATAATTTCATTACTCATATCACAATATTGTAATAGATGATGGAAAAATATATAATTTCAAAACTTAAAAACGAATTCATTTTTTAAAATAAATAAATAAATCATTTTTGTCAATGTGGAAATTGACCTTAGGCTATGGTATAGTTTAAGGGATTTTGGACCCTACGTAATAGGTCTATTTTTATATGATGATTTTTGAAAGATGGTATTTTGGCTTGTGTTGAAACTTGAGATTAGTTACAGAGTTATGATACCTTGAAGGATTTTGGTTTCTTTTAAAGGATTTTTTGAAGATTATATCTTTGCATGGTGAAATATTTGAATTTCCATAATTCGTGTTTTGCCTTAAGATACTTTTAAGTGGCAAGGCCACAATGTGACACACCCCTTGTTCTTATTGCCCATAGTTGGAATTTTGCTAGCCCATTCTTCTTTAATAACATTTGATTGGTTGACATTTAAGACCATAACTAGAAACTTAGACACCTAAACCCAAAAAATTGTTTTTTACATGACAAATGACCATTGAATTGGACAAGGGCTAGCCCACACAATTGCAAATTAATATTGATCTCAAAAATATGTTTAGGGTTTATGTTTTTGCTTGGAAACTTCCTTTTGGATTAAAAGGATAGTGAGCCATTCATTGACCCATATTGGCCAATTGAGTGCAATTGAATGCTTAAGGGTTAATAGGTTTAAAGAACAAATTGTTTATATTATTGTGATCAAATGCTAACACATTCACTCTTCTCATTTTGAAGAAAATCCAATTACATAAAATTAATTGAAGTGATGGAATCCTATTCAAAACATTGAAACATAAAGTTCATGTACATCATGCACAATCTCGCAAATTCAATCTTGGAGCCTCTTTACAAACAGTTCCAGATCAAATTTGCTTACAATGCTTGAAGAATTTCTCAAATTAGTGCACATTTCATGACAAACTCCAATGACTATGCTTCACCCACATCGCATTGTGTTGTTAGTTATCGAGTTGTTAACTCATCGTCAATTAAATGGTCTTCTTAATAAAAGTCCTAAGTCCTAAACCCTAACCCTAAAACCTGAAAATCCATTAGCATTTCACTAGTTACATACATGATGTCCAGGAAATGGTTTCATGCCTATTACCTACCCGCATTTTTCATGCCTTTGTACTATACAATTAAATGGTGACAGACCTGCTGCAGAGACTTGATATCATGTTATTTTACGAGGTCAAGCAAAATCAGGAGGGATCAAAAGCAAGCTATGAAGGCAAAAGGGCATTTACATATTAAAAGACATACAACAAACATGCACCAATGACATAGTGTGGAAAAACACTATGAAGTGATCTAGTTAATAAGTTCCTTTATAAGAATTCCACTTGAGTTGCAATTGCATCCACAAAGGGGAAATGCCACAAACACCACGAGTGAGAGTGGGATCAAATACATTGAAGTCAACCTTCTGCAAAGTATCGAGCAGGACTCCTGTCGGCACCTGCAAGCAGCGAAAAACCCATTTCATCACTCACAACCAGTCTTGCACACAAAACACAAGAACACACGTGTAAGAAGATTCTGTTAAGAAAACCACCACCACCCCCAACCCAATTGGTGTCTTCATTGACACTGGATGTATTCTTTTAATTTCTTGTCTCATTTTGATGTGTATTCAAAGTAACCAGAAAATTTGGAGACTTTTTTTTTTTTTTGGGGTTACTGCTGTCACCTCTTTTTCGGTACATGAAGTCCACTGAGCTGCATTAAACAAGATTTGTGCACATCTCCTAGCTCATCACATGAATAGAGTACCCTGAGACACATGTATAAGACACTCCAGATGGAGAAAGGCCCTCTTTTTCCTTCGATAGCAGTACAGATGCAAGCGTTATGAATTTAATAATAACAGCATCACAAGATCTACCTAAGAAAGTACATCTGTTCACTTAAGTCTTTCAAGTTGGCAGATTACTGTACAAATCCTCAGTGGGAAGAGGATTGCACCACAAGAGCAGTTTCTTTGAGAATCAATTTTTTTAATGATAAGACTGCTAAGGATTCTATAGGTATGAGAAGTACCGCAGGTAAAAGCACAGGTTTGGCAGCAGCAGGAATAGTTCCTGAGAGTGAGCGAGCCTTTTCTAGATGTGCACTTGCAGCAGATGCCACCTACAATACCCATCATAATCCCATGAACATTAACTACTGCCACCCAACAAACTGCATCAGCAATGAAGGATCTATAATTTCTCTATCTATCATTTGACATTGGAAGAAAAAGGAAATGAGATCCAAGAGCCCTCTATTTTACTCCATACCTAACAAGGGGGTAACAAACAGTACATACTCTCACCTCATGGACTGCACTTGATAGAGCTTCCAGGTTCTTCCCTCTATATAAATCCTCCTGAGCCAAACCATGCTGCAATCAACACTGGACGGCTATTAGTACCAATCACCCAACATACAGACTAGCAATTCATGTCTTTTTTCTGATGGAGATGAAAATCCAATACAAACCCAAAGACATGAGCACAGTATTGATAAGTTTTGCGGATGAATTTTTTAACCTTCGCAGCAACATCCAAGGGTATGTAAGACCGGCGGCGAGCGGCATGATAAGGAGATGCACGAAGCAAGAGTGCAAGCCCTGCTGACTTGCCTGCATCTCCATTCCAAAAACCTTGTCATCAGTTGCACATACTCTACACAACTAACAACTTCCACATTTAGAAGAAATGTGAGAAACCTATCAAACTAAAGTTTGCCCATACATGCAAACAGCCACCACTTCTACCCACCACTCACTTTCCAGTGCTCCATGAATGGGGGGGCGGGGGGGTTTGTACAAGTAGCCAGAGATTTTCATTCAGATATTCTTGTTTAAATCACCTATATGGGAAGCAGCATGATCTGCTGCAGTGTTACGTACGCCAGCTGCCTCTAATGTCAAGTACAGAAGAGCAGAACTTGTGTCTTCAGCATACCTGTCACAAACCCAAAAGAGTACAGCACCACACATATATCAGAAAAGGGAGATGAACCAGCAATTGCCATTCCCCGACATAAAGAGAACCTGCAAAGGGCAACGGATAGAATTGCAGAAGCAAGCATTCTTGATGGAAAACCTCCTACCGTTCAATTTCAGATATATCTGTAGGTGAGGTTGCCATGTCCAGATCCAGACTCTAAAACAGCCAAGCCACCACAACACAGCACAAAACACCAACCCAACTGTCAGAGAAGCCATGTAAATTGATCTGAGGGCATGAAAATGAGCATTTACTACTGGATGCTGCAAGCTTCTGAGGTAGAGTATCAAAGTGGACATACCCGAGCCTCCAGCAAGCGGGTAAACCAGTGCTTGCTTAGGCGATGCTCTGTGATGACTGACCCAAGGGCTTGCACCACTGGATGCTCCAGCAACCTCTTCTGTTCATGATAAAGCTGGCATTAAACCTTTGACAAGAACTTGAAAGCAACGAGCAATGAAATGTAGCTCAGTCAAAGAGCAAGCTACAGCATCTTGAGGTGCTACATGCCCACCTCATGTCATTGCTTGACTATGATGTTGAGTATTTCCTCAATAGCTACCAAGTCAGTCAGTCACCTTTGGAAAAGTCTTAAGTTTGATATTAGACTGTAGATCTATCCTACATGGGAGATAGAGAGTCCATGCAATGTTTCCCTTTCAAACCTCAAAGCAACTACAACTTGAGTACCTATGCAAAGCAGCTACACATTATGATTGTCATTGAGAGGACAAAAGGAGATTGTTTACCTTGTAGATACCATCTATTGCATCTCGCCACCAAACCAAGCGCATCATTGCCAAACTGATCTCTCGACTATCCCCAGCCTGACAGGAGAGAGGGAATTATGTGTCACAAATGGTATGGAGAGCGGGGGGGGGGGCCAAGCACACCACCATATACAAAATGAAAAACTCTCATACATGTGCACATACTTGTTGGAGGAATCCAGAACTTCCAATTGCAGAATCTTTACTAAATTCACACAGAGTTTTTGCTTCACCATAAGAGTAAGGTGAGGTACTCAATGGAAGCAGCAGCTACATGTTCAAACAGAGGGTTTTATTCTCCAACTTCTTCTAGTCCCATCCCTAGTTAGGGTTGAGAGCTAGATGGTGACTTCTTCCCCCACAAGCTTCATCTATGGAATTGGAAAATGGGGGTGTCAGGAGAGGATATTTCTGTGTCGTTCCTTACTTGTGCTGTCTCAATATTGAAAGCTCTGAGAGCAAAAGCTGCTGCTCTTGGTGCTGGTGGCAAATGCAATGCACATAAATAGTTTGCATAGTCATATTTCCTGGCAATCCCCCCCCAAAACAGGCACAACACACACACAAAATCTAATCCATCTCATCAATCTATTCTAGTAATTTTTTTATTGCAACAGCAACCAATTCTTTGCATCGGACCAATATTTATTATCAAAAGTACAGAATCATTCACATCAAGCACTAAGTTGTACCATTGGTAGGAGTGTCGAAAGAAAATCTGCGAAAGAGCAATTGGAAGAAAGTTCATCATCAAAAGAAAGTCTCAGAGAGTGTGAAAGTGCTGCACTCTCTCCCACTCACCTGACTTGTTGCACACAATAGGCAAGTGCATTTCGGACTTTGGTGGAAGATGATGTAGTGCTTGTTGTCATGTACCCTAGCTAGCTCTACTGCCTGCCTATCTCAGAGTCTCTTTGCTCCACTACTACCCAACCAACACCATCCAAAGTTCAAATGTTGAATAACAAGCAAATGGGTGCCAGAAAAACACAAATTCCAGATGCCTCTCTCTCACACACACATACACATATGATAACTATCTCTGTGAATTTAGGGTTTAGGGCTTGGGAAGAGTGAGTGTGTGTGCTTGCCTGCCTCTGCTCCACTACTACCCAACACCATCCGAAGCTCAAATGTTAAGCAACAAACCAATCAGTGCCAGAACCACAAAAACTCCAACCGCTTGTCTCTATCTCTGTCTCTCTCTAACACCAGAGTCACCTTTGTGAATTTAGGGTTTAGAGCTTGGGAAGAGTAGAGTGTGTGTTCTGGAATGCAGGTGGTTGTGCATGTGGGTGAGGAGTAGTTCTTGAGATGGCGTTTTGGAAACCGGGTACTGGAAGACCAGGAGCAAGTTCTTTAGGAGGAGCCGAGAATGGGCAGGAAGATGGTGACGATGGGTCGTTGTTCATTTTCCCCTCTTCTAGGTACACACACCTCTGTTTTTTCTCTATTGCAACTAGATAGATGATCCTGGTGCTGTTTGTTGCAGCAGTCCCAGTGTTGGGTGTTCTTGGTTCACTTGTAGGGACCAGGAGGGCTAATTTTTGGAGATGGGTTTTTGTCAGGTTTGGAAGTGGGGGGGGTTTGCAGAAGCAGAGACAACAATTGCCAGTTTTCAAGCATCGCAAGGCACTTCTTTACCTGGCTGAGAAGCATGGCACCACCATTGTGTTGGGAGAGACGGGGAGTGGAAAGAGCACTCAAATCCCACAGGTGGGTATTGACTGTTCTCTTCTGATTGATTTTTTGTTAATCTGTTTCTCTACCATCTTTGTGTTTGACATCTTCTTTCATTGCCACAATTGCTCATCACATGATGAGAACCCAAACCAGATGCAGATCGAAGCAGATCGAAGCAGGAATTTGCAGCTACAAAGGATAATTTCAATCTGGGTGCAATTGCAAATTAGCTGCAATACTTCATAGAATCCTTACATGGTCAGTATACACTCTTGTTTTCTTTGTGGATTGGATGTCAGTATTTTGCAGAGGCTGGATGGGCAGAGGGTGGACGAATGATTGCCTGTACACAACCTCGACGAATTGCAGCCCAGGTGAAATGCACACTTTTCTGCTCCTGTTGTCACAATGCAGGTTCAGATCAGCAGCTACCCAAACTGATGATCCTATCTGAAGCATCTTAAGGTGTTTGTAGCAGGGTTGGTTGTGTCTCTCACCAGGCATGCATACAGGACTTCATATGCTGACTTGTAGAACAAAAATTGAGTCTGCTGGGATTTGGGTTGGAGCTAATGCTTGAAATGGTTGTGGCATTTGCATTGGACCGTTAGAGAGACAAACAGGCCCTGGAAGAAGAAAATTTCGGAGGAGTTGTGCTCTTCTGAGTCTGCCAATAGTGGGTCACTTATTTGAAGCAGCCATGGACCTGTGACCACTTAAGTAGATGCAGCATTCAAGCAAGCAGCAATTACAGCAGACCTTGCAAATTGACTCTTGAAACTTGTCACTCTGTGATGCAATCAATTGAACCACGGATACCTCTGTTGATGATGGGTGTGCTACAGACAGTTGCAGCTAGAGTGGCAGAGGAGATGGGTGTCCCAGTTGGTGCCGAAGTTGGGTACTGTATCCGTTTTGAAGAAGTCACAACTCCCGTACGTGAAAATGTTTGTGATCATGATATTGTGTCCAATTTGCAACAACATTTGTTCTATTGGTGGCTTCTTGTCAACTGTACCAATTGCATTTAGTACCAGATCCAATGCACCACTTACATTGATGCAGACCTGGTGAGGTTGAGAGAAAATGCAGTTCTTGAGAATGGGTACTGAATGCTTTTGCTCTTTTGGTTGGTTTTTGTTTGTTCCTTCAAAAGGGTGTGACCAGGATAAAGTACTTGACAGATGGTGTGCTGCTGAGGGAAATGATGGCAGACCCATTGCTCTCTTCTTACAGGCAAGATGACCCTATCTTTTTCCTCTTTTCAGCTAGAGAAAATGAGAAGAAATCTCTGGTATCACAATGCAATGTCTCTTCTCCCTCCATCTTTCTCATGCAAATGTCTGGAGATCTCGAATGAGCAAAATACATTGAGACCGGAGTCTTGCTGATCTCCATCATCTTATGAAGTCATTGCTCAGTTCATATCAACCTGGATTTTTTCCCTCTCTGTCAAGCACTTGGAATACATGAAATTCACTTGACAAGTGATATGTTATGTGTGTGACCAGTGTGATCATGGTTGATGAGGCCCATGAACGCAGTATTGCCACTGACATGCTTCTTGGCCTGCTGAAGAAGGTGTGCAAGCCTTCCAAATATACATGTCAGTGCTCAATCATGCAGATGGTGGTGCAAGAGAAGTAACCATAGTGTTCATTCAGTTTGGGCTGTGGTACTTCTTGTTGGAGCTGCCAGCTTGCAACATCTGGGATTTGTCTGAGATTGTCACTCAGATGTGTGCAATGAATGGACTACAGATCCAGCGGCGACGACCAGAGTTGCGACTCATTATTGCTTCAGCCACACTAGATGCAGAATCCTTCTTCAACTTCTTTGATTCCAGGCAAACTCCCCCTTTGCCCATATGTCATCTTCTCACCTGGGAAAGTCTTGCTGGTCAGGCACTTTGTGATGAGTAGTGCTCATAAGGTTACAACTGACTGCCCACTCACTTGTGTTATGCAACCTTTCAAAGTGTTGTTGTGGAGTTTTCCTCTGCAATCTCATCTCATGCATAGGTGTTTGAGAGAGAGTTTCATGTGACATGCAGTACAGAAAAGCGGCAGAAGATGTTGGATCAGAAGGAGTCCATGCCCAGCCCAAAACCTGCCATCCTCTCAGTTGAGGTAAGTCTGCGTTGCCAACAGCAGCACTAATAATTGTGTCAGAAATTCAGTGGAACTCCCATGAAGGCTTTTTGTCTTTGTGGTGTGTTTGTTGCTTGTCATAAGAAACAATGGGTGAAAGAGTGAACAGTGGGCTGCTGTTGATCAGCATTCGTTGCAACTGTTGGGGGCAGGGGAGGGCACATTCTGTGCTTGTGCATTATGCAGAGGAGCCTGTACAAGACTACCTACGAGCTGCTGTTTCAACCACTCTCTCCATCCATAAGACAGTGAGTGCCATCACATAACTGTGGACGTGCTGAAGATCACATTAAAGCTTTGCCTTTTTTCTCTGCTGTGAGAAGTTCAACGAACAGGATCAACCATCGTTGCAGATTTTGTTACACATCAAAGAGGTCAAATTTTCGGATCTCTTTACATTCTCCCATTTTTGATGGTTGGGTGGAGATGGGTGGTACTGCAGGAAGGTCCTGGTGATGTGTTGGTGTTTCTGACAGGACAAGATGATGTGGATGCCGCTGTACAGCTCATAAACGAGGAGGCTGAAACATTGCCTCGGAACACAGCAGGTATATATAGCAGCTGTAATTTGTTCTGTGTTTTGCATGGCCATTGCTCCATCTGTCCATCAACATTGACTTATATGTGTGTCTCTGACTTCCTTGTTGCATGTTGTAACAAGAAATTGAGAAAAGGTGGGAACTGAGGTTGTAGTATGAGAGGTTTATGTCAGCAAAAAATTTGATTGTAGAGTTTGCTGATATTTCTGCTCCATGTGATCTATCTATACTCATTCTGCAATGGAACTAAACAACAGGGTTGCTTGTCTTGCCACTTTATGCTGGACTGCCACGCTCTGATCAGGTGTCTCTTTTATTATCTCTGGCTCAAATCTTCAGTTTTTTCACAGATTCTTACTCATGGGTTTGGTAGAGCTGTGTTATTACTGAACCTGTGTTTTTCTTTACTGATGATGGGAGAAGGAGCTGGTGCTGGGGCCTACGCCACGAGGAAAGAGGAAAGTGATCGTTGCAACCAACATTGCAGAAACTTCAGTCACACTGGAGGTTGGTGCACTGACTTGTAACTCACTCTCCCTTTTTCATGTTTGTTGGGTGTTTATTTGGTAAGGAAAATTGGCACTTGACTTAATGTCTGCAAGGTCCAGCCTCATTCCGCAGCAATCAAGCATTTGTGTACATCAACAGAGTTCTACAGATTTCTGCTCTGTATTACCAGTTGCTGCACCTCTGATGGTTCCGACAAGTTGCAATCTGCCGTTTTATGGTGCAGCTAGTTTTGTAATCAAGGTTGTTGCAGTGTTTATGCGGATTCCAGACAGAGTACACAAGACTGGGGATGATGGTGTCTCTAATAGGTGATCTACTAGTGGATGGTTTGGCTAGTAACAATGCTGAGTGGACCCAATGCAGGGAATAGTGTACGTTGTTGATAGTGGCTTCTCCAAGCAGCGCTTTTATAATCCTGTACACTATCTTACCTTCACTCAGTTACACTATCCTTAACTCATATACCAATTTGCTATATTGATTACAGACTTCAGAATTTGCAGTTACAACAAATTTTCTGTCTTAATATTGGCAGTGGGCTTTAGGATCTGAGACAACCATTGGTGATGATGATGTGATTGAGAAGGAAAACCTCAGGAAAAAAACTCCTGAATGTGTAGATGACAGATGTAGAAGCACTGGTGGTGGCACCTGTGTCACAAGCATCAGCCAAACAGAGAGCTGGAAGGGCTGGCCGTGTGCGACCTGGCAAGTGTTTCAGGCATATGACCCATCCCACAACACCATCGATTTCATGGAATTCATGCTGTAAGCAAGTTGAATGTATGCCCATTTCTGTTGAGGTCCACATAACCTTTTAGGGCTTCATCATATCTGCCATCTATATGCCAGGCTTTATACCGAAGAAGCATTTCTGAACGAGATGAGGACAGAGGGTGTACCAGAGATGCAAAGGTCAAACCTAGTTTCAGCAGTTCTACAGGTACTTTCTCATAATTTTCCCTTGCTCTTTCTTACATTCAACTGGCTCTCATCCTCTGCATACACAAAGTCTCAGATTTGTGTCGCCATGGAATTTTTATTGGCAGTTGAAAGCCCTTGGAATAGACAACATCATGCGGTTTCATTGGTTAGCACCACCACCTGCTGAGACCATGGTGAGGGCTCTTGAGATTCTTTATTCTCTCGGTGTACTTGATGCGGCAGCCAAGCTCACCTCACCCCTTGGCTTCCAAATTGCAGAACTTCCACTGGTGGGTTCTTGTCCTACTAGATCTTCTTGTGAACAGCACTGGTTCAATGAACATACATGAGCATGTATTTGCCTCAAATGAAAAAAATTGTCTTTAGGAGCTAACTACAATCATGCTGACCCAAAGTGGATTTGTGAGCAATGAAGGAACCAATGACAGCCAAGATGTTGCTATCTGCTGATAGAGAAGGATGCTCACAAGAAGCACTCACAATTGCAGCTACATTATCTGTTCAGGTGCACTGCTTTTAAAACTGGGTGCGTTCCTGTGTGCTTGCTGTGAATCTTTTGAAATCTCCATAGTCAACTTCCATGAGAAGTTCAGGGAAGTTCAGGGAAAGGGCCTGAGTTTCTTACTTTCTTAATTCTCTGTGCACAGAGTATTTGGGTATCCAGCAGAGGAATGCAGAAGGAGCTTGATGAGGCACGGGAGCATTTTGCAGTTGCTGAGGTGCACAACTGATTTTACCTTATTTTCTGCAGTGTTGTCTGATTACAAAGGGTTGCCAACTTTTATCGCCTCTTCCTATAACCCATCTCCCCCAAAGGATGGGTGGATGGATAATTGACACTCGTAGGTAGGTTCAAGATGTGGGAAGCACCATGTTGATGACAGTTCTTATACCCTTGACTGGAGTTTTTGACATTCCAACAGGGGGATCATGTGACGTTCCTGAATGTATATGAAGGATTCCGGCATGCGAGCAATCCATCACAATGGTGCTACAAGAACTGTGTCAATTACCAGGCAATGAGGAAAGTGATAGTGGTGCGTGAACAGCTGAGCAAGTTGCTGCAGCGACTGGGTGTCCACCTTCAATCTTGTGGTTCTGACACTGAAGTTTGTTCTCTCCACCTAGTCCTTTGCCAGATTGAGAAATTTCCAAAGTTGCAAATCTGGTGTTTCAAGAGCTCATTTGTTGAGGATTCTTTTCCAAGGTAGTTTGCTGAATCCATTTGGAACTGTACTAGTGGTGGTTGAAAGGCAAAGTTGCAGAGAATGAAGTGACCATAGTGTATGGTTGGGACATTGCAGGCGATAAGGAAGGCAGTTACTGCTGGATTTTTTTCTCATGCTGCCAAGCTTGAGGTCTGCCTGGTTCCTTCATCTATGTATGTTATGCTATTCTTAAGGTGGAGCTGAAAGCCATAAAGCTTTCCAGAGTTTAGGGTTTAGGTAGATCATGCACAGAAACTATGGTTCTTTGGGTGATGTGATTTATTTGTATAGACTCCATCCACATTGCTGATGTGCTGCTGCGGCATTTTTTCTTTGCAGGCAGTTGGGGACCACAATAGCTATCGTTCCATTCGAGGCAATCAGGAATTGTACATTCACCCGTCTTCTGTTCTGTTCAGGTACATTCCACTAGATGAACTAGACAAAAACAAGCTCATCTAGCTCAATGTATGCCTAAACCAAAGAAAAGCTTCCTGAATGCTGCTAGTTCTTCTAAGGATTGAGGAGCTGCTGCTGATTGTGCTTTTGTTTCCGCAACCTTTTGCAGGGCAACACCAAAATGGGTGGTGTTTCATTCAGTCTTTTTCACAGAGCGGTATTACATGCGAGAAGTGACTGCAATTGACCCTGCCTGGCTTGTGGAATTAGCTCCTCATTTTTTCCAGCATCAGAAGTCGTTTTCAAGGAGTTGATAGATTTCACATGCATAGTAGGTAGTACTTTTGGAACTGGAACTAGGTGGTACCTTTTGCATCAGCAAAAATAGATCAGACAAAACCACAAATTTTTGTATACATGATGAGCCACACACACACACCGAAGTAAAAACAAATTGTTCAAACAGTCCAAGACATAACTCCTCATACTTTTTTGTTGATGCAGTTGCGGAATTGACTACTAGTAGTCTTCAATCGTGGTGCTCTTTCCTGTGGCCTCTAGTATTGTGTGTGCATTCTTCAAGTGCTTTTCTACATTGTTTCGTCTCATCTCTAGTGCACAGGTTCATCCACCGCATTCAAAAGATTTGCTTCCTTTGATTTCACAAACCAAGACTGATACAAGAATAGAATGAAAAACAGGATTTTAGGGTTCAGATGCCGCAAAGCAGATCTGGCAACAAAAAAACCCTTTCGGGTTTCTTTTTTTCTCTTGCACAAATTATAATGCTTTACTCATTGTAGTGAATTGCACCCACTTTCCATACTAGAAATGCCCTTTGCTAACATGAGTCCTATCACAAGAACAACCGAAAGACCTAGAAGCAAAGCATCAGTGCTCAATTTGAGAAATTTTCATCGGTGCTCAAGTGATCATACGTTCGTTGAGCAACAACTCAAATGCAATTTTTTAAAAGATTTATGTAGGGTTTGTTTCCATCATGATATATGACCCTAAACCCTAAAACCCTACAACCATAATTTAAGCTTTAATATATATACTGAATTTATGAATATTATTTATTTCAATCATCAATAAGAATAAGTCCTTTAACTTCATTAAAGAACCACATGTTTTAATATGCATTTCTTTTTACATTTTTAGAAATGCAAGTACACAAAAATAAATATCACATTTTTACAAAATATTAATTTGGTTTCAATCAAGATTTTCTATAAAGGATTTTCTATGAGATGTATTAATGTGCTTTCAACTTTTTCATATTATAATCATATTTTGAATGTTTTTTTTAACTCGTTTATGTTGAAAATAGATTTTTTTTTTAAAAACTAAATTCATTTGTCTACAACTTTTCTAGCATATTTTTTCACATGCTTGAACTAATCTAGTGAGGAAAAAAACATTTGTTTAGCACACTCATGTTTTATTTAGCTAACAAATCACTTCAAATTTTTGAAATCCCAACACTAAAACATTTGCATCACCATAACATGAAAATACAATCACTATATGTGTGTGTGTTTTTTAATTTCTAAACAACACACTACAAGTGGAAAGATTTTGAATAAGCCTATGGCTATCATTAAAAATTATGCAAATTAAAAAATTAATAAAAATTTAAAAAATAAGCTACCCATCAAATGAGGAGTTTTAAAATTAGATGCATTCAAACTTTCCCAATGTACCCCAAAAAAAAAAGGGGGGCTTTTAAAAATTCAATATGAAGTTCATTTTCAACATTTTTTATAATTAATATTCTATTTCATATTAAAACTCCAAGCTTTCTAATGATATTTATAAGGTGGTTTACCAACATTTTTGACCAAAAGCATAGAGGAACATTATTGAATTTATAGTTTGATAACTATCATATTGTAAAACATTAATTAATTGTAACTAACATTAATTAAAAATGAGTCACCATTGAAATCTCAAGATAACAATGATGTGACAATTTTTTTTTGTGTGAAAATGAAGTATAACTTCCCCAAGAAGAAAAGGGGAATTTTTTTATAAGGCTTCAAACAATGTTTCCTAAACAAAATGCTTATGAAAATGAGGTTTATTCTTTTTCCAACAAAGAAAATGGGGCAAGTACTCTTTCTCTATGAAATATAATTTATTTGTTAAGAATGGAAACATAATGGTGCATAACATTCAAAAAATCAAAAGGTTTAAGATTTTTAAATGAATTTAAATCTTTTGAAATGTTTGAACTAGTTCAAAAAAAAATGCACAAAACAAAAAGGATAAATCATTCAATGCAAAATCTAATAAAAAAAACTTCATCCATTGTCAAAAAAATTTCATTCAAATGTTTTTGGGGGTTTTAAGGTTTTGCATCTTTGGCCGTCTACATTTCTTTGATGAGTCCTTTCAACAAATGGAAATCAATTTTATAACTTTAGATTAACAAAATTTCAATTAATCTGATAGTAAGTGGTGCATGTAGAAATCTCCATCAAAATAATTTATATACGTTATTGCAAAAAAAAAAAAACTAGCCATTAAAGAAAATCCAAACCATTCAAAATCCAATAACACAACAATATTGTGGGATTGATTACAAAAAATGAATACAAGAGTTGGAAAAAAATTAAAATTATAAGAAACCTTAAATTGAATTAAAGAAATCTTAGAGGAGGATTTAAAAAATTCCCTTGGCCACAAGTCAAAATATTGTCTAAGTTTTTACACATTTGACATTGAATTACAAAATTTTGAAATGTTTACATTCAACAACAATTTTAACATTTAACTTTTCTCATGTGCATGTGACCAAATCTTGGTTCACATATGTTGAAGTCTCTAAAAAGCTCACAACAATTCAAGACTTTGTTGACAAACCTTTAGTAAGCTTCTTTGGGAAATGTTTTTTTTTGGAGTTAATAGATTCAATTGAAATGCTATAGTTTGTTGAATTCATGTTATCATGCATTTGTGATTGCTTGCGTTTGTGAGTTTGTTGGTAAGTGATGATTCTTTTCTCCCTCTTTCCATTTCCATGCAAGTGCAAATTCAAACGTCATATCATCATTTTTTTTAGGATGTTACAAAAAACAAAATAGAAAATATAGTTGATGAAGTGCAAGATGCTTATAAACTCCAATGAGTTACCAATTAGTAATATTTTAGAGGGTTTTCAATGCATGGGTAAGGTCAGTTGTTGTTTTGAGTCTTCCTCAATGATTGTCATGCAAGGTGGTTAGTGTAGAAAAAAATTCCAAGGTAACAACAACAATTATATAAAAGCTATTAAAGGATTTTAATGGAAAATAGAGATGCAATTTTTCACTGCATTCGAAACACTTAGTGGCAATAGCTTGAAATTTTTTTCAAGATGACAAAGATGAATAGAGAACATCCAAACTAATGTGGGGAGGATTTTATTTATTTTTTGACAATAATCTAATATGGGTATTTAAAATTAAAAATTCAAAGAATTGCCTAGGTTTGGTTATTTTATTTTTAGGAGATTTAAAGGATTGCCAAGCTTTGAATCTTAAAAACCCAAAGAGGAGCGGTTGTGAAATGGGGGTGGGGATTAGAATATGTGATTAACCAAGAATAAGGCTCAATTCTTTAACAAAAATTCATATTAGTACAAACATGCTTTCTTAATATTAGGGTTTTGAGAAAACCCCTTTCAAAACATATGTCAAGTTTTTAACAATGTCATACAAGGTTGGATCTTTGTCGGGTTTTTAAAGCTTTGACAAATAGTCTTAAATCATTTAAGCTTACATGGCAAAAATTGTTTTTCTTTGCAATCTAAAAGCAAACACAATTACAAGTTTTAAAAGCATTGTGCAAAACAAAACTTCAAAAAGGTGATTGTTATCGTTGTTTTAAAGGCATAGTGCAAAACAAAACTTCCGAAAGGTGATTGTCATCATTGCCATTGAAGCTAAAAAAACTACAATCCAAAACAGTTAGGTTAACCAACTATGACCTCCTCCGAGTATGTATGAAAAGGTTATTTATATGGCCTTTTGAGAAACACCCTACATTGTTATTAACTCGGGGTTGGGTCTGGTTGCAAATATTAGAAACTTTATAATCACTAATTATGAGGTGGGGGTGGGTGTTCTTCAAAGATAAAGTGTTTTGTGCTAAGGAATATTGTGTGTGTTTTGTGAAACACCTTTACATAAACCTCTTTGTATTATTTTCTTTGTTTCCTTAAGTAAGATTTTGTATTAGGATGAAAAACATTCTTGTTTGTGTTTTGGAACTATGGTCATTTGGACATGGCTATGTATGACATGCTTTCACTAATCTTTTCAATGAAAGTGTTATTGAGATAAATAATCTTAGAGATTTTTGAATTTGAAATCTTGAACATTTCAATTCTTTGAATAAAATGCACTGCTATGTTTTTTGATCTTAAAAAATAGACTTTACTTCTTGGAGAAAGACTTCTTGCTGCAATTTTTTCTATTATAAAATGATTAAAACCCATTTTCATAAGCATTTTGTTAAGAAACATTGTTTGAACCTCAAAATTCTTTTTTTAAAAAGTAAACACTAACAATGGAACATCATTTGGTTGTTTTGTATTTTTGGCCAGCCCAAAATTCCTTGGTTTTATATTTCTTGACACCTTCAACTCCTCCATCAAAGATGTAAATGTGGAATTTGGAATGTGTTTTGAAAGAGATGTCAAAATATAACTATAATATGTTAGAAAAAACAAATCATGATAAAAATTGATGTTTCATTGAATGTAGATGTTGCCTAATTCTTTGGCATAAAAGCACTTGCCAAAGCAATTTAAACATGGATGATCTTACAATAAGTGTGAAAAAATGGTAGTATATATATATATATATATATATATATATATATATATATGAGTAGTATATGTTTTTATAAAAATGATAAAATGCCATTTTTTGCCCCCTTTGGTGGGTGCAATCACAGTCAAATGAGCCAAAAAGCTCATCGCATGACTAAAAAAAAAATTGTATTGTGTTACAAATATTTATGTGGTGCCACTTTAATGTCATGTTAATCATGGGAAGTTGTGCTAAATGAGTAATATGAATTTTTAGGAATTCAAGTGAAATTTTTATTCAATTTATTTTTGGGTTTCAATTTAATAAAGACATTTGAATTTGAAAAATAGTTACATCAAAAGCAATACATTTTATAAGGACTATGCCAAGGACTTTCTTAATAATTTTTTTTTATGATAACAAATTCACATGATAGTAACTTATTACCCACATTAAGAAAACACTCAAAATTTAAAATTTATGAAATTTGATTTTTTCTAAAATTCAATGTATGTTTTTATAATCTCAAAAGTTCAAAAATCCTTTACAACATGCAAATGGTGTGTAATACATATGGTTCAAAAAAACATACAAAACAAAGTTATAGCTTATGATAAATAAAAAAGAACTAAAACCCAAAGACTTTAACATGAATTGGAAAGAATTGAAATTATGATATTTTTTAAGAAGAAATGCAAAATCTGGCAAAAGTTTTATGCTTTTAAGAAAATCATAGTTATTTGAACAAGATTAACACAAAAAATGTGATATATTATAGAAACTATAAATTTTTTAGTAGCAAGTTATAAAATATTTCATTTAAAAGTTTTTTTATATTCAAAAGTCATGAAGACTAAAAAAAGGGTGACAATCCTTTTGCAAAGTAATCATGTTGCTCGTTTGATTATGATCACACCTTGGTGAGTTATTTATTAAAAAAATAAAAGTTTGGTAAGTTACAAGGGGAAGAAACAAGTTAGTATATTGTCATTAAAAAAAAAAAAAAATTAATATTCAAACCTAAGAAACATATATATTTGAGGCCATGAAATTTTTTTACAAGAACTAAGACGATGATATAATTACCAAGGTTTTTGTATAGAAAATTTGATATTTTATGTTGTTAAACAATAGAATGGATTGTACAAACAACAAATGAAACTATGCACAAATGATAAACACAAGAAAAATGGATAAGATAATAGACAAGAAATTGATGCAAAAAAGTTTCCAAAGTTATGAAAATGAAACAATCATTTTTATATATACACTAATGCATAATTTGGAAAAAATGTAGGTTTTTGCATGAAAGGACTTATGACTCTATTTAGAATGTCAATAATAGAAAAAGAATTGAATGCAATACATGATTCAATGATTACATTTTGTTTAAGCATAATGTTTGTGGATGATGGCATGAGTGGAGTTATGTCATGAGTGCAACATGTACCAACACGAGTAGAAAAATGATGAGGATATGATCATTGCATTGTTGTATGTGATGTATGTGCATTAGTTTTTTATGGGGGATGTGTCTATCCATTGTCTTGTAAATTGTCTTTCAATTTTTTTGTTGCAAAATAATTTACAAAAATATGTTAATTTATCAAACTTATGCATGACACACAAAACTACAATACAAAAGAAGAAAAACAAACATGTGACCATCATCCACATACACATGACCAAAATCGAGAAAATTCCCTATAAGAAGAAGAAAAAATAATTAATAAAATCAAACATGCAACCAACACCCACAATATGTGCAACCAAAATTGAAAACCCTTGAAAATAAATAAACAATTAAACAAATAATTCTTTCAAATATGTGACCAACACCCACTATAAATGTGACCAAAATTGAGAAAGCTTTAGTTTTTAAAAAATCTTTTGAACATGCAACCAAAAAAAATTCACATACGTTTTTCAATATATATAAAGAATTTAGTTATACATGTGATCATGAAAAAAGAAAGCACAAATTTTATTCTTACATAATTGGTCTTTGAAAGCTTTACATGCAAGTATAAAATAAATAAATGGGATATCTAAACATAAAAGATCTAAAATGGAATTGTAACAACTTATGTGCAACCATTGTTTTCTTTTTGTGCAAAAATCTCACCAAAATGAAAAAAATAAAAGGGAATTTTTCATCACAATATTCCTCTTAATAATTTCAAATTTGAAAAATTAAAAAAAATTCACCACATTTGGACTTTGATTTTAGTTTGGTCGCATTTAAAAACTAGTTTTAAAAATATTTAAATATATAAATTCTAAAAGTTTATCACCAATTTAGTGCTTAATCCTTCTTGGGACGATAGCCAATTGATGCAACATTAGAAAATGAATTAGATTGTAAATAAAATGAATAAATAATGAATAAATAAAATTTCATTGAATGACCAAAATGAAATTACATTTAAAGTATCACATTTGCAAAATAATTAATACAACTTATCATATACCCGGGTCAAGGTCTCACGGTTTAGCCACCATAAAAAATTAATAAAAGCAATTGAAAAAAAATTATGAACATCAAATTTAATTATGTTTCTATGCAGAATGGAACAATGTTTTACTTACTGGATCTTGTTGATCATTCATGGACCATGGGTTTGAACATTCCAACTACAAACCATAAGAAGGTTGATAATGTGTCCATTTGTTGCAATTGCACTCAATCATAATACATTTGGTTTTAAGCATTATTTTTTCAAATAAATTTCACATAAAGTGTATAAATTTCATATTTAAATATGTCCCTTCAAAAAAAAAAATTCTACAAAATATCATTACATTAAAATAAAAAATACATTACCAAAAATATAGTAGTAATTAGGGTTTTTTTTTAAAGAGTTCTAAAAGCAAGTTCATTGGAGAGAGGATCACCCAAAAAAAGATTCATTGTACGAGGCTTGATTGCATGATAGAGATTCCCCATTGTACGAGCTGGATTGCATCATGGAAGAGATCTCCATACGGGTGCAAAGTTGCACAAATTGTGTAGCTCACTGGTGAAGTTGTTGTTGCATTGATTGAAAGTATTGCAATGCGGTCATCAAGCAACTCGGAAGTTCAAATCACGGATCTGTAGCGGAGAGCAAGCAACAGGAACTCCGATCAATGGGGCCTGAGAAGGTGTGAGAAACAATCCTATCCTAGACATGTGGCTTCGTGGGCTGCGAGGAGAGCTAACAAAACCAGTAGGATTTGCCGTGACGGAAAGGTTTTGTTTCTAGAAAGCAAGAGAGATTTTCAGGTGCGATGCCATTTCCTTGGATCTCCAATTGCAAGTTTGCGGCGACAATCCTGCCAAATTCACTCTTGAGCTCTTCTAGAGCATCTGAATTGGGTAGGTCTTCTTGTGATATTTATGCAAGGTGGCCAACCACATGGGCTGTTGGCTTGGTACCTTCAGGCTGACCTGAACTAACATGTTTTACGAGAAATCTAGCAGAAATCAATCATATACAACGTGAAAAATTCTTGTTGACTGCTAAACATACAAGTATTGGTCAAGCAGTGCTATTCACTATACCTTGCTGTTGAGCACCACATCTTGATCTGAGGAAACCCATCATGTGCATACCTTACAAGAAGTAGGGGCTAAAACTGTAGAACATGTTTAAAGGTTGGTGTGAAATATGTTATAGGATCGTAGGGGTCCATAAAATATGAAAAGACAGAGTTGAAGTTTCTGTCAAAAGTTCAATTTTAGAGCAACGACATGAAGACTTTTACCCTTTGACTGGTGAGGATAACAAGTTGGTACTTGCAGACATACAGGTGGGAAGAAGCTAGAGAAAAAAAGAAAAACAAGTCATGGAAGGGAAATCATGGTCTCAGTGAAGGCAGATGTAAAAGCATAGATCATGCTATGGTTTCTGTGCAAACAAATGCCAAACACACCTGACATTCAAAGTAAATTATCAGATTTCAAAATGTTCCTCTTCAACAATGATGCCAGGTCGTGCAGGTGGTGGTGAGTCAGGCTAAATATGAAGCAGAAGAGAAGATTGAAATGGATATCTACTATCTATAGACTCTTTTTTGTTGTTGGTCAATGAAAGCAAATCACTAAAATAAAGTGCACTGTTGGTTGTGATCCATGTCAGTTGTCGATTTGGGTGGTTGATTCTTCAAGCGTCTGTTTGTATTGGTCTTGCTGGAACAGACACAAAACTGTTACATTCAAAGAGTTGTGGCAGTGAAGTTTTTCTCTGCAATCTCATCATAGATATATCACTTCTTGAGAGGGAGTTAGAATTCTTTCAAAGTAGTAGTGGCAACATGCGTGCACTTTTGTCTCAGGTTGTTCAAGTTATTGTTTCCTGAAGTTGCATTCTGACAAGGGGGGGCTTTCTATCTCTCTTCAATTGTTTTTATGATTGTTCAACAGAAGGGGTGGTTAGCAGTTTTACTTACCAAGATTAGAGTACAAGGAAATGGGAAGGCAGGCAAAGCTGGTGAGGCTGCCACCACTGCCACCACCACCACATTAATAATCTCCTTGTCCAACCAACTAACTGTTGTGTCTGTTCCTGCAGCAAAACCAAAAAAACTAGCACAACTTGCCTGTGTACTACAAGCAAGAACACTGCCAGAGACTATTCTGATCTGCGAAAAAACTGCTATGAATATCATGTGCTTTTTGCAACTCTTTTACTATATTTATGAAGCAGAATCTCACAATACAAAAGCTCGAGTTTCGTTCCCAAGATTCACTGGTTTCGCTTTGCTGCAAAATATCCGAGCACCATTACAAGTGCATCTAGTGTGGTCTGTAGAAGACTGTTTTGAATACTCCTTACCAGTAGAGTTTTCCTCACAATGTGTATCAATGTTCTTGAACTATAAGAGCAAATCTCCCATACAACCTCTCCGCTGCACACTTCTGCTACAGTTATGGCATCTGAAGTCTCGTCCCAGCAGAAGAGTTATCCCACCCACAAACATAGTGCCCCCCCCCTCCTCCAAACTCAGATTGGGAAACAGAGGAACATTGTGGTGTTGGGTGTGAATCAAATTGCCGATAGGAATCTAAGAATGAGGAAAAACCCACAAAGGAAAAATGCTGTGTCTGTAACTGTCCAGCCTTTGGTGACACCTTCTTCTTCTTCATCTGCTCTTCTTGAATCTCTTATTGCTGCGCTCACCTTCTCTGCTAGCTCCTTTTGTCTTCCTACTACTGCCTGCACTATCATGCCCAAATGTATTACCTTTGTCTCTCTGCCACCTGCTGCTGCTGCTGCTGCCGTGTGGCTTCTTTCCCCTCTCTTGTAGCTCACCATACCTTTTGTTGTCATTGCCTTGATTCTTCCCAAGCCTCTTGCCAAAATTGCCTCCAGGTCTACTTTCAGGTCTCCTTGCCTGTCTCTTTTCTGGCCTGAATTGATTGTCCTTGTTGCCGCTCTCACTGCCCTCTCTTTTCGCAGAGAATTTTTTCACAAACTTCACTGGTCGTCTCTGATGTGAGCCAGTCAAGAAACCTGCGAAAAACCCAAATGAAGAACCAGATCAGATATTGGAAGAAAGAAAGAAAGTATGAACTTCGCTTCCCTCTCAAGCAAGCAAACACAAAGAAACAGGTGGGCTAATTGATGACAGCTGCTAGGAGAAGATTCTGACCTTCATCTGGTTCCTCCCCTACTTCTCTCCTATACCACTCAGCATCATCAATCTCCTCTTCTTGAGGCTCATCAGCACTCATCCCCGCTTCATCATCCTCAGCTGCATCCTCCTCGGCTGCATGCTCCACTTTCTGTTCCACAAACTTCCGCTTCTTCCTGGAACTCCTTTCCTCTTCTTTTCTCTTAACATTGGCCTCCTGCTCAGCCCTCCGTTGCTTACGCAAAGCTTCCCGTTGCTCCTTTAATGCTCTAAGCACTGCAACTTCCTCGGATGTTTTCTTCACATATTCATGGAACATGACATCTCCATCACAAAGGCCTTCTTCTACTTTCACCAGCTGCAGCGTCATGCGTGGTCCCACCTCGTGCAACTTCACTGCACTTTGTTGTGAAGCATGATTGCCCTTGCCATATTCATCTGGTAGCTCTACCTTAGCTGCCTGATCTTCTGCCTCACTCTCTGAGCCATAACCAGACCTAGAGATACAGAAATGGGGAGGGAGGGGGGGGGCACACAAACGCAATGTGTGTTGTGTTGGTGGTCAGAGAGCTAGAAAATCCAAGCACTTCAGAAACAAACATCACTGGAAAAGAGGCTAATGCAAGGGGGTGCAACAATGAAAGTGGCAGAAGGTACTCACTTTGAGACAAACTCACTGACATCCGTCAAGTTACTAAGGTCTGGGAGCTTCTTGCGCTGCACAAGCTTGCGGATGTTGCGGCTCACACCTGTTGGTTGGGCAGATATGGAGTAATGCCGAAAATCAAAGAGCTTCGTCTTCTTGTCGTAGTTGAGAAGCAACACCCTCTGGCATGTTGCTAATTTCACCTGCCCCAAAATCCAATCACAGATCCAAAGTAGTATCACTTCCACAAGAACACAATCCCAAAGATTACCCACTCCTCTGCCTACAATTGTTGTCATTCACAGTTTCAAAAACAACAACAATAATGGGATTTAACAAACCCATCACGATGCCTACAAAAGAAACAACATGAGGTGGTACAAGAAGAGTGGAGGGAGCTCATCAATGGCAACTCTAGGTTATACTGGAGCTTCTTACCGTGTGCACATTGATTGCCGGAAACATATTCTGCAGCATGATTATGGCAAGTTTCAAATGCTCCTCTCCAGTATTCAATCCATTCATCACCAACTGAAAAAGCCCCCACCACCCAGAAACCAAAACACAACTGCTTCACCTTGCTGGGAACCCAAAATATGACAGACTGAAAGAGTTTCACTCTTTTCTGCATCGTCACCAAGTGAATGAATGCCAAAAAAGCTTTCTGCTTTGTACTCCAAACAATAAGCCAGAAAAAGGGGAGTTGAGGATGGACCCCCAGTTTTTGAGCAGGAACTTACGAGAGGTGGTGTCTTGAAGATAGAAGCTGGTGCACGAGGTCGAGACTGTGCATTGGTGATGTCAGAAGCCAAAGAGTAGGAATGGATTTTGAATGTGAGAGTGGGTCCATGAGGACTGCGTGCAATCCGCAGATATGGAGCTACTTTCGTATTGGAAATGATCATGAAGTGTGTCACTCCCAATGGTGAGGCTACATGCACAAAATCCCGCATTGTGTTCTTGTTCGATTCCTATCCCAACAATTGTGATGACAATCCAGCACTTGCAAATTCAACAAATCTTTCAGCAAACAAACTTCTGACAAGATACAGAGAGAAGATCCCTTGGATTGCTGAATACCAAAGACCTCAATCCCTCTGCCCCTCCATGATTGACACAGTGAAGAAGCTCCCACAGACCCAGAAGGAGATCTTGCAGGACAAACCCTAAACCTCTCTCTGTCTCTCTCTGAAGAAGAAGAAGAAGAAGAGTTCAGACCTTGAGGTTCATGGCAGTGTGTGGCATCATGAGCTTGCGAAGATCATGTCGAAGGTTTTGAAGAGGTGGTGGAAGCTTTCCTCGGCCGAGGACAAAGCTCTTGGGCACTTTGTCTTCAGGTAATGGAGGCCCTTGCTTGCCACCCAAGTCGTGTGTTCTCTTCTTTTTCTGAAAAACAGAAAAAAGGACCATGAGATGAAGTTCCAGTACACACAGGAGGAGGAGTTCCTCCATTCCTGCCGCATTGAAAACAAAAACTGCTGCAGGAGCAATACTCATCAGTCAGGCACACAAACAAACATGGACTGTGTCACAGAGACATCTCTAGTGTACACATGAAGGACAAATGAAACAAAAACCACCAAGAAAGAATAATGATCCCAGATGCCCGCAAGCACACACACACACCTTAACAAATCCTCCACAACACCATCACCATCTCCAGGAAAACACAACACACCAAATGCTTGCAGGCAGAAGTTGCAGCGGCCACACCAAAAGAGACAGCAGTGGAGGGAAAAAAAAAACTGAAAACCCATTCTAGAAAACAAAGCACCGCCGCGGTACAGGATCGCCATCATGACCACAATCGCACCAGCATCAGCACCAGCACCAGAAGAAGAAGAAGAAACTGCGACTTGGGTAAGGAGGAGAACAGGACTAACCCTTCTTGCGCCACCCATCCTTGCGTTCCTCCGAAATGCGCTGAACGATCGATCCCCGATAGGAAACAGGAGTAGTTCCAAAAACAACAAAGCCCTAAGGAAGAAGCTCGAAGCTCTTGGTTGTCTCTGCTGTTTTAGGGTTTGGTTTGCTCGCTGATCCTCCTCTCAACCCATCGACCCATCATCTTCCCCTTTCTTCCAGCCAAATCCAAGCCTGTTTGCCGAGCCTCAACACAAAGGTCCGGGGATCAGTTGCATCCAGAAAGATTGGATGATGATCCAGTAGGAGTGCTGCTGCCTGTCCCCCGGAAGAAAGAAGGAAACGAAGAGCGTGATCGATCACAGGGCGAGCAAGCAAGCAAGAGCCTGATGATCTAGGGATGGATTCCAACATGCAAGGATGGGGATGGCCATGTGTCCTGTAAACCTAGAAAGCAGCGACAAAAAGTTCTTGTTGCAGACGAAGAAGATCCTTTGGCGAGCAAATCCAGACCCGCCCAACCATGTTCTTCTTGTTGGATCGTCGAAGAATTGGAAACAGAATCGGCTCTGTTGAGTTGGATCCTCTTGCACCCAAGTCTGGGGAAGAGAAGAAGCAAGAAGAAGAAGAAGGGGATGAGTGGTGGAAGCAGGCATGGCATGGTGGTGAGTTTCTACATCTTCTGTTTGTGCATTCTGCACTACCCAATTTCTTCAAGCAGGAGAAAGGTGCAATCTTTCCCAAGATTAGAGATTTTGTTTGTTGATTTCTTGAAGATCAGAGTGTTAGGATTCTTCTTCTTCTTCTTCTTCTTCTTCTTCTTCTTCTTGAGTACTGTTTTTATGGGTTTCTGTATGTTGCTGTTGTTGTTGACAGTCTGAGAGTTAGGGTTGAAGAATGCCAAAAGCATGCATTGATGATGATGATGTATGTGCATTTGCAGAGAGAAAGGTGGTTGTGGTGGTAGTAGGTTCTTTTTTTTCCTGATGAGGGGAGGCTCAGGATTTCCACTCTGCTGCTGCTGCTGCTGCTCCTCCTCCTCCTTCTCTAGACCAGTGTCTTCTCGACCAGCAACTGCTGCAATCCTCCTTCATGTTGAATTGTCCCCACAACATCTCTTACATCATCCAAGACAACTCACCAACAACAAACTCTTTGAAGAATCTCACTGTCAGCAGCAGTGGAGCTTTGTCTCCACATCCTCTTCCAACTCTTTCTCTTCAAAGAGTTTGTGTTTATCCCTCCTGAGCAGCAGCCCACCCTTTCAACAACAGCAGTCAAAACACAATTCTAGAATCAGTTGTCTGCTCAGAAGCAACAACAACAATCACACCCAATCATCCACAGGATGGAGAAATATGACAAAAATATTAGGTTTGCAATACAGGAGAACATGCTCTTCTTGCACAAGTACTGATCAAGGTTTATCTATACCAGATAAAGAAGAAGACGACATTGAGGACAAGGACAAGGAGGTCAGTTCCATGTCTTGTTGCTCTTTTGAAATGCAGATGATGATGTGCACATCATGCACTTGTCTGTGGACAAGAGAATCTCTAGTCAATCAGGATGATGATGCTGGTGGTGATCAGTGGTAACAAATTCACATTCTTCTCATCCTGTTTCTCTTCTTGTTTTGGTTAGATGCAGATGGATGACAGCAGCAGCAGCAGTGCCACCACTGGGAGCTTTACAGTTGAGGATGCAATCAAGGAGGTGGGGTTTGGCCCTTATCAAGGATGGTTGTTGGCATATGCCGGGATGTCATGGGTGGCAGAAGCCATGGAGATGATGTTGCTTTCCTTTGTGGGACCAGCAGTTCAAACTGAATGGGGTTTATCTTCCCAGCAAGAGAGCTTGATAGCCAGCATTGTGTTTGTGGGCATGATGATTGGAGCTTACTCCTGGGGCATTTTATCTGACCTGAAAGGCAGAAGGTAAAAATTCTCTCTACGACTTCAAAGTCTCATTTGCATATCACTTGCAGCAATGACCAATTCATGCAATTCCCTGATCTATGTTGATTTGAACTGCTGGAAGAAGAAAACAGTACAGAAGAGAACTGATTCATGAAGAATTTTCTGCTTTTTTTTTCCCCCTAGGTTTGGGTTTTTTGCGACAGCAGTATTGACATTTGGGGCAGGCTTAGCGAGCGCAGCATCACCAAACTACTTGTCACTGTTGCTGTTGCGGGGATTCGTAGGTATTGGACTTGGTGGTGGCCCTGTCATCTCAGCATGGTTTATGGAGTTTGTTCCCTCTGCCAATCGTGGGCTTTGGATGGTGATCATCTCACTTTTCTGGACACTGGGATCAATTGCCGAGGCTTCACTTGCGTGGGTAATGAATGATGTCTTTACACCTTGCTTGTGCTCTCGTGCTGCACCTTTATGCTGATCTTCACATCTTCCTGAACATGCACGAGGTTGAACAAATGGTCTTTTTTCCAGATAGAAAAATTTGCATAGTCTCTCCTGAACTTATTTTTGCATCTGAATTTGTGGCAGTGGACAATTACGATTGATGCAGGTTGTGATGCCAAGTTTGGGCTGGCGATGGCTTCTAAGCCTATCATCAGTTCCACTGGCTGTTTTGCTCCTGTTTTACAAGTTTGTGCCTGAGTCACCAAGATACTTAGCAGCTCAAGGTGAAACAACAAGTGCAGTCAAGATACTGCAACAAATGGCAAGGATGAATCAAAGGTCGCTTCCCCTTGGAAGGCTAGTAGTAGTTGGGTCAGAGGAGTTGCAGACATTAGCTCAGCAGCAGCAGCAGGCAACTCAGGAAACGATGACAGAAGAAGAAGAAGAAGAAGAAGAAGAGAAGATTCAGTTTTTGTTGCTTGTGGAGGACAAAGGGCCACTGGTGGTGCTTCATCAAGTAAATAAAGAAACATCACCCATTGGTGGTGTATTATCCAGTTTTACCACTCTGCTGTCACCACCACTCATCTCATCCACAATCCTTCTTTGGTCTGTTTTCTTCGCCAATGCATTCACATATTATGGACTTGTGTTACTCACATCACAGCTGAGTGGTCAAGGAGGTGGGTGTGACACCGATTTGGTCACCTCCTCCACAGCTGTCGCCTCCACCAGCGACAACACCCAGCTCTACAGAGACGTTTTTGTTTCAAGTATTGGAGGTAGGTTCTTCTTCAACTGGGTTAACCAGCTTCATAAGAATGATGATGTTTTACATGAAGAAACAGGTGACATCGTTGATGGAATTGAGCATTTTCTGCACATGATGTTTCTGCCACTGGATTTCTTTGATGAAGTTTCTGAAGTCAAAACGAGCTGAAATTTAGAGATGGTCATGGGTCTCACGTGGAATGTCTGTCTGTTGTACGCAAATTCAGGCTTTTGGGAAAGGGTGGGTGAGTGATTGGGGGGCTGAGTTTGTTGTTGTTTGTGTCTGTGAGCAGAGCTTCCAGGATTAGCTGTAGCTGCGGCAATTGTGGACAAACTTGGGAGGAAATGGTCAATGGCTGCACTATTTGGGATGTGTGGTGTCTTTCTTCTCCCCTTAGTTCATCCACAGCCTGAGAATCTCACCATTCTTTTTCTTTTTGGAGGTCGTGCATGCATCATGGGTGCCTTCACAGTCCTCTATATCTATGCCCCTGAGGTACAAAATCCAAAGCCGTCTCTTTGTCGAGAGATGATTGCAGTGATCTAGGTCTCTTGGTTATGATAAAGAGTATCTGTAATCATGATCATCTTAAGGATCAGAGTCTTAAATCCACCTGCCACCCAATTCTTCTGTTTGTGCCTTGTATGTGACAGATATATCCAACAAGTACACGGTCAACAGGATTGGGAATTGCAAATTCATTTGCTCGAGTGGGAGGGATAGTGTGCCCATTGGTGGCTGTGGATTTAGTCAGGAGTTGTCAACAGGGATTGGCAGTATCAGTGTTTGCAGGAGTGCCACTCCTCGCTGCTGTTGCTGTTTTGTTCTTTCCCATGGAAACCACAGGCCAACCCTTATCTGATGTAGTGGACCGTAGTCCAGCTGTGGGGCGCAAGTAGCTCTCTCTCTCTTGTTTCCAATGCTGCTCAAGCAAATGCAAAGTGCTTCAAGAGTATTGGGTGCCTTGAAGTTCCATGGAGGATGCAAGATGAGGCTTTCTTCAATTGGCGATGCAATGGAACATTCCTTGATTGGGTAGCCTGGAAATACTGTCACAACAAGCTCCTCCAACCAGACTGACACTGGCATGAACTGGTGATTCTGTGGTCTAGTACTCATGTAATGCATTCTGGAGTGGATTGAGCAGATCCTACAGACTGTTGTACTTTGGATCGAAGTTGACAGTCAACACAATTCTCAGATCAAGCAAGCTCAGATGGGTTGATTGATTCATGAGTGTATTGTTGTAAATTTTGTCTATTTTCTGATCAGATCTCCAAGAGCTTGGATACAGTTGAATGCACATCTTCCTCTTCTTCATCTTCACTGCAGCTCTTCACTACATTGGTTACAGCTTCATTGCATGATCCACAACAATACACAAGTTTTGGATACCCATCCATCTTGTCTTCCCTTTGGGATTGAAAGCTGTTGGGTGTGTAGGCTTTGGTGGTCTTTTCCTTGCCAAAGATTCTTTCTTTTCTTCAGCAACTCTTGTATTCACTGGATCACTGTTTTCTTTGATTTATGACAGGCTTATCTTCTTGCTCATCTCAAATCTGTTGTGACCTGAATCACAATTCTTGTCATTTTCAGACTTCTAACTTCAGATTGTATGATGAAATACTGGCAGAAGAATTCCTCATTCTGGGTAGAGAGAGTTTTTACATGTAGTGAAGGATTTGTTCCAGACTGTTGCTAACAAGGTTAATCTCTATCTTTGATTTCCTTGTTAATCTTGGAAAACCTGGTCAGTCACAGCTGGTGGCTTGCAGGAGATCCCAAGAATCACTATGCTGTTTTGCAAGGACCTCTTCAGATCATGCAATTGGAAATCCAGCTTCCTTCCTTTTCAACAAGCTCTCCCAATGTTCTACTGTAGCAGCAAGGTGTGTGAAACTGGTGGTCTGAAGTTGTAATGATTAGGTTGTGAGATTCTGCATTGAGATTTCTTTTAGCTTCCTTGCAAAATACAGAAATTGAATGTGGACAGTTTGCATTGGGTAGCGGGTGATAGCAGCCTTCTTCTTCTCCTTGCAAAAGCTGTTGTATCTTCAGAGGAATTTTCCAAGGAACGAAGAAATCAAGGGGTTTACATTGACAACAATGATGACAACAATGTGCATCAGCCTTGATTGCAGAAGATTCAAATGCAATCAGAAAGCTTGCTAGCATCTTACAACAACTCTCATCATTATGGTGTCTCTGCTGTTGATTAGATGGGTGCTACACATGTGGCAATTACATTCCACACAAGAAGAACATCATCATCATCATCATCATCATCAGCGGCAGCAGTGGCATCACCCTGACATTCAGGAGACTCTATTGTTCCCCATGTATTCAACCCAATACTTGAATGATCTTGATATGCATGCAAGGAGTATGCAACCACCAAACACATCAAGGATAACCCATCATCAAGACTATAGCAGCATCAAGGATTTGGATTGACACCCATGTGGAAGAGCACCATTGCTGCTGCAGGCCAAAGCAGAACGTGAGGAGGCAACAAGTCCCAGACTTTGTGTGTGTAAAAGAACTTTGCATAATCAAAATGAGATTCTTTTTCTTCAAGTTTTTGCAGCAGATGATCAGGGCACACAATTTGTTAATGCTTCTTGGGTCTAGCTTTTGTATAGGGCTTATTACATCAGGGTTGTTGAGAATTCAAGTTCAACTAGTTAGGTTTCATTAGTTGCTAGAGTAGGAAAGTAACTAGGTTACTTTCACAAGGTTGGATTACTTTCATTACTTATTTTAGTTTGGTTATTTGTGATTTGGTTTTTTAGTTAAATACCTTGGTGTTGATGGTTTGGTTCTCTTTTCTTCATTACACAAGTTTGTGTATTTCATGTGACAAGAACCTTGGAGAGTTCTTGATGTTGTGTTTTGTGTTCTGAGCATTATGTTGTAGTTTCCTTTAAATAAAGATTTATGTTTGCACTTGAGTAGATCTCCTATTTGTTAACAAGGGTGCCAATTGGAAAGCAGGCTACCAACTACAAACTACTTGTAGACACGCGCGGCGACACCACTTAACTCTTTTGGCAATTTGTGCATGGTGGTAATGGTGGTTATGCTGAACCACAACCACAAATATCCATAAAATCCCTTCATCCTCATCCTCATCATCTCTCTGCATTTTCTGCATATCCATTTCTTCATATGTTGTAGTTGCTTACTTGAATGTGTGAACAATCACCACTCTGTTCATTGTTGGCCAAGACAAAAGGGTATTTTATACATATGTATATATGGGTATTGTGTGTGTATAAACTCTTACTTTTTTCTTTTAAATTTTTTTTGGGTGTTATCTAGATCATGCAAAAGAAAGTTTTGTTAATTCCCTCTTTTCAGGATATATTCCTCCTATATGTTACCTCTTTAGTTTGATGTGAGTGTGTGTTGGTGATGATGTCATGAATTTGTGTGATCCATCAAACATATTGCTGGATTGCTGGATAAACTGGAACATAGTGATTTCATGTTTAAAGCTCCAAAATGGACGGGACTTGGTTTGTTTGATACGAGGTAAACAAGGACTGTCCACTTTGATTCTCCAAGAAAGTCGCCATATTTAGACAATGAGTTCTTGGAGGTCACCATAGAATATTTCTACATTGTTAACATATTTGGCTCATTCCTCTTGTGGATGATTGCCAGTCCACCTACTTGATGAAATTTTTTAAAAAACTCATGTTGGTTACTTGTGTCAAATGCTTCCTAGTTTGATTGCAAGGACAAACACTCCACAAACTCTTTCACGTGACAAACAATTTTCAGAGTTTGAACCCATTACCATCACATTTCATGGAGCTGTTATGACTAGTGAAGCAAGGATCAAACTGAAACCAACCCAGTATCTTAGATCTATGGTAAGCTAATGATGATGCACCCACCATATACAACTGCAATGCACCTAACCAGGAAATAAGAACCCCAATAATCACATAACAAAGCAACAACAATGTCAATTGCTAGTTCAATTGCTACTGATCTCAGTTTATATCAATTTTATTTAGGAATTTCTTGTGTGTGCAGAGAAGGGACTGCATTTGTTCTTGGATCACAGAAAGATGTGAAGAGATAGTAATGGCAAATATTGGAGTATCCTTGGAGGTAAGGTTTTTTCCTTGTTTGTTTCTTTTGTATTTTAAAGGTCTCATAGGTCTCATTATATATTGTAATGTGTTTCATGATGTTGTGAGATTTATCTCTTATTGTAGCTTTGATTTTGTTTCTTCTATGATTTTGAAAGCTTGCAGAATGGTTGTGTTGGGTTTGTTGGGGGGGGGGGAGGGGGCACTAGCAATCCATGGAAAAAGAGTTGTAAGAGTCACATGAATCCAGGGCAGGGGGAGGACAGATGTAGGCAATGGGTAATTGAAATTGATGCATGTTTCATTACTCAAGCCTCCTACCCATCATGAGCTTCACTGTAGCAGCTCAGCTACTTTCCTTTTTTGAAGAAGTCTAATAGTCACAAGCAACTAGGTGAGTTTTGCATTTTGATGGATTTGCAAAATCAAGTTGTAATTCTTCTTCTTCTTCTTCATTGCCAGACTAAGAAAACTGGATTTTGTTTGTAGGGAAAACAATTTTGAACCACAACAGTCTTTGATTTATGAGCTCCCTCTTTTTTCATGTGGAATACCAAACTATTCCATCAATTTCCAATCTTGGAGAATTCTACTTACAAAACTCCCTTTTGTGAAGAAGAAGAAGAAGAAGCAAACAAGTTCTTGCCATGTTCTACTCACTTTTGCAAACAACTTCTTTGTCACTCTGGTAGACTCTCAATCTGCTCTTGAAATTCAATCTTCAATTTGAAGCAAATTTAGATTGAATCTGCAACAAAATAAATTATTGCTTTTGGTTGTCCCCAAAAATCTTCTTTAAGGATTTTTTTTAATTTTTATTTTTTTTATAAATTGAAGATTCTTCAAGTGTAGGTTTGAGCCCAATTCTTCTCATTATATAAATCATGTCGTTTGGGTTTTATTTTTATTTTTTAAAATTCAAGAAAATTTGGGGCCTATTCAAAAATCAAGTTCAATTTCATGTACACATTACACACTCTTGTATGCTTAGATATTTGTATACGTATAAAAATTTTATAATAAATTAAAACTGATGTCTATATAGGTACCGAGTTCAACAACTAATACAAATTAATATTTAACTTAGTTCAACTTTACTTGTCAAGTTTTGAAAAAAATTAAATATATTCCCTACTTAAAGAACTTGCCTTTTTTTTTTCAAGAATTCGGGTTTTAGGTCCAAATCTAGCAAAAGCTTAGTTGCATAGTTTGGTTCTTATGCCTATTCTAACAAAAAGGTGTGAGCTTGGGTTAGGTCACAAAATTTTTTGAAGGTGTTTGAAATGATGCCACATGGCATTCTAAAAATTTTAATTGTGTTTTGAGCCTTCAAGCCTACCTTTGCTAAAAATACCTACTATAACATGACATGGTTTTTGTTGTTTGTTAATATAATTAACCATCAAAGCTAAAATGTCAAACTTGACTTGTGGACATTTAGAAATAAAATGTGGCACTGATTATAATGGTTTCAATATGAGTAAGGAGCACATGCCATTCCATGGCCTTATTGATCATGTTAGGGATCACTTCATTAAAAAAATATTGTTTACTTGGAAACATAACCCAATTGTAATGTCAAAAAACTAACTTCCTAAGCCGTACATTTTTAATGGAACTCAAAGAGTGATACCTTTTAATGATGTACAAAGTGAAATCTTCAACAAATTGTTCTTGAAAAGGATCATATTTTCTGTAAGGAACCGCATTACTAAAAACATTAACAATGGAATTTATTGTTGGATTTTTTAATTTTTTTTTTAAAGGTTGGCAAGTATTGGTAATAAAATTGGCAACATTCTTTTTTGTTTTGTAAATATTCAACACATCATAATGTTAAAAAATGGCATGATTGTTCATGGCAACTATGCCATGGTCTTTGTTATACATAATAAGGCCTTTCCAATCTTGAATGCTTTAATTTTACTCTTTTTTCCCACTGTTTTCTTGGTGGACAAAATGGCACACAATACACCACATTTGTTGAGATTTAGAAAAGTTTACAACAATAGATGAATCATTAAGTTTAAAGAAAACCCACACACTTGTTGTTTGATGAAAAATAAACCAAAACTTTTGGTTCACCTATAATTGGAGAAGTTGATGTTATTGTCATGCTTGTGCTTCAACTTGTGAAACCTCTTCCTCCATATCTCTTTCTCCAATCAACTCATTAATTCATTCAAATTTAACCCCACCATCATCATTCCCAACCACCCTTTTAGTAAAATTTGCATCATTAGAATAAATAATTGGTTAAGGTTAACCTTGAGATTCTTCTCACTCTTACAAAACTTGCAACACCCCAATTGAAATCCATTTTGTAACAATAGAATAATGACAACATAACTAGGAAAAGGTTAGGGTTTAAGGTATAAAAATGATAGGCATTGACAATGCAACAAAACAAAAAAAAAAACACAATTTTCTTTCTCAAACGCTACATAGTAAAATTTGAACAATGGCAAGTATAAGAAATGCAACAAAAGAAACAATGGTAGGCGCAAGAATTGTAGCATAAGAACAATCATATATAGTAAAGGACGTCGGGATGTTAAACATCATTTCATCCATGTGTCCCGTCGTCCATTCGAACAAATGTAGCTATGTCATCCCCACTATTTAAAATAGAAGCATAGGGGCTTCCACGTGACACACCATTTAAAAAATGGCAGGATGCCAATTAGGGTTTAAGGTGGCGATGGATCTTTACATTTCAAGGTTTTAGGGGGTTACTTAGTTGTTTTTCTGCGCCTCAGTTGTGGTTGAACGCAAGAAGCATCATATAAGAGGGTTTACAGAAAAGGGATGCTCATGAAAGGAATGCTTATGGAGGTGCAAGCATGGGAGGAGGTTAGATGCATGCTCAAGAGGTCAGTGTGCAGGGGCATGGAAAGTCTGATGGACTACAGGCCTACATTCTAAGTTTTAATGACATTGTAGATGATTATATTATTTTTTTCAAGAGCGTCAGAGGTTTGATCCTTTCTCCACTGTCCTTTTGTACAAATTTTTCTTTCCTTCTAGGAGACTACACACTGTTAAAAGAGAGAAAGAATGATGTGCATGTGTGTAAAAGGTACCATGAGGCGATAGACATGTCCTTTTTTTCACAAGGTGTTTCATGAATTGTCTTTATTATATATACTCTTTGACATGTATGTAATTTCTAGATTCTACCAATATTAGGCCCTACAAGTTTTTTGTTCTTAAATTCCTCAAGCAGGTCTATTGGCTAGGATCCCCGACATTAATTAGCATTATATGTCTAAGACAGACCTTTACTATCTTAGGTGGGCTGTAACATCTTTACAATTTTTTTTAAGGACACTATTTTTGGGTGGTGCTAATTTGATTTTTTAAAAGCTCTATGATATTTCCAACTTTTTATAAAAAGTTTAAAACCCAAAGAACATTTGCTTGCCATTTTCTAGGACCAAAATTGAAATAGAAAGATTTATGCTTCCAGTTTTTTGAACTTTTTCATAATCTCCATTGTTTATACATATGAGGCAAAAGTATAGTACACAGTTAGTAGTGTAAGATTTGATTTTGTTAGCTCTTCAATGAATTCTATTTTTTCAATTTATTTTATTTTCCATTTTTGTTTCAACAAGATCTTTTTGGGAGTTCTTTACCAATCTCTCTTTCGATGCAAGATGTATAGGAGAAAGGTCTAGGTTAGACCCTTCCCCCACGTGAAGCACAACAATTTTTTTATAAAAATATAAATTAATTAATTGAAAAAAATGACAGCCTAATAGGTAACTTCCAAATTGTGGAAGTTCCACTGACAACTTGGAGAGTAACTTCCACATGTTAGAAGTGTTTCCTCCAGGTTGTCCATGAAACAGGTTAAGGCAGGCGATGGACCAAAAAATACAAAAAAAAACAATTGCAATGTTTTATGAATGGTGTGTGGGCAGTAGTTTATTTTTGCATTGTATTCTTGTCCCACAACTAACCACGATGGTTAGTTATGTACTAACCATCCACCTACCTCATAGCCACCAAGTGTAACTACTTACCTACCTACATTGTAACCACTTGCATTCCCTTCCTACTTACTTACCTATAATGCTTATCCATTGACATAGGTAGTTTACCCAGGTAGTTTGAGGGGGAGATAGGGGGGTTTACATGATAGTTTACCAAGGTTCGAGGTTGGAGGTATCTCAGCTGTGGTTTGTCCACAACACTGTCCTAGATAACTGGTTGATTTTTCCCATTGTATGTGGAGTTCCCTAACCCTCAATAAGTTTCTACTTTCAATAAAGTAAACATTTTATGTGGAAGGGTTCTAAAAACTGAGGCACCTTACAAATGCCTTAGCTCCTCTGAAACTGAATCATAGTTATCCCATTCAAAAGTCAAATTCTACCAGATCTTTACATGGGGTAAGGACCTTGAATAGGGTGTTTATGAGAATTTGGGTCCTTGGCTTAACTCCTGCCATCTTAGTCCCCTCAAAACATTATCAATGTCTGTGGTCCAAACGCTAACCCTTTTCTAACCATATTTTAGATGGATGTCTATCCATGTCTTTACCTAGATGTTGTTAGTCTCAGCTGGAGTTGCGGTCATCCATAAGAGAGTTTAACCAAATTTGGCTATACACAGGATATGAAAGTTTAAAAAGTTTAAGCATCTTTCATTATTTTGGCTACATGCTAGATCCAATAGCGAAATCTAACAATTTTTAATAATAATAATAATAATAATTTAAGCATCCTTCATGTTTTTGGCTACTTGCTAGAAACCAATAGAGAAATTTGATGATTTTTAATAATAATAATAATAATAATAATAATAATTTACACATCCTTCATGTTTTTGGTTACTTAAGAACAAGAGAAAATAATGTTTTGTAAGGCAAATAAAGTAGTGTAAGTACCGCACACACTCTTGCCACAAATAACGCCTGTAAGAAGCTTTGGCTTTTGCAGCGGGCAGGATTCAGACTTACACTAAAAAGCTAACAATGTTTTTTTGTTATTGATGTGAGCCAGGATGAGGCTGTGCGAGGAGAGATATTTGGATAAGTTTGACCCGCTTTTTATGGTCACACCACGAGGAGTGAGAGACTGATCCTAATAGGATGAATTTGAAGCAAAATAAAACAAGCAGTCTAGCTAACAGGCAAGGTAACAAATACACCAAAAAATGTATACATACACACACGGCACCA
>Ga0116227_10002024_pt1 | contig 46136 bp, 25 predicted proteins | sample S1TSphgellanicum_FD_89693 | JGI IMG/M metagenome (GOLD analysis project Ga0116227, IMG submission 89693) | Host-associated microbial communities from peat moss isolated from Minnesota, USA - S1T2_Fb - Sphagnum magellanicum MG | ecosystem: Host-associated > Plants > Peat moss > Unclassified...
CTTTAGTCAATTTAAAGGTGTGAATTTTTTCACTAACTACCAAACTAAATCGATAAAAGCCAATTGAGTTGTGATATTAGAATTTATGTTTGAAATTTTGTACCTTATAGGTTGTAAATATTTCTTGTATTTTTTCTCTTTCTATAAAATTTCTACATACATTTCGTTTTAGAATCCTTCAAATTCATCTTCCTACAAACTCCATTATGTCATTCCTCTCAATGGTTTTATAATTCACATCCTATTCCTATGAACTTTCCTAAACATGTGCATGAGTGCGCAAGGAACACTTCAAGGGAAAACATGTGATGAAACTTTGGAGAAAATTGATTTTTGTGCAAATGTGAACTGAACACATTATGTTATTTTCCTTCATTAGTTGTTTGCCCCATGTTCCTCAATCCATACCAACATGGCACTTTTACATACCAACTTCGAAACATTTTATGAATAACTTTATTATCATGATAGATTAATTGAATTAGTTATATCTCAAAAAATCAATAAGTACAACCCAATCATTAATACCATTCAATTGTGTCAATGAAAAGTTCATTCTCCTAATCTTCAACATAGGGTAAAAGGAAAATAACAAGTCCATCTCCATGCCTTTAATTCAACCTTTTGCGTCATACACTTACAAATCCAATTCCATTTAATTATGTTATAATATGTCTCCTTTATTATTTGTATAAAACATAAACTTGGATCCTAAGCCCCTTTAAACATCTTTATTAACCACACTACATCCCCCCTTCCTTTACATTAGTTGTTAACCATACATGTTAACCAAGGAAAGGGTAAGTTTGCAATAAAATGACCAACACCTAGCCACTTGATTGTTTAAAAATAACTGGGTTTGCCAATCAAGTTGATATGGCTAAACATAATTGGTTATTGCAAAAGAAATTTTTTAAACCATTGATTATCGAGCTTAGATGCAAATTGATTTAATTGTCATGACCAAAGAAAATGTCATGTTATATTGTTGTATAGAATTATATATTAATAATTTTCAAGAACATTTTCAAGAAAGTATCATTTTCAAACAAGGATACATAATGAAACATTGATTACAATGTTTTAACAATATTTTTGGCACTTTAAAATTAAATTCTTAAAACTTATTCAAGTTTTCTTGTCATGGATAATAATATTGACTAGCATCACCATCATTAACATCATCACCAACATCAAAATGGATGAATTTCATTCATGAACATCCTTTTTATCCACAATAATTAATTTTCATTTAATTGATGAATTTCATCCATCACCATCCATTTTTCATTCATAACTTATAATTCAATTATAATTTACCTATATTAATTGACTTGAACTAATACTTATAATCTAAAAATGTTTTCAAAAGTGTTCATTGGGTGATCGGCATATGGAAGTTTCTTTGAACTACATCTTAAAAGGGGTATAAATAGAAGTAGAAATTTTTCATTACCTTTTAGTGAAGGTAGAATCTTGTGCATACTTTTTGTTTTGTTTTGATTTTCATGTTTTATATTTGAGATCTAAACATGATTTTGCCATAGTTTGTTTTGATTTTTTTAACCTTGGAAATCCCTTTGCCTTTGTAATTTTTGTGTTGGTGGCAATTTCAATAATATATTTAAGGCATCATTATATAAGTAAATTGATAATTTTTAACATTAGTTCAATTCATCATTTCAAAACATGTAAAATTAAACATTGGTTACACATGTTGTTGGTCATTATTGTGAACTTATTTGAAAATGACTATGTTAACCAAATCACTGATTTATTAATTAATAAAAAATATTTATGAAATAATGAATTACCTTTCAAACACAACAATTTTGAAGTCACGAGGTGTAGCTATCCTACCAAAATTTACAGTTCACAATAAAAATTTCAAAATTTCAAATGCACAAAATGTTGAAAAAAACACTATAACAAGAAAGGGGAAGAATTGTCAATGTTTTTGATGTGAAATGATTCAAGATGTCCAAACTAATTCATATTTACAACATTTTGTTCAAATACATATAAATAATTTTATTCAATTTGAAATGTAAAAAGTAATTAGTTTAAATTGTATAAATAACTTAATATAATAGTTAAATCATGAAGTTTAACTTTTTTCAAGTAGAAAATGATTGATTGGAAAAAACATAAATTATTAGAGGCTTTCAATTGAAAACACAAAAATGATGAAACATTGCCAAATTTTATTTTATAAAAAACCGCTCTGAAAGGGAAAAGAAGAACAACAAGAAGGTGTCAACATCCAATGACAAAAACAACACCCACAAATGAGGGCCACAAAAAAGATCACAAATATTGATCAAAGAACAACATATGTCCTCAACCCCTTATTTGTTGCATGAAATAGATCAATATAAGGAGATGGGGAGGAAACATGAGAAACATCAAATGTAAAAGAAGATTCCTTGGCAATAATGGCTTGTTTCAAAATGGAGGTGACATGAACTTTCTATAAATTTATTAACACCATTTGCATATAAAATGAATGGAAAATTGACCAAAAAAGGTATTTAAAAACCTTTGGTTGATTGTGTCATTTTGACACATTAATGAACAAAATCATTAGCATGTTAGTGAGAGCACCCAAAATCTATATGGCAAGAGGGAAAAACACACTTGTAAAGTGTTAATTGTTGTATAACTTGTACTTTGTTTGGGTCATAATTGTTGTGACCACTTTTTGAGAAACAACTCATAAAACTAAATATGCTTGAACAAGTTTGGTATGACAACATCAACTAGAATGTGGACCCCATTTGTGATGAATCGATGTTGATTCTCAAAGTGAAAACTTGAGGAATGACAACAAAAAGATGCATTTGTTCAAATGAAACATAAAACCTAACATTTCTAACAATGAAAACAAATGCATCCTAAACAAACATTGTGGGTTGCAAATGTGTTCCCCTTTCAAGGAACACCAAATAAAATGTATCCCCATTAAGTGTATAAAGTACCCATAGATGTAATGGGCTAGGCCACAAGGTATCAAATGGTGGAGCCCCAACTTAAAATGTAGCATTGAGGAGAAGATGTTTGAGGCCACATGAAATGAAGGGATGACTAAACAAACAAACATAGGCATCAAAACCCATGCTTTCAAAATCTCAAAAATACACAACTAGGATTAAACGACATGTTAAACTTGATGCTAGAAAAGGAATGTTAATACAATTTTTTTAAAATGTTCTCTAGAAGATCATCAAACTTTCTTTTTTAAGCTCTTCAAAAGGAAAGATGAAAGTTTGCATTATAAGAAGAAAAAAAAGCTTGGCGCCTCTATGACCTAAGGTGTGCACTTTAGATACAACCACTTGACAATGTCAACATCATTATTAATAGTTGCTAGTGGTGACAAACCTTGTTGTTTGTGTTGTCAACTCACTATTGCCATCGGTCCACAACAAGGGTGATTTTTCAACATTTTCAACATTTTTTTTTCATGATTTTAGCTCATTTTTTCCCCCTATCACAATTAGGTCATATATAATTAGTAAAATGAAGATTGGTTGTGTTATGAATTATCATTCTTAAGTAAAACATCCAAAAACTGAGATCACCCACTTTAACATTCCACAACATTACTTGCAGTCTATCCAAGTAATTATTGTGGGTGGTTACCGATTTTGGGCTCCATCTTGTTATGAATAATCATTATTAAATAAGCACAATTTTTTTAACATCACACATTATTTTAATGTTCCACAATGTTATAAAGTGTAGTTTATCAAAGTAATTGTTGTGGATTGTTGCCATTTTGGGCTCCATCTTCTTATGAATGATCCTTATTAAGTGAACATCACAAATTTGAGATCACCCATTGCTTTGATGTTCCACAATGTTATGAGGTATGGTCTATGAAAATAATTGTTGTGTGCAAGTGAAATTTTTTGGCTTCATCTGATCTGATCTGATTATGAGGAGTCATTATTTAGTATGCATCACAAAATTGAGATCACCTTCGAGTCCCAATGTTTTTTTTCTGTTTTTGGGGCAAATTTTCGCAAATTGGTGAATTTATTTTTCAGAAAAGGAAAAAAGAAAAAAGGAATTTTTTGTGATTTTAGGGATTTTCCCCATTTTTTGAAATAAAAATTACTTAAATTAGCCACATCTATTCCTAAGCACTTCCTGGGTCATCACTTGTAGCAGCACTTTTGCAAAATGCTACTGCTCACATAGGGCAGTTGTCATTTAATGCCAGGGATTCTCACCAGTGAGGAATTTGGAAAAAAAAGAAAGAAAAAAAAACCCTGCCTTGGACCACTGATTTTTTCTTACAAAAAATTGGGAAATTTGTGGACAAATGATTTTTTTCAGAGTGTAAATTTGACTACTTTTGCTAGGTTTTAGGGGAAAAATTCACCAAATGTTCCACATCACTAAATTGAAAAAAGAAAAGAATAGCCTTGCCCTGGACCCATTACTTTGATGTTACACAATGTGCTGCAGGAAATGTGGTTGACATCACAAATTGTTGTGCCATGGTTGCCATTTTTGGCTCCATCTTGATATGAATGATTGCCATTTAAGTAAGCAAAACCAAAAACTAAAAACTAAACAAAAATAAAAATAAAAATTGATAACAAGCAGGTACAATTAGATGCTAGAATTTCAAAGGCTCTGAGAATTTTGTTGTTGTGTGATTCTATGAATGTACATTTGTGATCTACAACTGGTCAAGAACCAACAACCCATTTGTGATTTTACTACCACTGGTGAAGAATCAACAAGGGGTGTGTGTGTGACACTGTGGCCTTGCCATTTACATTAAAAAGTATTTTAAGCCAAAAGAAGAATTATGAAAATTCAAATAGTTCATCATGCAAAAATATAATCTTCAAAACAATCCTCTAAAAAAACCCCAAATCCTTCAAGATATTATAACTCTATAACTAATCTCAAGTTTCAACACAAGCCAAAATATCATCTCTCAAAAATCCTCATATAAAAATAGACCTCTTATCATTACCTAGGGGCCAAAATCTATTATACTCTATAATGAATCTAAACACAATATCCTTGCCTTGGTAGGCAAGGCCAACAAACCCATGTAACTTGCTTTCTATGGATTTCTTCAAAGAGATAGGTACCTACTTCAGTGATGGGGACTCGGGAGTTGCATCGGAAGAGCTGGCGGCTAACTAAATATAATAAATGTCCCTTTTTTCTTCTTCATTTGCCTTTTTACAGAAGGCGATTCTGAATTAAGTTTTACAGTTGAGAAGAAAAAACGTATTCAAGAGTTTCAATGAAGTAAAGTAAAAAGCTGAGAATAGATTTAGATCTTTTTAGGGTTCAGAGTTAAAGTTTCTAGAGATCTGTACCACTGAGGAATCGTTGTTTTCGTTGTTTTCTGAATTGCTTGGGAGCTTTTCTGAGGCATTTGAGCTGTTGGGTCGACGCCATGAATTTCTCAGATTGTCCGAGAAGAGATTTCGATCTTTTTAGGGTTCAGAGATTTAAGTTTCTAGAAATCGGTGACACTGAGGAGTCGTTCTTTTCGTTGTTTTCTGAGTGGTTTGGGAGATTCTCTGAGGCATTTGAGCTGTTGGGTCGACGCGAGGATTGTCTAAGACGGTCGTCCAAGAAAGAGAGTTAATCTTTTTAGGCTTCGGAGATTAAGTTTCTAGAGGTCGGTTAGCACTGATGAAAAGTTGTTTTCGTTGTCCTCTGCATTGTTTGGGAGCTTCTCGAAGGCATTTGATCTGCTGGGTCGAGGCCAAAATTGTCTAAGAAGTTCTCAGATTGTCCAATTTTTCGGTTATCGGGGTTCAGAGTGAAGGAGGAACTTGTCTGTCGGAGACAAATTACAACTCTGTTGTTGTTGTTGTTGTTGTTGCATTTTTTGGACCTTTTCTGGACTGGTGACGATCTTCTTGGGTGGCTGAAGAACCAGAAGCTGTTGAAGAGCTGGTTTTGGTTGGTTCAAAGGTCTAGGAACCTTGAGGGAGAAGAAAGCTACAAGGCGGGTTGGGAGAGAGGAATGTGTGGGATGCTGGAGAACAGATGCTGACGAGAGCTGTAGCTGGGTTGAAGGGATGCAGAGCTGCAGTTAAATTTCCAAGCTACACTCATCGGCAGCAACACTGTTTTAAGGCGGCAGCAGAGTCTGAGAATTCAAGTGCGCAAGTAGGGTTTTGGGCTGTTGCAGCCAAAGGAGCGATGTCAGAAGGAAATGATGCTCACGATCACCCTGGAAAAAAAGGGTCGTTCGGAGGTTTGAAGAGCTCCGGGTCTACGGAGCATGTGCAGGATTATGGAAGACCATCTTCAAATGTCTCATCATCAAGGAGCACTCAAGAAGGGAAGCCATCAGGGGAGCCCAATCGCTTTGATCTATCAACACAGGCGGTGCAGCCTTTAGATTCGACTTATGATGCTGAGTTTCCAGCGTTAGGTGCAGCTGTGGTAAAGCCCGAGAGGAGTGCTGCTGCTGGTTTGGTTAACCCAAGCCCCGTGCTGACCCCTGTGCAAGCTCCCCAGCAGTCCCTGAGAACACAAGGAGGCTCTTTCTCCTATGTCCCAAATCAAAGAAGCGACACCGACAACATTACTGCATCCCAGCCACCATATCATGACAGGGGAAGAGCAGGAGGTGGTGGAGGAAGAGGAGGAGGAGGACGGGGGAGAAGAGCAATGGATCCAATTGAAGCTCTTGGACGGACGCTGTAAGAATTCTTCTCTGCATCAGAACTGATTTCATCCTGGTTCTGAACTCTGCCTCTGGAGTGATGATGTCTCTGAGTTTTTGGTGGAGTTAGGGAGTCTTTTGCATCTGCTTGTCAGTCAATTCTCAAGCTTCATGGAAGTTGGATTGATGTTTGGAGCTTAGGTTTAGGGTTAGCTGGCATGCAAGGAGTTTTCAGGCATTTTCTTTTTTACATTATTGAACATTGAAGTACAAAAGCAGTGTATTTGAAGGTTTTGTTTGTTGTGAGGTTTCATGGATGCATCCACACTCTCTCAGATTGGTAGCAATTGTTGATGACTATTGGTGTCAATGCCATGAAACTGAATTGGGTTGTATGTTTTTGAGATGTTTTAGGACTGCAATCTTACGGCACAGAGCAACAGATTTCAAGTTGCAGTTGAGGAGGGACGGGTATGTAGCTGTGGCTGAAATTCTGAAACTCAGTATGAAAACAATGGCTGGCAAACCCCTGAATTCTCACACTGAGGATGATGTCCGCCAGGTACCAAAAGTCTTTTTGAAACAGAGACATTTATTGAGGTAGTACAATATTTTTGGCTTGAAAGTTTTGTTGAGGAAGTGACAAGCAAATGAGCATTGAACTGAACTTGTGGCATGCTTTGGCTTAATATTTTTCTGAGGGTCGCAGTAAGTCTCAATCAATCTTGAACCCATTTTGTTTTCTAAAACTGTCACCCCAACTGGAGAGTCTACAGTCCATAGTTTAGATCATGAGCTACTCATGTGTAGATATTCTCAGATTTCTTTCCTTTTGGTGAAGCTGTAGGCAGATAGAGCATGCAACATGTTTGGCTAAATATTTTGAAATGTACCTTGGAAGTCTGAGTTGGTTCAGTATTTCGAGAAGGTATCACAGTGTGCTTGAAATTTTGAGCTCAGATCCATTCTTTCCCAGAAATGATAGCTGCAACTGCAGATTCTACAGTCCACAGTTTATATCCTTAGCTAGCCATTTGTAGATGTTCTTACCTAGCTTTCCTCCAAGCAATCAAATTGTGGTAAACCTGCAGGCAGATTGGTCATAGGGATTGTTGAGAATGGGATTGGTTGTGTGGATTTGATGGGCAATTTTGAAAATTGATATTCTTTATGTGTTTGGTCTTGAAAATGAAAACCTCAAATCTGACAAAAATAATGAGCTCATGATATGAGGCAACAAAATGGTGGTGGGTGGCAGGCAGTGAAAGAAGATGGGAAACAGAGATTTGGACTACTGGTAGAAGGTGGCCAGTTGTTGATCAGAGCTAATCAAGGACACACTATAAATGTAATCCCATCAATCTTTTCCAATCAATACTTCTCTTCTCATGTCACTTCAATGGCATACTCCCAATATGAACTCCATGTTCATGATTTGGGTATCAACATTTGGTAGGGATATTGTCTAGAGTTTCATTTACATTTCTAGTAATTTTTGTTTTTGATGCAGACTGTGGAATCAGAGGTGTTGCTGAAGGCAATCACATCTGCCAAAGAAATCCCAGGTAAATAGATGGAACTGTTAAGAAAATGAGAGAAAAAGCATCAATCTGATCACTACTTGCATGTAAGGAAGGATTAGGCCCCTAGGTCTATGGTCTGTCTTGCTTACTTTTCAACTGTGTATGCAACTGTTTCTGCTGGTGTGCTAACAGTAAAGTGTTGAAATTTTGGATTGGGTTCAAAGTTTGTGTGCATGGGACATACACAAAATTCATGGATCAAATATGGGAGCAAGGACTAAAGCGAATGAAGCGCAACCATATCCATTTTGCTACTGGCTTGCCAAAAGAGGATGGTGTCATTAGTGGTATGTTCCAGTTATATTCTTGCTAAGGTTTTATGCTTCCGTGTTTGTATTCCTCACAAGTGATGGGTATTGTTAGAATTGAAATTGCATTCCAGTCTTGGTCAGGTACTGGTCTAAAGTTGATGAATGGAAATTTGAAGACTGTTTTTCAGTCAATTATTTTCATGTGTGCAGGTATGCGTGGGTCTGTGGATACCCTTATCTACTTAGATGTGGAGAAAGCACTTAAAGGTAAGTTGTTTTCTATGCCAAGGTAGAAAAGCCCAGGTTTAGGTTTAGGGTTTAGGTTTAAACCCTAAACCCTAAATGGTAATTTATGGCACTTTACTGGGAGTCCTTGGAGGTTCCTAGTCTTGAAATTATCAGTTTTTAGGCATGAAATATCCTCTGGTATGGTGGTGCTGCAGAAACTTTTGTTTGATATACCACTGAGTGTTTCGTAAACCTGCTGCTTTTTTTGGGATTTGTAGGTGGAATGAAGCTCTACATGTCAGAGAACCGAGTTATCTTGACAGAAGGTTTTGATGGATCCATTCCACCTGAATATTTTGACAAAGTGTTGAAACGTTCATCGCCAGAGAAGAATGAATACATTCGTGTCCCACCACCATCTTGGCTGAAAGATCCACCATCAAGATTGGATGTGGAAACAACCTCCAGCACAGTTGTGCAGCACATCAACAACCCTGATAGCAGCAATGCCAGTGAGGGTGGTGGGTCTGGGAATACAAGGAAAGCATAACATGAAAATGAAGGCATACATGGGTACACAGAAAGGATCTCTATCAACAACTAAAACTTTCAGTGTGACCCCTTTGTCTATTCTCAGGAATGGAGTAGAAAAGAGAAAACTCATGTGGTGGGAAAACTCGTGCACAGGCTAAGGTGTTATGAGCCAGGGGATGGAACATTTGAGTCTGATGAAGGAATGCAACTTGTTGGCATCTGAAACTTGCATAATGTGCAGTATGCTGCTTTGAGAAGTGCATCTTTGACCACAGGTGATCCATGCCTGCAGCCTCATGAACTCAAAATTTTTGAAAGCCCAACCTGGGTTGTTAAGGGTGAGTTAGTTTCTGAGCTTTCAGTCCATGTGCTCAAAGGTAGCACACATACAACCTTAATTTATGATGCTCTTATCATATCATCAGCAGATTCGTTGTGCTAATGTCCCACTGGATGAAGACAATTTGCATGTTGATCTGCTCAGAATTGAAGCTCAATTGAAACACTAGTGTTTCTGGGAGTGTCATCTTTAAACTGCAGTTTGGACAAGCAGTGTAGATGGTGCTCTTAATGATGTTATTTTTGGCTAACCTATACTGGCTTTCTGGCAGATGTTGGGAGATTTTGTACTGCCTTTCCATGCATAGATTAGCAACTGATCTTTGCCCTGCACTTTGACCACTTATGATATTTCTTCCAAAAGAATTATTCTGGTGGGAAGAATGTTGCTTTTTCCCCTGACAGGTGCAGTTATGATCTCAAATTTCTGGTATCTTTGGCAAATCCCAATTGCAATGGTACCTTCAGAGCATGCCCAGCAGCAGAAGGAAAGTGTCCTCTTCCGGTATATTTTGGATGAAGTATTATTACACGCAAATAGTGTAAATCTGCTTTATAACCATGTTAGCAGTGCTTTGCAAAAACACCAGTAAAGTAAATGACTTCCCAATTGATCAATTGTAATGATTGACCCAGCTGGTAATATTTAAATGCACTATCACATTGTTCAGTCCATTCTTATCAGTTTTATGGGTGGATGGGTGATGACTAGCCTTTTTTTCGACTTGTGACATATGGTCAAAATGCATAAAAGAAGTGATTTTGGAGGTTTTTAGTTGCCATAAGCAAGGGAAAACAACAGTAAGAATTTTCAGATTTAGGGTTTTCGGATATGTGGTTTCCATTGTGTAGCCAAACAAATAGAAGGATCATTAGGGATGATTGCCACTTTTTCTACATCTTCCAATGAATGATTGTCTCTTTGGCTATAAAATGAAATTCCTTGAAAAAACACTGGCAAGAACATGTGAGAAATTAACACTGCAACGCGGATGTGGGGTGACAAATACTGAGAGTCTCAAATGGGGGCTGATACTCTTAGGGAGGAATTAACTCTGCAACTTGGATATAAGCCTGTCACTGGGCGTGCTCATACCCCATGGCATGGCCTTGGGGTGGAGTTGATGAGCAGAAGATTGTAGTTCAGATGTCAAAAAGATGAAATTGAAGGAGAAGTCTCTGGGTAACTCAGTTGTGGATGAAGATGTGGAAGGAGGAGAAAAAGAAACCCTCAAAAGGAAGACGAGATTTTGAGCAACTAAATTCTGGAGAAAAATGTTATAAGCAAAACAAACTTTTGATGAGGGGAGACACTAGAATGTTAAGCTTTAGCTAATTAGCATTCTGCTGATATGCAGTTCATAGCTACAAATGACTAAAGAGGTAGGTTAGTAAAACCTTGACTATGAAGGGTATTCACCATCTTTCAACTATAAGCTTTGGCAATTAGCCACTAGACTCAGTACCACCTTTCTTCTCTTATATTAAGCCTATCTACCAGGTTTCTGCACTCCTATGCCCTTACTACGTAGATGGCCTCCAACACTCTGGCACCATCTACAAACCAAAAAGTTGGTGTAGTATCATCTGTAGCCAGGTAGAGGGTAACTAATACTTAGTCCATAGTTCAGGTTCTCCTTTCTGTTGAGATTCATTAACATTACATGTTTTTATCTATCTCCATTTGATTATCTTTCTTATCAGCTTATACACAAAGATGAAGTACACATAAAACTAAAAACATATTCAAGAGAGAAAACAATTGCTGTTGAACTCCAACACTTCATGTGGAACAGCCCTGTGCTGCCATCAGAAACTACCTTGGAATGTTTTTTACTTCAGTTTAATACAAATCTGTAATGTACAAATCCTCACAGATGAGGTAGACGACTTTCCATTTCAAAGCCCAGCATTGTTTTTAGTTGGAAAGACATTTAATATACAAGCATTTGCTTGAAAAACAAAAAAGTCTTCCAGGTGAACACATTTTCATAAGCACCCTTTACTTGTGGAGGAGTGAGTTCCAATAACATGTGAAGAAGCAGTTCCTCTTCTCACTTGTCAGGAAGTCATCTCTATTTGGCAGGGGCAGCTGCAATCATTCCTTAAATGTTAGCACAGACAAAATTGGGGATGCTTGTTTGTGGGAGTCGGCACTCAAGAAGGCAAAGTTTCTCTCATCTGTTGGGAGGGGGGTATCCAACACCATCCGCAGATAGAGCAAAACCCACTTGCTTCTATCAGTTGCAATCAGTAGTAATGTTGACTTGGAAAGCTTACTCAGCAGCTGCCAAGCTTTACTCATTGACGCAATTTGTGGCGCAGATAGAGCACAACCCACTTGCTTCTATCAGTTGCAATCAGTAGTAATGTTGGCTTGGAAAGCTTACTCAGCAGCTGCCAAGCTTTACTCATTGATGCAATTTGTTGCCACAGCATCTCTGTGAGTTCTTGATTCTTTCAGTAAAACAACCACATCTTTCATGGTTGGTCTCTCTGCAGGGGAGGAATGTGTGCAAAGCAATGCAATTCCAAGCACTTCAAGTGCTTCTTGTAACACAGGTCTCGGCAGGCATTGCAAGCATTGGTCCAGCAGTTTGAAGACAGGCTCTTTGGACTGAATCTTATCTTGCACCCATTTGACTACATCAACACCATCACCCAAGCCAGCTTCCGCCACTTTCTGACCTGTAAGCAACTCCAGCAACACAACCCCATAGCTGTATACATCATACTTCACAGTCGCTTTCAGTGTGAAACTGTACTCTGCATCCACACAGGAAGAAATAAAAGTAGTCAGCAAACCTGCAATACAAATGTAGGACACAAGGAAAATTGTAGAGGCCCTCAGCAAATCAACAGCAAGGAGAACCCAACAGACATTATTAGAGCAAACCAACAAACATCTCCAGCAGTGCTCAGTATGTGACCCTGCAAAAATGTCTCACATCCAAGTTTACTTTTTTCCAACCCCACCCATAAAACTAAAAGTGGGACTGCAAAATAAGTGGGAGACTACTAATAGCAAACTACCTGGACCAATCATTATGGTTGGCCAATCAGAGACAGGGAGCAACCACCACATCAAATTTATTACACTCTTCTCTGGCAGGTATTAGGTTTTGCCTTTTACCAGCCTCAGCACACTGCAAAAATGATGGACCAAATCTGTTTTGCTGAGCCAAACTAGCATGTTTTGACTTTTCTTCATCCATTTTTAATTTGAAGGAGCACATACTGGGCACCAGTGGAGTTGCTCTTAGCTTACAAGCATCACATTCCTGTCCTAAGTCCCTCCATATCAGTTCTTAAGACACAAATTATCCAAGAGCTTTTGAGATGAAAGATGACTTCTTTGGCAGAGGATAGAGAGGAGCCAGGAACTGCCTGGAGCAATATAACCGCATTCGCCTTCAATCTTTGCAATGCTGGTCCAGTCAAAGGTCCAGTCAAGTAGCTTAGCAAGCCCAAAATCAGCTATGTGTGGTTCCAGATTGGCATCAAGAAGGATGTTGTTTGACTTCAAATTGCCATGCACGACTGATGGCACACATGTATGGTGCAAATATGCCAACCCTTCTGCTGTTCCCAGGGCAATGCAATACCTAGTGAACATAAAAACAAAACAGATTTGTGCACAATTTTCAAACACCATACACACTAACATTACAACCTTAGTATCTTTCACAGTGCAGAAAACATGTCAAGTGGGGTGTTGCATACAACAGATTTATTCGAAATTGAGCAACTCCTGTATCTTGTAAAAACTATAGGCAAACAGCCAGGGTTTAAGGCTTAGGGTACACATTAACAAACCTGGTATTCCACTGTAAAGCTGGCTTGTGTTTGTGAAGTACATCACCCAGGCTGCAATTTGGCATGTACTCATACAGCATCAGATGCACTTCCTTGCTTGAGCAGTGTGCCAAAATACTTACAATGTTGAAATGTTTGAGTTGGCTCAGTCTCTCCACTTGCGCTTCAAACACACTTCCTCCCAATCCAGAGTCCTCTTTGGAGTATGATGATGGTAACGTCAGCTTCTTTACTGCAACAATGTTACCATCTGTTGTTGTAGCCCGATAAACAACACCTGGAAGTTTGCACATCTCAGGAGGCCTCAGTTCTCAGGCCCTGAATGTTGTGTGATGTTATCAAATCTTTCCAATATGTGGAAAGATCCTCTGTCTGTTTACAAGATTGCAGTCAGCATCTAGAAAGAAGTGTTTTGTAAAACTGGAATCAAAGGTGAGTGAACAGAAAAGATCATGACCTGATTTTCCCTTCCCGATGATGCTGTATGATTCAAGATTGTTTACTACTTCCTCCAGAGAGAATTGAAGTGTTTTGAAGGCTGTAAGCTGCCAAGAAGGCCTCAAAACTTCAGAATCCTCACTGTTGTGGTGCTGGCTGCGAACCCAGTACCTTGAGTGCCACTTTGAGAGGATGGCAAAGCCTGCTGCAAGAAGCAACCCTGCAATGCTAAGAGTGAGCCCAATCAAGAGTCCTGTGTTTCTGCTTTGCCTTTCTCCACCACTGAAGTGTTGATTTGAAAGGGGAGGATCCACAGGAATGCTGCTTGACGTGCACGCCTTTGATAGAGCAGCGCAAAGTCCTGGATTTCCAAACAATGCACTGGGTGGTAGGCTCTTAAAGAGCTCATTGTTTGGAACAGGACCAGAAAACTGGTTGTCCGAAACATTCAGGAGAATCAGAGAATTCAGGTCTTGAAGCATCATGAGATTGCCTGAAAATGCATTGTGGGAGAGATCAAGAGATTGCAGATTGACAAGATTAGCTAGCTCTTGGGGCAGGGGCCCATTCAGCCTGTTCCAGCTCAAGTTCAAGCTGATTTGAAGTGTCATGATGAACCCTATTTCTGGGGGAATGACCCCAGTGAGCTCATTTCCCCCGAGTTCCAGCTGACTAAGCTTCCTGCAGCCACTAAGCTCACTGGGGATGCTCCCTGTGAGTGCATTGTCACTCAGTATAAGCACATTAGTGTACATCAAGCTGCCAATCTCAGGTGGAATGGCTCCTGAGATTTGGTTGCTTGAGATGTCCAGAATTTCCAGCTGTGACAGGCTCCCAAGCTGTGGAGGAAGAGGGCCTCTCAGCTGGTTCCCATGCAAATCCAGTGTTTGTAAAGCCACAAGAAAACCAAGCTCAGGAGGCAAGCTTCCATTCAGTGCATTGCCGGATAGCTCAAGCACGGTAAGGTTTCGAAGCTTGCTAATGGTGGTGGGAATACTGCCAGAGAGGAAATTGTTGGAGAGTCGAAGTTGGGTTAGGTTATTGCAGTTGCCAATCTCGAGCGGGATGGCACCTGAGAATCTATTATCGAAGAGCAACATAGCTTGCAAGTTTTTCAGACCAAAAAGCTTGGATGGAAGCTCACCCAAAAGCTGGTTTCCTGATAAGTCCAACCTCTGGAGCAATGTGCAGTTGGCAAGTGTCAGTGGAATGCTCCCACTTAGCTGATTCTTCCACAATGTCAGAAACTGTAGCTGTGTCAGGCTACCAAATTCTAGAGGCAAGCTGCCAGAGAGTGCATTGTTTTCAAGATGGATATCCACCAGCTTTGTGCAATTGGCAAGTGCAGCAGGTATGCTCCCAGTCAAGTTATTGAAACTCAGGCCAAGTGTTTCCAGGCTCTGGAGCATGCTGAGCTCATCAGGAATAGTGCCGGTGAGCATATTCTGAGAAACATCCAGTTGCTGAAGAGCAGAGCAGTAGCCAAGCTCTGGAGGTATGGAGCCCATGAGACTGTTATTCCACAGCAACAGCATCTGAAGCTTCTTGAGCTTTCCAAGCTCCAAAGGAATACTCAAGCTAAGCCCATTCCCAAATGCCACAAACTCGACAAGCTCGCTGCAGTTGCCAAGCTCGGGAGGAAGAGGGCCAGTAAGCTGATTGTTTTGCAGATACAGATACTGGAGATTCAGCAAGCTCCCCACAGATTTGGGTATGGCTCCAGACAGCAAGTTGTCAGAAAACCCTAGTACAGTGAGATTCTGGCAGTTCCCCAGAAGAGCTTCAGGCAATGCTCCACTGAATGCATTCCCATCTGCTCTCAGTTCCACGAGGCTGCAGGAGGAACCTCCTCCAGCTCCTCCCAACCAAGCAGGCACAACCCCACTCAAATGGTTGTCGAAGACGTAGAGTTTCCGCAACTGGGTGGAAGCACCAAGCTCTGCAGGCAACGACCCAGACAAGAAATTGTTGTTGAGGTAAAGTTCTTGCAGCTGCAAGAGGTTCCCGAGTTCATACGGTACCTGTCCAGTCACCTCGTTGTTGCTGAGATCCAGCACCTTCAAGGCGCTGCAGTTGCCGAACTCCGCTGGGATTTGCCCCGTTAAGTTGCAGTTGGAGAGGTTGAGCAACTGCAAAGCTCCAAGGTCTCCCAACTGCGATGGGATGTCGGTTCCCAGACGCATCCCCGCTAAGGTTATGTTCACAACTCTGCCTGTGCTAGGGTTACAAGAGATTCCGACCCAGTCTGCACAAGGATTAGGGTTACCAGAGCCTGACGAGGAGTTCCAGCCACTGAGAGCATCCCAAGTGCCAGGAGCCGCCGACCTCACAAGCTGCAGAAGCACTTGCGCATCATCCTGGTTCGTAATCAAGCTGCCGCTGCTGCTTGTCCCCAGTTGCTGCAAATTGTAAAGCTTCTGGCAAAGTACTGAAGAAGGCAGCAGCAGTAGTACTAGCATGGACATTGCCATGAACCTCAGCACATGTGCAACTGCAACTGCTGCCATGATCCTCTCTCTGCAATTGAAAAACCACTTCGATTCTCTTGCGTTACTGCATCCAGTAGGCAATGGTCCGTTCCGCTCGACCCAAGTTCATAGCTCAAAAGAAACGAACCTTCAACAATATTGCAGATGCAGCGTCGATTCTCGCATCAATCTGCAACTAGTCGAACCCATTTCTCCATCTTCTACAACACCCTGCAAACCACGACTAAAGCAGCAGCAGCTATATAATTCTTCCAACCAGCTTCAACAGCCACGTCCCGCAGTACACATGCAGCTGCTACAGGAAAAGGAAACTGATGATCAAAAATATTTTTTCATCAACAACACATTGCCGGAAAAAAAAAAACTACAAAACTTGAAATACTACAAACTTCTTCTTCTTCTCAATGCAACAAAACAGACAGCAATGTCATTGCAGCAAAGCTCTTGAAATTTTTTACAAACCTTTTGAAAGAACGATGAATAGCTGGTACTACTTACTTATACGACTGCAGCTAGGTACTATAATAGATCACTACGTTATTTGTATACATAGAAATATTTTTGGTTAGCTTTGGATTGAAGCAGCTCCCATGGCTTGCTGCATGATGATGCAAGAAGAAGAAGAAGAAGCAGTTCGGCTGTGCCGCCGGATTGTGGATCAAGTGTAGAAGAGGAGGAGTGCAACATCGCTGCTGGAGCTTTGGCGATGGCGGCGCGCGCGCGAAGGTGGTGACAGAAGACGAGAGAGACACAGACAGAGTCAGAAAAAGAAAAATGTAAATGGCGGCACATTTTTGAAACTGGGTTTTTCTTTTCCTTCTAATTTTAAAATTTTTAATTGAGTTGAATTGAATTTTTATATTATTATTATTATTAAAAAATTAAAAAATTTAGAAAATGTTTTTGGAGCGCTACCTCAAGCTCTAGAAATCATCTTTGGAGTGCAAATGAAAAGGAGTAATGAAAAAATAGCAAGAAGAAAAATAAGCTCACAAAAAGCGTTTTTTTTTCTACTTGTACCCCTCTTACTTTCTAACTTTTTTATTTCTTCTTCATTTTAAATGATTTAAAGTGTTATAGGAACGCCACCTTCAATTTTATAAATCATCTTTGAACTCTAATAACAACAAAGCAACATACAAGACATTTTTTGAGTGATTGATAATTAGTTTTGTAGTGCTTGGTGGTTTGTTTTTTTGAGTTTTTGACTCACTCTACTTTGGGGATCATAACTTTCTCAATTTCAATTCATTTTTGATGATTTTTAGTGCACTAAATGTGCCAATAAGAAAGGTTCAAATTTTATTCGCACATCGCAAACCAAAACAACAGAGCCCTCTCCTTGGATTCAGCTTGCCCTGGATGCTTAAGTGATTGCTCATGGGCTGTTTTACCTTACATGGCATAAAAATTGGGTGTTGCTTTATATATATATATATATATAATTTTAATTAAAAAAATTGTAAAAAAAATTCCCATGATACCTGAAGGGTACCTGTCAGATACCCACTGGGTATCACAGGAATTTTTTAGTATTTTTTTTAAAAAATGGACACTGGGCTTTACGGAAACAGAAAGCTTGCATCCTGTTTTCCTAAAGCCTGGTGACCATAATACTATTACTTTGTAAGAGTATCTCCAGATACACTAAGAAAATCTGACCAGGTTTTTGCACAAGAGGAGAGACTAAGGAATGATGCAGTTCTCATTTGGTCCCACATCATTGTTGGAGGACATTGTTTCTTTTGTGTGAAGTTTAATCAAAATGCAATTTTAAGTTTTTTTTAAAAGATAATATTCTGTCACAATATTCGTTTTGCCTAAACAATTGCCAAATTTGGAAAAAAGAAATTTGAATTTTTTTGGTTCACATTTGGATTCGGCTTTTAGTTTGGTAACAATTTCTTAAACTAAAACTAACATCTTGTCACTATTTGATGCTATTTAGGCCCTCTTGGGATGCTAGTTGAAAAAAATTGAGAAACAAATCACTGGAGACTTATGGAACAATGTAGTTCTCATTTGGTCTTGCATTTTTGAAGACTGGTGTTTAAATGATGTAATTTTCATTTGGTTTAGGGTTTCTGAAAATACCAAACATGTTTGTTTTCATGATTTGATCTTGAATTATTTTAGACTACATATTGATGTAATTTTCATTTGATCTCACTTTTTTTTTTAAATTCTGGAACAACACAGTATTCATTTGGTCCCACATAAGGACAAATGTTCATTATGTGTTAATATGTGAACTCCAAGTTCATGTTTTGGGAATTCCATGAAACATTTCCTATTTCAACTGTTGCAGGTTCAGCACTCATCAATATGTTGCAAAATTTTATTTATAAACACATCATTGTATTCGAAAAATGTACAAAGGTATTAGAAAAAACAAAGGATGTCAAGTTAACACAAATTAGATGTCAAAATCTCTTCATCTTTGACAGCTTGTAATAGGTCAGCCATGGTGATTGGGGGTGTGTTTTGAAGGGGTGGAAGTTGGGAAGTAGCTAGGCTTATGTTATCGGCTGATTTAAGATGGAGGATTGCATCCTTTGCAACATAATTTTAAAAATTTGATGAAAAAAATAACCATGACAGAAAGAGGAGGGCTTTTTGACCTTTTGAAACTTCAAATGGCATTGATATAATTGTATAAAAACATGTCAGCTTGTTTATGCAGACATTCAAATATATCAATTGCTAAAAGAACAAATTGATCAATGAGGTGTTGATGGTGATTGCTCTGTTTTTTTTTACTTGAGTTGCATTGGGAGCAACAAATCCTTGAGTCGTGCAAGATCAAGAAAATAAAACCAATATTGGTCTCGCACTTATTATTCATCTTAATTACCAACCTTCAACCATGCCTCCCAAGTTCAACATTTTTTTCCCTTTTTTTGGGTAATGAGTCACTTTGATTGGTCCATCACAAAAAGAAAACATTGAAACATTGAAGGCTCCTCAAAATAGAAGCTTCTTATTTTGAAGATAAAAATATAAAGTGCCTACTCTTTGGTCCACCTATGCAAGACAACTTTGGGCAAAGCATAAGGGATAAAAATAATGTAGTATTGGGAACGTCTTGGGGAACGTCTTGGGACTTATTAAGAACCTCTTGAGAACTTGATGAAAACTCATTGGGAACATAAAACAACAAAAAAATTCTAACAACCCCTACTCACGCTCCATGAAAGAAAAAAAAAAACCTGGGCCTCTTGATTGCATACTTCATCACCTCATTGGCTGGGCAGATTGGGAACACATTGGGAACTTTCTGAGAACCTGTTGGGAACACATTGGGAACAGAAAAAAACACCTTTTTTCTTTTCCTTTTATTTACCCTCATAGCTTGTGTTTTTATTGGATCCCTGACATTGCAATCAATCGATCAATTAGTGAACTCTTCACTCAATCCAGTTAAAACATCCATCCACAAACAGCCAAAGGGGAGCCCATACGGCCCCAAGGGCTAATGACAGAGCTGACTAGGGGGGATCAGGTATTCGGTCAGGGTTAGAAGGAAGTACCATGTTGGGGTTTTGCAGTTGGGTAGCTCATAAAATTTGATAAGCAATAGCATTGTTTAAACTTTTTATTTATTTATTTTAAAATTTGGCACGAACGGAAAAAATAATTCCATTTCGTTTTTTATAATTTATTTTAAAAAAGAAATGAAAAAAAAGACTTTCAAATAATAGGTAGTAATATTTGTTTTGTTGATCTACGGAATTATGTTTTTTTTTTTTACTTTTAATTTATTTGGTTGCTTTTGGACATTTCAAGATTGAAGTGTTTTTCTTTCCCTTCTTCCCTTGTTTGCATTTTAATCAATTGGATATGGAATTTCACAAATGGCCATGAAAGTGAGAGGGAGGAATCTTGGCTTAAGCTTGGGCAAACATTAAAAGATTTCTTGTTTTGAGACCCTAGCACAATCAATCTTGGCTTGGGCTTGATTCACTTTGTCTTAGGCCCCATGGAACCTTGATCATTTTTTTCTCAAGGTCACATGTCTCTAATCCTCGGCCACCTTGCCCTAGCCCTCAAGTAGCTCAAGGTCACATTGTCTAATGTAACATTTTTTAAAATTAAAAAAAAACTACTATGAATGCCTAGAATTCATTCCTTCCTCACTCAATTTTTTTTTTTTTTTTTCATTTTTTTTGTGAGGTGTGAGAAGGTAGGTGGGGGACCAATAACTTGCCAACCTATTTAAGCCACATATCCACCTTTTTAATGTACTTAAGTTACCCACCCACTTATATATTGTACTTATTGGCCAAACCAAAAAATTTATGTCTAGGGGTCCCATGACATGGAAGCTTGTAGTGTGCCCGACCCAAGATTCCACTTTTTAATTGCTCCCGAATGGGTGTTGTAGAACCCCTTAGATAATGGGCATTGTGGAATCCTCTAGATAATGGGCTTACTCATTTTATGTTTTCAACTTCTTTTTTCAATTTGAAACAAATGGTTGGAAAAATGATGTAATAGAAAATGATGATTTATTCAAGTGTTGGGATTTTCCTATTTAACTTGTGGCCTGAGGTGAAAAGAAAAAACGACAATTAAATTAAACAAAATTGGAAACAATATGACTTATGACATGTAAAAGAAAAAAAGTTATAATTTGACACTATTATCTTCTAACTTCAAAAGTCCAAGCTTAATAATGACATCTTCATTTTCATTTATTAAAGCTTCTTTCACTTCATAGATGCCATACTAGCAACACGAACATCATCTAGCATCATCTAGTCAATTATTTTACATGTTTATAAATTTCAAAATATTTCATTTTCAATCAATAATGTCATTGGTTTGTGCAATTACTTTAATATTAAAGACTCTTCCTACCTCAAACTAAAAGCCATTAATCCCAAATATTTGTTACGTCACAAACCTAACATGAGAAATATATATATCATGAACTTTTCATCATGTCAATAGATCTTTGCATTCTTCATTTGTGGCTTTCTTGATCTTATAATGGTTACTATTCTTTGACCATGGATAATCGTCTTCTCATCACTCTCCATGAGGTCATAAAAATTTGTATTTAAAAAAGTTTGTGGTGAAAAGTTAAAAACTTTTTCACCTACATAATTTCAACTCATAACCTTGTATGCACAAACCAAGAGCGGAAACAATACATGTTTGTTATCTTCACCTACAATTTGCAAAGTTTTTTCCTTGCCAACTTATTGTATACAAGCCTTAATCCCTTGTAACAAGGGTCTAACATAATTGCCAAAATATTACAAATGAGTATTGTGGTCTTGAAAAGATAACATAAATGAAAAGAAGGATTCCAAGACTTGCACCACCTTATTTCGCATGTGTTATCACATGACTTAAAATTTAGCATCAAAATCATAGGTTTCATTCAAGTCAAGTGCTAAACTATCCACTCACGTTTGGGAAAAAAAATATTAGTAACAAGTGCATTAGATAGTAACCAATAACCCTAATTTTAACATGTGCATTTTGAACAACAAGCCCTATGGTAGCATTTAACAATTTAAAATATTGCCCAAACATGTGGACTTGGCACATGGACTTTGACGTGTCATTGATTGTTGTTTTTCATAATAATAATAATGAATAGTTTGTTTAAACTCCAATATCTTTTGGAATAAAATGATTCTTAAGCAAATGAATTTTCGTTAGAATTTTCAACTTTCATATGTGTGTTAATATCCAAACAAGCCTTAAGCCATTCTTGCTAGACCCCTTTCAATTTTTTTGGTGCATGCAATAGTCTTCTACAATGTGGAATATGCTTCCTTGATTAAAGTTGAGGTTAGACTATCGCAAAACTCTGAATTATTTATGGCATGTTGGCAGCACTTAGACATGGCATGCCCTAACTAGATTTACAAACAATTATGCCAACTTCAACACTTCACATGAAATGACTAATGTCAAAGCAATGGTCATGGTTGAGAAATTATTCCTTCCTCTTTGACATACACAACAACATAAACATTTGACCCATGTTTTGCAAAAACATTATTGATTTGTAAAGCATTGGCATTCATAAAAAAAATTTCAATCTAAAAAAACGTAATTGCTACATGATAATGTTCCCACTTTTCATTTTGAAAATGCAAAATGTGCAATGAGACTAAAGCATCCATCCCCCCTCTTCACATCCATAAATCAAACCTAATATTGCAACTATTACAAGAACCAACAACTTGATGTATTTGCCTTGCATTGGTTTTCTTTTGCCATCCTTGGCAAATTTCCTTAAATCAATGGTAACCTTCAATATGGAAATTCAACCAAGGATTTTGTTGCAAAATTCGTTGTCAACTAAGAAATGGTGCTTCAACAAATGACAATGGGACCAATTCCTTGGAATTGAAAAATAAATCATTTCCAAATTGTTTCTAATTGAAAAGTATCCTTGGTGTTATCACTATTATGAAAGAAAGAAGTAATAATAAATGGGGTGGGATTAAACCTTTTTTTTGCACCTCACCTATCTCTTTCAATCCCATTTTCCTCTTGTTCAATCCAATTATTTTAGATTTGTTTGTGACTAGTTTTCAAATGTTTTCAAAGTACAAAAATCTCATTTATAAACTTGTAGTTTATGATGCCCCTCCTAAGCCAAGTTGAACAAATAGGTAATAAAAATCACATTTTAGTTGTTCAAGTTTTAATTTGTGTTTGAGCTTATAATTGAAGAAGATGCGACATTAGGTTTATAAAATGTCCAAGTTGTGGTAGTGCAACTTCTTGTTTTCCAAAAATCTCATTCTTTTGCCAACAAAAACCATTGCAATGTAATAATTGTGCTCAAAAACAATTACATTACATTGTTGTTATTTTGTAACAATGTTACAAATATCTTGTCAAACTTTGTGACATACATTGTTTTTTCTACATGTTCCATTATACCATCCAAAAGTTGTTGACCTAAAAAAATGTATAGTAAAAACACTAGAAAAAAATGACGAACTTACCAAAATACCAATGTGAAAAGGACAAACACCTTAACAAGAACACCAACACTAGCATCATGAACACTAACGTGAAAAATAGGGGCACTGCAAAGAACAAAATCAACTCAAAAAGAAAAACAACGCCATGAAAAAAAATTGAATGACTTACCATCGCAAAGATGAAGCATGTGGACATGAAGAAAAACACATGTGCAAAAAATAAAAACATAAGCACAAAAAAATCAATGCAAAGAACCAAAAAAAGAAGAACACAATACCAATGTGAATCAAAATACAATACTAGTGTGAAGAAACCAAAATGCATTGAATCCCTAATTATTATATCGTATACCCTAAAATGGAATGAAGCTAGTTTTTAAAAAAAATTAACTTGGTATAATTCTAATTTCCATCCCACCTGGGACTAGACCACAATTCCACTTTAAAAACAAATTAGAATTGGGTTGTAGTTAGAATTGACAAAAAAAACCTTGTCCCTCTTTGTTGGTTCTAGTTCCAACCCAATTCCAAGTAGGTTCCTTGGAACTCAAAGTACCAATTTTTATTAGCAAAGTGAACATGAACTTATCGTTAATAAAAACTCTAAAGTTTAATGGTGTCTAAATGGCTTTATAGATGATATAAAGGTTTGTGTTGGCTTTAGCATCGCAATAAGATTGATTGAATTTTATGAGCTCATGCCTAGGGGAGGAGACTTTACATATGAATAGGATTTGGGGATATGTTTTTGCTTGCATTTCGAACCAATTTGTGAGTGACAAATTGAAAATCTAATTATAATTTGTAGGTTATATTTTCTTACCAAATTCATTTCGCATTCAAATTACCTAACCAAGTTACATCATTATATCACCTCTTATGATTTTATTTTAACTTCCCATAAGCCCTATTACAAATGATTTGATGTTAACCCATGGAAAAAAAATATGTTGGCATTCAATTTATTTTGATAAATTGGATTGAACCACGTGTTTAAAACTATAATAAAATATTTGCATATTTCATATGCATATCTACCAAAAACTAATGGGTTTAATTATGTCCGCACTTCATTTTTAGGGAATTGCAAATAATTACACAAGAATTGAAGTTTTTGGGGTTATTTGTTTTTACACAAATTTTATGATTTAAAGTTTTTAGGTTGGGTCACAAGATATGTGATCAAAGAAAAATGACAATAATGAAAGGAAGATGATCCATTTGAACTCAAAATGATTGTTGATTTTTGGGGTTTTCCACATTCAAAACCTCATACAATGATCCATATGTATCTACCAAGGAAAGTTGTTTGTTTCATTTGTCACATTGAAATTTCTCAAATAATAGTGCTTTGTGATATGTTCTTGGTACCATTGGAAAGCTTTTGATGAATAATAACGCACTAAGGTGGTTTGTTATTGTTTGGACCTATGGTGCAAAATTTATTTAATATCAATCAGTTTTGTTCAAGAAAATCCAAATTTTTTATGTGTGTGTATATATATATACTCTTAATATATATTAAATTAATAAATTATTGTACTCAAACATTGAAGGAAGCAACATGCACTCAAGAATGTACATTCAATATATTCTTCAAAAACATCATAATTTATCCCAAAAATGTGGCCTTGAGTATACTTAGGTTCAAGGGGAGCCTTTCCTACATTAATGTGTTAGTAATGAAAGCTTTTATTTGGGGAACATTTTTAAAATGTCAATCACAATGGGCCAATCAAAGTGACCTATTAAAATAAAAACATTGAGCTTTGAGAGGCACCCACAATTTATGGTAAACATGGATTGCCTACCATCTACCTCTAAGCTAGGCTTTTAACCATGGACCCTTGTAATTTAAAACCACTATTGGGTATATTTTATTACCTTGGGTGGTTTTTGAATTTCTGAATTTTTGAATTTTTTCTCAAATGGATGATTCTCATTCAAGACAAACTTGAAGGGGAAATTTTTAATTTGTGAACAACCAATAGTGATATCCAACATATTGAGAATTATTTTAAAACCAAATTTTATATCACCTCATTTCTAAGAACCGCCCAACAATGATTTAGACTATGTAGATGAACACCATGGTGGATGAAAACAAATAGTGAATCTTGATGTAAACAAGAAGCAAGATATGACATTTTACAAAATTTGCCATTTAGTGTAGTTGAGTCATTTGAAGGTGATATGATTGAAAAGTTTGGGAAGATGAATTTACTAGTTGGCCAATTATGAAAAAACCCTTGATTATCAATAAGGGTATCATTAATATATCTAATAGTTATCATTTTTTTACTAACAAAATAAAGAACTTACTCACCTTATAAGTAACATCCAAAGAATTTGATAAGACCTTTATGGGTTGGGTACTGAAATTTCAAATTTTAACAGTTTACTTAAATAATTTGAATTTCATCTAGGTAAATTATTTATCTTAAAACCTTAAACCTATTTATGACATTTGTTATACTTGATGTTTAATAAGGATTTTTGATTTGGGGGTCTTAATTAGTGATTGCCACATGAGGAAACCATGGTAACATTCAACCAAGTAGGGAAATTCAAAGAATGCATGACTAAATTTGAACATAATAAGGTGTGTGCCTAGACATTGCCCCAAAAAAAAAAAAGATAAACAATCATTAAAGTGAAATATTAGTTATGATGGGAGAATGGTGAATAATTAATATATATTTCCTTTAGATTCCAATTTTTTAGATGACCAAAATGGTTAGCTCAATTATTTTGTTGGTAACCTTATTCTTGAAAACAAGGTTACAAAGGAAAAAAAACTAAACCTTAAGGAAACTACCTTAACTAGGTAGTATAAGAAATAATTTTCACACCAAGTATTTGAAAATGAACTTTATGCATAACGAATGAATATTTTAAAAAGAGTAATGTATACCTAGAGGTGTAATTGATAGTGAAATTGATAATTAGAGGTGTAATTGATAATGAAATTGATAACACGTGAATTTTTTTTGTGAAAATACCAACGTTGGCTAGTTATTGATTTTTTTCAATATCTTTTGGGATAATTATTAAAAATTTGAGATTTTCATTTTTTCACAAGGTATTAGATACCTAAATTTAAAACAATTTATGATACCTATTTGGTATCAACTTGCTAAAAGGTTTTATCAAGCAAGTTATTAGTAGGTTTGTTTTTTAAAGGTTAAGAACTACTTGGTATGCATAAAGGTGGGTTATTTGAATATCATGTTGAGAATTAGTCAATTTCATGTTTGGGTTTCTTATTAAGCTGAAAATAATAGTAATAATATTTATAATTATAAAAAATCTTATTATTGTTTTTTCTTCCTTTCATTTCATTTATCTCCCTTCAAGTCTAAATTCCCTTCATTTCATTTGTCTCCCATCAAGTCTAAATTCAGAATGTAATTAACAACTTGCACATTATCCATTCACCATGTTAACAAATTATTCACATCATATCTTGGGTAATAAATAAGGTTCTTTCTTAAATGATTTGTGTTTGGAAAACTATAAAATTAAAATTTAAAAACTTTTTCAAAGAAGGTTCCTCTACCATTTTAAATCTACAATGAAGGACCTACGACTTCCAATTCAAGGTCAATTGAATCTTGAATAACTCCTATGCAACCTTTGCTTCCATGTCCAAATGTTCAAGGTTGCAATGTTTTCAAAATTGGATGGTGCACTAGGTGTTGTAATTAAACCAAACATTGGTTTGATATCTTCAAATGGACCCATTTCTAAATCACCAAGACCATCATAATCACAATCTACGAATAGGTCTTCATTTAAATTGAAAATTTCAATATCTACCATTTCTATTTTGAATTTTGAACTTGTGAAAAAAACTCAAATCAAAATTCCTAAACACCATTACAATCTAAAGTTGAAACTTTGAAGGTGGAACTAGATAATGGTTCTTGGGAGCTTTTTGTTGATTGTAAGTATAAACATAAGCGCAAAATGTGGTTATAGTTTCAACTTGCCACATTCAAAGATTTTATAACAAATTGGTACCCTAAAGAAGAAACCTTAAGCCCATTAAAAAACTAAATTAAAAAGAAGGAATGGAGAATGAAACTTCTCTCAAGCTAAACTAATACATTCGAGCAACTTGTACAATTGTATTATGGACTTTAGGGTTTTGCGAGAATTCTGTTGTAGACATTAGTGTTTTGGCCGATTCTCCCAAAACCTTTTTCCACTTTAGAACTTAGAATTGCTTCAAAACTTAAAATTGTAGATTGAAAAAGAGTAGATGAACACAAATTCACAACAAATTAGATGATCATAAATCACACACCAAAAGTCAATTTGATTATTGAGAACACATTCAAGGCAAACAAATCTCCACATAGCTCCTTGCACTCCAACCTTCAACCTCATCTTTTTGGTCATTCAATCTATATTCACAATAAGGTTGAAGGAATAAAGGTGGCAACGATTGATGAGACATGACCTCAAAGGGATCAATTGATTGTTTTGATTCCCTAATAGAAAGGCACCACCAAAAGTGAAAAAGGAAAAAGGACAAGAGCATTTGCGCAAAGTATGGATTTAGGGTTTGAGGTTTGAGATAATAGGCATTTGGCAACCTAACAAATGACAAATGTTTAGACCCCAAAAAAAAAGGATGAATGTGAGACTAATAACTGACATGGGTAATTCTTACATGTCCCGACGAACATTTGTAGGTAGGGTGTTACTTTTTGTGAAGGGAACACCCCGCTGGAAAGGTATTTCTAGGTATAAACTTTTCTTATACGAGCTGGGTAGGTTTATACCCGGATCCAGCAGGCAGGTTATTTCCTACCCATAACCGGATCCACATTGATAACCGGGTCAAAAGCAATAACCAGCCAACAGTGAACAATTCCCTGTGTTATCCAATTTTTTTAACTAAAAAAATTTTAAACCTGCCCAGCCAGTTATATTAAAAAAGTAATAACTGGATAACACTGGAATTTTCTGAAGTTCCTTTAGTGGCAAATTCAAACAGGACCCAGCCTTTTATACAAGGGATTAATTGAGCTATGCAGTAGTAGCAGTACATCATGAATTTTCATCATTGACAACTTTGTTGTGTGTTGTAGCTGTGTATCTTGCATTACAAGCACTGAAATTGCACAGAGGAAGGGAGTATGTGACAGAGCACCCATCCATCATCCATCCATCCATCAGAAACCCCTAATGACTGAGTTGTGGATGAACCACAATTTGAGTTATATCACATCTCCAATCCATCCTATAAACCCTCCAGTCTCCACCTAATACTAGCTGGTAACTACCTATATGGAAGTGGGTAAGTATCAAAGGCAAAGAAGTAGGGAACATAAGTGGTTAACTATGTTGTTGGTAGGTAAAACAGGTGAAGTACCTAGTGATTACTAAGTAGGTAGGTAGGTAGGTAGGTAGGTAGAGATGCATTGTGGATGATTAGTAAATAGCTAACCACCATTGGTTAGCTATGTGGGACAAGGAATACAATGGAAAATTGTTAATTCCTGTCCATACTTCATCCATGTTGCATAGTGTGCTGGTAGGTATAGGTGGCTCTGGTTCATTCTGGACTAGAGGCAGCTAGCTAGCTAGCTACAATGCCAGAGCAATGTCATTCATTACACTTGATGAGTGGGGTGGCTCTCTGTGCCTGCAAGAACTCAGAAACATGAAACAATTCTCTTTGACTGAGCAGACAGTGCAGAGTGCTCTCTGTCTCCACAGACAGTCAGCAATGGACCACAGTATTCATTGCTCAGTGCACTATATTTATTAATGACAAATCTGCATCCTCTCTCTCTCTCTCTCTCTCTCTCTCCCTCTAGATCTATGGCCAGGGTGAACATGGCAAACATTTAAAACCCCCACATGATGGCAACTGTCTCACCATATGTTGGCATATAGTTGTATAGTGTTTAAATAGTGTTATATATCACACTTTGAGTGTCACATAAAGTGAGATGCTATTGGGAACATGTTGGGGAACGCATTGGGAATTTGATAGGAACACATTGGGAACAACAAAAGTCCCTCCCCTCTCTCTCTCTCTCTCTCTCCACCCCCCCCTTTCCCTCCCTCCCTCCCACCCAAAACACACCCCTAAGTAATACAAGGAATGTTGCAAATGTACTTTGACTCCATGGTATTTGGAATACTCTTTTGCATTGCACAGTTCTCAAAAAAAAAGCTAATTTCATTTTACCAAGAATTTCAGTGTTATAATTTTGTGTTCAAACATGTTCTTCAACAATTCTTTGATTTCAGTGTTGTTGTTTTCTTAAGGTGTTGACAAGCATTGGCTTTGTGCTTGGTGAGGACTTTGTAATATGTATGGGTTTTGTGTGTAATGACATAACCAAACCTTAAATGAACACTGAGCTTTTTCACGCATCTATTTTTGTGCTTACATTAGGTGCTTATTGAGCCTTAAATGGGCTAGTATTAAAAGTAATTAATTAAATGTATTTTAAGATTATGGTATTAAACTTTTTCATAAGGATGTATCCTAGCCATCTATTTCTTGGTCATGGGTCCATTTAAAGGTTCATTAAGGGTGAGACTAGGGTTTGATGGAAGCCACATTCAAGCTTGTTGCTGGCATCTAAGGGATGCCATGGTTGTGTTTAAATGCTAGCTTAGTGATATGGCATGGACCACCATACGATTACCATTATACTTATGAAATGGTTGATTAGTGTTAGAATTTGGTTGTCACACATGCCCATAACATGAATGTCTATGTGCAAATTTGGCCTAGGAATGACATGGTTTGTGATACACACTAACCATTTAAGGTGCAGAATGTGTTAACATTTTGGTCATTGTATGAGTGATTTATGCAAGGGACAATGATGCATAATAGAATGAATTGTAGCTCTAGATAAAGTTCGATGTTCCAATTACTATTAGTCACATAGACTTATAAGAATCACACAGTGTTGAAAGCTTTGAGGATTCACATGTAATTCATTATAGTACATAGAAGGGGAGTTCAAACATGTGTGCAACATGTGGATTTAAATCCACTAATTGAGATATTGCGGCACATGGGCGACTTTGGCATAAATTAAATTATTTTTTATTTTGCTAAAAGTTTTGAAAAACTTTTAGCCCTATTGTCAAAAATTTCAAAAATTTAGATTGCAAGAATATGGAATTGAACCTTGGCTTAGTACAAATAAGCACATTAGTTGTGAACAAACTAACCACAAGGATAAAAAGGGAACTTTGAAGTCAAGTTAGAGTTTAATATGTAAATTTGTTATATGCTAAAAAGTCCAAAATTAAAAACTCACATGGTGAATCTTAAATCTTAAAATTAATTAATTATTTAGCACTTGTGTGTTGAACCTACCCAAGTAATATAGTAAAATGTTGTTTGTCCTTTTCCAATTTATCACTTGGGTCTTGAAGGTTGAACAATAAAAGAGGTCCAAGCCAATTGTGTTCAAGCCAACCAAGATGTTGGGGTGATGCAATGATTTTTCATGTGAATGCCTTAACCTCATCAATTGGTAACTAGTTGAAATCGATTCAAGGTACTGACAATGGCAATCATGAAGGGGGTGAAGATTGTAATTTGATTGAAATCTCGAACTAAGACCACCCAACCAATATTAAGTTGGCTAAGCAAGCATGTGGGGTTGAAGTATTTGAATATTTGTATGATGAACTCATTGAAATTGCAATGAGTGATGTTTCAAATGTTGATGATCCTACAAGTCAATCTAGAAGGCAATGGAAAAGTTTTTCAAAAAATGGGAATTGGGATGATGCAAGTTTGAGTTTGGCAATGGTGGCCATTGAAGATGGCTCCAAACTCCAAATTACAAGCTAGATGTGGGATGTGCCTATCACATTACTAAAAAATCATTTTGTATGGAATAACATAATCATGTAAAATAGTCAAACTTAAAGTCTTACAAAAAAGGGAGGATAAATCATTTGTTTGATATAAGAAAAAGATGCAAGCATTTGGGCATCCCATCATGTTCACTCAATTGAAATTAAAGTTGGTAAACACTTACACAAGAGAGGACTATGCCTTTCAATAATGAGATTTGAGGTGGGGTTGGCTTAATTGGTTCAAGAGGCACAATTTGATTTATTTTTAACAGTTATTTAAGGTCTAGGGTTGAACACATGAAACTCTTGTGCTCAACAAATGTTGAGACTTTTTACACAAACCTAACAAAAACTTACAATTTGCACAAGTATGAATAAAAATAGATATGGAATTGCAATGAGTTAGGTGCACAAGTTGGTTGAAATGGGGAGCTTTTGTTTTGCTTAAGATTGGTTCTAGGTTGGTGCATTCTATTACACCAAATGAAAAAGAATAGATATTCAAGTCATCTGACATCAATGTAGCAAGAAAATCCTTTTCAAAATTTTACATATTCAAATGTAAGCAATTTTACCAAAATTGCATTAATTGATGTGAATTTGGTGCTAGAATGATTATGTAGCTAAAAGCCTAGATGATAACCATTGTTTTTGACAAATGGATCTAACAATTTATAATCTTTATTCAAGCTCATGAAGGAAATCTATATTTAACTAACCATCATTTACTTATTTTGGATGGCCACAACTCCCAAGTTAAGATAGATGTTGTGCACAAAGCCAAGGGGTTGAGGTTTTGTTTAATTATTTTGCCATCACACACAAGGCACATGTTACACCTTCATGTTGCATGTTTTTAACCATTCAAAACTATATTTAGACCTTACATGAATGTGTGAATATCTCCAAATGTCATGACTACCAAGATGCAACCCAATGAATAGTTCTTAAAAACAAAAATAGATTTTCAAATGATTGATTTACAAGTTGAAGAAGTATGGGTGAGTACAATCCTACCATTGAACCCAATGTTTACCACTATTATGTTGAGATTGAAAGGTAATCTAATGAATTGTAAGAAGCTGGCAACTCAAAGGCCTAATGACGAATGAAGAACAAAGATGTAAAGGAGGGACACATGGACTCACAAGCATTACCATTGACGACCCCATTACACCTATTGAAACCATGTGATTAAACTTGAACAAAAAAACGTTATGGAAATAAACAACAACCAAGGCAAAAGAACACTAGACTAAAGAGATATTTGAATTTTAAAAAAAAAAACGATTAAAAAAGTTGGAAGAGGGATCATTAAACACCAAAGGTTTGAGGAGACGATTGTGAAAAAACCAATTTGATGAAATGTGGTTTCCAAAGTGTTGCATTGAGCAAGGTGAAGCACTACATGTTGCTATAACACTATATGTTGCTATAAGAATTAATGCACCTCTATTAATGAATGCCTATCAAACTCCATTCCATAGAACCACATTCGTGATTTACAAATTCAACATAAAGGTGACAATTGAGAAATGAAAACCCATAAAAAAAAGGTAAAAATTATTCACACATCGTTCTAATTGAACTAATGTGGGTCCATAAGACAATTCCTCATTCCACTTCTATGGAGTCATTGACTTGTTGAAGCCATTGAAACAATAGGGAAAATGTTTAATAGTGTAATCACACATAGTTTACACAAGGGATATTATAATTTGGTTACACATAACATTCTAGCACATTTTAGTAAGACTTGCTGACACATTTTGAGCAATGAGGTGATGCACTTCACAGAATAATTTTCATTGTTTTTGAAACTAAACAATGTTTGCTTTGGAGCACCCATGGTGGTGGATTTGAGTTTTGTGTCCTATTGCTTTCACTATTTTATTTTATAATTTCAAGGGTTGATTATTCATCAATATGGGAGGGTCTAGCTTAAAAGTAAGAACTTATGTCATTAGATGTGGCCCCCCTATTACCCATATTAAGTGTATAAGTGTCCAAACTTTGAAAATGTGTATTTAATTGGAGGATGAACAACAAAATGTGATTCCACTTCTATTTCCAAGTAGATTTCATTTGCTGCTCAAAATGTTTTTTTTTCCCATCTTGAACCCCTTTTGTTTGTTATGGTTTTGCTTTGAATTGTCCTTTTAAAGTTTGATTACCTTATATGATTTTAAACATACATACAATGTAAGTGTAAATAACAAACTTATTTACATTACATGTAAGATTTTTTGAACTCATTTTAAGTTATGTAAGATGGTGTAAGGTATGTGTAAATGATTTACACTAACCTATTGTGTAAAGTTGTGTATTTAAAATTTAAAATAAAATTCATCCTTTCAAGATTTAGAGTTGTTGATTGAGCCTTGTGTAGGTGGATCATAATATATTAAAATGTGTAAATTTGAAAGGAAAAGCATCCCTGAACCTCATTGAGGCCAACTTCCTTAATAAATACAAAAAAAATTGAAAACGTGGAGAAGGAAATGAGAAAAAAATAATAGTTTGACAAAAAAAAAAGGATTGGGTAAATGAACATATCGGGTTCCATCCAAACAATAGTTCTAAAAGAAAAGCCCTAATTGATGTGGCTAATATTTGATGCCCCTTAATTCTTGATTGTGAATTGTGAAAAGTGCACACTTGACATTAGTTTTCAAGAGAAAAGGAAGGAACTACAAAATGCTAATGTAAGACCTATTGGACACCATACGACATTAGATGCATTGACAAGGTTCTCTTTCAAAACCTAGTTTGTTTACACTTACCCACCCAACATTGATACTATGTACCTAAGCTAGCAGCTCAAGACATATGCTAGGACACCCATTACAAGGAACTATGGGCTCAATTTGTGAAATTGGATTGAATTTTGTATAAATTCATAAAAATTCATGATAATGAATTTTTAATCGCAAGTGTGAATAACAAGTGAACACTTAATGAAAACTAGGACCAATGCTATGGACCAAGTGCAGATACACAATTTACACATGTACATTGTCCACATTATTATTTTAAATAGTTGTTTAAATTGACTAATGACACAGTTATAAAATTATAGATTTCATAATATGCCTAGTAATATAAAATATATTCAAAATCTTAAATATATAAAATTTAAAAATATTTTAGTAATAATAATAATAATAAAAAAAATTAATTGGGTGCTGTTCTGGTGAGGTGCTTTACACCCCGAACAGTATTACAAAGTACTGTGTATTTGGTGAAGGAGGAGGCCTGTACTCCAAACCATCTAGCAACTTCACCTTGATAAAACCCCCAAATTTTGTGTGTAAAATGGTCATGAGAAATATTTCCTGGGAGGAATTGGGAGACATAATTATTTTGTAAAATACACTTTTGAGTACTGTGGGTACCAAGGCTGCTTTGGCAGCGAGTTGCATAATAATTAATTAATTATTTTTTTCAGTTATGTAGGACAGTAAAATAATAATAATAATATTTCACAATTCAACACTATACTAAATAATGAAGCTATTTTTTTGTACTTTGAGAATTTTCATTCAGATTTTTTTTGTAATGGGCAGTCATGCAAATTTTTGTGTGCAGAAATTTCAACAATTTCAAGTACCTAATTAAGTAGTGACTAAACCAGGCAAGGTACTAAAAGGGGTATTAGGAGTGAAAGCAAAGGGACTTTAAAGTTCACTTACTTGCTGAAAAGATTGGTTAGCAGACCATGAAGTAGCCTAACCAGAGTTAAATTGCAGGTTTTTGGTTTTGTAAGGTGAACAAGACACAAGAGAAAAGTCAGGGGTCAAAGATTGCAAATGGGTACTTGAAAGATTTTCTTGAGATTTTGTTGTCAGGCGTCATAAGAACAGTTTAGCCACTAAAGTCAGGAAAAGACGGCACCAGAAACCCCCTGTTTGGTTCACATAGGGGATGAGATTTCAAAAAACAGGGAAAAAAAAAACCCAAAGTACACTGGGCTTCAACAGGGCATGAAACTCAGTTTACCACCAAAATTTGCTACTACACTGAGTTTGCCCTGTCCTTTCTTTTCCTGAACGCATTAAAACCAATCACTGCTCCTGCTATGTGTACTGTAGCTATAAATATTGTCGCGCGCCTCGTGCATTAAATGCTGAGTTTCAGTATTTCATACCCGTATTTAGTAAAATTTCATTACTTTGCGGATAACAGCCACTCGACTCCAGGGGAGGATGAAGCATCAAATCAGGGGTGCAACTCAGGCCCAAGAGGCCATATGACTTTACCTATACTGTACATTTCTTTTGCAAAGATGCTAGCCAAGGAAAGGGGTTGGATTATATATATGTGTGTGTGTGTGTGTATGTGTGTTCTGCTACTGTCCATGACAAACAACAAAAATTTTCTGCTGCAAATCTCTGCAAAAAAGTAGTAGCACTACAAATGTGGAAACATTTGACTATAATAATTAATTGATAATTTGATTTGATTTGATTTGATTTGATTTGAGTTTTTTGTTTTACCCTTTCAACCATTCTTCTTCAACAGCAAAGCAAAACAAAGGAGTTTTTTCAGCTGCTTTCATTGACTGGGATAGTTTGTGCAAGTAGTTGACAGTACTTAAGATTTTTTTTTGGGTTCAAATCTGCAGTTAAATAGATGCTAATTGGTGACATTTATAATTATGCTTTTTTCTTCTGCAGAGCTGCAGCCAAAACCTGACCCCCAAGTCAGTCAGTCAGTACTCTCTAAATTGTTAATCATATGCATGCATTAAGAATTTGCAGTAATAAGACATTCTGTACAATTATGCAAAATTCAATACTAGGGTGGGGTTATATATATATAATATATTATTTTAAATTTTAAATTTTGTGATGTACCCATATTTAGCTATAGACCAGTTATGAAAGTAGAAAATTTAAAGAATCCTATTATATTTTTGGCTACGTGTTGTAGACATCTGGTGATTTTCTTTTTATTTATTTTTCAAAACATGGTGAATTAGGGCCATTTTTTTTTTCACAAAGAATACTTTGTATGTGTTGGAATCATAATTTCTCAGGTAAATTCACCCAAATAAAACCAATGTTCAATACTGGGATTTATTTGTTTATATTTTTATTTTTCAGTTGAAATAGTGTTGGGTTGTTCCTTGATTTGTTAAAATATCCTGTTCTGGATTTTTTGGAAATTTTCAAAATCAAACAACCTCTGTTCCGGGTTTTAAGAAATTCATCATAAAAACAACCAGTTCTGGGGTTTTATGAAAATTTCTACCCCCCTTTCACATCCACTCGCCTTTCGTATATCTCCATTGAGTTAATTGCTTGCCTTTTACTTGCATGAGTGCTATTCCTTTAGAGTCTTCCCAACCATGATGTCCATCCAATTTTCACCTACATTTCATAATTGTGGTAGATTAACTCGGTGTTTTTTCTCCTTCAATTTTGTGTTGTACCACAGTGGTGAATCATCCACCAGGAATTAGCAAAATTCGGCTACATGTCAGAGAGGAAAGTAGAAAAAAACTAAGAATCCTACTATATTTTGGCAAGCTGCTGGAACATATTATCTAAACATGGTGATTTCAGAAAAAAAATTCCTCAAACATCTGGCAACCTTGGAGCAATTCTTTTCACAAAAAATCCTTTGCATGAGTTACACTGGATTTTTTTGGGTCCCCATTTCGTGCTTGTTTTTCTGGTTGCCAAGTGGTGAAAGTTCAGCCCCCAAAAAAAAAATGCTGGAGTAATTGGTTCAAAATTGGAAATGGTGAACATCCTGATTTGAGGTTCGCCTTTCTTGATAAGTAGGACAGTGAGAATACAGTTGAATTGAGTGAATTTCAACTCACAATCTTGTCACATGATTGTTCACAGAGCAGTGAAAGTTATGTATTTTTCAGATAACTGAATCAATGGGAGGAGATGAATTCACACCTTGAAACCATCCTGTGATCCCAATAGATAAGAAAGTGAAGGGACATGGTGAGGTTGTACACTTTGATCAGCTCAAGACTAACCACTTCAAATGGCTGATCTGGTTGAATTGCAGCCTTTTGTCATCACCTCCTCTTTCACTGTCCTCATGGGTTCTGCTGTGCTGCATCAACACCATCTCTGTTTCTGGAGGCTCAAAGTGCTTTGTCAAATCCACCACACAAAACATGCCAACCAGACTGCAATTCTGTATGATTAGACAAGCATCACCCTATGTGCAATATATATCCTTGCTTGCTTTTGTGCAAAATTGTCTGGTATGGCAACACACATACATGCAGGCATCTAGTTCTTCAGGGAAGATGCGACTGGATCAGCACTGAGACATGTTTACAGCTCTCAGCTGGATCAAAAAGCCAGTCTGATGGACAACCAACAGATTTTGGATTATACAAGGTTAATTGGGTATGATGGGAAAATATCATACATACAGTAATCCACAATGTGAAAACATGAGACACTCAATTCTCCCGCATTACGTAACCCAAAAGAGAAACATGCACTCTTGTGAACTGTCCTACACAACAGATGCTCCATTTCAGAAAGTATTCCAGGTGATGCTTAGAGATGCAGAAATCATTTAAGCTGTGGGTGAGATTCTAATTAGACTACAGAATAGACCTTGGCACAGAGTTTGGATGGAGTGAGAAGAGAGAGAAGAGAGAGAGGGGCAAATGAGGCAAAGAAATTTTATCTGTTCTCATGTTCAACTTGAAAACTGGATTTCCGGCCCGTATTTTTCAAGCAAGCTTTCAAAAGCTTCAACTTGGCCATGATCATAATCTCCATCTGTGCCAACACGCCACATGACAAGAAGGCTAACTGCAACAGAACCATTTCCATCTACAAAGCGAATCATGTATGTTGGAATGTCGCCTCGTGCTGACTTACCTTTCACTAACTTGGCTGCACTCACTTGGTCAATGAGCAAGTGGAAATCCACATTGTCCTCCTTTGTCATCACATTCGCAAATTCCCCTCGACCTGGTAATGTGTGGTAGAATAGCTTGTCCAAATTTGTCACTGATTCCAAAACTGCTACACCTGTGTTTACTATAATCCGCACCTGAAAGAAAAAAGCATTTGAAATCAATTGGAGAAAACATGCTTCAGCAAAAAGCCTGAGGAACAGATAGATGACTAGTGCCCATTTTCTCATGCCAAAAAAAAATAGAGATTTGAGTCGATCTCTTTATCTGCACAGAGAATGATGGGTTTTTCTAGCTACTGGTTTGAAAAATGCCTGCTGTCACACAAAAGGGGAATGCCAAAGCTTCATAAACCCTATTGCTGGAAGACTCCTGAAAGGAAAAGAAAAATCATGCCCTGAAACTGCAGCAAGCAAATTCACCACAGAAAGGAATCCTTTACATGTGTGGCATATCTCTATTGCTGGAAGGAGAGAGTGTTAGAATGACCTAAACCCTAAACCAAGAAAAGCATTTGGTTGTGCTTCTTACCCTGCCTACATCCTTCAAGTCTTGCAGAAAATCCTTCAGTTTCTGCGTGCTTGCTGCGCTTGGTGGTGCAGCAGTCTCTTCTTCCACAGCATAGGTTCTCGTCCTCCTCCTCAGATGACGGCTGCCAGAAACAAGATTGCAACAACGACGACGTCTTGCGAGGTCGCAACAAAAGAGACTCAAGTTGGGAGTCTGTTGCGTGCTCCCAACTTTCACGGATTTGGAGGCGTTGAATCCTTGACACCAATGCCTGCTGCTGCCGCTGCTCAACAAGTAGGAATCCTTGGATAGGCCAAACGGTGCTGGATTTTGTGAGCTCACAAGTCTCCTAGCTGTTGTTGTCACTATGCCCAAAGCCATGAAGCTCACCTTGATCGCCCTTTTCCCCCTGCAGCTAGCAAATTCACAACAGAAAGGAACCCTTTGCTTCTGCTCACGCGAGAGGAAGTTCTCTCTCACCTGCACCTGCTCCTATGAATTCTCTCATCACCCAAGACTCCCAAACTCGGCAATGCAAGACACTCATAATGCTACCCACAACAATCCACTCGAGGCTGATGACGTTCTTATGCGTACGGACCCGATTTTTGCTCCCCAAAAAGTGCCTGATGGATAAGGGTCTCTTTACATTAGGCTACTCTGATTGAGAGAGGGCTTTGTTTCTTGTTGCATGGATAGACGCGTCTCATTGGCGAGCTGCAAGTGCGTTGAAGACATGTAATTAATCATGTTAGGAACTCTGGGAACACATGTTCTCATGAAAGAAAGGACAAATGTCACTATATAGTGAGTCACAATTTGACTCAGAGGTCTCAATGCTTGACCCGTAGAGTTATGAGATGACTATGAGCACAGCTATTTGAACAAATATAATGGAAAGCTGCTGTGATCACAGCAGCCTAATGGAAAGATGTCCTAAGTAGATAAGAAGAAGGCTTTTTTGTCACTTGGGTCGAGGCTCGGTAGAAGAGGCAAGCAGGTCTGTGTTCAATAAGCTAGGTTCTATGCTTGCAAGCAAACTGTTGTGAACCTCTGAACAACCTTAGCAAGATAAGCAATTCCTTCACTCTCTTCTTGTGACGTAAGATTTTTTTGTCTTGAGCAACTTCTTTCAGAAGTTTTAGATTCCTATAGTTTGCTTGGGTTATGTTTTTGCCGTGTGAGTGAAGAAGCTGTGGAGGAAGGAAGGGGTGCAGGCACACACTACTGTCATACTGGTGGAGGAGAAAAGGTTGAGTAGGTAGTCATGGAGATGATCTTCATAGCTGCAGTATAAGCTTCAAATAAACTGTTCTCAGACTTTCCACAAGTTTCTTCAGATGTGATCAGCAGAGTGATATCAACAGCAAAGTTGAAAATGAACATGTTCGGGTCGCAAGAGGAGGAGGGAGAGACATTGACTTGTAGATTGATGTGATCTTGTACTGAGCTTGAAAACTTACATGATGCTTCAATTATCTACTGCCTTTGTTCCGCAGTTGCTCAGCACTTACAATGGGTCTTGATGTGATTTGTACTGAGCCTCAAAAACACCATGGTGTGGGTGTCTTTTTTATGTTCAAGGTTTCATGTAGCTAAAACCCAACTAAATGGGTACAGGACAAGAGGGGCTTCTTTGAGCAAACTGGAGGATGTTGGGCAAGGCATGCAACCTTGGAGCCTCAAAAAACTTAAAATTTTGCACTTTCTTGTAGCTTGCTTGCCTTGCTACTAGATTCTGCAGAGTTCATTTACAGAGTGCAGGGGGTGCAGATGCTTGAGTGTCTGTCTCTTCAAACTTTTTGAAGCTGAACTACATGTGGATGATTTGTCACTTCCAAAGAATGAATCAACTTGGCATGATGTAAGTAGTTTGATAACGGCTAAAGTGACTTGAGGAGTCAACCATCCCACTAGAGAGATATAATGTAGCAACAAGCATGCGATGATGATGATGGCATGAAGCTCTGTAAATGAAAGTGACAAGAGAAGCAAGGGGGATTAAGCAACACCAACCAATTCTTCACGAATTCTTTAGGTTGAAGTAACCTTTACTTTCTGATTGGGATAGTTGGTTTTTCCTTTGAGATGTCAAAAGAAGCCTAGCATTTTCTTCCAGATGAAAAGCCTTCTGAGCAATTCAGCATGCAAAGACTTGGTACCAAAAATTTCTGCATGGTTAGCACTGCTCAAGCATAGATAAGTTCTGAGTTGAACTTTGGGTATCTCCAATTCCCCTCCCCTTAGACATCAAGAGGAATTTCACCATAGAACAATATACCCTTTTCTTTTTGGTTGGGAGCATAAGCACCTGAGCCCAATTATTGGGGTGGCCTGTCAAAAACCTTCACATGGCAGGTTTATGCCTCTTGGCTATATTGGGCAAGAGCCTCAGCCTCCAGAATACCTACTCATCTTTGACATCATGCCAGATCCAAAGCCAAGCCTGAAATGTGCCAATTGCTAAAGCAACAACCACTGCTATGTCCTTTGTTGGCTTTGCCTACCAAGGCAAGGATATTGTGTTTAGATTCATTATAGAGTATAATAGCTTAAGGGATTTCGGCCCTAAGTAGTAGGTCTATTTTTATATGAGGATTTTTGAAAGATGATATTTTGGCTTGTGTTGAAACTTGAGATTAGTTATAGAATTATAACATCTTGAAGGATTTGGGTTTCTTTTAGAGGATTTTTTGAAGATTATATTTTTGCATGGTAAAATATTTGAGTTTCTATAATTCTACTTTTGCCTTAAAATCATTTTTAATGTAAATTGCAAGGCCACAGTGTGACACATCCCTTGTTGCTGTTCATACACTAATCCTGCCTGATGATATAGGTAGTTCCTTGTCTCTACAATCCCACATCCTCAGTAACACAATGACTTCACCCTTGACCACAATGTCTGTACTTGATGCTTTCCTTCTTATGTTTCTGCTGTTGAGTCTTTTTGTTAAGCTTTTGATCTTCTACCCCATGAGAAGAAAATTAAATTACAAAACAATGGCACAACATTAAACTCACAAATAACGAGCAATTTATATGCATGTGCCTGTGCCTGTAGGTAGACTTCTGTGCTTGTGCAATTCACCACTGTCAACCTGTTACAAAGGCCAACCACCAACACCATCACATAGGTCCTACAGTTCCTCTCCAATGGCACTGTAGAGAGCAGATACATCCCCAAGCAAAGGATGGGTACCCGCACCCATCGGCTCACCATGCAGGATGGATGGTGTGTGGACAGGTAACATTTTTTCATTGTATTCATGTCCCATAATTAACCGCAGTGATTAGCTATATACTGACCATCCATATGCATCTACCTACCAGGTAGTCACCAAATGCCTTATCTACTTACATAGTAACAACTTACATTCCCTACCTAATTCCCTTTGATACTTATTGATTGTGGGTCATCCACGACCTAAAGACCTTGAAGGATTTATTTAGATCGGTGTATTTGGAATCTCCAATCAGTAATCAAGGGGAGTATGGACGATTTGCAAAAAAAAAATTTACTTTTCCTAACGCACTCATATACAAAAATATTGCAAAAAAGGACAAAGAGAGATTTAATAGAAATTATTTTTTTCATGAAATGAAAAACAAAAAAAAAAAAAATTCATTGTTGTCTATTAGCTCACATAATTAAATCCAAACTTATAATTAATTTCTAAAAAAGAAATGGTGTATATTAGGTTTCTATAAATGGTGGTAATATGAACCCAAATTCTTGAAAAAAACCTAGGATAAAATTTATTTTGGATGTGTGGTTTACCCATCTTATGGCATCATGGGTGAAGAAGATTACAACCATGTTCATAAATACAACTAGAGAGAGAGCCTATATTTCAAAATAAAAAGTTAATTACAATTCTGTAACAATGAATTAATGTAGTTGGGGTTGATGTGAACCAAAAAAAATACCAGTCCATGTTGTTGCAATGAGTGGAACCACAAATTTCAACCACAAGGAGCAAATTAACCCAAAAATGGGTGAAAAAGTACTAATAACCAGCAAATTAACTCATCATTCATTGTTGCAAATTATCATGAAGCGAACCTCACCTTTGCTTCGACTCTCCCATTTGTTTCACCCATGAAAATACCAACTTCCACTTACCCTTGTGGTGAAAGAAAACATTATTAATTAAAGTAAAACCATGCTTGTTTTTCTCAAGGTTTTTTACTCACACCACACACATCTTTGCCACTATCTTGAGTAGGATGCATAACACCACCAAAAGCTAAGCTTGCAACTTTGTTTCAGGTTCTTGTTTGTAGCAACTACCGAAGATGGTATTCTTCCTAGTTCATCTTTGGACCATCTTCTAGATGGGCTTGGGGGGTTTTCATCTTTTGGACTTGGGCTTATGGGGTTCTCAACTATTGTACAAAACACAAACAAGAGCGAAAAGTTCAAGAGGCAAAGGTGTGCCAAGAAAATAGTGGCAGACTTTGATGGAATGCAAGCTTCTTTAATGGACATTTGGGAGGAGAAGTATTGAGAATACAACCACAAGGCATGAAGGGAACAAATTTTCAAAGATTTCACAATCTAGTAGTTGTTAGTGGAATAAGTTTACTTTTATTTAGTTAGACTATAGTGATTTTAGAAGTTATTGGTAGTAGATTTACCTACTATTTTCACTAATTTTAAAGGTGACATCAACTAATTTTAACTAACTATCACTTAGGAGGATAAGATTTGTAGGATCCACCTAATTTGTAGGAAGGAGAAATTAGGGAGACTTAGGCTTAAAAGACAAATGGGACTTTTTTGGCCACCATTATCACATTCTCACTCTTTTTCTCTAGCATAGTTTTTGGCTTGTACTTTGAACGTGTTTTTAATGCAATGAAGAGGTGTATGGTTTATGTGGGAAATTTCTAGAAGGAACAAGTGTTTTATTTTGGTGTTTGCTTTGGGCATCAAAAGGATACTAGAAGAAAATAAGCAAAGAGAAGGCCCAAGGGGCCATTTTGCAATTGTGTGGTAAAATCAAGGAGGAGACAAAATAGAAATCCAATGGATGGTGGAGATGGGGAGAACAATTGGGCATTTTGCCCTTTTGGATAGTCCAAATTATGTCATAGTGGTGATCAACAAAGAAAGACAGGTACTCCCAAAGCCCCTTACATTTCATGTTGTCTTCTTATTCATCTTTTGTTCCTTTATATTAAATGGCAATATTGCTAGGAATTAGATGATAATAGTTTAACACATATTAACACTTTAGTGCTCAGGATTTTCATTACATTTTTGTAAGTTTCTTATTTCTTTTCTTCATGTTAATATTTTGTTGTATCACTGCTAATTGTATTAGACAATATTTCTTATTCCAAGGTAGATTGCACCTATGATTAAACTTTTTTTTTTGGGGAAGTATTTGTTTGCTATTCTTTTTTTCATATTTTTTATGTGTCAATTTTAATAAGTACTAGGAGATAATGCTATTATAAAGCAAAATATCACTTTTTGTGAATTATTTCAAGAAGAAATTTTATTTTCTCTCACCCCCACACATTGCAACTACTATCCGATTTGAATACATTCTAATTACATTTGGTCATCTTAAGTTTGCAAGTGGCTTGTTGTATTAGTCAATAGTTAATATTGTTTATAGTTGTAACATTCATTAGATTGTTCACTTATGAATATAATTTGCAATCTATTTTATTTTTGAATAATTCAAATTGTTGACATGAAAAATGAGTTAGCATTGAATTTTATTTACATAATGCATTATAATGGGTTAATAGTTATTTTGACATTTTTTCAATTATCAACATGGTACATGAATTTAATTATCAACTTTTAACATGTTGAAATCATTGTCCATGAATTGCATTTTACACTCACCATAATTTATTAAAATACATGTAACAACTTAAGACTTCACATTTATACTATAATGAATTAATGAATTTTTTCACATTTCTTTAACTATCAACATGTGTACATGAATTGAACATTATTACAAAATGTGGGTGCAATTCATTGATCCTTATTCACTAAACCAATGAATTCATTACATCCCCACTAAGTCTTGTTCATTATGCCGGATGAATTCATTCAAATATAGTGAAATCACTTGGCATACATGGACACCTTTTGTTGTAATGGAACCATTCACAACTAATATGTTAAAATTATTAGTCGTAGGTTGCATCTTGCATTTAATAACATATATTGAAATATGTGAAATTTGATGTTTTGCAATTATGCTTGAATGGTTTAGTGAATTTTTTCACTGTCAACGTTTTCATATGAATTGAATCATTCACTTTGAATGTGTTAAATCCATTAATCACAAATTACCTTTACACTCACCACAATTTTTTTGAAATTGATGTATAAAAACTTGACAAGTTTCACATTTATATTTGAATGGATTACTAATTAAGTCAAATGTTCATGTGTGCAAAGTCTAAGGTGCATGTAAACTTTTGAATTTCAAAATTTTAATATAATAAATTATTGTAAATTTATGAAAATTAAAATGATGTATTTTTCCCTACTTTGTCTTAGGCATCACGGAAAAGTTTCTTATTATTGAATGTTCATGATGCCACACCAATAAACCCCAAAAGTAACCCTTAATTTTTTTTCAATTTTTTTTCCTAGTGTATGAAAAAAAAAATCATGTTAAATTTTTTTAGTTAAATTAATTAAAAGTTATATATTATCAATATTTATACTTATTATTTTTTAAAAACATGGTTTATAATTTATTTTCAAGTTTTTTTGCTACAAGTTTATGTTTAAATATTATTCAAAGATTTTTTTAAAAATAAAATAAATGAATGAATTGTAAATGGAAATAATAATTATAATCACATCCATAGTTATTTTTATATTTTTATATTTTCAAATTTGTGGTGTTTTTCAAGATTATCTAGAAGAAAATTTAACAATGTTTTGGCTATATACCATATGTAGAGTTATAAAATTGTTACAATCCTTCTACATTTTGGCTACAAGTTTTAAAACTCATTTACAATTCTTTGCATTTAGAAAAAATTGTTGAATTTTTTTTTTAATTATAAAATATTTTGTTGATGTTGATGATCCCTTTTTATGTTTTCAAAATGGTGGAAATTCACCACACAAAAATCACTTAGTTATATCATTAATATTTATTTTAAAGTTTTTTAAAAACTTGGATAAATCTTATAATAATTTGAAAGATTGCTTAATTTTTATCAAATAAATTTGATGTTGGAATTTTTTATGGGTTTTAGGTTGGAGTTATTAGAATTACTTTTAAATTTTTATTTGTTAGGAATAGCCTTCTCTTTTTTTTCAAATTTGTGACCTCAAACTTTTGGCAAACATTTTGTCATTTACATTTTTTCTTGAATTTGCATTATTTTTCCATCTTTTTCTTGATAATATTTCCAAGTTGAAAAAAATTGTCACCAAAAAAAGAAATCAAAATAATGTTTGTGTGGAGGGGAGGGGGGGGGGGGGGGGGGGAAAAAAAAAATTTATTTAATACAAATTTTTAAAAATTTTTTGTTTTTTTTTTTTTAAAAAAAAATAAAAATAAATAAATTATTTTTAACATATATAAAA
>Ga0116227_10002025_pt1 | contig 46106 bp, 37 predicted proteins | sample S1TSphgellanicum_FD_89693 | JGI IMG/M metagenome (GOLD analysis project Ga0116227, IMG submission 89693) | Host-associated microbial communities from peat moss isolated from Minnesota, USA - S1T2_Fb - Sphagnum magellanicum MG | ecosystem: Host-associated > Plants > Peat moss > Unclassified...
CCTTGTGACTCAATTGTGGATGAACTTGGATGAACCTGGAGACCCTGATTTTAGTTGGCCAGAGTGAACCAACATGGATGATGTGTGGATAGGAAAAAACTCTTTCATTGTATTCCTGACCCATAGCTAACCACAGTGGTCAACTATGTATCAACAACCATCCACATGTATCTAACTACTACTACCTAGTAGCACCTAGATAGTAATCACTTACATTCTCTGTACCCTGACTTAACCTCAGGTAGTTAACTAGGTAGTGTGCAGTGCACTGGTGGTTGCTGGGTTACATAATTCAATTTAGTCTAAGGATAATTTAAAAGCAAACCCAAAAAACTTGGAGGTTTTTACCATGGTACCCATGCCCCTTCTGGATCCTCCAAGGCGCTAACTACCTATCTATAGAAGTGGGTAAGTAGGTAGGGATTGTAAGTGGTTACAAATGTAGCAAGGTAAGGCACTCAGTGGCTACTAGTAACTAGGTAGATGCAGGTAGGTGGTTTGTAGTTAGTAAGTACCTTGTTGGCTATGGGAAAGGAGGCAAAAAAAAAGTGTTTTCCAGTCCACAAACCATCCATCCTACTACATCCATCCATGTAGGAAAAAATGTTTCCTGTCCACGACACAATATCCATCCTGCATGGTTTTGAGGACACAGTTCTACACTTGGAGTGCCTAAACTATTTGCACACTATGAAGGAAAATGATTTCATCACCAGACTAAGTCAGCTGTGAGTATAATCAGATAGGTACCAAAATTTTCAGCTCTCATTCAATGTGTGTGTGCCTTCACAGAAGTGTGTTCAAGATTCCATAACGTGCAGTACACTGGTCACAAATGTTGTTTTCAGAATAAGACTTTGGTGTCGAATATTGCTGGATGAACAGTGCAATGTCCCCCACCCAATATGGACCAACTCCTTCTTACTTATAATAATAACATTATTCCTTCCCTAGAACAGTGCCCAATTCTTAGCTGCTGCCCAACTTCCTAACTTCCAGAATGCAGGAAGTGGAGGACATTGAAGGGAAAACAAGACACCAGAATGAATTGTCTGGAAAAAAAAAAGCCTGAAATAACATGGCCCCAACGAATACCAGAAAATCAATTGTCTTTGGAAAAAGCCTACAAAAAAGGGCTGCAAGATTGACCCAAAATCAATTTGAGGTTCGTGGACAAGTTGTACCCTTGCAACCTGTCCTTTCATTAGATTATACAATGGCAAGTTCTGTTCATAAGACTTTCTTTTGAAACCTGTTGCAAAATCTGCCATGTATTTACAGTTTCAAAGACTGCGTATAACTCAATTGAACTAAAAGTAAACCTGGCTGAAAGACATCTGAGTCCCAACTATATTCTCAAATGATGAGGAAATCTTGTGACCTGTGCCTCTAAAATACCTTCTTCAAAGTTGTGAAGGATTGTTTCCCCCCTTTTCCTTAATATACGGTTTACAATGAAATGGTTCCACTATAGCTAACCACAAGTATCTTAATTATCACTTGAGAGCTGACTGCTATAAAGATGCAACAGAGAAAGAAACTGAATTACACTTACAGTATTGACAGCAAAATGTTATGATGCATCTTCCTCCATTGCTTCACTGGTTTCATCTTGTGGAGCCTCCTGTAGTGATTTTTTGCTTTGACATGCCATTGAATCCAGTTGCCTTCCAAAGTCTCTACCTCCAGAAGACCCTGCAATTATACCTCCAGCCATGCTTTGTCGTGGAGGTGTTGGAGGAGCCCTGGTAGGAGAATTGGGTTCACTACCACTTGATGTGCACTGCAGATCTCTTGTGTTGGTAGATGGTGGTACCATTTGGTGACTGGTTCCCACTAATAATGCTGGAGAGGGTGAACGAGTCTGTGGCCTGCTGCAGGGAGGGCTTGGAGACTTGTCACGAGGTGGTGTGGTAGATCCTTCTTTTTTGATAGGATATGGAGCCTTTACCCGTACCCTGCAAGATTCAATGTTTGTCAAGGCAACTGCACACACTGTTCATGTCTGTCCCAGTATATACTCCCACAGGCTTTGGTAAATACAAGTAGTGTTACAGAGTGATCAGAATTTGGCAGAAAACCTTGAACATCTAGCTTCTTTGTTGGACACTAAAAAGTCAATATCATACCTGTCTTTACGCTTCTCCAGAAATCGTGCTAAGGATGCCTTTCTTGCCTGTGGCAGCTCTGTGACTGCATAGACACATCCTAAATATCACTATTTGGTCCACCTTAAAGCTGAGGGCAATACTGTCATGCCAGAATGTCAAATGTGGGTACTACACAAAATTTCTTGAGAGGGCTGCCCTTGGAGGACAATGAAGCTTACCAACATGGACACTCCTAGCAATGGGTCGTGGGAGGGCATTTGCATAAGGTGTTGGTAAGATGGGTATTGAAGGGCCAGCAGTTACTGTGGTAGCAGGTCGTGCAGTAGGTGGTACCAAAGATGGAGTTGACAGGGGGATAATGGTGGAGAATGGCTGAGATGCACCTCCAATTCCAGGCAGGTTCATGAAGCTGGAAGGCCGAGCGTGTCCTCGACCAGCTATTAACATAATAGTCTGTGCCTGTGATTGCCAAACTGACAAAAATTCATACATTTCCAGAAATCACTATCTCACAGAAACAGGGAGAATGAACAAGCTATTATACAAAACAAGCAAAAGAAAAGGTATTTGATCCCTCACCTTCTCCAGAGGGACATCATCATAGACATGGACCATGCCTGCATAGAAGATAGTGAGCTGTGCAGTTGGCTGATGCACACCTGCTCCACCCACCTGAGCTGGTCTGCTACATTCGGCAAGTAGGAAATCACTTCACAGGATTGATACTGTTCAACTTGTACCCAAGAAAATTTATAGCAGTCAAGCCATATTTGCACAACTCAAGCACTCGCAAAATCTACTACATATGTACCCAATAGCAAAGGGAGTAATTTCATTAAGAGATCAACTAATGGGTACCTGGCGAGAGTGGCACTTTGTTTCATCCCATTTTGCATCAGGTGTTGCATTTGGGAAAACCGCTGGTTGTCTGTGGCTGGCCCACTCTCGAAGTTGGACACTCCAAAATGCACTGGCAATGGGGAACCAAAACCTGCATTCTGAGTTGCTGCTGGAGGGTGTGGCTCCATGTCTGGAATCTGTACAGAAAGTGGAGGTGATTCTACACCTGCATGCTCCGGAGGCTGAGCACTTCCTCTTGCTTCAATATCTCTGCAAGAGGATGCCTCTAGTACTGCTGTGTTCTGCACGGTCTTTGGTGCCTGAAAATCTCCAATCGATGTCTTCCTAACGTTTTGTTGTAAAGCCTTGTGAAACCAGCCCACCTGCCCCAAATGAACATGCACCAGTGATGTCAACCAGTTCCATTTGTCAAGATGAAGATATCGGTCTTCAATGCCTATAAAACCACAACACAACTTGAAGAGAAGTTGGATTGGAAACTTACAGGAGAGGTGGAGGGTTCTGGAGGAGGCAAAGGAGACAGCACAAGACCACCACTTATAGTCTCTTTTGCCTTGCCTGTTTTGTCATCCTCACTTGAGGCTGCTCTTTGTTGTTGTAGAGCATCTGCTGGCTTCTTAGTCCATGAAGACAGCTGCATCTCTGTCCAAGATACCAAAGAAACAGATAAACATTCAATTTCCTGGAGCTTCACAATCTAATAATACCGAATCTCCTTCCTGCAACCCATTTGATCATTCCTCGAGCGATCAGATCTCTCCTCACATCTGAAACCCTGCACCAGGAGATACTCTCACTCAGCAGGAACTAAGAAGGCCAAGGAGACCTGTTGGGATCACTTTGCTGTCAGATTTGCACCATTCCAGAGGCTTACTGGTTCTTTCCCAAAAGCGTTAAAGCTCCCCCATTCTACCTTGTTTATACATGCTTCAACTACCTGGCTTTAACATAAACAGTTGCAGCAGGCCATATGATGCACGCCGTTGCTCTATTCAACGGAACTCAGTAGAGTTCAAGAAGCTGCTCGATAAACCACATCAACGTGATCAGGCATCAGCTTACAAACTCTGCATTACGGCAGCACCTGAAAGCTCTTTCGAAGGATTCTTATCAAGGTCATGTCCTGCATAGGTAGTTCTCTAATGTTTTCTCAGTTACTCTACTCCTGTCATGGTCCTCACCTGACAGGCTTACAGACGTCATTGCCTTTTTCCTTTCCTTAAGGGAGGAGGAACAACGTCTGCAGAAGTAACGAAACGCTCTGAAAATGGCTTTGTTGTGCAATCACAAGTGTAACCAGTGCTTGGTTTTTCCTGTTTCACGAGTGTAATCAGTGTTCGATTTTTTATGCATGATTCTCAAGTGTAACCAGTGCTTAGTTTTTCGTAAAAAATTGTCCTCTTCCTCTGGGCCTGCTTTTATGAGTCGATTCTCTGATCCCTGATCACGATAATCCTAAGCATCTTCCTCAAGAAGCTGCTTCTTCTTCAAGTTATATAAGATTTCCAACTAGCAAATGTTCAGGGGTTCACAGAAAATTACCTTTAAATTCAGTCTGTTCGGCGCCTTGTCGCAAACGAGAGATGGATCTCTCCCTCTCTGCAGCCTTCTTGTCAGTTTCCGAAAGCTCCACTAGAGCAGTCGGCTTTGTGGCCATCGCCGCTGCCTCGACAACGTCGCCGCCTCCCATGACCAGCTTCGCCTCCGATAATAACGTCCTGCCGGGAAGCGGTTTCACCAACGTCGTCGTGCCTGCGGGGTCGCCTCCCTCTGGAGCGCTACTACTCTTGTCCTTCTCTGCTGACGATCTTTGACTGGCGAGAACCCCCAAGAAATCCAAGGCCACCCCCTCCCTAACCATGGCGATGTCAGGTAGTCACTCGCGTAGGCTGTCGCCACACTACTTAGTCGTCGACACTCTCCCGAAGTGTCACTCCTATTCACTTCTTAGAGCAACCAAAAGTCGGCCAAAGCAGCAGCAGCAGATTTCCCGCAAGACGAAATACTAACAAGAGCTCCGAGCGTCATTCCGTCGGAGAATAATACATACGGGTCACACACGATCTTCAAGTCATGAATCTAATGCTACAAACAATAATAACAAAAATACTAGTACTAAATCACGTGAAAGTTGAAACCCCACTACACAAGATCCACACGCGAACAAGTTCCCGCAGCAAACACCAACACTCTTTTTGCGGAAACTGGATTTGAGAAAAATAGACTAAGTTACTACTACTATTGCTGTTGCTCAGCGCTGGCGTCGATCCATCGATTGGTTTGTCTCTCTCTCTCTCTCTCTCTCTCTCGGTCGGTCGGTCGGTCGCTTCGTCGTTTGATCGATCGATCAGTTCGAGACTTGTTTGATAGTAGACTAGTTATGCAAGACTATTGTCCGGCAGCAAACCTGAAAACAACAACAATAACAATAGCGACAGAAACGAAACGCAAAGCTCCCGAGGTGTAGTAGTTACAACAACCACCAGTAAGGGACTATTGTTAGAACTTAGAAACTTAGGATGTTTGCTCGCCGACGTTGTTGTTGTTGTTGCAGCAGCATTTCAGATAAAACGAAGTTAGGAACGAAAGTTAGGAGTAGGAGGAGCAGCGCAGAACTTGGCCCCCAAAAAACAAAAAACAAAAAGAAAGTTGGTTGTGTTTTCAAATCTTTTGGAGCTTCACGTTTCGTGTGTGAAAAAATGTTTTGTGTGTTTGTGAGTGCGAAAATGTAAAGTTTGTTTGCGTGTGTGCGTATGTGTGTGTGAAAATGTCATGTTTTGGGTGTGTGTGTGTTTTGTGTGTGGACGTGCAAAAAGGGTTTAGGCCCTACGATGGGCCAAAAAACAGGTAGGCACCTTTGAGGCCAGAAAACGCACGTGCTTTGCATGGTTCAAACACTTGCATGATGGGTAGTAACTTATTGCATCAAATTCTCCGCCGGTTTCATCGTACAAAGCTAACCGACCACCCTCCCCGCCTTTTTTCTCCCCTTTTTTACCCACCCCCTTTGCCTTTTTCCCTGTTTTTGTTGCCCTGTAGTTTTAAGAGAGTTTGGGGGGTGGGGGGCTGTTGGGTATGACACCTTGAGTGAACTGGCACCCACACTGGGTACTACCATGGTATAAACTAAAGACCCCAAAATCCATTTAAATTGCTTCTAAATATTAGCAATATCCCTGGGCTTAACTAGATCAGGGTCTCGGAGTCCAAATCTAACCATTTTTGGGGCTTAATATGGCCACTAAGAGGCTTCACTCAAAAATGTAAAGGTAAAACCAGTGTGGGTGCTGGTTCACCGTGGCCAGTAATGACACCTTGAGTGAACCTCCTTTTTTATAAAAAAAAAACTGGTGAAATCTATGCCAAAAGTGAAATGAAAATATTTCAATGAAAATGATTTTGATATTTTCAGGTTTTTTTTTAAATGAAGGTTCTTTTGCCAGATTTCTGTTAGGCAGTGTTTTCTTTTTAATGTTGTGATTGTAGCTGAAGTGGTGAACATCCATAAGAGAATTTAGCCAAAAATGAAATTAAGAAAATTTAAGCATCCTCCTTTGTTTCTGGTTACTTACTGGAAATTCATATACAGTCTGGTGATTTTTTTTCTTTACATTTTTCTAAAAAAAAGAAGATTATTTGTCGGCCAGTTTGAAAAAAATCGCCATAAAGAAAAATGCCGCTACACATGGTTCAAAGGAGGTAAACATCAATATAGTAGGATTTTTTTAATGAAAAAAATTCATGACTATTTGTAGCCAAATATTGCTAAATCTTGGTATCGGTAATACCCAATTTGGGTACATCACAAAATCCATAAAAAACGGGGTGGGACAGAGTTGGAGGTATCATCAAGCTGGGGAATAATTGGTGGATTTTGATGGGATCAGGGTTGTTTTGTCGTGATGAAATTTCGCCACTTGGTGACAAAATAAAACAAGTTGCGAGTTGTACAAAGGACTTTTTAAAACACAAGAACAGCCCAAAGCCACCATATTTTAAGGAAAAAAAGGTTGAGTTTACGAGATATTTAGGTCATAGTTCTTGCATGTGACCAATATATAATGGGGTTTGAAAAAAGTTCTACTTTTCTTTCTGACTTGTAGCCAAATTTGGTTAAAGTCCTCTTGTGGATGATTGCTAGTCCACCTCCCTCACATAAGTCGTCTACCATAATTTATTTTTTAAGTTTAAAAACATAATTTTTTTTATAAAAAAAAGCCCTGAGTGGGATCTCTAGCTGATGCCAATTTTTTCCTTTTGGGACTCAAATAAGAAGCCTTGTGAAAAGAATGATAAGGGAGGGAAGTGTGTATGATAAACACATGACACCCCATGTAAATATAGGAGGTAAAATAATTACCAAATAAACCATGTGTGGCCCAAACAGCGTTTTTTTGGGGTGTAATTTCGCCAAAATGAGAAAAATAGATTAAAAAAAGAAATATTTTATCATAATATTCCCTTTCTCTGGGGAAAAAAAGGGCCAAATTTTGAGGGAAAAAAATTGAAAAAATTTCGCCACATTTGGATTGTGCTTTTAGTTTGGTATCAGTTTTTACACTAGTTCTTTTTTTCTGTTTAGACAGGTTCTAAAAGCCTGTCGCCATTTAATGCTAAATCCCTTTAGTGATGCTAGCCAATGATGCAACATTTGAAATTCGAAAAGAGATTAAATTTTAAATCACTGTCTCCAATGTACCAGGAAATTTATTTCAATAAAAATATCGATGTGTGTCCCCGACCTAACCATAGGGGTTAAAATATGTTCTGAAAAAAGCCCATGTATGACCCTGGGTGAGGCGAAATGACAACCAAGTTCAGAAGTTACTTGTACAGAAAATGATTGATGAGATTGAATAATTTGTTCATTGTTCCCATGCCTTAGAACTCTTTTGGTGAAATTTTTTGCAATACCTATGGTGTGGGGTTGTTGGACCACCACAAGCCTTGCAATACCTAATGTACAAGCAACAAATATCCTAATAAACTTCACATGTGACCAGAACCGAACGTACAAGAAAAATTGAGTGCCATAAATTAAAAACATGTGTGACTAGAAGGTACGAGAAACGAAATTGCAAGAAACCACATGTTTGAATGAGAAATGCAAGTTTAATAATAAAAACATATCTGATCATAACGCACAAGGAAAAACAAAAATTTCAATAAAATCATTCAATCAAAGAATGTTTATTAGAGTTATCCGTAAAGTAATCCTGTCTTCACCCTCTCTTTGGGCCTCCTTTCACCCCCTATCCTCTCTTTCAGGGGTTTACGCAAAGTAAAGACATTTTATTAAATCTCAGTATGAAATGCTGAAACTCAGCATTTAATGCACAAGGTTCGAGATTAATTATAGTAGGAGCAGTGAAAATATATGTAGCAGCAGTGGAGGCGCTCAGGAGAAAGGAAAGACAGGATGAAACTCAGTTTACCACCAAAATTGATGGTTTCATGAGTTTCATCCCCCGTTGAATGCTAATGTACTTTTTTGCAGGTTTTTGTTAAAATCTCACCCTGTGTATGACCAAACTCAGGGTTTTGGTGCTGTGTTTTTCTTACTTTATGGATAACTGTATTGTCCATGTGAATTTATACAAATTATTGGGGGTGGCATTTATGCCATTGTATGTCCATGGACGAAAGGAAAGGGTGCATACATGGAAACAGTGTGAAACTCATGATATGTCATAAACATGATGTACTATGCATGCATTGAACGGGACATGAGTAATAGGATCATGAAGGCAGCTTGTGCAACATCCAGGTAAGTAGCATAATGCATTAGGCGCAAGGTCTAGCTGAACATGTATGTACGGGGTTCTTTTTTTTTATAATGTATTATGTGTACCCCACTTTGCCTTGGGCTATGTTTTTAAGTAAGGCCTACACGACTACTACATATTCACTTGGGGTCCACAACAGCTTGACATTATAAATAATTTTCTACCCTTATCCGGAGAAATACATGATGGTCAAGCACACTGCCCTTAGTAATTTAGAATTAGCTCAAAAGTCTAGAACTTAGAAGCTCTAGAGTAGGAAAGAGGAGGTACTTTTGATATTTTATCTATTTCTCAAAGATAGGTATATTCTTTATTTATTTACTTATAAGTATATCAATGGTGTTTTCTTTTGTGTGCAATTGTTGGTTTTTGTTGCAATTTTTAGTGTTCTCTTCTTATTTGTAACCAAAAGAGCTTGTTGGAGGATGACTACTACTTGTCTCAATAAACCTTGACTTCAAAACTACCAATATCATGTTTGTGGTGCATTCACACTTGATGTTAAGTTAGTGTTAAATGAAAATCTAAGTGGCATCCTAGGTGGCACCAAATGTTAAATGGGTTATAGCTTAATGTTAAGTGAATGTTAGCTTAACATAAAATCTTCATGGTAAATAGGTTTTAAGTCCTAAATGGCTAGCATCATGTTAGGGGATTCAACACCAAAGTCCCTAACAGCAAGTGTAAATGCACCTTTAGTACATTCTTTTGAAAATTGAGACTAAAGTTTAGTGCTTGTGGATCACACTAAACTTCTTATCATATCTTGCACCGGCCTTGACACACCAGGACGTAATTGGTAATAGATACCTCCAGATTTTAAATTACGGAGATTTAACTTAGTGCCTCTAAGATAAGATACCCACCCCGTGAAAGACGGATCTTGACCAGGATTATTATCCTTTTATATAAGGGCTGATTGGGGTTCCACATATGTGAAAGCACTTGGAGAAATTTCCTAATGTATTTGGAGGGCACATTAATAGCCTTACCATATGGAGACACTTGAATAGTTATCACTTTCGGAATCACGGGAATTGGTCCATGAGCTTGGATTTCCTTTTTATCTGCTTTGTTGCCGGCTTTGTTTTCCTTCAACCTTGTCAACATGGAGGATGGCGATCAAAGAATGTAAAAACGTGTCAACTTTATTTAGATTAAGCACCTAAACATTTAATCCGGAAAAAACTTATCTCCGAGATCACCACCATCACAATAATAATTCGTTCTTTTTCTTTCTTTTACTCGGTGTCGGCCACCTCCAAGGCTGCCACATTGTGCGCACATGCTAAATAAGGAAAAAGATTAAAATTATGGTAGGGTCGACTACAAGGTCACCTATCCACCAAAATTGCGTGTATCCGTCCCGGGAAACAACAATGTTGATGAGTAGACAAAAGTAATGAAAATATTCCATGTAAGGTAAAAGCCCTAGGGTAAGGGCATTCCCAAAATAAGGGGTCTAAGATAAGGCAATGGCCAAGCGTGGGTCCCCAATTTTAGGAGTGTTCCACCTCCTATGAGCTTTACACATTGTGAAGCATGAGGCAAAAAAACATCAAGAACCTAAACATACATGGGTCAAGAGGCATAGGAGCGGGGAAGGACATTACACCTAGTCCTTCAAAGCAGGAGGGATCTTAAGAGTGAGAAAGGGTCTTAGGGCTCCTCTCCCTCCCACTCTTCAGGAGTAGGCACAATATTCCTCCTCTTTTGTCCAATGGATATTCATGGACGTAGGGTGCCCACAACACTACACTAGGAAATTTCTTCTTGTGCTTTATGAGGAGAGGATGTGCATATGTTAGTAGTGGGTTCCCATGAAAAGCAAAGTTTTGAACAATGGAGACAAAACCATTGCAAGTAATATCATGGGTACCAACTCATTCACCTCCATTGGTGCAACAAAGGATGTTGATAACCTTGGGTCAATTGGAATCAGTTTTAAACATGACCAAAGCAAACCACTTATTGATGGGCCAAGGTAAATTTAAAACGACATAGAGGAAATGAGGGTGAACCATCTTAATATGACACATGTTAGTAATCGCAAGTTCGGATGCATGAAAGGATATGAGTTCGATGGAGATTATAACACATCAAAAGTGATGTTGGAATATGTAATATGTTTGTGCAATGTTCTAAAGTATATGTATCCAACTTGAACAAAAAGAAGCTAAGGAGGCAAATTTGCATGTTTCACATCTTCTAGAAGAGTCTTTTAAAGGAAACAAGATGTAGAGGTTAATTAGTCTACCCTTGAAAGGATTGTAGCATTCAAATCCTTTCTATTATGGTTCAAAATATGAAAAGGGAAGCAAAGCCTAAAGAAAAGGTGACCGTGCTCTCTTTTACAAGGTTGAATTATTAAGCTTGCATGACAAATAAATAACAAAATATTCATAAGGAAAGACTACAATTTTAAAAAAGGACTACAATATGGTACCATTTGTAAAAAATGGGAAAAAACAACAACAACACAGACATTTTATAGAAGCTTTAAAAGAGCTCACAAATGAAAAAATGTGAATACAGGACGCCTTGCAATTATGTAAACAATTAAAACCCTAGCAACTCTTCCCAACTTTGGGGTATGCTGCTTAGTAGAGGCTAACTACATGAGATTAGTGGTGATCAATATTTTGGGAACTTGAGAACTCTCCAATGCAAAAAATAACCTAAAGAGGTAAATGGTCTACAACTAGTTGAAAGGAGGTCCTAGTAGCATACAAATAAGAGCAACACATAGAATTGCCAAAGTGGGGAAATGCCTTTGGCAAAATACACATGATTCTCATAACTCAACCATGGTTAAATTATTGGCTTTTGTTGAAAACAGCATGGATGATAACAATGGAAACCAGGAAGATGTTCATGAAAAGAATATTAGTTTCAGAAGTTAGGATGAAATCATTGTATTTTAAAAGATTTTCAAAATATTGTATGGGTGGCTATTACAGTACCTACAACTGATGTTTGGCACTTCTTTTATTAAATATTTATTTATTTAAAAAAAGAGGTTAGGCAGTTTCAATTTTAATTTTCCAGAATTTCAACATTTGGAGAATAACTATGCAAAGTACACCTTTTGTTGTGTATTTGTAGTAGTAACCAATGTTTGGGATGATAAATAGTGTTTCACAAGTTGAGAGTTTGATCCTCAACAATTTTGACAAATATCAATCAAAATTTTCCTTTTTTTTCAACTCGACCTTTTGCAAATTATTTTGTGTTGAACACCAATCGTAGCTATGGTGTTATGGAAACTTTGGTGCATTTATGAAAATATTACAAGTGGTCAAGTGTGAAGCTTCAAGCAATGACAAATTGATAAATCAAAAATTGATGATATGCAACAACAAATTTTCATCAGAAATTGGTGAAAGATTAAGCATTACAATAACAAACGTTGGTGACATTTACAAAGCCTAAATGTAACTTATGAGCACACAAATTAATATTATGGAATTATTTGGCAATATAAAATTGCCACTAAAACCTCTCAAACTTTTGAAACATTTTGTGGGGTGACTATTTCATGAAGTACAAGTAAAAACACAAAAATGGACAAAACAATAAGAACAATTGGAATCCTAACAAGACACATTGATTAAACACCAAAAACAAAATATTAAGAGGAAAACAACTAAAATAGATATAAGGTAACTAAAAACATTGATCTTGAATACCAAAAGCAAGAAATCAAAGCAAAAACAACATGAACAACTAGAAACATTCATTGACCACAAAACATAAAAAATCAAGGAGAAAACAACAAGAGCAACAATCAAAATCACAATTGAAACCATTGACTGAACATCAAAAACAAGAAATTAAAGGCAACAAGAACAAATGGAATTGCAAGTTCCAACTAAAAGACATTGATTGAGCACCAAGGAGAAAGGAAAGCACACATGGAAATGAAATGTAATCACATTTAACTAGCATAGGGGAAAAATGGCATTGAAAATTATGCATTTCGAACAATCAACATTAAAGAAGGTAATACAATATGGCAATTGAAACCTATATCATCCTTAAGGAAGTTCATAAATTTATATTTATTTTCACAATCTAACCATGTTTCAAATCACAATCAAACAAACCAACAACGAAAAACGACTCAAGGATGAAAGTTACTTTTAAGGTCATTTTCACTTTTTCATAAAAAAACTTTTTTTAATGAAATTTTTTGCAACATGTTTTTTTCACAACAAAAAATACTTATAATTTCTCCAGTTACATCACATGTTTTGTGTTTTCTTTCTTGAATATCTATGAAGTTTTTTTAATGTGTACAAATTATGTTAGATTTTTTGTTTAGTCTTGAAAAATGATCATAATACCAAGTCATACCAAAATATGTTAACTACTTTCAACTTTAGTTCTTCTATCATAAAATATAATTTTCTTTTCCATGGCACGTACATTACACCCCATTTACATGTGGAAAATATTCTTGAACTTTTTAAAAAATTAAACATACTTTGAATTTCAAAAAAATTCAAATTTCACAACTTTGAAATTGTGATTTTTTTGTAGCGTGAGTAGTAGGTTACTATCATTTGAATTCTTTTTCCCATCAATTTTTTATTATTAAGATAGTCTTCAGTTTAATCCTTTGCAAAATACATTTTTTCTAAAGTTATTATTGTTCAAGTTCAAAATTCTTTTACTAAAACTAAAACCTTGAATTAAATTAAATTCAATTTTAATTCAAGTCCCTCATCAATCATATTAATCATTTAACAAAACTTCCCATTATAAAATGGCATTAAAGTGGCACCACATAAATATATATAACAAAGTCAATAGTTTTGATAGTTGTTCAACATGGTTTTTGGCTCATTTTATTGTGATTGCACCTTTATATATAGGTAATAAAAAAAGATTGGATAAATATTTGAAAAGGACATAAATAAAAACGGGTTAATGATTGAGTTTGTTTGGCAAAAGTTGTGAATAAATGAGACCAATAATCATGAACTCAATAATGTGGTTACCAAATGTAAAAACCACACCTATGATGTCATTTAATAATTTGAATAACATGTTTCCAAAAACAAGTTGATCACTTCTAATACCTTGCTATTATGAAAACTTATGAATCCTTTGAATCATATCTAATAGGAAAAAATGACGGGTCTTGTCAATTGATTTGAAACCTATGGTCCTTATTTTTCCAACAATTTATACAAGCCCCATAAGTTCAACCATATGCAAAATTTTCCATAAAATACAATTTTGAGATGTCCTTGCAAATATTTTGAAAAACAACTAAACTTGATCACATGATTGAAATGCATCAAATCACTACATTTAGATTTTCTTTTTGATTGCAAATTAAAAACCTATTTGGGTCACACATTCATGAAAAACATCACTTGAATTAGAATACAAACATCGATGAAAATGTGTTTTGTTCCAAATGATGAAAGATGACTATGGTGTCAAAAGAAATTGCATTCCATTGGTCTATAAGGTAACTAAAACCAAAAAAGACATCAATATGATTTACAAATTAAAGCCATAAACAAAATAACAATTATGAAATTTGAAGGAATTTTTTAAAAAATAATTAGAATTAAAAACTAGGACAAAAGGAGGACATTCAAGTTACATATATAATAATGGTTGAATACAAAAATAAAAATAGGCAAGTGTGTTTTATTTATCAATGCATCAAATCTCATGTTTAGATAGGGATAAATGGGTCTTGATGTATGTAAATTAAAGATGATTATATTGTTTACTAATCTATTATGTTAGTTGAATAAAATGAACATAAAGTGGAAAACCAAAATAAATTTGAGAAAAACAAAAATGTTAAAGTGTTTAGAAACAAAAGGTTTCAAAAAAAATTTGAAATCAACCTCTAGAACATAACATGTTCCAAGTATTTTGTAATAACATTTATGAAAGTTTTATAAATGCATGTTTGTGGATAGAAATTCAAGCAAGGCTAAAGTTCATCACACAACAACACATTTTGGGTTTTGCAACTAACTTTTACAACTACATATTAGTCAAGAAGGACAAATGCAACTAGTGACTAATGAGTTATTAAACCCATGTTCTTTCACCCATTTAGTCGTAAGGGATGTTTAGTTGCAAAGCCCTGTTGTTTTAATGAGTAAGATTTTTTTAATTTTATAATAATGAAATTACATGTCATCATTAACCTTAGTATGACATGTAAAATGCATGCCACCTCAACTTAATCATTTTATTCAACTAAGTGTTACAAAATACGTCTTCATGGATGGATGACATGTGTCAAAAATCTATAAACATAAATGAGTCATTGCACATGACCAAAAATCAACCTAATTTAGCCCATGTAGTTAGCATAGCCAAAAGTCAACCAAGCCTAACCTAGTTTAACAAAACAATTATACCTAATTTGCTTAACCAAAAGTCAACCTAACTAGGTTAACTACCTATGTTAAGCAACCTAGGCTACTTAACTTAAGCTAGGTGGTTTAAATTAAAAACAAATGTTGAACTCCTAGCCCAAGAAGCTTAAACTAGGCTACCCAACCTAAGCCAAGCGGCCTAGGTATCATAGGTTGCAAGAATGAAGACTTGAACCCCTCACCTTCACTTTGGGGTTCAAGTTTTCATTCATTGCACTACAACATTTTTATATTAATTATATTTAACACAATGTTATAAAGCTCAAAATTTCTAGCCTTGAATTAAACTTCGCCACCCTAAGTTGACCTAGGTCAACCTACCTATTACTTACCAACTTAACCTAAACCTAGACCTCCCTAGGTTTATTTTAAATGAACTAATTTGTCAATTTATACTACTTACTAATCTAGCTTAAAGTTAACCTAGGTAGCCCATTACAAAATACTTTATCAAATTTGTAACCATTTCAAGTTTATGTGACTGAATGTGACATAATTACCTTACTTAGTTTAAAGCTAGGAACCTAAACAAGCCTACCTATGTTAACCTATTAATAGAATAACTTATTTGAAGAATATTTAACCATACTAGATGTAGAAAATTTCTTATGTTTAATGAAGTAGCTTACAAGGTAGCCTATATTACAAAGTAGGTTTTTACTAAGTAGCCTACATACATAGGTTAATTTAATAAGTATGTTAATGTAAGTAATTAAAAAGTCAAAGAGTTATGTGTCACCTTTTTCAAAATGACTTTTAATATTGTAAGCATAATTACAAGTTAATAATAGATTGTTCAGTACACATACACATGCATGTGAATTCATGACTTCAAAAATTGCGTGGCACACAAAAAATTATGGCATGCCATGATAAATGTTGGTGCCTTAAATTCAAGACACAAAAACTTATGGTGTCACAAAAAATCATGGATTGCCATGAAAATTTGTGACACCTTGTTGCCAAATGGCATGCCATGTCATCATCACAACGAAGATTGAATCATTATTAATTGCAAAGCATAACAATATTTTTAACTAGTTAATAAATGAAATTAATTCATCAAATCAATGACATAAATCATGATGTTGACAAATAGGACCACATCATCTTGTTGGGCATATAACATGCCATATCATCATCATGGGATTAAATCATTATTAGTCACAAAGGTGGATGGTTCATGCAAATAACTAACTAATGAACAAAAATTGAAAAATAATATGATAATTTATCCAAAAAACCAATAAGTTATCATATTGACTAAAGTTGCAAAATCATGATGCCATGTGGCATGTTTATGTCTTTTGTCATTACTTAGTGATTATTATGACTAAATAGTTATAAACGTAGTTGAAAAAAATAATAGTCATTTTTGTGTCTACTTCAAAGGACAAGATTTGTTGTAATGAGGGTAAAAATTTTGGATTTACATTTTGATGCAAAGAGCTACATTGAAGGATTGAACATCATCTCTAACATAGTGACCGACAAATAAATGCCTCATTTTATCCAAAGTAGTGTATGAATCATCATGTTAACTAATAGTCAAATATTTTATTATCAAATACAATGTTAAAACATCTCTTTTATGATTTATCCTATTCAATTACAATGGGAGAATCGACTAGAAAATGATATAAACAACTTTTTAAATGACTACAAAAATGCACATGGAATGCCACATCATCATGTTGTGAGATTAAAAGTTGTTATTCTAGTCAAAAAAGTCGGGTTATTTTTTATTAAATAATTTTAATCTATTTAAAACATGTTACTACAATTTCAAGAATAATAACATATATATCCAAAAAAGCCCACTAGTCAGCATACTAACTATAGTTGCAAAACCATAACATCATATGACATATCAATGGCCTTTGCAACTACATAGTGATTTTTGTGACTAAGTAGTCACAATTGTAGTCGAAAAGGACAATAGTCATTTCTTTGACTAGTTAGAAAACCCATAATGTGTTGTTGAGTCATAATCTAATTAAATGGACAATTCAGATCAAATGTACATGATTATTTAAAGAATCAATGTTATGTTGAACAACAAAGGAAGGTCACAAAAGTTCAAGCATTAAAGTTTAACTATAAAAGGTTGTTTCTTATGATAAGCAATTGAGATTTTAAATTAAAAATGGTTACCATATTCAAAAATCTTAGGCATTATATTTCAAAATATACATGTCAATTAAAGTATAACAATACTCCAAAATGACTATGTCAATTTGAACTTAAGAATAGTAAATGTTCAAAATGGTGGTAATTCATTGTTGAAAAATTGAATTAATTCCTTCTATTTCAACTTTTCAAATTTTCAGAGAATGGTAAAATTTATAAAAAGAAAGTAAATTATAATTTTTCATATGACTATAATTGTAGGTTTTTAGTTTGTTTGTTATGTACCCATGTTAATGTGCTTCCAATATTATAAGAAAGTTCATAATTCAAAATTTATTCATTTTATTCCTTTTAGTTGTTGCAATTGTTTACCATGGCAAATGAATATTATATATTGTACAAACAATAAATTTATTTATTCAAATTAATTTTACCATGGAAAATCCTTTCATGGGCAATATAACTAAAAAGTAATGTGTGTTGATCACATATCAATTTTTAAAAAAATTAAGAATCTATGATAATACATAAAACATTCAATCCTTGTGAACCAATTGTGAGGTTGGCCAATACAATCACATAGTTCAATGACAATTCATGGAAAGATATATAAACAAAAAAAATCAAGAAAATAAACCCAGCATACATTAACCCCTTGCATTTTGAACTAATTTCACAATGGCATTTGATTATTATAAAAGAAAACCAAGTGTACCAACCCAAAAAAATTATCTCTCTAAAAATCATGTTTATTATTATCTCATTCCTCTTCAAGGAATTTGCCACATATCAAACCAACTTAGACTTCTGCACATATGGGTCACAAAGAAAAATTAAACTTTGTTGCATATTCACAACAATTAATACTTCCTCAAAAGTTGGTCATGTGCGATATTAATTTAATCGTGTCAATTTTTTATGGCCAACCAAATAGTGCAAGGTCCAATATGCAATTGACAAATGGGGATACATGGGGATACGTGGCAAAAAGAAGCAAACAAAAAAATATAGACATGATCAATATTTAAACAAATGGAACAACTTACAAAAAATTGCATTAAACTAAGTTGGGGGGTCCATCACTTATCTTCCTTCCCTAATATATTGACTTTCTTCCTACTTTTTTTACATAACATAACTATGAAGAGATACATAAGATAAAGCCTACAAGTTGCATTCAACAAATATTAATTCAAAATGGCACCATATGCTACATATTTATAATCAAAATTTACCAATTAAACTAAAAAGACATTATTCACTTTCAAGCATGCCAATGCTTAATCATAGTTCCAAATTTGAATATATATGTGGAATACATGTGCAAATTGCAAACATCCTAACAACCAAATCAAAATGAATGGTTAGCTTAACTTTCAAGTTAAATTTCATAAAAAGTAATATTAAAAAACATATTCCAAATCAACAACTCAACAAGTGTTGGTCAATAAATTGTTCCCAATGGAACCTCCAAGGTTTGTATATGCTTGATTTGCAATTATGATTATAATGAGGTGTTCATGTTAAACTATTGCTCATTGACCATGGTTGGTATTGTTATTTTAACAAGACCTTGTGATTAAAACTATGACAAGATAAGGAAATTGGGTCAAGAACATGCCCCAAAAGCATCGCATGAAAAAAAAAAATGAAACGCACACCCAATAAAATGGGATATTTCTTTAGTAGTACTTTTTTATTCTAACAAAAGTTTGCAATTAATCCTCTTTCAATAGATCTACTATTGAAGCCTCTTTGTTATCTAACATGTCACCTTTTGGTTATAACCTATCTTACTAGTCTTTCCTTCCTCTTCTATTTGACTTGCCAATCCTTTAAAACCTACATTTGAAACTTGGTAAGGCTTGAGTTTGTGGATGTTAACTAAAATGGGATTGGGATCAAACTTATCTATGGTTACTAGTAAGACATTATTGTTCAATAGGCAATATCACACTCTATAAGGCCCAAACCATCATTTTTAAAAATTTCCCTATACGAGATCTTTTTGTTTTTGGGAAACCAAAGCACATAGTTTTTTAAGGAAATGTTTTTTTCTTTGTAGTGATTATGAGCCCAAAGAACATGCTTCCATTGTTTTTGGATTCTAGGTACTAGCACTATGTCTCTAGATTCATCTAGTTTCTCTAATTTGGTAATTTGAGAAATGAGCACTTGAATGGGGTTCGATAAAAATTTCAACCTGATGGTTTGGTGGGTATTAGATATTCAATAGGCATGAGTGGATGAAATCCATACACTAGTTGAAAAGGTATACATGACCAATAGTTACTTTGAATGTTGTTTGGTAGGCATACGTGGTAATATGTAAATGTTCGTACCAATCATTTCATTTGTTATCAAAGTTCTAATAACTTTGTTAGTTGATTATGCTTGTCCATTGCCTTGTGGATAATAGGTGGTAGAGTTGGTATGTGGAAAAAAGAAATGAATTGTCAAAATTTGAATGGCATCATTAATGAAGTGAGCTCCTTGGTCATTTACTAAGGTGAATTTTGTTGTAACAATTATTGTATTGGTCTTTTAAGCTTTTGCTTAAAACCCTGTTTCATAAATGGTTCTATAAAAAACATAATTATCAATTTAATTATACTAGATGTAAGAAGATTTTTAGAATTTGAGTTGTCATCACAGCTTTGATATTAACTATGAATATCTTTGTAATTAGGAAGCCACCAATATTTTGTGTGCAATTTTTTTTAATATGTGATGTTTGTCAAAAAATGTGCTCCTTTTAGTCCCTTATGCATTAGAATCATTTGAATATCCTTTGGTTGTAAACATATCCTTAGAATTTGATCATGCCCCATGTGGTAGAATTGCCCTTCCACCAAGGTGAAAAATAAAGCTTTCAAAACCAACTTCTATTTTTGTTCAATAATGAAATGTGCAAGATTGTCCTTTAAAATGGAGGTAATAATGGACCTTTTACAACTAGATTGGTTATAATGTAAAACATTATGTCATTTGTTTGATTTAGTATTCCCAAATTTTCAATAAAATTTAATAATTGGGAAAAAACATTGGCTACCAAATGAGATCATCCAAATTTGTAGATTACTAAAAATTTCTATTCCATAATAACAACCAATAAGAAATTCATCTTGATAGTTACAACTTGCAAATCAAGTAAACCAATGCCTTGCAATCTATGTAAAACACAAATATGTTGCCCAATAATTAATGCAACAATTTGTGCAGAGTGTAGACCATTATCACACTTCCCTTTTGGTAGTTGTATAAGTCCATTTTGACATTATTGATAAGTCTCAATACATAATTGATGAGTTAATCACATTTAGTATTGATATTATGTGCCAAGATTGTTCCCACAATAAGGTTGGAAGCATTGGTGTGCACATGAAATTTTAGATCCCAACGAGGTGTAATCAAAATTGATGCATCCACATACAAAATTTTTATCATTTCCCAAGCCTCCTAACATTTGGTAGTCCATTCAAAGGCTTCATATTAGTGCCATGATAAATATAAAATTGTTAATGAAGCATAATAAAGTCGCATCATCCCGTTGAATACTTGGATGTTTTTGGGATTATTTGATGGTGGCATCTTTATAATTGCCAAAATCTTTTTAAAGTCTAGCAATTTCCTTTCCTTGGAAACAATGTAGCCCAAAATGACTCTAGAGTAGACCAAAAACATACATTTTTTGGATTCAGACTAATATTAAACTTTTGATATTTGTTGAAACAAAGTTAAAGCTTTGATCAATTTGTTTGAATGTCATTAAAAACCTTGAAATAATTTAGAAAAAAATTCATAAAGCTACTAAGATATTAGGGTGAAAGCATGATCAAGTATACAACACAAGTAGCTATGAGTAGTTATAGTCATATTTTTACACATAAATGCATGAAAGTAGAGTCAAGACTTTGGCATCTCTTAACTAAGGTCTACCTAACAACATGGAATAACTAGCATCCATAACATTTTTTTCCATGACTATAAAGGTGATTATGTAAGGGATTCCATGGATGTTAGAAAATATTTGATCCATGTCAAGGGAATGTGTAGTCAAAAAAATATTCCCTTGAATATTTTATGCAATATTTGTCCATGCTCACACTCAAATGCTCATGTTCAGACTCACATCACATTCACGCATGCTCACTTGTTCATATATACTTGTTCATCAATTCAAACGTTTCAATATTGTTTGCAAAAATAAATTTCCAATTCATTAAAAGCATAATTTTGGGTGACCCAACATAATTGTTTTTCCCTATTCAAAAATGTCATTGCAAAATCATTTTTCTAAATCCAGATTACATGCATCTAGTTTATATTTAGGTATGTATATTGAATATAGTACCACCTTCTTGTTAATGGAGGCACTACCAAAGTTGGTGTTATTACTAAAGTTGGAATTGGCCATAAAGCTAGGTATTAGGGATTCCAAGGAAGTCCTCCTCTTGGGGGTTTATTATGTGGTCCATTTGGTGGTCCTTCTCTAGGGGTTCCATTTGGTGATCTTCCTTTTAGGGCCCCATTTGGTGGTCCACTACCTAGTTTTCCACTTGATGCTCCATTGGCGCATGCCAAACTTTGTCTGCTACCCCCTCCTTACATATCTCATGAAATACCACCTCCTTCCCTTGGAGGACCACCACCACCTCTTATAGCACCACCTCTTAGATGACCATTACCACCTCCCATTGAGTGATGTGTCTCGAACTTACATAATTGTGTAATTAGATCCTATACTTCTTGGAGGCCAATTTTGATAAGACATTCCTCCTAAATAAGGAATAAATTCAACAAAGGGAAAACCATTGGAGGTATCGACAATTATTGAAACAAAAGGAATTCTTGGATTAATGAAATAAAAGTAGTTTTAGTAGATGGGTTACCAAATACTACTTAGACTACTAAAGTCATGGGTACTTCTATTGCAAAAGATAACTACCATAGGTTCAACAACATGGTTGGAATTTCTACCATAATAGTTGTGATTCAAATTTGACGTGATGTTTTAAACACAAATGGTTGAAAATTTGATAGAAACGAAAATTCTCCACACCCATGGCTACTTTGACCATAATATCCACAAAAATTGTAAGAGGATGAGTTTGGAAGTGTTAATGAAATTGGGGTGGTTTCAATTATTGAAGTTGTAGATGTTGTTTCATCCTTTGGTTTAACATTCAAATTTGAAAAAGTTGAGCCTTGTTTTTGGGATTGATTTTGCAATTCTTGTAGTATGTCAAATTTCTATCAAATTTATGCACAAAAGATGTGTTCAAGCATAAATTCCTTGACACACTTTGCTTAACTTCAAGTACAAACATACTTGATGACATATGGTAAAATCACAAATCACAAAGAAGCTTATATAAGCTTATAATGTCTAAGTTTTTGTATGAATGAAATATGAATAAATAAGAAAATAATGAAGGAAATTGTGTCTACCAAATGGATTTTGAGGTTATAAATAAAAGTGAGAGAAACTATTGCAAAAGCTAGAAGAATAAAATGAGGTCCCTAGAATTCTAAAATTTCAAACATAAATTTTGTACCTTAAACTCAATTAACTCGTTTCCAAATGTATTTTAGTAGGCTATGAGAAATATTCACAAACTTGAAAAGATCACACCCTCAAATGTTTTTCTATTTTTGTATATTTTGCTATTCAAAATTTTAATGTAGTAATTTGTTTCTTACTCATGCAAACATAGAAAAAATATCAAAAGCATGAGAATTCAAACAAACATTCAATAAAACTTCATTGCATTGTTGTAAAATTGTAAGGTGCATAAACAAAACATTTTTCCCTCTCCTTGAACACTAAAGAGAGGAACCTACCTCTTCTTTTAAAAATTTTCTCTAATCATGGAAAGTTTTGGGATGTTATTTTGGAAAGAAACAAATACCATTGACCTTGCAATGTTGACCAATAAATTGGTCAATACCTTCTACCAAGTTCAGAATAACTTTACAAGAGGTCACATGACCTAAATTTGTTACTACCAATCAAAAATATTTTTAAAAATTAAAAAGTTCAAGAATGTTTTTGTTGAGGGTTTAGGGTTTAGGGTTTACCTACATGTTTGAGATGTATATTGGGTGGGTTTACATGCGGTGCAACCACCATGTTGGTATGTCACCAATGTTCCAAAGGTTGGCACATGGGTCCAAACATGTAGTTAGGACTCACAAAAGGTGTAACAATTGTTTAAACTTTCATGTTTTGAAATGGTTAGTTGGGATAATGTTGAATTTTTTTTAATGTATTTTTACAATAATGTTTCAAATATAATATGGGAACATGTTTATAAGTTTGAAACAAATCTAATTGTGAGTAAATCTGGCCACACCCATCTAATTATGCAACTTAAATTCTTCAATGGTTTCAACTATTTTTTATGTGTTTTGTTTTTCTCTAGAGAAAAGTTGGCATATTGAAAAGACAAAATGTGCCATTCTTTGGTCATCTTGATTTCCTTTGGAGTCCCTTTCATAGCTTTATCTTGTCGTCATATGTCAATGCATTTGTAGTTGCATTGGCAAACTTCTGCTCCATCCCAACATCTCTAAAGCCTAAGACCCGTTACCATCTTAATGTTGAGATGTTCATTGATGATGAAGCGAGAGAAGCTAGTGTTTAAAATGTTTATTGGCTTTTTTTTTTCCTTTGATTGTATTTTGCTTATACTTAATTGAAACTTGGCTTTTCCATTATAAAGTGGTAGCTCTTTGAATCCCTTTGCATGAATTATTCATAATGTTGTTTCTCTTATGCATCTTACACATCTTGCTTCGGTAGGTTTTCTACTTGGTAGGTGTAAAGATCTTGATCTAACAACATTTTAGTTAGTATATTTTTCAAGTTGTTCCATTTGGAGACAAGGCAAAAAGGTGTGACGAAAAATATATTTGATAGAAGTTTAATAGTTTTTTTGTAGCAACGTAAACTTGAAAATTTTTCAAATCTAACTTTCTTTTACAATAGGTTGAACGCTACTATGAACCTATCTTTGATTACTACCAAAACACTATAGCATTCAATGCACCACATTCTATTTCACCACATTCCTTCAATACATTGTTTGGCTTTCATTGAATTCTATAATATTACTCTTTCTAATGATTAACGCTTCATCCTCCAAAAGATCACTATGGAGCAAATTGAATGATCGTTGTCCAATTCAAAGACTTCATCATTTTTACCTTCTATCCCATGTTGTAACTATTGTTATTATGCACTCAGATAAATGCTTTCATTAAATTGTTCCTCTAAGTCTTCTATGGCATTCAATCTCCCATTTTGTAATATCTTACTTTGTGAATATTGATCTTCCCTATTACTTCCTAATCCATGATCCTCATTGCAATATGAGCTTTGACAAGGATTGAAGTACTATTTTGATTCCTCTTGTTTGGTGCTTCAGCCTACAAGTTCAATCTATCAACAACATGATTTTTTATTCTCTAGATTCTTGCATTCTGTGATATGCTCTATTCCCTCCTTTTCAAATTTTGCACAAATATTCATACACGGAAATCAATCCATTCATAATTAAAATTGAAATATATATCCTTCGACAAAGACAACATAAACATTCGTTGTGCAATAATTTATTTTTTGATACACATCTTGAGAGTGTTTTTTCCATTATATTGGTTCATCCGTCATATTTTATCTTTTTTGATCTATTGTTTCAAGGCTCCCATAATATTACTACAAGGTTTTTCCCAATGATTTCCAAAGTTCTCCTGATTTAGCTTATGGAATGTTTCATCACTCTTCATGTTTTCATGGTTTAAATTGGTTGTCCCATTCAATTTCATTATCTTCTACGACAATTTATTGTAGAGGTTAGGTTGATGTCTAGTGATTCAAATTCAATGCAGGAATACATTCAACTTTTTGTGTTGTTTGGAAATATGTTTGTCATTAAATATTTTGTTTATATTATTTGTCATTTCTCAAGTTGGCTCATGCTCCCAGGCCCTTTTTTTATTTTCATGCAAAGCCTTGTTGTACATGTACATGACACTTAATTATTTTAAATCCATTTTTATTATAAAGGAAATGAAATGCAAAACTTGGGATATCACTTTTGCCAAATAGTTCAAAATGTGATGCCAACTTTGAAACCAATTGTATCATCTAGTTGAAATAACATGCACACTTTTTAACGTTGTTTTTCTCCCTATATGCTCTATTCAAAGATAGTAAACATATTAATTCAAAAAATGCATATTGGTTCAAAAAACATTTTCTTCATACAAAATATAACTTTTAGTGCATCAAAACCTCGAAAAACCCTGTCTACGAAGACTTGTTAAGTTCTCTTGACAGCCTTTGCAGATGTTACCAATTTCAAATGTGTTGCCACATTGTTTTCCTAACATATTGAGCTAAGTTAGGTTCCATTGGTGGTTTGTTCAGTTTGTTGGAACCCATTGCAAACTATGGTGTAGCCGTCAAGGTGGAGTTTTCCATATTCATCATCTCCTTTTTTAAGTGTGTCACTACATTTTCTAAGTATGGTGAAGAGCTTTCCTCTTCAACATTGCTTCTAGTAATAAAACTAGCCGATACAAGAACATCTAACTCTTTGTTATAAACAAGTACTGGTGTTTTGCATACATCATCTTCAACATCAAAAGTGTTTTTCGGCCACTTTTGTAGCAAGATTGATTCGTTTATTTTCCTATTAGCTTGAAATCCAAGTAGGTAGTCACATTGCATGTGAAATCACGGCCTATAATTTTGATTCATCTAATGTGTTGGCCATGGATTGTCCCTAAGAGGTTGTCGGAAGTTGTTCAAAAACTCCAAGCAAAACATTTTTATCATTGTTTCATATATCTTGTAACTTGCAAGTGGTTAGAAAATGCCCAATACCCAACCACAGCCTAGAACTCTGCATTTATACTCTTAAGCTCTATTTTCTCTACTAATGGGTAATAGTCCAAATCTCTCGGTGTTCGATAAAAGTGCTTGGGGTATGGATATCTTAACACTGCACAAATGAACAATTTAACTTAGGACTTGTTTTCTATGTTTGCTACTTGGAAGTTCGACAAAAGACACTAAACTCTGCTCGTTCAATGTTACAAAGTTGTAAACATATCCCAAAGGCAATATATTTTTAGGGTCATTCTTTAATTATTTCATTCAATGATCTTTTCAAAATTGTTTAACATTCTTTGGAATGTTTAGATGGGACTGACTACACTAAAATGTTATAATTGGCAAAACAACCTTTTTTTTTACTCGTGTCATGCATGGTGTGTGTAACATGTAATTTTGATCACCTCATTAGCCCTTTGACCTGATGTGGTTTCATGTTTTTTTTTTGCTTGCATTTTTTATACATCCCATGTGTTCAATTCATACCCTTTAACAAATATTATTCCTATACTTCATTGCATTCCTACAAAATCCCTCATTTCAAGTTTGAAACACTCAAAACATTTTTAAATCTTTGATCGATATTTGGATGTACAAAGGATTTAAAAATATGTAATGACTATAATTAAACAATCATGTGGACAATCTAAACAAGGTTACATTTTAACTGATGTTTATTTTAATAATTGGATTAGAGATTACACATATTGGATGTATTTAATTTCATGCATTTTCACCATGTGAAAACCACGTGGTTAGATTGATGGCTTGGTGAATTTCCTTATGAACATCCCCCATACCTATCCATTGTTTTCATTGCATGTTACTCATGAGCATTTTCAAATACATTTTCATCATCGTCCCATATATATTATAATATTGCAATCGATTATAATATCCCCATCATTCATTGTTTACATCTCTACATTTATAGTCTTGAAATCTCTTCTTTCTACCATTTGGACATATCCAAATTTGGTGGTCCTCGTGAGAGTGTTTAATGGTTGCTTCAAGTTCATTGTTTTGAGTCTCAAAATTAATTCATTCGATTTTTTCAACAATCAATTTAAATGTTTAACTTCAACCAATATTCATTTTAACACTTGCATTGTTCCACAATTTGTTATAAGCAATTGTATTCTTCTTTCTCTTTCAATTGTTGATTCGTCGTTTTTTTTTACTATCATACATGTCTCGTGGTTTCAGGGCCAACCTTGTCATTCGACAATTCATTGGTGGTTTAAAAACTTTGTTCCTTAAATCTTGTGGCAACCAAGCTTGCCTGCTTGGAGTTGCATAGAATTGTCTTTTGGTTTTCAAGAATTTTATTGATAGCAAGTTTCCAAAGGTTACTAAATCCTCTGTTGACAAATTGTTGATTAAACTTGTGAAAAATGTTCTGGAATGGGCTTTTTCAAACTTGCACATTCTTTAAATTGTCCAGTGGTAGTTTTCCATATCTTCCTTTGGAATGTTTGTAGTTTGTTTCAGTATTGTAAGGCTTTCTTTATCTATATTTACATTCGCCCATCACCAAGCCGCCCATTCATATGTTTTGTTTATTGTTTTTTTCCATTTTTCCCCCATGTTCTAATTCTAGCAAATGATGAAAGAGGAGTAACCAACTGTCATCTCTTTCACATTCCCAAGGGTTTGTTGACATCTCACATATTTTCTCAAGTATTTTTGAAATTAATGTATATTCAATCATTGATTCCAATGTGTTTAATGTGAAAATTGGTGAGAATTTTCTTCTGACCATTGTAAAAGAGAGGCTTGTTGTATAGATCAGGAAAATTAGTAGTATAAAAAAAAAGGAATTTGATTCTACAAGTAGCAAGGATCATGTTAAATGTTAGAGGTTGAAAGAGTGAACGAATTTTTTTTTAAAATTCTTGTTCACTGGTGTACACTATCTGAAATGTCGTGGGCTATTCCATATTGTTTTTGTTCCTAATAAGAACATGTCATTTGGTGGTGAACAGTTAATGTTCAGATTAACACATATCTCTTGGTGGGTCTATTGGATTTAATTTAATGTTCTACATGGTTTAGATGTTGCATAGTTTGAAGATATTTCATATTAAAAAAAATGAAGTAAGGCTCTAAATTATGACTTCAACATTTCATTTGTGGATTTGTGTTGAAAGAAAGTAATATAAATTGTTTCGACCTTGTTTTTTTGTTCAATTTTTTGGAAAAATAACATTTGTTGGCAACATTTAGAATTAAGTTAATCCATTTTTTCATCCATAAAAATCATTCATCCACAGACACGTGGCAAAATATTCTTCCATTTCAGCAAAGATTATGTCTTACATGTCAACGAATGTTCTCCTAATATCCTATCCACATGTACAAAATATTTTAATAAAGATTCACTCATGCTCGTGCTCATAGGCTTGTGAATTAACATCCTTGTGTGGAAATTCCTTATATCAAAATTTTGGTTTAAATAGCCTTTATTATATAATCATTTTAAAAGTTTTTTTCCTAAAAGAAAAAAATAAAATTTCACACATCAATTTTACATCAAATGCCCAACATAATTTTAAATGCAACATTTTTGTATGTGAAGTAGCTTTTCAATGAAAGTAAATTTTCAATGCAAGTAGTTTTTCAATACAAGTATTTTTTCAATGTAGAAAGTTTTTTCAATGAAAGTAGTTTTTCAACATAAACAGTTTTTCAATGCAATTTTTTTATAAATATAAGCAATTTTTCAATCAAGTAATTTTCCAATGTAAGTAGTTTTTCAATGAAATGATTTTTTTAGTGCAGGCAAAATTTTGATGCAAATATTTTTTTGATTTAATTTTCTTCAATCCAAGTAAATATTTAATGTAATTTTTTCTAATTCAACTTTTTTTCCATTAAAAAAATTTCCCATATATATTTTTTTTCAATGCAAAAAAATTTCCTCAAAAAAATTAAAATGTAAATAATCTTGAATGAATCATTGATCTTATCTTTTCTAAATGTGTTTATGTGGGACCCTACTTTTGTTTATTTATATATCCATTAGATTAAAGTTCATAATAGTGGAAACACCTTTATTAAATCTTGTTGATTCATCATTTGAATATGTATTGCATTCATGTAGGCTTCATCTAGTTTCAACATACAAATATGAAATGAGGCAATTGTCTTTTTGATTCTATATCTTATTTATTCAATAATCATTTATCATCTTTTCAATTGAGGCAAAATAACATGGCACATTTAAATCAATTCTTATTATTGAATATAAAAATATCATATTCAAAAATTAAATCCAAGTTTTTTGTGTGATTTGCATCAAGGCATGGTCACAAATGAACATCAATATGTGACAAAAATGGCATTAAGTGATAATATGGGAAGATTGTGAGGAGATTTCATTGCAATATTTTGGATAATTGAATATCTACAAAGGCCAATTTATAATTGGAATAAAATATCAAAACGTATTATGTTTCAATGTGGCATAAATTTTAAATCTATCCCCTTACATATAGCATACAATTTTCAACATGTTGAACCAATTCAATATGTTAATGGTTTATTTAGGTCTTTGCCTACTTTTCAAATTAATGACCCTCAAGTTACCATAGATTTAGATGATTTTCCATCTCTTTTGGAATCAATGGTGCAACAACCTCCTATTCAATTATCACAACTAGATACATGTTTTTATTGGAATGAAAATTTTGATTATGCATTAATGGACATTTTGAAAAATAATTGGGATTCACCATTGGAATATGTTGTTTCATTGTTCAACAATTATTGTAATAAAAATATTACTAAAAGAATTAGAAATCATATTCAATATTTACAATTATTTTTGAAAAACAACACAAATGTTCCTATCAATGATATTTTGTTTAATCTGTTCACTTCAATTCCCTTACCAAAGTTTTAAAAGATCCCAAAATTCAAATGGAACATTCCCATTTGATTGTTGAACTTAATGTAACATAATATATACATATATTTGATTGGCATTTTATGACAACAATATTTTTGAATTATTGGAAGTTTGTCCAAATCTAACTTATTACGCAAAAACGTCTAAATTCATCAACATGTTTCAAAATATTGAAAGAGCTAGATCACAAATTATGAATCACATGAAATATATATATATATATATATATATCACAAAAATATTTCATAACTGACAAAGTTCAATAGTCATACGTTCAATGCATTTAAAAAGAAATTAAATAACCAATTCCCACATAACAACTTTTTATGGAAGATGATGTTCAATCAAATAAAATAGAACATAATGTTAATATTTTTAAAAATACACATAATTCAATATACATTGACAATTGTAATAAAAAAATCCAAGATATTCTTATAATTTCATGTTTTAGTTATGAAAGGTTATGTTTTTAAAAATAATTTAAATGTTTTTCAAATCAATTGTCAAGACAACTTTTTATATTTTTTCAAATTCAAATATAACTTAATTCAACGTCATACATATTACATAATGTTAGTGAAAATAAACCACCCTTTTATCAAGTACCAAATAAATTTTCCAAAAACAAAATCATTCCATTAGTCCAAAAATTAACAGAACTAGAAGAATGTTTTATTTCACCATGTTTTGCTTTTGCTCAAATTTATAAACTCCAAAGGTACGGGCAATATAAGATGCATGGTAGTGTTATTAATGTCCCTACAAATGTGAATCAAATTCAATCAATACTACCACATTTACCACATGATGATACAATAATAAACATGTTTTTTGAACAACATCTTGAATACAAATCACCTTATATGTCAAATAATATTCGTCCAAATATGGTGATGGTCATTTTATGAGATTTCATTGAAACATCATTATACAAATATTTGAATGTTACTATTCATCATCAATGGGCAAGTTTGTTTGTTTAACATATGAATTCAAAATTTCAAATTCCTACTTATAATAATTCATCATCTAATAATTTTGATTCCAATAATGAAAAAAATACATTGCACACCAACAAATTCAATGATACATAAATTTTTAGATGTTCCACAAATAATGGATTATGAAAATATAATATATTCTATTGCCCCAAGTCAAAAATTTCACCCTTTAGGTTTTAAAAAAAAATAAACATTCAAAAAAGTTCAATTTTGAGCCCTTGTTTTCTGGGCAACTTCGATAAATTTTTGAAGGTTTTTCATATCAACAAATAGCTCAGTGGGAACTACTTCATAAATATGGGGATTTTTCAACAAATATTTTAAACCTTTTTTAAAAAGTTGTTAAAGTTTCCATAAAAAAAGTCATAGGTTCTGGTTGGGTGCAAATACGAAAAGGAAAACTATGTGGTATAATTTTAAAAGCTTATTAAATACACGATAAATCAAATTTAAATATTATTTTCAAATCATGTTTAGGTTATCATGATTTGGAAAGTTTGCATAATTCACCTAATTATTTTGAAAGGTTAAAAAAAAAAAAATTGCAATGATTCGACAACTTGGTCTTCTAACATTTTTTGTCACTTTTACATCTATTGAAAGATTATGGGATTCTCTCATTAAGACTTTACACACATTACATGCTTCAAGATTTAAAATAAAAGACCTTCAATCCATTCATATAACAAAATTAATACAAATTGATCATGTCACATGTGTAAGATATTATGATCATAGAATATCTTGTTTCTGCAAATTTATCATGAAAGATCATTATATTTATACATATATATATTCATCATTGAATTCCAAAATTGTGGGAGCGAACATGACTATGGACGTTTATGGATAAGAAATGAACCTATGTATGGAGTGCACACAAATGAAAAAATTGAATGGTTTGTAGACATGTATATTTCTTGTGATGTATCATTATTAGCAAACCCATTACAAAATGCGCAACATCAACACACAAATAAATGTAAGAAAAAACACCATGTTGTTTGTAGATTTCATTACCCATTGCCACTTATGCATGAAACAAATATTTTAGATACTTTTCAAATGAATGGGAATTATCCATTTTCACAACAATACCTCCATACACAAACAAACAAAATATTTCAACCTACGAGAGATTTAAAAGAAAATGATGATATATCATTTTTTGAATATCTTAATTCTTTGAGCCTTAATGAAAGTACATATATATTAAATTTGAAAAGTAAATTAACAAGGCTACACATTTTTTTGAAACAAAATTTTAAAAACATAAAAACTAATGCATTTAACATACATGATGCTCATTTGTGGTTTGCAAATACAAATATTCAATTTATCTTAGACCCATATGTAACTACAACATATTGCACATCATATATGACAAAAATAGATAAATCAATAACATCAAAACTACATTCTCTCATAAAAAAATGCATCGCAAATAATATAAATGCAATACAAGAATTCAAAAGTTAGGTAATGTTTTTTTAAATGCCCGACAAATGGTTGTTCAACTTGTTGCTTACTTTGTGCTTTCTTTACTATTATATCATTCATTTTGAACATTTCAATTCATAAATATTTTTTTTGGAAAATGAACATTTGCATTAAATCACAAGTTGCATTAAATGAATTAGAACCAAATTCAACTAATATTATGTATTCATTGATCGTAGACAAATACATTAATTGTTATAATCAATATGAATAATTGTCATTAATAGAGTTTTGTTCTTTTTATAGCATCAAAAAAAAAGATTTCAAAACATCACAAACCCAACATTATTAGGTTTGTAAATTATAATAAAAATAAAGATATTGAAAATTGGTGGAAAAAAAATGTTTTATTGTATTCACCATTTCGAAATTCAAAAAACTTACAACTTGGAATTAATGTGACCTAGCATGATGCATATTCTCAACAATATGATGAAGTTTTTAAGATTAAATTTATTTTCAACTACCAAATGCCATATCCAAATACTACAAAAATGGATGATTCAATAAATTTAAAATCAAAACCATTACATACAACTAACATTTGGATTGATGATATAAATAATGAAGATCCATGTCCTATAATTCTTGTAACAAACATAATCAATATTGAACACTATGATTTACAATCTGACTTTGTCATTCAATCACATAATGGATAAACTAAAAATCACAATTTAAAGAAAATAAAAATTTCACAAAATCATCATATTCCATGATGATGGAAGAATTTGAATATCTTAATTTATTTAGACAATTAGATGAAGAAAAAAGATTAATATTTGATGATATTATGCATAAAAAGTAATTGTACCCTGATACACCAATATGTTTATTTATGATAGCGGGTGTTGAAACTAGTATAACTTTTACATTAAAGCTCATAATTCAAGGGTTATTACGATTTGTCAAGTTTGCTAGTTTAGTTGTTTAGTTAGGTCCTAATTAATTAAATATAACCTAAGTTAATTTGTTAATTAGTTAATTTCAAATCAATTCATGTGTGAACGGGGTTTGAGATATTTGTCATGGAATATAATCCCATTTTGTGTGACCTCAAATTATTTTTGGTGATTTGAAATTCCAAAACATAATTTTTGCTTTGCAATTTTTTTTGTTATACAAGTGTTTTGGTTTTTTATGTTTTGGGCTTGGATTCTTGTGTTGTTGCAAGTGAGTTAGTCTTTTGAATCACCAAAAGTCTAGCTAATTGTTTTTGTGTTACAACTAGGCTAAAGTTGTTTTAGCATTGAGTATTTTTGGTTTCTTGTTGTGTGTGTGTGTGTGTGTGTGTTATGCATGGGAATTTGGGTTAGTAGTAATTGTTTTGTTGTTTATTTTGGTTTATATATTGTAGGTTGGTTTTATAGGAGTTTTGCTCGGGTTGCAAATACCATTCATTCATGGATCTTGGTCTGTTTCCAAATAGGGCCTAATCCCTAGAGTTTGGAGGTTGCACACACACACAAGAGGACATCACAAACTTGGCCTCTCCATGTATCTATGTTTTTACAACACTTTAACAAATGTTCAAAACTAAGTGCTAATGAAATGTTGATAAATCATTTATATGATGTTGTAATAACATTGTAATATAATGATCAATCATCATAATGTGTTATAATGTCATCACAACATCATATCAATGATTGTATTAACACTTTGTTAACACTTAACCTTCAACACATTGTTAACATGTTGTAAAAGCACATATACATGGAGGGGGCAAATTTGTGATGGAGGGCCCTTGGTTTGGGCACAAGAGGACCCTTTTATGTTTTTTTACTTTTATTTTTTATCTCTCCTCTTTCTCACCCTCACTTTCTCTTTTTTGGTGTCAACAAGAACATGTAGTAGTGGTAGCAAAAAGTGCTTCCACCGCCACCCAAAAAGTGTTGGGCACTCCAAGCTCCTGGACTTCGGTTATTTATTGGTTGAGTTTGGAAGGAGGGTGGGGAGGGTTCACCTCCTAGTGCATGGTCATTTTTATTTGAAAGAGAGTGTAGTAGCAACAAGGGGGCATATCCCAATTGTTGCACCCCCTGCGTGGTTTCCTTCAACATGTGTCTGTGCTCCATGCAGAAAACAAAGAGCTCCCCTCCCCGGTTGCATTTTTGGTAATTTTCAACGAGGAACTACACTTGTAGCAAAACAAGAGAAGCAAAAGAAGGAGGAGGAGAGGAAGAAGAAAAAAAGAAGGAGGTGAAGAAGAAAAAGGAAAAATAAGAAGAGAAAAAAAGAAAGTAAAGGGGGTGGTGGTGGAGAGAACCAAGTTCTAGTCGCCATCATTGGGAATTCAAGCTCTCTTTTGAACCTTTGAGGTTTAAGGACAAGTGGAGGCTCGCATGCCTCGGGGGAGGCTTGAAATAAGAAAGGTCGAAGGGTTTAATTCGGACCTTCTTTTTTTTTTTCTTTTTTTTCTAAATTCCCAAACTTAAAGCAACATTTTGATTTTTTGTTTGTTCATCCATTTGAATTATTTCATTTGAATTTTGGATGAAAAAAATCATCCATTTAACTAGGGGCAGTTAGTGGGCAAATAGGGGTTAATGATTGTGTGGGTAGGCTAGTAAGCAAATAGCCCAGCTTTGAACATACATTGGACGATTTGACCCATAAGATTGGATAGAAATTCCATTTTTATTTTTATTTTGGAATTTTCATTTTGAATTTTTTCAGAAATTCATATCTTTTGCATATGGAGGCGGATTGACAACCATCTGCACTCTTGAGTTTTTGGAGCGAAGAATTATATGCATGTGAGGTTGTAAAAGTTTTGGAGAGAAAAAGTTTTGGAGGCCAAGGTTTATTTGGTAATTGTGGAATTATTTGCCATTCAATTTTGGGAATTCAGTTTTCACCCATATGAAGGCAGAATCAAGAGCTTTTTGTGGTGGTTAATTCATAGTGAGGAGCATTTTTAACGTGGGAGTTTTCAACTCATTTGGAGACATGCACCTTTGGAGGCTTATTCCAAGACGTTAGGTGTTGTGTGGCCAACTTTTTCAAACCAAACATTTGGCAATTTAACATTGTGTTGGTGAATTGTATATTTTTGTACCTTATAAGTGATGGAGTGTTGTGCCATCAGCAAATGTAAAGGATTTGAATTCTTATTGTGATTCTTGTGCGGGGATCACAAAAGTGGAAATTTGTGTTGCATGAGTTGTGCATCCCCATTTGTGTTTGTTGGGTTGTGCCTGTTCTTATTAGCATGTTGGTCGGGTTGTCATATGTTTTCAAGGGGTAAAGGGATTACCAAGGTTGTGCCATTCGACTACAACCTAGGGGTGGGCATATGCTCTCAAGTTGACCTTTTGATAGTCTGTGCTTATTGCTTAGTGTGAAGCTTCAAGTGAAAGGCTATGTGTTTTCCCACATGTGCCATTATTGCCATAGTGAACTTGGGGGTTTTGATTAATGTGGTTAATGATTGGGCATGGGACAAGGTTACCCCCCAATTTTAATCATTGAATAGGTCTTGGTTTTCTCGAACGTGTTGATTAGGTTTTAGTCAGGGTTTAGGTTGTAATGGGGGGCCCAATTGTGGATATGTCTAGATTTCATCACAAGGATGTCCCATTGCTTGTTATTGTGGTGAAATTGGGTTGATGACCAGTAGACCACCTTGTTGTGTTCACAATGTGCCATAATTTGCTAGCCCTATGAAATGTTTTTGTGGGTGTAAGTGCCCTAGCCATACAAGTGCAACAACCCTAGGTTCATTTTATGCATGGGGTCTAGTTAAACCACAACAAATTCAACATCCTTGTAGATTTAGTTTGAGCCATCACATGTGTATCATCCTTTTGTGCTTGGATTTTAGGGGGGATACCCAAGTTAGGGTTTAGGGTTCATCACGGAAGTGACACAAGATTCAAAGGACCATGACATTATTATTAATTTCATTAGGCAAGGGGTGCAATTCAAACCACCCACACCACCTTCATCATCATTTGGGGGAAATTATTCAGATTTAAAAACAATTTTTCCTGCAAGGTTTGTCACCCCACCACTATTGTGGGACATGGAGGAGATGTATGGAACCACCAAAAGGCCTCGTTGATATTCAGGGGCGATTGGCACCATTGAGCTAGATGATTTTATCTAGGAGTTTAATAGTTGGTGTGATATGCAACAAATGCATAATCCCCACCTATTCACACCCTTCATGGCATGGAAGGGTTTATTTCAACATTTCGAAGGGCTGCTTATGGATGACCATCATGAATTCAAACATGCCCATGAGATTCAAATTGAAAAGTGGAGACTATATTAGTCTCCCAATTATGTTTCTATCACTAGGGGAATTGTGGCCTAAAGTGGTGTAATGGCAACTCTTGGCATTAGTTCAGCAAATGGAGTAGAAGTGCCAATGGTAATGGAGCCACCAAAAGTGGTAGAACCATTGGAAGTGGTTGAATTACTGGGGGTGGTGGTGTAGGGGCATCCACTAGTACATGAGGTCCATTTGTGACCGGAAAGGGGGTGATCGAACGGGGAACCTATTTGTGGTTTCTAAGATGTGAAGGCCAATTTTGCTTTAAGGGCTTAAAGGTTAAGCCCGCCGAAAACTGGTTTAATGATGGCGGCGGGATCTATGCTTTTGGGGAGGTGAAGATGGCAACGGTGCATGGGTAGCTTGGGCAGGAAGCTTGGAGATTAGATGACACGAACGAAAGGGAAGGCATAGTGATCTAGGGAGCGGAGAAAGGCAGATGATGCGCGGAAGCTGAGAAGGATGGGCAGATCGAGGAATGGTGGGGTGGTTTAGAGGTTTTGGACTGGTTATAGAAATTTTTCCGCTGCGCCAGTAGCCAGCCAAACATTGCAATCGGCATCAGGGAGTTTTGCTTTTGAAGAAGTAGCAGGGGAGACTAGGAATCAGAGATAGATCAGAGTCTCTTTTATGAACTGTTAGGATCTAAGAGGAATGTTGGGGCGATGGCCCTTGGTGGTATGCACATTTGTTGTTTTTATACATGATTGCATTTTCAATGTTTGCAAAAAACAAGCTTCAAGTCAAGAAGAGTGCTGTCAGAGTCTGCTGTTGCGATCTTGTCAAGGAAATAAGTAGGGGGTTTTGCTAAGCATAAGTGTGCCAAGAGTCACTAGTCGAAAGGACCAAGTATTGTGAACTGTCCAATTGTTCCAGGAATGCAAGTGTGTGTGTGTGTGAGGATCTCGGCGCCCACGTTGGTCGAGTCCTGATCAGAGTCTGAGAAGAGAAGGAAGATTAGATTTCACGATGTAGTTTCAGCACATCAGGAAGTATTGTCCAAAGAGAATCTATGTGTGTGCCAGGGTGTTCGATTGGTTTGAGCACCTTCTCCTTTTTGGTTACACATTGCCTATATTTAACAAAGTTGTGGAATTCTTCTGTGAATTGCGACAAAATTACCTAGGGGTTAGGATTGAAAAATTACAAAGTTTGCAAGATTTCCAACATAAGCCCCATGAGAGTTTACGAAAAGCCTATGCACAAATGCATAGGTTGATCATGGTGACACAAGGTGTCACAGAAGCCCAAATAGTCCAGTTTTGGTATGGGATCCTAAACAAGGAGTTTAAATGTCGAATGCAAGATGTCATTTTATTACAAACTACCCAACCTGCTTTGGCTAGTGTTTTTTAGTTGTTAGAAAGGATTAAGATGAACATGGTGAAGGAACGAATGGTCACCCTTGGGTTCAACAAGGAAAACCTAAGGAATTCTCCAACACCATCAGGCCAACAATCACAAAGGCAACCCATTAAAGCTACACCACCCAAGGCCAAAAGGGCCAAACTAGACTCAGGTGGTGGTTCCACATCCTATTCAACAAAACAAAGTGGAGAGGACAAATGTTCGAAATGTGGTGGGTTTCACAAGAAAAAGGACTGTCCCAATCCACCACAAGCCATAATTCCAACCCTAATCCCAGCCAACCATGTTCCCATTGTTATGTATATGGGCATGATGTTGATCATTGTTTCACATTTCACCCAAAATTATGGCAAGGCCAATCACAAAACACTAATGCCAGTAAGGGCCAAGGTTTTGGGAAGGGCCAAAAAGGGAAAGGTGTAACCAATAAAAGGCCAGCCAATGAAGGGCTAACCACCAAGCTAGTTCAAGGCCAACCCAACACCATGGAAGCTAGGTTTACATTATTGGAAGCCCAAGTCACAATCATGGTGGCCTGGGTGAAATTTATTACATCTAGGCCACGAAAGGCTAAGGATAGGGAAGATGACCAATCATATGGGTTAAATGTGAATCAAAGATTCTTTTGTGGAGCTGGTTTTTTGGGATTGGTGGCACCAAATGAGACAATGCCACATATGTTAAAAAATCATTAGTCATGGGCAAACAGATGATGGAAACCATGTTATGGTTCCAAATCTTAATGAAATGAATTCTAAAGTTACACCAATAACAAAAGATAGTATGTGGGTGCCAAAACCACAAGATGCTAATGAGAGATTGGATATTTAGTGTGGTGAGGTTCAACGCCAAGTGTAGCTCCCACAATCATTTATGTTAATAGACACCATTCCCAATCCCATTAGAGGGTCAACTTTGGGTGGAATGTCAAAGAAAATGCCTAGTTTTATTCCTAGGTCCAGGGCACCTATAAGTTTGATGGGGGCAATTAAAGCAGTGTGTTAAGCACCATTGTTTTCTACTAAGACATCGGCCATTTCAGGTATTCAATTAATAGTCGTGTTTCACTTGGCGGCCACAATATGTGAAAATGGTGGAACACCAAAGGTGATGGTTAGGTTAGAGGACACTTTTATGCTTCTTGCGGTTCCCTTTCCAATTTTTGAGGCCAATCACATGGAGGTGTCTGAGGTTCAACTTGAATCTTAGCATGTGGCTATGGCCAAACTTCATGACCTTCCAAATCGAGCAACCATTGATCGAACCAATGCTATTCCTTGGGTTATGGTTGTGCACAATGAAGAAGGAATGGTTCAGTTGAAGGGGGCATTGACATAACAATACTGACCCTTTAGGGTGTTGTTGGATTTTAGTGTTCAACCATTGATGTTGGGCAAAGTTACTATCGTTAGAGGTGTGGTGTTGTACCCCCTAGGGGTTACCATTGATTTTTGGGAGGAAACTGCATACTACCAGCCAGGTTGGCAAATAAGAGCTAGCCATAAGGCTTCATTACTAATGAGATTCATTGGGGGGCAACAAGAAAATCTAATAAATCAATTATGTTGGCTGGATTTTCAAGCTTTCCACATGGGCTTGACTTATTGGAAAGTAACATCCATGACCAGTATGCACCTCCAAATGGTGAATTAGTGGTGTCAAGGTCACATGGGATGCCAATCATTCTAGTTTTTCCATTGGATCCTAGGCCACCATGGGGCACATTGATTGAACTCCAAGCATTGGCCAGTCATTACATTCATTAGGCTTGGCACATTCTGCCATCACCAAACCCACAATCACTTATGAACTTTGGTAATGGGCCTCCAAGTTTAAGCCCATTGGATATTAGGGTTATCCAATGGGATATTCCCAAGGATGTGATATGCTTACTTGAGTTGTTTTGAGGCATTAGTTCTGGATTAGTTGTAATTATATAGTTAAGCATCTTAATCCAGAAATACCATTATGTGGAGAATGATCCATAAGCCAAACAAGCCTCCATGTGTCATGTCATGATGTTGCAACAAAAGTATCCCCATTTGTTACCAACATCAGCCATATAGGATTATCAACATTCCTTACCAAACAACATCACCTTGCTAGGGGCACTAGATTTGGCAAGGATTGGGCTAATTGATTTGGTTATTTCTGGATGGTTGTGCCAAGGTCTTTCATAGGTGGGTATGAGTCGAAAACTTTCCAATCCCAAATCAGGTTTATTTTGGGAATTGATTCATGTTGTGCAACATTTGCAATAGTCACATATGCACCCATGTACATATTTATTGGAGAATGTCCCATCATTGGGAGATTCTATGCCATTTTTTTTGTTTAGATGGCAATAGATTAAGGCTTGGATTAATGAGTAAGTGCAGGTGGATGCTGTTTCAGTTGGTTCACAAGCTCATTGGTTCCGATGGATGTGGATTAACCTAGCACCACCAGAGGTGATCCCACAAACATATGAGTTCAATCCTAGGTCACCCACATGCTTGGTGGATGACATATTGGATCCAGGACTCCATTCATGCATGGTTTGTCATGATGACCAACCACCTTTGGATGTGGTCAATAGGGTTGGCGTTCCACAAACAACCTTACCAACATTATTGAGTTTTCCACATTCTCATGCATTTAAAAATGGGGGCCTAGGGATGATTTGGGATTCGCATTCATCAAATATGGAAGAACCCAATACAGATTAGGGGGAACGAACCATGGGGTTTAACATCAAAACCACAACTTTGTAAGGCATTTTTGAAGAAGCTTGTTGGCGAATTTTGGGGCAAGTTATGGATCTCAATAGCCTCACATGGATTTTTAGCTTGGTCTTGGCAAAATAATTATGTTTTGGCTAATCACACCCACCCGCTCCACCCCATCTTTCAATTATTACACCTTTTGTTGGGTCAACTATGGCGATGCAAGGGGAGGTGATGTTATAACAGGACAAAAACATCCTTAGCAATTATGGGATCAAGGATGCCAAGGGACATTTATGGGTGTGGAACATGAAATTAGTGATGTGGGGTTGTTAAGACATGATGGCACCTTTCCAAATTTTGCATAGCAATCATAGGCCATGCTTTCAACCTCGGGTGCTAAGGATGTTCCATCATCCCAACCAAGGTACATGTGACTATAGAAACATGGGATCTAGGAATTGGCCCAACATTTACAAAAGGTGAAGTGCATGAAGCACGACAAATAATATAAGATTTCACTAGATGTTTTACCTTTAATTTGAAGGAATTGGGTTAGTTAAGGGGAAAAGAAGTCCAAATCATATTGGAGGATGATAATCCAATTTTTAGGTGAACTTATAAGCTTAGTGAGGTGGAGAGAACTTGGTTCAAGTTTGAATGACAAAGTTGTCAGATTTTGGTTTAGTGGAATTATTTAGGGGTGAATACATTTCAGCAATAATGATGCTAATTAAGAAGGATATTTTTGGCAATTAGATTGAACGTTGCATGTGTGGGGATTATCATCCAGTGAATAAACAAACTTGCTAAAACAAATATGCCATGCCCCTACTAAAAGAAATATTTGATGCCCTTGGGCAGGCCAAGGTTTTCAGTACCTTGGACTTAAGGTCTGGCTACCATCAGTTGCCATTGAAGGAGGGTGATAAGGTCAAGATAACATTTCGGGAATTGACCCCCATGGGAAGGATTGTTTATATTAATGGAAGTTTTTGCCATTTGGTTTGAAAAATGCCCCTGTATAATTTCAAAAGGTCATGGATCGAATGTTGGTAGGTTTTGGTTTTGCTAAATACTACATTGATGACATCATTATTTTTAACCTGACCCTAAGAAATCATAGGCACCATTTGTGAAAGGTGTTTAGAAGACTTAAGGAACATAACCTTAAGCTTCATCCAGGCAAGTGTCGATTCTTTCAAACTCAAGTAGAATACTTGGGTCACATGATTTATCTAGGTGGATTGGGGGTTCAAAAGGCCAATGTTGAGGCCATTTCACATGTTCACCAATCAACAAATATTAGTTAGTTATGAGCTTTTTCGAGGCTTGTGTAATTACTACCGAAGGTTGGTGAAAGGCTTTAGTAGCATAGCCAAACCTTTAACCCAATTGACATAGATTGACCAAGAGTTCATTTGGGATGAACCATTAAAACAAGCCTTTCAAGAGTTAAAAGCTAGGCTTTCATCAGCCCCATTTTGAAGCGACCCATTGGAGGACGACCGTTCTAATTACACATTAATTGGAATACTTTAGGGTTAGGAGTTATGCTTACCCAACTTGATGATGATGGTTGAAAGTTTGTGGTGGCATATGCTAGTTAGTCCAACAATAAAACGGAGGCCAAGTATAGTTCATATGACGGGAGTGCCTTGCAATTGTTTAGGTTGTTTCATCATTTTGATGCTATTTTTATGGTAGCCCATTCATTTTGATTACTAAGCACCAACCTTTGAAATTCCTTATGGAATCATATCAACTCACAAGAAAATTTGGTTAGGTGGGCATTTATCCTACAAGAGTATGATTTTGATATAATTCATAGGCATAGTAAGGTTAATCAAGATGTTGATGGGTTGAGTCGAAACCAAAGTTCCAACAAGGAAGGTACCATTGGGGTTCATTGGCATGGTGATGTGGATTTGGAAGTGGTATTAGGATGGCATTCCTTTACATACCTTTGTACCTTATTGGGATGTTATGGGGATGTACTTAGGATTGATGTAGATGATGGGGATCCCCATGATGTGGACATGGAGTCGGAGGGCAATGGTGCCTTGGATATTTATGATGATGCACTTGTCATTGCATATTTGCAAGTAGGTGAAGTTCCAATTGGATTAACACCCAAGGAAAGGGACCATGTTGTGCATAGGGCCAAGCGGTTCAAATGGGAAGGTAATTCCTTCCTATAGATGTGGGTAGATGGACAAATGAAGGTTATGCCTTGCCTAGAACAATGTGAGAGCCTTGTGAGGCATGCTCATTAAGAGTTGGGCCATTTTGGGGTTCGATGGACATACAATTTGCTTTAAACACAATATTGGTGATGAGGGATGCAATTGCGAGTTCCGCAATTTGTTTCTAAGTGTATGGTGTGTGATTGAATTTGGGCATTTCAATGCACCTACACCTCACCTACAACCTTCACCAACTATGGGGCTTGGGTATTGATGGAATTTGGATTTTGCCGGCCCATTGAATTTGACATCTCAACATAACTGATATGTTTTAGTTATGATTGAACATTTTTCCAAGTGGTTGGAGTTGGTTCCATTACCAAATCGTAATAATAAAGGCAAAACATATGTATTTTTGGACAAGGTACTTAGTAGGTTTGAGGGTTTTAATCGAAGTTTCATTGACCAAGGTACAAAATTCCATGGGGAATTCCAAGAGTTGTGTGAGAAAGCATTGATTGATCATTGTTTAACTTCACAAAACCATCTTAGTGCAGATGATGAAGTAGGGTTTGCGAAAATATAATCTTCATAAGGGCCATACTCAAGATTAGGACTTACAACTACCATGGCTAGCTATGGGGTATATGTTTAATCGGCAAGCTTCTCTTTCATCTTTTTCACCATACTTCTTATTGTTTGGTTGTGAGCCCAAGTTATTAGCCTCAATTCGATGAAATGTGATGGCAATAATCAACATGGATGATCCTAATGTGTAGATTCACGCATGTGAGCAACAAACCACCTTATTTCGACATGTTATGCCCATGGCTATGGAAAATTTAGCAATTGCCCAACATCACGATACATTGCGTTATGCCACTATACGTGGAGGTGGTTATTAGCCTTAGATTTGAAGGTTTGAACAAGGAGATTATGTTGTCGTGTAGTAGAGAACACCAATTACTTTGGATGTGACTACAAAACTTGTTATTTTATGTGTGTGTGTGATAAATGTTCTCGAGGTTGGCATATGGATGTCTCATGCCACTAATGGAAGAAGTGTTGGTTGGCAAATAGTTTTGCCTTCGATACACCCAATAGACCTAGGTTCTTAAGGTCACATAGTAACATTAATCTAAGGTTTTCTTCCATGGTAATTCACACTTGGTTAGGGATTTGAAGGATTATAGCTAGGCGATTAACAATGGGTTTCACATTTGCACCCAACCTAATGGTCATTTTGCCTTGAAACCAAAGTATTCATCCATGGTGGATTTTTAATAAGTAGTTTTATGATGTTATTTGGCTTAAGGGGACCTTAACCCCATATAGGGGGGCAGTTTGGACGTGTACCATTCAAAATATTTTTATGTTATGTGTTATGAGTGTGGTGCCAACATAGGAGCACACGATAGTTGTTTAGTGTGTTAGTTTAACTATTCAGTTAAGTCCTAATTAATTAAGGATAACCTAGGTTAGTTAAGTTAATTAGTTAATCTTGAACCAATTCATGTGTGAATGGGGTTCATGATATTTGTCATGGGATATAATCCCATATTGTGTGACTTTAAATCATTTTTGGTGATTTGAGATTCCATAGCATAATTTTTGCTTTGCAATTTTTTTTGTTATACAAGTGTTTTGGTTTTATATGTTTTGGGTTTGGATTTTTACATTGTTGCAAATGAGTCAATCTTTTGGTTTGGATGTGATATACCATTTAAGGTATTTTTAAGTTATGTGTTGTGAGTGTGATAACAACGATGGTTATAGGCATCAACATAAGAGTGCACAATAGATTATACAATAGAGACGTGTCTTCTGATTTAACAAAACCTAAGGCTTTATTTATGGCATCAACATGTAAATTTGCTTTCAATATTGACGGTTTAATAATATATTCAACATTGAACATACCTATCCAACAATCTTTATCTAATTTACCAAATTTATCATCAGATTCATTAAATAGGTTTACATGTTGATATGAACAATTATAATTTGTTGTGATAGATGAAATATCACTTGTTGGTATTATAATGTTTAATGTTATAGATAATAGGTTAAGATCCATAAAACACATTCAAAACAATTTTTTTAATGGTGTTGATGTTATCATGACAATTGATTTCTTTCAAACACCCCTTGTGAAAGATGGTTAGATCTTTCAAAATATCAAAGATAATGTTAATGCACTAACACCAAACTTTTGGCAAACATATGTCCAATGTTATGAACAAAATAAAATTATGTGACAATCTAATATGGTTTTTATACAAACTTTGAACAAATTTCATATTGCAACAGAAAATTCAAAGGATATTCAATTTAGTGATGGTTCAAAATATATAGCAAAAACTTTTAATATCAATACACGAAAAAAAAAACATATTATACGTGTGTATAGAACTCATTCATGTTTAGTTTCTACATTCTTGAATAATCTTCAAACTATAATTCAACATTCTCCCAAACATTGTCCATTCATCATTATGGGAAATTTTAATGTTGACATTCTAAAAAAAAAAAAACCAAGCAAAAAAAAACAAAAAACTATTATATTTCATGGATAAATTCCAATAAAAATCACAATTTAGTGAAAACACCACAAAAGTTGGATCTCAATTAGACCATATATGGGCAAATGTCCTTGGAAATGAATGTAAATATGGTGTAACAAAAGCATATTGGTTAGGTTTTCACAAACCGACTTATATTGCATTCAAATTGCCAAACACACTTCCAATGTATCGCAAAAAACCATTAATCTCTCCATTTATTTAAAGTGTAACATTTGTGGTTATATGCATGTAAATGTTGCATTTTCCACCTAATTAATTACAAATGTTGGCACCTTGTGGCTTGAATTTGTATTTTTACATTGTTTTTCTTAGACGATTTGTGAAAAAAAAATCATAAATATCAATAACAAGACAAACAAAAAA
>Ga0116227_10002026_pt1 | contig 46101 bp, 17 predicted proteins | sample S1TSphgellanicum_FD_89693 | JGI IMG/M metagenome (GOLD analysis project Ga0116227, IMG submission 89693) | Host-associated microbial communities from peat moss isolated from Minnesota, USA - S1T2_Fb - Sphagnum magellanicum MG | ecosystem: Host-associated > Plants > Peat moss > Unclassified...
GACACTTTCGGGACTCCATTTCGGGAGTCCCAACAAAATGTGCCATTCGGATGTAGCCTCCGCGACCAGCCGCAGAGAATACTATATGGGGGAAGGTGATGGCTTCCCCCGGGTCCAGGCCGTGGTGAGTCTTGTGTGTCCAAGTGCTCGTGGCAAATCCCAACACTAGAGGGTGTCCCGAATGCTAAACTAACCCGATTTGGTTGGTTTTTGGATGCTGATTCACACGAGCTAAACTAGTCCCTCTTCCTGGTCTAATCTCGGGGCTCCCAACTCGACCCTCTACCCCTTTCTAGAGTTGGAAGTCGGGAGCGTGCTACCTAGTCTCAACTTTTCGCAACTTGACTTTGTGAAACCCTCAAGTGGGATTCACCCCGTGACTTGGGAGCGCATCATGCGCCCATAAATAAATCATGTTTGATTTATTTAAGTCATTCCAATCTAATTATATAAGTATGGATTATCATAGATAAATCACCGCAAATAATTGAAATCCATGTCAGACACAAGGGATATGAATCATCATAGAAGATCAAAATTCATTTACTATAAGTAAACTCTACCACCCTTAAATTTATTTTCTTTTTTTCTATATTACCTCTTTGTATGTGGTTCTTTAATTTGAAGAGCCCATAAGCATTTTGTATTATATGCCTATAGCAATGTTACAATATAAGCTTATATGGTTTATGTTATTCTCTTGGAAAACAAAGCCCGAGGAAAAAAACCAAATGTCATTTAGCCTTGATGATCTTAATTGTAGTGTGGGAGGATACTAGAAATAACTCATACCACGATTGCTATGTTTTTTGGGTATTTTTTTCGAAAAAAAAATCCTTGTAAGTAGGCCTCCAAAATGAATGCAAAACAAAGCTAATCTAACTATATAGTGGGCTAACTATTAGACTCTAACTAATATAGACTAAACTCTTTTTTTCCAAGGAGGGAGTGAAGATAAAAAAACTAATAGCCACACCTTAATAAATAGGGGAGTACACTTAGAAAATAACCTCGTAAAAGCTTAAAAGAAGCTAGATACTTGATTATAAAGATGAATTGGCCTTTTAACAAGCCAACTCTTGCTTCTGCTCTTGTCATTGCTAGAAAATCAGACAAGTTATACATTGCCATTTCATAGTAATGATGATGAAATTGTCTACTTTATGACATATAACCATTATATAAAATAATATAGAGCAAAGATTATTCTGTTATAAAACAAAATAGACTAGGCTAAAAGAAGTACACTCATGTAAAATCCATGATTGGTTGGACTTTTTTTATTTGGATATGACGCAATAGGTAGCTTGAACCGTTCTTCCTTTTTTAAGCGACACCCAAATTCGAACTAGGGATAGAGGATTTGTAGTCCTCTGCCTTAATCCACTTGGCCATATCACCTCCTTTGTATCCTCAAGCTATATTCCTATTTATACGGTCGTATATCAAACTAGTAAAAGTTCATCTTAGTTGTAATGAGTGACGGAGTAATCTATTATAAAGCCTAATCATCTTTTAATCAAACTTTATTTGATCAAGATGGGGATGCAATGAAAAAAATGGGTGGGATATATCATTTTTTATAAATAAAATTATTCTTTAATAATTATTATTTTTATTTTACCCAAGAATAAAGAAAATCGACCTTTTCTATTCAATTTCCTTCTCAAAGAACTGTACATGACAATTACCGTCATATGGGTCCCCTTATTCTCCAACTAGTATATGTTTTTAACTTGAAACCATGGGTGTGGTTTAAAGTAATATTGTCTACATAAAGTTTGTCATGATGACGCTTGCACAAGGATTTTTTCTTTGGTCAAATACTGAGCCATCCAATCAATCTTTTCATTCTGTGATTTAAAATGGAAAACTTGTTGATCATAACTTGGTTGGCAATATGTATGAACTCAAAATCTTTTTTTTCTTGGCCCATACTTAAGTCTTTTTCGGACTTTATCAAACACTTGATGTTTAGTGTTGCTCTTAATTATAGGCACATTTGGGGGATTTATCATAAATATTTTCAGACCTAAGAAAAAAATCAATCCTATTTGAAATTATATAGGTTAAATTAATTTTCTTTAAATTAAACATAATATTAAACCTAAAGAGGTTTTCTTTAAAGAATGATGTCAAATTTGTATTATATGTTTCGCCAGAAATTGAAGTCCACACAATGATAAAGTCATCTACATAGCATATATGGTGAAGGTGTACATAGTTTGGATCCTTCTGGTCTGCAAAGGTTATTATTTCTTTCGCAATCAATTTAAATTACCGTCTCTCTTTTCTTTCCAAAATAATCAAAATGCCTCCTAGCTTCCTACGTTTTTATGTGGGATTTGGGTCTTTGTAAAAAATAATCCAAAGTATATACTTTTGGAATTATTATATTATTCAATGCAGCTTGTCTAACTATATTGAATATAATTCCATTTTATTTATCGTAAGTGCATAGTATGATACTTGCAAACTCACTAGAAGCAAAAATAAATAAATAAATCGCTTCTATTTGCCGCAACAACCTAAGGGCGTCAAGTGTAAACCATTTCCACCACATGTGCATCGTTCTGACCTTTAAAAAATAGACAACCTTGAAATGGGATATTAAGTGAAAAAGGGTGTTATGCCTTCCACAACCCAATTAATGCCTGAAACAATATGGTGGGATTGAGAACAATCAAAAGGAGTTTAGAATAAGTAAAAGCGCAAGGTGGGGATAAATTATACATACATATATATGCATATAGATGTTATATTTTATTTTCTTGATTGGTTCAGCGATGACTTATAATTAAGTCTACTTTATCTCAAGCAATCTCAATGTTCTTTGAATTTCACATGATGTTTTCGAGGCAACTTTATTACTAAAATTGTTCCACTTGCGTAGCTCACATCCTAATGATAGCCAACTTGAACAAATGTAGCAAAGTTGGAGTAGAACATGCAATTGTGATGATATATTTAAGCACATTCAATTATTCCTTACACTAAAGGTGTTGCTACATCTTGAAATCCTAATTGCTAAGGTTTTGCAACGTCACAATAAGCAATTGGAAATAGCCATATTTTTTCAAAATCATTTGGTACATTCTTGTTTTGTCAAAACTATTCCAACCCTTCTAGAAGGCCCTTTGCAAAAAGGCCAACCAACCAAAAAAATAGATTTTTTTTTTGCCTTCACATAAGGACGCCCATATAGGTAGACCCACCATAATGATCCCATAAAAACCCATCAAATAGAAAGATCAAAAATAAAACCCACCCTCCAAAACCATAGGTGATAGCTTTGCATCATACGACTTTCCATTTCAATTGATAGGACTTGAGTCCTAAAAAATAAACTTGGTAGGCCTAAAAAGGAAAAAAACCTAAGCTCCCAATGGCTCTTCAAAAAGCGAAGGTACTTTTGTATTTTATAAAAACAAAGGAGTTTGCATTGAAGCATCTAAAGGCATGAATGCTGGACTTACTGTATCACTAATTATTCATGCAAGAGTGAATACTAGAGGATCTTTAGAAACTCCTTTCTATAAAACATTTAAAATATCTAGAGAAGAAAGAATTATTCATTTATCAATGGGGGAAGATGAATATCATTGAATAGCTACCGGAATTTTTTTGGTTTTGGATCAAAGAATTCGGAAAGTACAGGTAATTCTAGATTGCTATTAACAAGAATTTCTAGTTATTGCTTGAGAACAAATACATCTTTGAGGTATTTATCCTTTACAATACTTCTATGTTGGGGTTTCCCTTATTCCTTTTCTTGAACATGATGATGCAAATCGTGCTTTGATGGGTTCTACTATGCAACGTCAAGTAATTCCACTCTTAGAGGTGGCAATGATAGTATTATCTAAACCGATGGTTAGCTTTTTCTCAAGAATGGAAAAGAGGACTAGAACATGCCATTGAAAACCTTTATTGAGACAAATATAGGCTATCAAAAGTGTAGAGAAGGTAAGATGGGTAGTTGGTTAGATCTAGTATAGATCATACATGGGCAATAGTTGGAGTCAACAACTCTCTAGGGTTACTTCATCTAGGTGAGGGGTGTAAACATTGTGAATGTTAAACAAGGTCTATGGCTCTTGTTCAGCTTATTCATATTAATTATCTACCTCTCATTTTTTCTATGGTAAGCGTAAAAATGTAAGATTAATACTTGTTTATGTTAGGAGGGGGGGTTTTAAAAACTTCTTTTACACCCTGGGCGGGGACAAGGAGCTTAGGGTTGTTTCGAATCTCTTCTTGCCATTGAAATCTTTCTTCTTTTAACATAGCCAAAATATGTTATGTTGCCATTTTGATAGTATGTCCTTTGGCTTTGTCCTTACCCAACTCTCGACATCACTTTTCATATGCCAAGGTCTAGCACTTTAAAATTATGCGATGGCACTTCCTCAGCACTCTTCTAGCCTTGACTTAAGTCTCATAACATGAGCCTTCTCTTTAAAGGCCGCCCTCATGTAGGTAGAACTTACCACATGCATATACTTTAGATCAAGCACCCATAAAAAAAAACCAAGGACAAACAAAATTTTGTTAAACACTGCATGATTCAGTTGGTTTTTTCTTACATTTATTTGCAACTTTAGGTCCTCTGACCATCTAAATTACGTCTCTTTCTAGTATTTTGAACATGGTGGCCTTACTCCTCAAGACACCAATCAAAAAATTGTCTGCATATCTAATATATTTTACCCCAACGAACTCAAGGTTTTTATAATATTTGTGGTTGATTTGCAACTCCCTTGCCGTGTGCATTCAATGCCGATTTTCGCACCTTAGTTGCTGTATATTTTTCTTTATCTTGCCATCATTTTCCTATCTAGGTAATTTAGTTCTCAATATTCAGGGTTAATGTGGCTTGGATTTCATGTTCCATTTTTTCTTAACCTAATCTACTTCATCTTCTAGTTGGTAGAGGTAAATATCACACAACAGAAATGACAACATGCTTTTTCCTTGAGGCATTATCTTATCTTCATATATAGATCTTCCTACACTTATTATGCCCACGTATATGTGTTAACATATCCAAAAAATGTTTATTTTGTATATTTTTTAAAATAATGCCTTCGAGCCTTTTTCGATTCAAGGTTTCATAGCACTTTTGAATGTCGAACTCAATAAAGCAAGACATTTTCTTCTACCCATACTTTATGATTTTGAGTGCTATATGGCAAGACTTGGTCAGTCTAAACTTATGCAAGTCCTTTCAAAATGTTGGTTTGTATATTTTTTTTATAGGATTGCTTTAATGATTTTTTATACTTGGTGGTCTTTGAGGTTGATCATTACAAGCAATCTCATCTCCTTGAGTTTTCCTAGTTTTGGGATGTTGACTTGTCTTGCAAGTTTAAATGAATATTTTCTCATGCATAGTCATTTTGCAATGTGCTCAAACCATCTTCAGTTGACACCCAAAATAAAATGTTTTCCTTCCCCTCCTCCCCAAGAAGGTCTTCCGTTCATCATCTCCTCTTAGGGTCATGTTTTTTAGTTCAAATTTGATATGTTTGTATGTTGTTATGAGCACATGTGGGTCAACTATTATGTTGGTGATCTTTTGATATTTTATTTTGGCATTAGGTTTTAGTTTCCAAATCCAATTGGTCGCAATCTTAACTCAGACATGAGAAATAAAACTTTTTCAGTTTTCAATTCCGAATCCAATTGGTCGCAATCTTAACTCAGACATGAGAATTAAAACTTTTTCGGTTTTCAATTCCGAATCCAATTGGTCGCAATCTTAACTCGGACATGAGAAATAAAACTTTTTTGGTTTTCAATTCTATCCATTGTTGAACCAACAAAGTTTCCTTTGTAAGTTCTTGTGGTGGTTCTACTAGGACTGTATAAATCGTAGCCTTTCCCCATAGACAAGGTGCAATTTCCATTAAAAGTTCTCTCTATGTATTTAAAGATTTATAGGGCCTTGGTTGACTTGTTTGTTGTCGTGGAGTTTGTGTATTTTCCGATGCAAGGTTCCCTTTTTCCTTCCTATGTAGTAAAAGTACTCATGTTGTAAATGGCACATATCCCAAATTCACGCATGTGTAATCCTAGGTGTCTTCCCTCCAAGAATGGGGCGACCATCATCAAGGTTCATTTTCCTAAATTTCCGATAGTTAGTTTTTGACTCACCTACTTTCAACTCAATTCTAATCAGATAAGGCATATTACACGCTAAAGGATCCTATGCAAAGCTTTCCAATTCTAGCAATCCCATGTAGATTTCACCCCGTTCACACGATTTACACATAATCCTACGTTAATAACAAGTCAAATTCCATGATAAAAGAGTTTTTTTTCCAAAAAGATTTGTCCATTTGTAATTGAAATAACATTCATAGGAATATAAGTAGACACGTCTCCAACTTGTGTTTCAATTGCGAGTAATGCAATGAAACTACCTACACCAATCTACTCTGACATTTTAGCGACTTTTTTTAATAAATGAAAATGTAAATAGAATACATCTCCTAGGAACGCCTCACAACCTAGTGGTCAACATAACAATAATGGCATTTGATGATATGCCACTAATTGCTTACTTAGGTCATCATAAATAATTAAAGCATGCATTCCATTATCTCGAAAATATTTTCCCATAACACAACCTAAATATGGTGCCAAGAATTGTAGAAGAGCAAGATCTGAAGTAATTGTTGCTACAATAATGTGATATTCTAAAACATCTGCTTCTAAAAAAATCTTAACCAATTGTGCCATGATTAAACGTTTATGTCTAATTACTACATACACACAATAAAAAATTTCATTATTTGAAGTGCCCTGCACGTTGATTTGCTTTTGGTTTAATATGGTATCAATAGTTATAGCAATATTTCTAATTTCTTTGTCTCCTATTATAAGTTCTTATCGACCACGACCTATAGGAACTAGGCTATCTACTGCTTTCAATCTTGTTTGCATTCGTTCATGCACAGATTTACATACAATAATCCCAAGGGTTTTAACTTCTACACACCTTCGTTTTGTAGCACTTAAAACATCAAGGGAAGAGGGAAATGTTACCATCTTGAAAGTAAATAACTCAACAACAAAGCAAACTTACTTTCCATATTAAGATGATTTGATGTTGTAGCAAATTATAAAATATTTTAAGGATTTTTACCTAGTAACTGAACATTGGCATCTAAGCTACATAAATGAAAACATGCGCAAATGTACGTCGCTTGCTCTTTTGCAAGTGTTTTTGCTTTATGCCTAAACGTGTTTTTTTTTTTCGATGTTTTTTTGCCGATGAAAACAAATTAATTTTGCCATCATCAATATCTTTTACCATGATATTGTCGATTTTTTAGTTCATATTCAAAATGGAAAAAAATTTCCATTGATTATGAAAGATGATTCTGAGTTGCTTTATCTAGATCAAATGCAAATTGTGCAAAGGCTCCTAACTCCACAAATTAAGCAAATTCTAATTTGAATTTTCTAGTTACTTGTTTCATAGCTTTGATTTGAGCCGCAAAACCTACTCCAATTATATACGATCAATAAAAAGATTAATAGACAAACACAGTATACCTTCCGTCAACACTTCATTTTAGATAGCAAAAGAAAAGTGGTAATAGATTTTTTTATATAAAAAATTTAGTCATTCTAAAAAATCAATATTTTTTTGCCATGGATTTTATCTTCAAGCTTTTTGTTTTTATTTTTGGGTTCAACCCAACTATGTTCGCCTAGGTGGTGTTGTAAAGGCAATGTATCACCTTTTCTATTAACGCAATTGCACCCATGACCAAGAAACCAAAAAAGATGTTGGTTGCTAATTTGTTCTACAAACGAGATGGGAAAAAAAAAAAAAAAAATCGTTTACTTTGTTCCCTTCCATCACCTAAATGGCATCGTGAGCTTTTGATGGCAAAATATCAATTGCATATGCCATTGGTGGCTTTCACAAAGACCGATATAATGATAACAATAACATAGCCAAGCTTGTTATGCCCGATGTGCAAAAAAAAAATTTTTTTTGAATGCACTTAATAAAAAAAACTCTTTATTTTTGGCATTCATAGATGGTGCATAGAGCCAAAAAAGATTATATTGGTGCTTTCTTGTTTTGCGCCTTTTGTTTTGTAAAAAAAAGAAGCCTGCAAAGGTCATAGGCTGCAAAAAAGGAATATATATTTACATTTTCTCCGTTACTTCACCTTTAACATAGTAAATAATGGGGCAAGGTGGAATGATGAAAGTGCCCATGGCCGATAAAAACATAAAGATTATGCCATTATTATGTAATATAATAATAAAAACGCACTCTCAACCATGAGTCATTCTACTTATCATTACACTTTTCTAGCTTTATGTCAAAGCATTGCTTTCAACAAAATATATGTTTTACATGGACAGAAGAACATTCTAGTAAATATCCAAAACAAACCAAGAAAGAAGAGGAATATGAATGCCATAATGGCACAAGCCTGCTTAACTATGAGACTTACTAAACGAACAAACACAAAAGTCGACCATAGTGATTTGGGAGTCTCGTGTGGAAAGGCTTTCGCTCAATGGATCAAAGGTACAATGGGGATAATAAGTTGATGACTCCTAAGAGCTTTTATCGACGAAGTCGTTTGGCACCTCAATGTCAACTCATCACATCCTGGGGTTGAAGAAGGTCCCAAGGGTTTGGTTGTTCACCAATGAAAGTGGTACAAAAAAATAAAAAATAAAAATCTAGTTCATTTCTCCCACTTTATTGGCTTTATGGATATAGGGGAGAAATAGACTTATTAAAGGCCTCCATTTTTAAGTTTGAGTTCTTTACAAGTACGTACAACTATTGCCCTAACTACTTTTGATTTTTTTGACAGGCATATTTGGTATCACCCTTTTTCATCTGTCAATAAAAAAAAAATCATTTATAAATTCTAAGAAATTTTTCCAACTAGGAAGGATTTGTTTTATGATCCAATTTTTCCACCATTGTGAACCCCAAAAATGAATTTGGTCATATAGAGACGTAATACAAAGTTTTTTTTAAAAAAATTGTCTAGTAACTAAGTATTTCTCCTCCTTTTTAAAAAAAAATAGCAAATTATTCTTACTCCTCCAAAAGAAGGAGAATGATGCAAAAAAATACAGAAATTTCGATAACATGTTCTGCTTTAAGCAAACGTCAAAAAGTATGTGTTCAAATCACAATCCAAGATTTTCAAGGGTTTGCGATGAAATGACCATAAAAAGGAAGAAGTAGGTAATTGCGGCCTATTTGGTGACAAGTTTTGCTTAGAGAACTTTAGTAATAAGGACTTAGACAAGAAAACTTGTTTTCTTTTCTTGTAATTTAATAAATACGTAAATCAATAATTTTTTAAAAAATGCTTCAACTAGATCAATTTACGTATTTGACACAATTTGTTTGGTTATGTGTGTTATGGGTCATGGTCGTGTTATTTATATGTTTAATTTTTTAATATGCCGAGTAACACGTTCGACTGCGCCCTTATATTAATAAACATATGTTTCATTTTTATTACTACATCACTAGGTAAGACCTAATAACTTATTTATTCGCCCAATTTATTATCTAACACACATCAAAAAAATCTATATTTTTTTCACCCCCCTCACCCCACATTCATTATTGGCTTTATGAAGGGAGAGTGGGACTTTAATCTCGGAAAATGTTAGCTCTCTAGGGGTTTATTCAGAAGTTTACCCGATCACAATTGTTACCTTTAACCTTCTATAAGCAAAATCTAGTTTCATTACATAGACAACTCCAATCTACTTTAGTCAATCATATGGATATAAAAAGAGCTTTTGATTTATAAACAATACAATATTTCAACAACTTTTTGAACTTATCTTTTATCCTACTTTCCATTGGGTCATAATTCGACTATGGAAGCAAGCCCTATCGATTTTATGAAAAATAAAGCCGATAAAATGAAATCTCTCTCCAATCTTCCATGGAAAGATGTAGGTTTTTTATGATGATAATTGGAGGCCATGTTCTGCTAGGAAACTGTTGGCTTCTTCAAAATATTGTTCCACCAACCTCTCATCATTAATAATAATAACAAAGTTATCAACATACTTGATGAGGCAGACTAATGTTGTTTTTTGGGTTTAACAAAATAAAGACTTATGGGCTTCGTGGCCCCAACAACTTTGTCTCTGTGAAAGCACGGAGGAAGACCTAGTAAATAAAAATCTAAGCTAAAAAAGGGACTTGAACCTTCAACCTTAACCTTGGCAAGGCTATACTCTACCATTAAGTTATTTCCGCCAACTCTAATAAAACAATAAAATAGAGGGAAAATATGTGTAATTATAATTACATACTTTCAATTTATCAGACGTATTTTCCTAATACAATTTGATTAATAGCGTCATGCTTGGAAAGATTTGAACTCTTGACTCCCAAATCTATAAGTGTTCTATCCAATTGAACGACAAGCATAAGAAGATAGACTTGTTAAATATTATGGAGGTTTAATCAGTACCATGCTAATGTTCTTAATATTTTTTTATTTTTTACTTTAGCCAATATGAGTTTACTTAGTACTAGCAGCTTTATTGGGGAATTTCTTATTATAGTATAAGCTTTCCAAAAAAATAACTTAGTGGCCTCATTAATAGCACTTGGGATGATTTTATGTGTAGCTTATTCTCCTTGGCTATATAATCATGTGATTTTTGGGAATTTCAAACCTAAATCCCTCCAAAAAATTTCTGATTTAAATGGAAAGCTTACATAAATTTGTATATAAGTAGTCATTTCTTCCTCTCTTTAGTGATAAGTAATTTGATTATTTTAAAATAGTAATATATGGAAATAATGCTTGTGAAAAGTCCTACAAAAACTAGGAGATATAGACCTTCAACACATTTCATTTTATGTCTCCTCTTTCCTTTTTTATTTTTTTTGAGTGAACCTTGTCGAAGAAAGAATGAAAAGGATTGAAAAAAGATGTACATATTTGTTTTTTCTACAAGCTCTTAAAAACTTTATTTAAATTTATCTTTTTGTTTATTGTAAGGGAGTGCGACGTGCTAACCAAAATAGATGATGTTTAATTCACTATAACCCCACATAAAGGATCGTGATAGATGTCTAAGTACTTTTCTAAAAGCCTTGTGAAATGTTTATGGGCATGCATGATTTCTTTTGGAATTTCCATCCAAGAAGATATGTTTAGAAAGGCCTCTTTGGACAAGAGACACTTAACTAATTGCTTAGTTTCATTTTTTTCGATTCCTCTAAAGACAAAAGACTTAATTAATGCCTTTTTTGAACCTTATCAGTATTTAATATTTTGCAATATGAAATTTCATGCCATAATTGTTATTTGTATTTTATTTTTGATTAGTGATGTTGGAAAATCTACACAAATAGGATTACATACTTGGTTACATGATGTAATGGAGGGTTTTTGAATAAATATTTGAGGGCTCTCATGTGCCATTAGGTACATTCCAACAATATCATTATACAAGAAGGCACAACTTTAAATATTGAAGAGAATTTTTTTATAAAAAAAATTATTTATTCCCACATGCCACATTGTGGTAGAAATATAAATTATTTGTCACAATTCAAGGTGCAAGTGCACTTTTTTTCTTTTTTTCTTTTTGTTGTGGGGGCCATTACCCTGCAAAACATAATAAAACTAGTGTTGCACCCACATTATTTACATAATAAATGATGGAGGCTGGTTGGAAATTAGGGGGACGGAAAAAATGTACAAAGAATCATTGAAGGCACAATGTTTTCCTTCTTCTTAGCAAAGGCCAAAAATACTTGCGCATTGCACATATTTATGGTCTTGACAATGTAATGGCGGGCGAGTTGGTCGAATTTGAAAATGGTATGATAGGCATTACTTTGAATTTAAAATCAAATAATGTCAAAGTTGTTTTAATGGGTGATGGCTTGACCATTCAAGAAGGTAGTTATGTAAAAGCAACGAGTCAAATTGCTTAAATACTAATAAGTGATGCTTATTTGGGTTGTGTCGTAAATGCCTTAGTTCAATCTATTGATGATAAAGGTCAGATCCCAGCTTTGGAATTCAAATTGATTGAATCCTCATCTCTTTGTATTATTTCAAGGCCTTCTACATATGAACCTATGCAAACAAATGGAAAAAAAAATTGCTAAGACAAAAAAATTATATATAATTAAATTAAGGTTTTTTTCAAAATATTTGGAATATATATTGTGCAAAAAATTAAAAATATTTATTATTCTTTATTTTACATTCCAAAATTCATTTGACACAAACACTTATGGATTGACATAATAAATTCATATTTAATGGCATTGTAGTTTAATCGGTTAGAATACCACCCTGTCAAAACGGAAGTTGCGGGTTCAAACCCCATCAATCCTGACAAAAAGATAAATTATTTGTCATAATTTAGGGCGCAAGTGCATTCATCTTTTTTTGCGTAGTAGGGGCCATTGCCTTGCAAAATGTAGTAAAATTAATGTTGAGCCAATCTTTTTTTTTTCTGCCTTTTATTTTTGTTTTCTTCCTTGCCTAATAAAGCTTAGAGAAAAAAATACATTTTCTTCTCTACCTAATGCCGACAGAAAATTTAAAAAGATCACCAACATAATAGCTGACCCACATGTTCTCATAACAATGTACAAACATATCAAATCCAAATTCAGAAACATGACCCTAAGAGGAGATGACAAAAAGAAGACCTTCCTAGGGGGAGGGGAAGGAAAACCTTTTTTTTTCTTGGCATCAATCGAATACATGAATAATAACTTGGCTATCCATTTCCGAGGCATATCCAAATTTTTCACAACAAGGTTATGAAAATCCCTAAAAAATAATTGGTCATATCATATGCACTAATTGTCATTTGTCCAAAAAACCTATAGATTTTATCTTTCGATACTCAAGTCAAGGTCCTGAAAATGAAAGGATATTACCATATTGAAGTCATAACACTCCTTTTTGAAAATCCCCTTTATAATAGTTGGCATTGCTATTCTTCATCTTGTTACATTACATCAATATGGTTCTAATAATCCATTGGGTATCAATTCTTTTGTGGATAAAATAGTTTTTTATCCCTATTTCTACATAAAAGATTTATTAAGTTGGGTAATTTTTGCCATTTTTTTTCTATTTCTTTTTTTATGCATCCAATGTTTTGGGGCATCCTAACAACTACATACTTGCAAATCCATGTATAACTCTTCTTGTTTGTTACAATTATGTCTGGAGGGTTGTTCGCACGTGAGTAGCATTCAAACCCATGTGCCTTCCGGCCTCGCCTTTCTATAAGGAGGAAAAAAGTTACCTTATCCCTATGCATACAATTGTCCTTGCAATGAAACGTAGATGGTACCCATGTTATGGTTCCTTGCAGTCCAATCCCACACAAGGTTAGGGAATCCACTCAAGCAATTGCTTTGAACCTTCATCTTCCCAAATGCACCCTCTTAGGTGCACAACACTAAGTAAACCGAGCCAACTCACATTATGCACTAATGGTGGATAATCATATTTTTTAAAGGTACTAAGTACAACTCCATAGATAAGCAAAATGATGGTTGCATTATTTATGATAATTCATTCAAAAAACCATGGTCTTTGGCTTTTGGCTCTTAGTTTGATAGTTTTCACCCTTGGCAATAGATAATAGCCTTAAAAGCTTAGAAAGAGCTTGACCTAGCAGGGCAACACATAAATCGTCACCATATTTTCGGCTTAACTTAAGGCACCCAAAAATCGTACATGGTGGTTTGCCTCCGTTTGGCTTAGACTATATATATATATATATATATATCTTCTTTTTTTGTACTCCATCACGTTTTTTTTGTCGTCCCAATTTCAAGTTGGCTTGTTTCTTTTGTTCTTTTGAGTGATCTTTTACCCCACCTATTTTGAGATATTTAATTCCTAATAACGTCAAAAAAATCTTGGATATTTTCTTGTTTGAATCCTAATAACCTTTGTAAACCTCAAATGTTTTTATTCTAAACATAAAAAATAATTGTATGTTATATGTTTCAACTCTAGAGGCAAATAAACAACATAGAAGAAGCATAAATCATTTTTTTTTAAATGACCTTTTATTTCTAAATATCATATCTTCCTTGTTTTCTATCCATTTTCAATAATCTAAAGTGCTATGGATGCACTAAGTTAAAATCTACATGTATTATTTAACCTATAGAGGTAAAGAAACAACATAAAAGAGCCATGAAAAAGATGAATATGTTGAATTTCAAAATATGGATTAAGCCAATGACCAAACATTGACCCCACTTATTTTTAACAACCATATCTTCTTCATTTTGTGTCTTTTTTGAGCAATTTAAATGACCATGGGTACACCAAATCAAGGTCTAAAAAACCCTTTTCCACTTGAAAGGCAAAAGGACAATGTACATTAAAATCTAAAATTATTTAAAAACTTAAGTGTTTGCTCACTAACTTGTCTTATAATAGTTGCAAATGAGTTGCAATTATGATGTAACTAATTTTTTATCCCATACTATTTGTCCTACCTTTCATGTTTGCAGAATATATTACTAAGTGCATTTAGAGTATTAAAAACAAGTGACATTTGGAACAAACTAATAAAAAAAGGTTTGGCCTTAAAGTTTAAACCCAAAATAAAATAGGATTATTCCAAATGACCTACCTACTTACTTTAAACCTACCTACCTATCTATTTAGGTCTAATTTACTTACATAACTAGACTATGAAATTTAAGTAATAATGCTTACCTACTTGTTGACTTAAGCACGACATGTCAACATATTATTGGCCTTAAGTTGAATGATGTTTAAATTTAATTAATAAAAATATTAAATATCAAAATAAATTTATAATTGTCACGTTCCATTAATGATTTGTCAACACAATGTGTAGGGCATTATAAATCATCAAAAACGGAATAAATTTGAGAAAGTTATGGCCCCCCAAAGTAGAGGGGATCAATTTTTTTTTAAAAAAACAAACCATTGAATGCTACAAAGGCCAATTCCCAAACACTTAAAAAAATCCTTTGATGTTGTTTTATTGTTATTAAAGTTCAAATATGATTGTAAAACTTCAGGTGGCATTCCTATAACACTTTAAATCATTAAAAATGAATAAGAAATAAAAAAGTTATGAGGTTTGAAAGTTGGAGGGGTCCAAAGAGGGAAAAAAAAAGGAAAAAAAAATGTTTTGTAAGTTGGAAAGTTTATTTCTCTTCTTGTTATTTCTTCATTACACCTTTTCCTTTACATTTCAAAGATGATTTCTAAAGCTTGAGATAACACTCCCATAACATTTTAAATCATTCAAAATGAAATACATATGATGAAGATATAAATAATTGATGGATATGTATCTTTATTAAGTTATAAGTAGTTATATTGTAGTCATAACATAATTGAATAATAATATTTTAGTGATGGCGCAATAGTGGTTGGGCTAATTGTATCAATGGGAATCATAATCGAAAACTAGTTACAAATATATTCCATAATGGGTGGTCGAAACATGGACATGTGGCATGATCACATTATGTAGTTTGTACCTAATTGCAACATAATTGTTGCTTTAGTAACACATTTACAAGTAGTTACCACATGTAATTTTTGAAAAAGTTAAATATGATTGACTACATATGTATGTATGATATGTATAAATTATCATATAAAATACCCATTTTCAACTCACTTGCAATTATAATACAACTACATGATTTTTTGATGTGACAATTTATTTATTAATACATCGTATTTCTAGAGGGATAGTTGCACTTAGTTGTAATACCCAGAGATAATTGTAAAATAGTTGTATATGATCATTTTTTTGAGTTTTAGTTGTAAGATAATGTGGTTTCGACAAATGCAAATTCTCAAAGTGTCTACTTCATTTCATAAATCAAGGTATGTAGAAATATCCTAATATTCCTCAATATAAACCACCTCAAAAATGGGAGGATGACCTAAATAATGATGAGGTGAACAGGCAATACAACAAGTTGTAGACATTGAACTATAATAAAAATATTTAGGAGAACAAATGTAAATTATTAAAATAATGTATCGACATCATCAAACACTATAATTGCATTTGGAATGTGTTATTCCATATGTGCTTGTTTCCAATAAGGAGCAACTATAGAGACTAATGGGAATAGATTATATAACAATGTACCAAAGATGTGACAAGATCAATTAACTATGGTTCAACACGGATAATGGGTTTGGAATATAAAAGTTCATAAAGGATTGTGTACTAAGACCTACACCAAACTGATGTAACTATTGACAACAAGAGGTCCACATCTAATTATTGATTGTCTTTTCATTGAGGAATTTGTGAGGCAAAGCTTTATGGATCATGTCACCATAGAAGTGCAAAAAAATTGAACATGGAAAAACCACAATCCATAGGAGTTGTGCAATCTAGCCAAATAGGCATCATGCACGATTTGAATTTAAGATATTCAAATTGTCCACATATGGCAAGGAAATGTGAAAAACACCAACTATGGTTCAGATTCTTCAACCACCATCTTATCTACATTTTGTTCCTAAATGAGTTTGGTTGATGGCAATTTAAGCAAATATGGGATACACCAAACTAAACCCATACAATGTACAAGTTTAATGCCTATAATTTGGACAACTCAACCAATGACAACCATAGGAAAAGTGTGTAACATTGTACATGTTTACATTAGAGTGTCACCAATTGCATAGATGCCCAATTCATCATTAGGAGGAAAGGTGTTCGAAACAACCACAAAAGCAATGATGAGGGTAAGGTCTATTGGAACAATTCTAAACGTGGACCCAATAACAACATGGAACCTTAGAGTTTTAATTGGTTTTACAAACCAATTATCTATTTCATCCTATATTTATAGACCCAATTGTCACCACACAAAGGACACATTCACATATTTTGGGAGTAGCACATAATGGATATGTAGTAATGAAACTTTTGTAACTTTGTACTTGCGATGTTAACGACAATGGCACCCCCAATAATAGTGTTCAATCCAACAACATTACCAACATATCTAGGAGGAGAAATGTTAGATCCTCCCAAATGTTTTGGAAGAATTGTGAGGTTATTTGAAATGCCAATTTTTTGAACTTACAAGAAAACATCGAACTATCCTTAATACTAGAAAGACTTTAATCCATATGAACACGAGCAAGTATTTAAAGTTGCCATTAAAACTCATGGGGAAATGGTAGATGAAGAAGCAACAAATACATTCAATTTCACACTTAAGGACATTGCTTTGAAATAATGTAACAACTACATGAAGGATCATCCAAACTACAAATTTGATAATTCATAATTGATTTTTTGCAAACGATATTGTATGGTGCAAAATGATGAATACGTGTACCTACAGTTAAAACCCTTGAAACAAGAGACAACAAAATGAATGAAGGTGTACTATGAATGATTATTGAAGTTGGCCAATGATTATAAACACCAACTACTAACAATTTCCTAACCAATATTTTCATATTTGGACTATAATAATATTTTTGTATTGCAACTACAAGGATGAAGAAGACAACACCGTAGCAACAAAGTAATCAACCATATTATGTGAAATAGGGATTTCAAAACATGAAGCACAAAATTATCTCTCAATATTTCAAGTATTAAGGATCACATGGTAATTGCATGTCAAACCACAATAGTTAAACTAAGTATGTATTACATTAATTACCACTACATTAACCACAATGTGGAAAGATGTTGAAATTTTTTTTAAAAAAAAACCAACTATGGCAATAGCAAAAGTTAATGCATAAGTTGCAAAACTGCCTAAACCATTGATTTATCCTTGTCATATTTTTGGAATCATTGGGTGCAAGCTCAACACTTGTCCAAAGTTCAATGAAATGTAGAACATGTTAAAGGACAAGGGAAATAAAATTAAAAATAATAAACTGATTGTTGATGTGAAAATTACAATTGCATTTGAAAATATGGTGGATGTGCATGTGGCAACCACTAGGAGCATCACAAACTTACCCCCTTCCTATATTTGTGATGTTACAACACTTTAACAATGTGTTGATATAATCATTGATATGATATTGAGATGACATTCCAACATAATGTTTGGATCAAAACATAATGTTACAATGTTATGACAACATCATATCAATGATTGTATCAACATTTAACCTTGAACACAATGTTAAAATGTTGTAAAAACACAAATACATTGAAGGGGCAAGTTTGTGATGAACAAGGTAACTAAAGTACAATTGTTCAAGGAGTTGGAACCAAGAAAGAATAAGAAATGAACTAGATTGGGAAGTAAAGGAACATCTAAAGAAATCCATGGTTCATACCATACAACAAATGCAAGTTATTAATCCACTTATGGAAATGCCTTTCACAACAAAAGGTGAATGGAATACTACCTAGATTAGAATGCCAAATTCAAAAGTGCTCGAGGAAACATCAAAACCACAATAAATACATTTTATCTCTCGAAACAAACTAATATTTGTATTTAAAAAATTCCAAGATATTAGTAAGCAATTGCTAGAATTGAGTTATATTTTGAACCTAGGACAATTATTCCAAATAATGTCTAATCTCAAGAAGTACTTAAGCATAAACACTAAACCTCATTTTGTGACTTCAAATTTTGACTTTAAGATAGTCATAAATGATTATCACAATTCAATTTTTCATTAGTTGCATTAATCGCACTCAACATGTAGTTACAAATATAATCCAAACATGACATCAACAAATGTCCCATGGATGAAGTATGCACTCAAACATATATTCCATCCTTTAATTATATAATTTTTATAATTACTTACCACTATTTGGAACTATAATAGCACCAATTACAAATTGCCACATGGAACAAATATGAAAATTAAATAATCAATTTTACTTCATTCATTCAAATTTGATGGTTTAAGATTGTTCCACATGCACCAACACATTTTGCCATGTGAGGATTCAAAATAAATAAATTTTAAAATTCAATTTAAATAGGTAGGTATGTATATAGGTAAATAGGTATGTATATAGATAGTTATGCGTTACTAGAAAACACGGTCCTAATCCACTCGACATTCCACCCCCCACCCAACATTGAATGGGAAATACCCATTTCCACCCATGTGCATTCTTAATGGAAGTCATGAAGGATTTGGAATGCATGGTAAGGTGTCCATTATGATTCCACCATGCACCACTCCCATCCATTGAAATCCACTAGTTTCCACAAAAAATCCATTATGAATCCACTATGCACACATTCAATTGGAAATGGTCCATCAAATAACCACAAGTTAGTGGTTTGGATGAACTCCTTTCCACTTGGCTTAAATTGGGTGGAAATGCATAATGGATTAGGACTTGGTTTTCTAATAGTGACGTGAATAAGTAAGTAAGTAGGTAAAGAGTATGTATAACCACAAACTTGGGTAAGACAAACAAATGAAGTCAAAACAAGTGGATTAGGACTTGGTTTTCTAATAGTGACATGAATAGGCAAGTAGGTAGGTAGGTAGGTAGGTAGGTAGGTAGAGAGTATGTATAACTATGAACTTGGGTAAAACAAACAAATGAAATAAAATCAAACATCAAAGAATGAAGGAATAGCTACCCTTTGAAGGCAATCCTACTTTCAAACATAAAACTTACAAAGAATAATCCCAGGGCAAGTTAAGTGACTAGAAGGTAATTACCTTTTAATTCAAAAAAATATTTTTGAGCTGTAGAACAACATTTTCACATTGCCTTCATCATTTTGCACATTGCCTTCCAACAACTACCTTTCATTGTAGCTACCATCATGTGCATTCTAGAAGCTCCAAAAAGACAATATAAATGAAACTAAGAAAAGGGAAACCCAAAAAACAAAAAAAACTACAATATTCTATGGAAAGATGAACTTACATTTTCACATTAAATGAGGCTAGGAAAATAAATGAAAACATGAGTACACACCAAGGTCCATCACCTTCACCCTTCATGTATTTTAGTATTATGAAGTACAACATGGTTATGTCCTCCCAAATTCTCCTAAACTAACATCTCCATCTCTTTTCCTACTCCTCCTCTACCATGCTACTCCAAGAATGATGTTCCTCCTCCTATAAGTTCCCCTTTTCACTAATCCACACATGGTCCACATCTTTCCCAAGAAAATAAGCCCTTACTTTAATCCTTCCTCAAAAGTCCCTTAGTTGATTGGTGAAACAAAACCCAATCCTTCATCCACATGAAACTAGTTAACTAATAGTTTCATCCCCTAATAAATTAAATAATTACTAGGATGCCTACTAGGCTATAAGATTTTTACCTTTAACAAAGTAGGCAAATAAATAATTTTGTTATTTTAATTTTAAATTTAGCTTTCAAGGCGAAACCTTTTTTATTAATTCATCCCAAATGACATGTTTTCTTTTCTAAGTTGTTTGTGTTTTTAATATTTCAAGTGCATTTCTTATTTTACAAGATTAAAATGGAAGACAAAATATATGGGATAAATTTTATAGTTGCAACTTACTTACTTACAGTTGTTTGCCTACCTACTTATGCCTTACCTACATACTTACCTAGATTTGTTTACTCGAGGCCTATTTAATGACTATCTATCTACCTAATTTACATACATACGTACGTATTTACCTAAATACCTACCTACCTACATAATTAACCTACCCACTTAACTTATTGACCTACCTTTTTAACCTCCCAATTTAATTAATAGATACATTAATACATGTAATTAACTTAAGGTACTACCTACCAATTAATACCTAGCCTAACCAATACCTATTAACTTAATTTACTACCTACTAATTAACCATTGAAGGTGAAAGTCTGCTTTTGAAGTGAATTTTTTTTAAAATGTGCATATTGTATTACAAATTCAATTAAAATGTATGTACATATGGATCTACCTTTATATAACTTGATGTCTTATACCTTAAATGTCAAATTGCTTCATTGACAAGGGTCAATTCCTTCAAACAACTCGTGCATCTATACCTATTATTAAGAAATTCAAGATGAATTAGAAAGGATAATTTTTTTCTTTCAAATAAATAACATCTAATAAACATGTAAGCCAAAATAATCAAATTATGAACACATTAATCACGTCAACCATGTGATCATTGTGAACAACTACTATGCAATTAGATTTGGACTTGGAATTTGAAATTTAAAAATATGAAATTTGGGGAGGAAACCTCTAAGCAAGTGTCACATGGTAATAAATTAACAAATCTCCCCTTTGCATCAATGACCCTCATGCACCTATGCCTATTGTCAAGAAGATCAAGATGAATTATAAAGGAGAAGGTTTTTTTTCTAAACATTCTATGTATTTTTTAGTTTTTTAATGATGCAATTATCATCTCATGTGTTACATAATAATAAATTTTCTAGTTTAAGAGTAGAGCTAAAAGATTGATATAAGTTTTTTGTTTATTTAAAGAACTTGGAGGTTGAAGGTTCTTGTTATTATTGTTGGAGGTTGAATTTTTTTGTTTTTATTCTTGGAAGTTGAAAGTTCATGATTTTTGGTTTGTTTATTTGCATATATTTTTTAAAATGGTATGAGAAAATCTTTCATTTTTTTAGAAGTTGACTTGTAAAACATAACTTATAGTGATGAGGGATTTGTGAAAGGTGAATTTTTTTAATGAAAATCATGTTGTGTCTTTTGTTTATGTGTTAAAAATTTTGGATTTTTGAGCTAAAAGGTGGAGTTGAAATAAAATTAATTTATATAAACACATTTTTTTTGTGCATTTATGATGACTTTTGTTGTTTTTGTGTTGTAAGGCCAAACTTTGATAATGTTCAAATCCATCAAAATCAAAGTTGTGCAAAAACTTAAATGGAAGCTTTGTTTGAAAAATATAGTCTTTAGTAAAAGATGTTGTATAATTTGGTTAGGTTGTTAATTACTATGTCATTGAATGTGTTGTTTGTGTAGTAATCCAAACCAACACATCTAAGAAAACAAATTCTAAAACAACAAAGGTGAAGTAATACACCAAATATGGTGAATTCTAACCTCAATACTCCAAGTATCACTAGGAGAAGTTTCAATTTGTGATTGTAATTTGCAACTAAAAATGAGTTGCAACTAACATGTACAACTCAAATTCCATTAATTGTATAAATGAAGTTGCATGCAACATTTGGTTGCAAATGACAATTTAATATGATGTCATCACATTCCACATAGATGGTGTATATGGTCAAACATATACACCTTTATCCATTGACCAACCATATAAAACTTGCAACTAGTCACCATTATCTACAACAATGTTATAACCCATTACAAAGTGCCATGTGGCATAATAAAAAATCCATGTGGCATGTTAATTGAGTTAATTTGGCCAAAATAAATCTAAATTAATATTTAGATAGGTATATAGGTAGGTAAGAAAGAAGGTAAATAAGATTAGGTGGATTGGTAAGTAGGTGGGTGCATAATCTAGGAGGTAGATATGTAAATATTTTTATTTTATTTTAAATTTAACCTTTATGGTTAAGCCTCTTTGATTGGTTCATCCCAAATTACACGTGTTTTTTAGATCTAAGGCAAAACACCTTCCTTATATACACTTTTGCAAGGTGGAAATGAAAGACAAAACACATGGGATAATTTTTTTAGTTGTAACCTAGTTTGCAATTAAGTTGTAGCAAAAAAGTTTATTCCATCATTTTAAATTTTTTTGTAAACTATATATATTAAGTAATTAACTAACTAACTAGAACCAATTGATTAACTAGGCATTAACTAATTACTTACCCACTCACCAACCTACCTACTACTTATTATTACCTAATAATTAAGTAATAACTAGTATTATCATAAACTATTTAAATTTTTACATAAACTAGTAAATTATTAAAATAACATTAAAGGTAATTAACTAATTTTAATTTTTTAAAATTACATTATTATTCATTAATAATATTTTAATAATAATTTATTAGTTAATTTTGTATTAATTATAAATATTTAATAATACGTAATTATTAATTAATTAAGTAATTATTACTATGAGCTAACTAATTAACTCATAATTAATTTTTTAATTACTTATATTAAATATAATAGGTAGTTTTACCTACCTAACTATTTAACTATTTACTTACCAATTTATTTAGCCTATGTAATCACAATATATGTAAAATGTATATTTAAGATGCCTTAAACATAAAATTAAATTCATGAATATATAAATATATCCTTAATATATATTCCAAAACATTTTAATATATATCAAAGGCATATGTACATCACATATAAATAATCAAGTTGCAATTACTTTTGCAACTAATTGGACATCATGGAGGCCTTTTTTTAAATGAAAGACCAAAAAAACATGGAAGGATGTAAAATCTAATAGTCACAAATTAATTATGCCATAGTTGCAAAAAAAAAAGAAAAGTGAACACATGTTGAATAGTTGTAAAAATGATAAAACATTAGTTGCAAATGACATTTAGTCACATATAGTCGCAAATTGGATGATTGTATAATATTGTAAAAAATGCTTTTGAAGTACATCTTTTAACCTTGAATGTCAATGCATACAATTTTAGATCCATTTCATATTTATAGATGGAATGTAATTTTGCATTATTTATCATAATTTGGACAATGCTAATGTGTGTGCAAGGTTTACATATTTGCATTATAAGTTGCAATTTAATTACATAATACTACTAAAATCAATTGTCATATAACTAAATTAAAACCTATAGTTGTTTATTAAATTACAAAGGACATCAACAAACTTTGTTTGTCAATGGATGAATGAAAAATCATGCAAGCTTTAGGTCTATTGATGGATGAATGAAAAATCATACAACATTAGGTTTATCAATGGATGAATAAAAAATCACACAAACATTAAGTTTGGTAATGGATGAACCTACCTATCAGTTATTCCATAATAATCATTTAATTGCCATTTGCAAATTTTACAACTCTTGAGCAATTACATTAAACCTAATGGTTGCATTGTAATTGATAAAACATTGTTTTATTTCAGGAATGTAATTATAATTGATGTGAATTGCCATGGTTGTTAATTAGTTGTAGCCATATTAATGTGTTTCCATTAGACCTACAATGGAAATCAACAAAGTTCATCATTGATGGATGGATGAAAAACAATGTTAGCATGATTTTACAATAATAGTTGCAAATTGGTTGCATTTGGAGTTGCATAATATTATTCTTGCATAGTTGCAATTGAATTGCGTGAGTTGTATATGCATACAGTTCCACATATGTTGAGTTGTGTCCATTGTAATTCATGCAACTTATTTGGTAACACGTATGCCATACAAATACATTAAGTTAAAATGAAGTTGCAAGTGGTCATTGCAATTAAAAAACCCAATTGCAAGGCTACTTGCAAATCACCCTATTTTCTCATAATGTTAAATATTGAAATGGAATTCAAGCCCTTGATTGCACCATGATGGAAGGAATGGTAACATATCATGTTACAGTATAATGTTTTACAATGTTCCATGTGCTAACATATTAGTTTGTCCATTATTTTGAAATAGTTGAAACATTAAAATTAAGCCTTTGACTTCACTAGGATAAATGAAAGGGTGAAATATCAAATTATAATTAAATGTTTTGTAATGTGTAATATAAAAATTGAATTTTTACAATTCATTCTTTATTTTTTATAATTAATAATGTACCTTTGTGACCAAATGTTTTTGTATCTACCTAGGACTAAATGTCACCAAATAATTAATTGCAAAAGACATCATGTGGTAGTGCAATCAAATTGGCAATCACACAATTATAATTACAATAGATTTTTTCATCCTTTGACATGAATGATTGTTAGTATGACATGGACCCCATTGCAACCTATGTGGATCACAACATTTGGATTTACAATTGAATTTTGGATAGTCACACTACTAGAAAACCAGGTCCTATGCCACTACATACTTCCATTCAAATCCAGTTTTAGACAAATGTGGTGCATGCCATTCCACCATACATTGGTTGTAGTGAAAGGGAATGCGACAATGCTACTTTCTTGACTATTTAAGTGGAATGGGATCCATGCCATTCCATTGTGTAATGGTTATAGTGGAAGGGAGTATGACAATTTGCCATGTTTTTTACTACCTTAGTGCAATGAGATTCATGCCATTCCACCATACATTGATGCAAATGGAAGGAAACTATGACAATGCCACCTTGTTGACTATTGTCGAGGTGGAATTGGACTTGTGCCATTCCACCACACATTGACACAAGTGGAAGGTAACTGTGGCAATGCCCTTTTCTTGAATACCTAAGCAGAAGGTGAATGATGTGTTCACCATTGAATGTGCAATTTTTTAGGGGAATTGTAAAAGACTAAACTTATTCATTCTTCTTTTATGTGCACCACTAACTTGCAACATGCCAATGGTTGGAACCAAGACACAATTCACCCATCCCAAGTGCATGCATGGGCATATGAATGCAAGATATGATATGGAGTGTGAACTATGTCCAATTTCACCTATTGACCTTGGATAACCATGTGTAGTTTACTTGAGGGTGTGCTTACAATATATACACAAACACATATTCATTAATCTCCATGAGCAAAATTGGTCATTTTGGCACATGTCACTTTATTGTTTTTCATTCAAGTGTGATCATTCACATAACAAGGTGGTCCATACATTGCCCTCACTAAGGTTACAATCTACCTTAATCATCAAACCTTATGTCACTCATCTCATATTGTAATTTGGCCTATGTATCATAATTAAGTCATGGCCACTTTGACCATCTTGCTTCATGAATTAGAACCATGACCTCCCCTATTTTGAAGGAGTAACCATTTGATTTCATCTATGCTTGCTACCGAGCCATTAATTTTCACCTCCATGTTATCCTACAGAGCCTATTCCATAATATAACATTGTGACAACTTGATGGTTTTGAACTACACGCTTATTTTTTATTTATTTTTGGGTTGGTTACCTACTATATATAATCAAGATACAAGCTACCAATTAGAAATATTGGCATCAATACTTCTATCATCCATGTGTTCAAATCAAAATATTTTCACTCAGTTAATATCACTCAAAATTATTATTCATGATTTGTTTCTCATCTTATAAGCATGCTTAACCTATTTCACTCAAGCTTGTGTTGAAGATGTGTGTTTCTTAAGCAAATGTATAATAACCTTGTTGATGCATTCCACTATATACATTAATGCCACTCAATTGTAACTTTTAGAATGCCATTAAGGTGTGGAGTAAATGCCACCATTGCACATGCCATTACAAGGTCACCCACTTGTCACCCCATGTGTTATCATTAAATTTCCAATCACATTAAGTTATAGTGATGTATTATCCTAATGATTTGATCATGAGCTAGTTTGATGTGACGTGCCCCTTACATGCATTGTTGGAGTAAGGAGCAATGGTGTTGATTCTTCTTGGCCCCTTTGTGTTATTTTGCCTTTTGATCCTCCCCCTCCCTCTCCTCATGATCATGATTTGTATATGTCAACCCATGTAAAATACAACACATTTTTCCCAAAGACTCGTGTCATAATTAGGGCCTATGCAATCATTAAGTTCTATGCCATCAAGGTTAGTGTCATTAAGGCTTATACCACTACTAGCCTATGTCATTCAACACATGTCACTTAATATCCCTTGTGACCTCTGTCACTCACTAATATTTAAGTTTATCATTAGGACCTCTATCATTGAACTTGTTGTGTCAATAAAGTGTCATATGTCACTTATCACTATGCCATGAAGGCCTATGTCACTAAGGTTGATGTCACTTGGGGTTTGGTGCACCATGTGACTGGAACATATGCCACTAAGGCCTATGTCATTCAACCTATGTTAGTCAAGTTCATAATATCATTAAAGTTGATGTCATTTGAGTTTGATGTAAATGTCATTAGGGCTCCTTTGTTTATGGTGTCCAACAAAAAGTTGGAGATATCTTTGTGGTGCATTTATAACATTAAAAATTGTCAAAGATGGATAAAAAATGAGAAAGTTATGGCCCTTCGAAGTGTGCATGGTCAAAAAGTTGAAAAAATGTCACACCCAACACTAGGAAACTATTTTGAAAACACCCAAACATTTTTTGTATGTTGTTCTTCTACCTTTAGAGTTCGAAGATGAATTATAGAACTTAAGGTGGCGTTCTCATAGCACTTTAGATCACTCAATTTGAATAGGATTTAAAGAAAGTTATGAACTTTGGAAGTAGGAGGGGTCTAAAAGAAGAAAAATGTGTTTTTTAGCATTTTGAATTAGATTTTGGTGGACTAATCCACTACATCCAATGTATGGTGAAATGACACTAATATGATTCCACTAAAATTGGATTTGGGTGGACCAATCCACTACATCCAATGTGCAGTGGTATGGACCATCCCATTCCACTAAAACTGGATTTGAGTGGAACTATGTAGTGGTACATGACCTGGTTTTATAGTATAGTTATATATGTGTCAATAGGGTTTGTGTGAATTGGGCTTATTTCATTTAATTTTATGTCATTTAAAACATTATCCGTGTCACTGGAATACTAGGCCCTAATCACCAAGCCCATGTGACAAGAAGTTATAATTACTAGGGCATCAAATGTTGGATTCGCCACTAGATCATTCTAATAGGATCACTTGTATGTCACTTAGTGTCAATTAAACATTACCTTCCATCATGTTTGACTGGCATATCAGAGGTTCACATCCACTATACTAAACCACTTTGGTAAATTGACTCAAGTATGTCACTTGGATGCCATTCACTATCACTCAAGAATCAAATAATAACACATCAAATGTTTGACTTAATTCACATCCACTAAATTAAACCAACACTCTAGTAAATCACTCAAGTATGACACTTGATGTCATCCAACCATCACCTTCAAGAATGGGTGATAACTTGCACATTATATGTTCAATTGTGGCATGGATGTGCCACCACCCATGCTAGTATCATTTATAGAAAAATGTCATTAAGAAAAATCTATTAACATTACATGAAGCTACCAATACACCAATGGTTGAACCATGTCAAATTCATACAATGACATATGCAGAATGTACATTACCTTCACTAAGGTCTCAATCTACTAGTCATCAAAGATAGTCACTCACCCTTGATGTCATTAGATCTCTTACATTGTGTCACAAAACCTTGGATCTTGATGTACTAATAACATACAACACACATACATTCACATTTGGGATGGATGGATTATGTACCTTGTCTTAAATGTCACCAAGGGTAGTATGATGGAGCTTTTGTTCATTTTTTCTTTAATGTGTGCTTCTAATGTTGCATGTCAATCTACCATAATAAATGACAATGACATGAACAAGTGGTGTTTGGACTTAGTTCATCACTCATACATGTGTCAAACCAAACAATTATGGCATGTTCATTCATATGTCTAGGAGATCACTTTGCTATCATTCCCACCCTTGAATGACTTCAATTTCACCAAAATATAATCATTAGATGTATGTAACTACATTGCACCCATGTTTCAATCACTTGCAAATCAATTGACTTATCCATTGATAGACATGGATTTTTAACCCTTTCAATGCTTTTCACCAACCTAAATTTGATCACTCAACTTAAGGTGACATGACTCACATCACTTAATGTTGGATGTCACTTGAACTTGAAAACATAAACCAAGAGCTCTCCATTCAAGTTCAAGGCTTACATTCTACATTATTCCCACCTTGTGCCACTCATTTTTTGTGTTCACGACTTTGTCATCCAAAAATGTTTCAATCATGCTAGTGTTAATCACCCATTCAACCATCATTTAATTGTCATTCAAATTTCCACCTATGTACAGATGATTAAAGGGTGAGATTTGAGTGATTATGTCATTCTAAAATCTAGTGTTGCATATCTAGATGCACATGGATCTAGAATCTCCTTTACCACATGTGAAGGTTTTTTACACTTGATGCCCTTGTGATGGTTCATGCATGCTTGAATCCTCTTCCTCCAACTCAAGAACTATTAGTTTTAACCCCTTGAATGTCATAAATAAATTGATGTTTAGTACCTACCCCTTGTATGACAAAAACAAAGGTAGTTATAAATGACAAATTGACCAACACACATTACATTAGCAATCAAAATTGTCACAAAAAATGCCTAAGTATGATACTTGGGAAATTAGATTATCTATGATGTAACAAATTGTAAATTCTAATATCCATGTCCAAGTGTGAAATGAAAAATAAACAAGAAATCCCAAATTTGTTCAATGTGGGAAAAAACCAGCAAAATCTAAAGTTCAAATGTTTGCATTGACATGTGTCCAACATTTAATTAGTTACATTTCTTGATGCTTCAACAACACCTTGTAGCAATATATCAAGTAGGTGCATGGAATAGGGTATTGAAGTTTATCTTGATGTTATAAAAATTTATACTTTGTAAAAACCTTGCCACCATTTGCCACTTTTTGTTGAAGTTTAACATTGTCAATATAGTTTAACAATAGGTCAAAAAATCTAATAACAACATCAAGTCATAATATCCAATAATTAACTAGTTTAGTTGACATAAAATAATAACATTGTGCATCAACAAATTGTTGCCACTATTGAGATGGTGTTACTACTACATCAGGTTACAATAACACCATGTAACAACACAAAAGTAGTAACAAGAAAATAATAACAACATAACACAAGAGCACAAGAAGATAATAATAATAATGTATAACAACAATACATCAACATATGAACAACAACACTATAATAGCAACAAGGTAGGGTTTTAAAAAGTTTAGTAGTACTGTTATCTTGAGCCATAATCCATTTTTGGCGGCAAGTTACTTACATGAACACAAATTTTTTTCCACTTCTTTTCAACTTTCCACTTGATATACTTCCACCCCTACACCAGCTCCCATTTTTTATCCATATCATGTTTCATTTTCAAACACCATTAGATCTTTGGACATTATTCTAACATAAGCACACAACAACAAGCAACTTAATTAAACAACCATCTTATCCATTCCCACCAAACACTCATGTACATGTAAAAAAATTGGCATTTTGTAGACCACAATCAATAGTCAAGATCAAAATGTATATATTACAAGTTTTCACTCCTTGTCATATTCCTTTAAGCCTTCAAAATCCTAAAATGGTTTACATCCATCATTTCTCATCACAAGTGTTTGTGGCAAAATCTTCTCCAACAAAATGCACGGGAAAATTCAATTTCAAATTTTAGATGAATGTGGCATAAAATGTTTTCATCTACTCCATATTTAATGTTAAAGCCCCAATGATGAGTACACCCATTGATTCATCTCTACAACTTTATGTTTGCAAGGTTGTTGTGGATGGGGTTTGGTGATGGTCAACCGTTAATCTCCTATGCAATTAGTTCAAACTAGTTATTATTATTGTTATACTACTACTCTCGTGTTGCTTTTCATTTGTTGTTTCTTTTATGTTGTTATTTGTTGTTTTGTGGTTATGTTGTTGTACAACATGAAAGTAGTAACACCACATTAGCAAGGACAACAATTTGTTGATGTGGTGTTATCAGTTTATGTTGTAAGCTAGATGATTGGATACTCATGCATGTTGTTATCAGATTGGTTTGACCTATTAGTAAATTGTATTAACAATGTTGGACCCCAACAACATCTAGCAAATGTGGCACACGAAGGAAGAAGTAAATGCTAGCAATGTATTTTACAAGGTATCAAATTCTATGACAATAGGTTCAGAACTTCTGTACCTTAAACTCCATGCACATGTACCTAGTGTAGGAGTTGCACGATGCTACCAAGGCATGTAGAAAGTATAATTAAATCAAGTGTTAGGCATTTCTTTAGCATTTAAAGTTTGAACTATAACATTTTAACTTTTTTATTGCTGGTTTTTTCCCATAAATTCAACTGATTTGGGATTTATTGCTTAAGTTCACACTCGGACATGGCATGATTAGGGTTTATAATTTGTAGCTACATCATACAAAATATGATTTTTCAAGTATCATACTTAAGCATTTTGTTGTGATGGTTTTGATTATTGATGTATTGTGTGTTGGTCCACTTATCACTTATAGTTTTACGTTTGGTTGTGTCATGCAAGTGGGTAGGTACTAAACATCATTCTACTATGACATTCGAAGGTTACAATTTGAGGTGGAGGAAGAAGATTCAAACATGCATGAACCATCACTAAGCACCTTGAGTCTAAAGAACCCCCTCATGTAGTAAGGTAGATCCTAGATCCATGTGCACATATATATGCATGAACACTAGACTTTAGGATCACATAATCATTCAAATATGACCCTTTAGCAACAAATAGAACAATATAAAGTATTAAAATTATGTATGTATGTATGTATGCATGTATGTATGGAAGTTCATTATGTATAGGAAATACATATGTATATATAAAAAAACTTGGGTAAATCTAATTACATAAGATTTAAGGCTTTTAGATCTAGTGATGCAAGCCATTTGATCACCTTCAGTTGAATGATTGAAGTCATGGTGTCAAATGTTGAGTGGGTTTTAAATGATAGTTGTCTAAGTGATTTTTGAATCATCTCCATAGGTTTAGAAAATGATTGAAACATGGGTGCAGTGTAATGATCTACATTTAATGATTATGCTTCTATATATGACATTGAAATCACTTTGAGGTGGGAATGATAGTGAAATGATGTCCTAGTGACATACGAATAAATGTGCATAATTGTTTGGTTGACATGGGTATGGGGTACAAACTAAGTCCAAAGACCATTTTTTCTGGCAGATTAATGTGCAACATTAGAAGCACACATTGAAGGACAAAATGGAAAGCTCCATCATACTACCATTTGGTAACATATGTGGGACAAGGTACACGATCCATCACTGAGCACCTTGAATCTAAAGAACCCCACATGTGGTAAGGGATATCCTAGATCCATATCTATATGCAACACATACTTTTATAATGAAATAATCATTTAAATTTGACCCTTAACAACAAGGAGGACAATATAAAATACTACAATAGAAAATACATATGTATGGAAGTTCATTATGTATAGGAGATAATATGTATATATCAAAAAACTTGGGTAAATCTAATATGTAAGATTTTGGGCTTTTAGATCTAGTTATGTGAGCCATTTGATCACCTTTGCTGAATGATTGAAATCATGGTGTCAAATGTTGAATGGTTTCAAAGTGATGGTTGTTTAAGTGATTTTTTAATCATCTCCATAGGTTTAGAAAGTGATTGAAACATGGGTGCAATGTAATGACATACATTTAATGATTATGCTTTTATATATGACCTTGAAATCACTTCAAGGTGGGAGTGATAGTGAAATGATGTTTTAATGACATATGAATACATGTGCACATAATTGCTTGGTTGACATGGGTATGGGGGACAAACTAAATCCAAAAACCATTTATTGTCTTTTTCATTTTCTTATGGCAAATTAATGTGCAACATCATAAGCACACATTGAAGGACAAAATGGAAAGCTCCATCATACTACCATTTGGTAACATATGTGGGACAAGGTACATGATCCATCCCTCCCAAATTCAAACGTTTGTGTGTTGTATGTTGTATGTTAAGATGTATGTCAAGATCCAGAGCTTTATGACACAATGGCACATAGGATCAAATCTAATCCAAGATCAAGGGTAAGTGACTGTCTAAATGATGACTATGGCAAATTAAAACCTTAATGAAGGTAGTGTATGTTTTACATATGTGGTTGTGTGAACTTGACATTGTTTAGTGATTAGTGTATTGGCTTCTTAATGTTAATCAAGTGAATTTACCTAATGATAGTTGTATGCAAATGATACAAGCATAAGTATTGGCACATTCATGACATGTGTAGTGAAAGTGACTATATAATGTGCAAGTCACCCATTCTTGAAATTGATAGTTGGATGGCACCTAAGTGACTTACATAAGTAATTGATAGTTGGTATACCAAAGTTATCTAGTAGTTGATTTGAACATATGATATACATTGTGTTGGTATTAGATTTTTGAGAGTGATGTTGAATGGCATCCAAGTGTTACAAGTGAAATCATTTTAAAGTAGTCTACTAATGAATGTGAATGTCTAATGTACTACCAATAAGATATTAAGGAAAGTGATGGCTAAGTGACACTAAGTGGGCATACAAATGATCTTATTAGAGTGGTTTAGTAGTGAGTGTGAACATTTGATGTGCTAACAATAACTTCTTGAAAATGATGGTCAATGACACCCAACTGACATGTACATGTGATCAATTATTAAAATGGTCTAGTAGTGAATGTGAACTTATGATGTGTTGATAAGGCAAGCTTGACAATGGATGAGTGACACCCAAATGACACCTAAATGATTTTACCATAGTGGTTTAATAATGGATTCAAAATTTGATGTGTTAATGTTAAATTTTTTGAAAATGATGTTGAGTGACACCCAAGTGATATGTATAAGTGATTTCATTACTATAGTGGTATAATACTCTAATGGATGTGGACTTATGATGTGCTACTAAGGCACATTTGAGAATGATTGACACCTAAGTGACATTCAAGTGACATCCAAATGCTTTACCATAGTTATTTAATATAAATGTGAACATCTAATGTGTTAGTGGTTAGATTCTTGAAAACGATGGTTATGTTGTGACACCCAATTAACACCCAAGTCACATACAAGTAACTTCAATAAAATGATTGAATGGACACAAGTATGGGTGATAAATGAATGATTGCTAAAGATGTAGATGACCTAAGGTTTGAAGGAATTTGATTTTGATGGCTATGTTGTATAGTGGAGCTTATTTGCATGGGGGATTCTAATACCTTTTGGGCACCCCTAAGTAGGGTGTTGTCTAAAATGTGGGGCAACTATTTAGTTGCCTCATTGTAGTATGTTGCAAATTGGTGTGTGAAGTAGGAAACACATTACGAAAAATAGGGTGGAAAGTTCCATCATTACAAATAACAAATGGAAGAACAACTTGGATTTGGCAAAGATGGAGAGTTTGGCATTTTGCACGAAGGATATCGAAGAGTTGTTGTTGGACAAAGGATATTGTAGTGGATTAGTGCTGGAGCATCCCTTGGGTTGACAAATGAATTAGAGGAAGATCAATTTTGTACCATCATCTTCTACTAAAGATGTGGCATATATGAGGTAATGATTTGAATCTCAACACACATTATAAGCTTTTTAACTTATTTATGTAGGCTTTAGTGATGTGAGAGGAGTGATATAATGATTGTTGATTTAGTAGATTGTCACCTTAGTGAAGGCAATGTATCATGTATTCAAACCACCTAATTATGTGAGTGACCACATTTGAATGAGAAAAATAAGTGACATGTGCCAATTAAATGATTAATCTTACTCATGTTTGGATGTATGTATGGGGCATGTAGGGGGAGATGAGTTGAGTTTTAATGAAGTTAGGTTTTATGACTTAGTGATACACATGCCAAGTAGCAACATGATCAAATCAATGACATAATGTTTGGTGACTAAGGCAAATTGTCACATTAGTGAGGGTAGTGTATGGACCACTTTGTTATGTTAGTGACCATGCTTGAGTGAAAAACAATAAAGTGACATGTGCCAAAATGACCGATGTACTTACTTGTGGACATGTGGACATGTGCATGTATGGGGTAGTGACTTGAATCCTAATGAATAATCTTTGTGATTCAGTGACATGTAGGATTTAATAACATGATATGAACGACATTATAGTGTTTGGTGACTAGGGTAATTGTCACCTAACAAAGTTAATGTATGGACTGCCTAACTATGTGAATGACCAAAATTGTTCATGGGAAAAAATAGTGACATGTGCTGCAATGACACAACTTGTAGGGATTCAATCTTTGTGAATTCCAATGTGACAAGTGATTATGATTAGACACAAAAAATGGCAATTGGAAGATTTGGATTAAGGTGAACTCCTATATAAATGACCTCTAAGGCATTAATAGATGTAATGACATGGAGTATGGCTATCAATCCCACCACCTAGTAGTGAAGGTAGCCATTGGTATTGCACCTTACAATGATGAATGTTAATGGAAACTAATATTTAGAAATAAAGTGTGAAAGTAGTATGTTAATCTATCAAATTGGGAAAACTGAACTAGTAGATATTTTGATTAGTCATGTGTGTAATATGGTGTGTGCATGCACACATTGGAATTCTCTAGAATCACTAACATAGGTAGTCATTAGAAAATCACTATGGATTCACATGAAGATCAATGTGCAATTATTATAGAATATAATTTGATACAATCACTAGAAAATCAATATATGCCCATTACAACAATAGATTGAGTAGTCATAAGAAGATCATTATGTAATCACCAAAACATCGATATGTATCTCACTTAAGGATCACAGGGGATAATCCACTCACCCTTGTCTTGGGTAGTTCATGCCATTATAATAGACTAATCCACTAGGATTCCATTGGTCGTTGCCACGCGACCCCGTTCATTGGCCAATTCCACTAAGTTGGGCAAAATGTCACTATAATGTCATTATAGTGGAATTGGTCCAATCCACTATAAAATGAGTGGAATGCGTAGTGGCTGGGATTGCATCTCCTAGTAGTGTCATATGATGCCATGTGTTTGATGATGGATGACGATAATTTAGCCATGTGGCAATTTTACACATATTTTTCCTATTTACCTACCTAAGTGAAATAATAGGTTGGAAGGTAATAGGTACCTATTTCACCTAATAACTTAGCCTATTTAACCTATAAGGGCTAATTTAACCTATTTAAATTATTGTAACTTAATTATTTAACCTAGCTTATCATAGTCCATGGGATGCAAATATATATAAGTAGTTGAACCCTTCACCTCCATAAAGATTAATCAATTTTTAACCATTGAACCACATTTTTATAAGGTGATAATTTTTTTCAACTTATATATTTCATATCTTGTTGTACACTATTTACATACATAGTTAGGAAAGTAGGTAACATATGTAGATAGGTAATATGCATGTAGGGTGTAGATAGTAGGTAAGGAAATAGATGGCCAACACCTACCTACCAAACTTCAACCTAACACATTATGAATAATCATGTCCGTGGAAACTATATTGCCTTACAACTACAAATCCAAAAATAATAATATACAATTTTATTATAATTATCCCATTAAAATACAAGAAATGAATAAATAAAATACTATGTAAAAAAATCAAGAAGCTTTATTATAGTTGTAAGTTAGTTGCAAAACATACATCTATACAATAAAATGTCCACATTGTAGATATGATTATATTCAAAATAACTTGAAATTATGTGACAAATTTTTAAAAAAAATGTTGGGAATGTTTCCTAAGTATTTTGACCACTAATCCCAATTCCTTTTTAAACCCATTTTCCTAGACTACTTAGACCTTTATTTTGAAATCTAGTGAGATCTATGCATCAACAAATCAAATTACTGAACCAACCACTGGATTTGAATTTACCCATTCAAATCATGTCAAACCATACATGTGTTGTTGAGGGGTGGATTTGAAGTTCCCTATCCAAAAAAAAAGACTTAGAAACATGAGACTTTTTGCATACACTTTAATATGAAGCTCAACATGATTAATTCATAAGACAAAAAATTGACCAAAGAGTGATTCATCAAGTTACCTAACACACATGGTTAGCATTAGCCTTCTAGCGTAACCCGGATTAGATTCACTAATTATCCTAGACTTGTTAAACGACTAGGACTTAATATGTGCAAGCTCCTCCAAGCCCATGCGGGGCTACTCCACAAAATGCCCATGGCATTCGATCTTTTAGGGTGACTCTTAAAATACTTTGGGGTGATTCTTTTGGGAGAGGGATTCTAGGACAACTCCAAGAGCCACCTTGAGAAAACACCGAGTGTTGAACCCACTTGAGGGTTATTGGGGTGACTCTAAGAGGTGCCCAATGAGACAACCCTCTGCCCTCCTACTTGCACCAACTGCATGTTGATACCCAACCTTATGTTGGCACACCCAAGGGTGAGTCTTGTTCGCCCTTGGGTCCAAACTCCACTGCCCGATTTGCTCACACAGACTGGGGAGTTGAACCCTAGTCTACCATTTTGGTTCCAAGTCTTCCCATGTTGCCATGGTGCCCCATCACGGAGGTCCCCATATGAGGCCCACTTTGCATGAATGCCTTGCATGAAGGGGCATGTCATGCATCATGTAGTCAACACCCCCACAATTTATCTCTTGAGGTTTGCCCAAAATTCAAATGTGACAATTTATAAAGATGGACAAAATGAAAAGTTCACCATCATTCTACTTTTACTATGTCCAATGCTCCATTTCTTTTGGGTGTGATGGGCCAATCAAAGTGACTCCTTATAATAATTTGTATTAAAAAAAAACTTTGGGTGCACCCTTCCCCCAACCAATCAATATAACTAACAATAGAGTATTGTCACCAAAAGAAGGGGCACACCCAAGTATTCCTATGCTTTGACATCAAAGGAAAGTTTCAGCATTAAATATTCAACACATCAACAATATAAGATGAGAGCACACATCTTGACAAAACTTAGATCCATTAACAACACAGCAACGAGACCTTATTCTATAGACCTTCGATGGATCAGCTCACTCCGGATCTTCTTTCTATGTGGGTTATCATGACCTATGGGTTGTGGGAAATCCAACAAAGAAAATCCATGCATAGCTAACACCCAAACCTTATGGAAAACCAAATATTGCAAATAAAGTAATTTAGTTGATGCTACCTTCATTCCGTTAGCAATTTCCCATTGCAACTGAATCTGCTCATACCTCCCAAACATAAAGGTGTTAGATTGTCTACAAATCCCAACAAAATTTCCAAATACATTAGACTTGAGCAGTATGCCACACAACAGGCCAACCCACTAACCCCCTTGAGCCTTTCATCATTTCCATCTTAAGTTTTTATTCACTCATTGACACACAATGTTCTACCTACTAACTTTAACGCCACAAATTCTATGAAGCTAAAAGGCAAAACATCCACATAATTGAGCTTGGGCATTCCTCCCAAAATTCACAACAGTCAAATCAAAAACATAAAATCCCAGAATACAAGTTTGAATTTAAGAGTAGTTAGCTTTCTCCGCTTGTAAGTATTTATCCCCATCCACCAACAAGCACATTGCTGACCTCTTTGCTTCATCCTCATCTTCACAATAAAAGAGAATCCTGAAAACAGAGCTCCATTGCCAATTCATGAGCAGGGTGTTGACATTCCATGAAAAACACAAACCAAAACTCATAAGCTGCAAACAACAAAAACACCATTAAAAAAAAAAAAACATAAACAATTAGAAAGTGGTTCCTTTAACTCCCATGACACCAACTATCTCTTCTTTTGGCACTTTTTACCAATCACATTCGATGAAATAAATCATCCATCAATTTAGGGTTTCGTCAAATCAAGGCTGAGTCACACAAATTAGTTTGTTGACACAGGTCTAGGTCATAATACTACCATTAAGAGGAACCCAAGCCAATGTGTAATTGTTGAAACTCATAGTGAGTTCATAAACAAGTTTTAAGAATTAGCCATTTGCTACCTTACCCTATGATCCCCCACTACCTTCATAGGTTTATTGGTGCACTTGTGAGTGTGGCTTGATGAACTAGGTAGAGCTTTTATGCAAATAATGTTTTATTCAAACCCTTGCTCAAATCCACATGCCAATAATGCTTGGGCAAGCCATGATCTTAGAGCTCTCAAAAAACATTGTGCAACCATTGCTTTTGCAAAAGATTTAAAATTTCCCTTGCCCTTTGGATTAGGCTTAATGGGCAATTAGGGGTTAGGAATTGCATACATGAAGCACAAGAGCAATTTTAGTCTATGTACATAATATAAAATGTTCAGATTTTTTTAATGAACATATTGTATGTAATTAGAAAATTACAAAACAATGTGGCCAATGGAAAGGGAAGGAGTAGGAGTAGTATGAAGCATATGAAACATATTATCGAAATGAAAAGAAAAGAAGTTCAATTGTGATGTGTGGGGAGGTGAAGTAATGGAGTCACATTGAACAAGAGTGAGACATAAGTTAGAAGGAGATAAAGAGATCTGAAACAAAAGAAAAGGAGACAATAGGTGAAGGAAAGAGCAAAGGTAAACAACATAACAAGTGACAACCCCCACTTGATGATCCTCAACTTGTCATACAAGAGCAAAATAATTGAGGGCATTTGAACACCTAGAATGGGTCATTTGGGCTTCAACACATGTTGATGACCACATACTGACATGTCAAAGTTGATTGAAGTTTGAACCCTTCAAGGAAGGTTTTATGTTTGATTGTTAACAATAATATTTTAAAATTGATACAAGGGAAAAATGTAAGAGGGGATAGGTTATTATGGTTGGGGATATTGGGACAATAACATGCTTTAAAAATAGTGCACAAAAGTAAATGGCCACATGAACTTTTATGTATGTTTGGTGAGATGGGCCACCTTGGACCATAAATTCAAATCAGGTCTTTCTACTTGTTGATTGATGTAGTCATTTGCATTTTAGGTTGCTAACCATGGGTTACCAATTGTCTAAAGTCTAAACCATGGTTAAAAAAATCAAAGAACCAATGGTATATATAACCATGTTCTGATATATAACCGTGGTTCTCCAATGATTTAAAAAATGGGAATTGTCTCAGTTCCAGTTCCAAACTTGTATTCAACTAGATTTTGGTCTTATGTCTGATTCTTCAAAAAAAACAAAACAAAAACAATTGGGTTCTGGTTCCAATTTCAGTTCTGAATATCAGTCCTGGAAACAAACAAAATCAGTCCTTGTTCCAATCCAGTTCTTACCAATTGTGCACGGAACCATTAGTTAACTGGAACCAGAACTGCCAACTAACCTTCAATTCTAGTCTCTATAATTAAAACCTGGCAAAAACTTTATTTATAAACACATTGCTGATTTGAAAAATGTACAAAGTATTAGAAATAAGAGAAATTAAAGGACATCAGATGAGCACAAACTAGATGTCAAAAACTCTCCATCTCAATAGTCATCCGCTTGTAATAGGTTGACCGTGGCAATGGGGGGTGTGTCTCAAAGGGGTGGAAGTCAGGAAATAGTTAGGCCTATTGTTACTGGCCAACTTAAGATTGAGGATGCTTGCGTTCTTTGCAATGACATAAGATGGAGGCTGCTTACATCCTTTGCAACGTAATTGGAATTTTTTGACAAAAATTTAAAAAATCAAAATAGAATGGGGAGGACCTTGGTTTCTATTGTTTAAAAAAAAATTATATCCTAGTTTTGGTTCTGGTTTCACACAAACAAAATTGAGAAACAGATTCTTTAAAAAATATAATTTAGATTCTGGTTTGACAATCAGTCCTGGTTTGGATCTGGTTCTTATTAATTGAAAACATAACTAATGGTTTTATCTGGACACACCCCACACCAGTTTAAATGTCAAAACTCCAATTAGTGTAGCACCCAGGCCTACTTCCCCTAGTTATGAGAAGTTAAAAAAAAGAAGCATTGAAAGGTGGCAACTCTAAGCCCAACAAAGCAATGCAACAGAGCAAAGAAGTTAGTCGTCACATGCGGTTTGTTGGTGATTCAGAGTTGTTGGGAGTTGTTGGGGGGGGTGTACTTAACTACAATATGAAAGAAATTATTCTTGCTTTGGGAACATGATTCTAAGAGCTCAATATTCCCAGACACCCATCCTCACATACATGGCCAAAGAAAATTGCCTAATGTAAGTAAGTGGTAGTGTACTAGGCTAACAACTAACTTCCTTCTTTTGGATCCCATGGATACCCAAAATGCAAAAAGTGTACTTGTTATTCAATAGCTGAACATGGAAAGAGAATCAAAGACAGGAGGAGACATGATGGAAGTACACAATTGAAACTGGTGCAGTTGTGTTAAAGCACTCCCACCTTTGCCTTTACTGGCAAAACTGTTCTGGCACCAGGTGCCAGCAAGCTCTCTCTCTCTAGTAGGGGAAGCTGGTAGCCAGAATAATAAAGCCTTTCAGAAATTGACAAAACAACATACAAGCTGTATATATATGATGACTCTGATGATAGTGGTTACTAACTCAAGCCCCAATTTATTTATTTGTGTATCACAAAGCTAATATAAAAAGTACAACAAAAGGTGTCTTTGTATTTAAGCGATTTCATTGGTTCGGATTTTGAATGAAATTCATTGATCATAGTGAACAAGGACTAGTGGGAAAAAAGTGAATTCATTAATTTAGTCTGAACAGGGATTAATGAATTGCACTCACATTTTGTAATATAGAAACTAGTATCGATTTGTATTTAAGTACCTTGTTACTTGATGATACATGTGGGTGCAGCAGAATCTACTCAAACCTTTTAAGGTTCAAACACCCAATTCCAAGCATCCACTTTCAAGTTCGATTTGTAGAAACATCAATTGCGATTGTGGAGCAGGTTTATAGTTTATAGGCATTGTCGTTATGGACACCCCACCATCAACTATTTACCCCTTGAAAATTATTTAAATACTTCAATCCCCATGTTGATTTTCTCTTTGGCTCTTTGAGAAAAAAAACAGCCATTTCCAAGCATGGTGTGTATAAAGTCAGTGGTGGTTGAAGATTTATAGGCATTTTCATGAACCGCACCTATCAATTGACTAATACCTGAAGAAAATTGTTTTAAAACTTGAACCCCACCATGTTGAATTTCTCTTTCCTTTGTTAAAGAAGAAGCTTGCAAACCATTTTCAAGCATGGTGTGTATAAGATGAATGGTTTTTGACAGTTAATAGGCATTTGTCCCTAAGCATACCCATCAATTAACCACCATCACCCCTATTACAAAAGGTGGGTGCAATTCATTGGTCCTCATTCATTAGACCAATGAATTTATTGTTTTCTCACTAGGTCCTATTCATTAGACCAGAGAATTCATTTCTTTCCTCACTAAGTTCTGTTCAGTAGGATCAATGAATTCATTCAAAATTTAGTGAAATCACTTGACATATAAAAACACCTTTTGTTGCAATGCACTCACCAAAAATTCTTTTAACACTTCAACCCTTTCCCTTATTTAAAAATGTTGCATCCATTTCTCAAGCATGGTGGTTAAGGTTAATAGACATTGTTGTGAAACACACCCAATACTGGCTAGTAAATACTTGAAGAAAAAAAATCTTTAAGCTTCAAATCCCACATTTTGATATGACCCTTTCTTTTTTTCTCAAAAACTAGAACGTTAAAGTGTTTAGTGATAACAAGCCTTTTATTTCAACCCCCAACATATTGCCTGTTTCTCTTTCTTACAAGTGAAATTTTAGAAAGAGATGAGAAAGAAGAAATATTGCTGGAGGTTGATCATGAAGACCACCAGACTCATGATAGTTCGTTCACCTTTGTATTAATTATGGATACAAAATTGTGTTTGTTAACGTAGTGATTAAGTGTAGCTATGTTATTTTACCGCCTGTTTCATTATTTAACTTTATGCGCGTGTCTTGGAATTCTTCATGCGCATAGCCAGCTCTGAAAATTTGCATGTGATATGATCATACAAAATGACAGAGCAACCACCCGAGTTGACTAATACAGTGATGAAAATACAGTGACAACCTTCGTATCCAACGCAGCAGCAGGAGCTTGGCTCTTACAAACATTACTTACAAACAAGGAGAGTTTCGCTGAAAGTCTGACTATAGAGAGAGAGAGAGAGAGACAGAGAGAGTTGTGGATAACATTCATTCATTCGACTAGACTAATGGGTATTGCTCTGATACCCTAAGAAACAAGCCGCATACCTACCATGTGCATCATCACTCTGTGCTCCATTTGGCCGACAAACTTTGGATTGCATACTTGTCAACTAGCATAAGAAGAACAAGAGGAATTTTTTTTTAAAAAATTGCTCAAATGAAAATTGGATTGAAGAATAATAAGGCATGAAACTGGCATTTTATTTTTGGCAAAAAAATTTGTCAAAAAAAATCCAATGTTGTCTATGATGGATATTTGTGAGGAAATTGTGTGAAATTCACCAGATTTGGAGAACCCCCCCCCCTCTTTTTTTTTCTAGTCCCGCTGAAATTGTCATATTTTGCCAATAGGCCCCAGCAGCAGGTCACAAAAAAAATAGCAGGATTAATATTTCTATGCTTTCTTTGCTGACCTATAGCCAATTTTGGCTAATTCCTCTTGGAGATGATTTTCAGTGCGGCTACGTCACAAAATCCAGAAAATTCAAGGAAAAAAAAAACTGTCCTCAAAAAAAATGGAGTTAAGCTTTAGAAAAAAATTTTTAATTTTTTTCAATTTTTTTTATAGTAATCAGTCATTGAACATAATTTAGTAAGACTTTGTGCACGGGTTATGTCAGCATTGCAAAGTGGCTGCCTCTGTCCTCTCTGTCTCTCTTAGAGGCTAGACATCATAACAAACTTTTCCCAAAAGAAAAGAGAGAACTGGCCCCATGCAGACCTATTTAAAAACCCTGTCTGTATACAGTATATATACACAGTATACAGTATGTATATACAGTATATAAAGCCCTGTCTGTATACAGTATATATATACAGTATATTATTACTTGGTATATTAATATACAGAGGGGCATGTTGAATAGGCTTGTGTGTAGGTGTGCAGAAAAAATATGTTACAGCCAATGAAATTGCTGGATTTGGGGATCAATTTTTTTTTTTCCTTAGTTGTCTTTAGTCAACTAATAATAGTTTAAACATGTAACAGCGCTTCGTAGGTTTTTTTGAGAATTTTGGGGGACCAATGGAAATGCTATAAAGGGTCATTATTTTCAATTTTCAGTAAAATAGGGTTGTGTGTAGACCTAAAGATTTTATTTTATTTTATTTATTTATTTTTGCAAGCCAATGGGATTGCTGGATTTGGTGGTCTGAATTTGTTTTCTTAGTTATCTTGAGTGAATTAATGGTCGGTGTGTAATAGCTATTTATTTACAGACAGGGTTCTAGCACATTACTTTTGCAGTTTGTTGGCCTTGCCTACCAAAGGCAAGGATATTGTGTTTAGATTCATTATAGAGTATAGTAGCTTAATGGATTTTGGCCCCTAGGTCATAAGTCGATTTTTATATAGGATTTTAAAAAGATGATATTTTGGCTTGTGTTTGAAACTTGAGGTTAGTTATAGAGTTACAATATCTTGAAGGATTTTGGTTTTTGTTAGAGGATTTTTTGAAGACTATGTTTTTGCATGCTGAAATTATTTGAGTTTCCATCATTCTTCTTTTGCCTTAAGATCCTTTTTAATGTAAATGGCAAGGCCATAGTGTGAAACACCCATTGTCTCTTTTGGATTTTTAATTTACATAAACAATTCATTCCCATGAAAGTAGAATACTCTTATCAAATTTTATGGGTTTTAACTCTCCATTATATTTTTGCATGGTGAAATTATTTGAGTTTCCATAATTCTTCTTTTGCCTTAAGATCCTTTTTAATGTAAATGGCAAGGCCATAGTGTGACACACCCCTTGTCTCTTTTGGATTTCTAATTTACATAAACAATTCATTCCCATGAAAGAAGTAGAATACTCTTATCAATTTTAACGAGTTTTAACTCTACATACGATTGAAGCATGGACTAGATTCTTGAGTCTTTTTTTTTTTTTTGAGAAAGAAATCGAATTATTGTGTGGCTATATTATGGTCAATGTTGGTTTGGCTATGCCTCCTCGTCTAGGTCCTTAATTATTTTCCTAAAGCACTAGGAAAAACTTTCTAATGTATTTTGAGGGCACCTTATATCCATGAATGAATAGCCTTCATACAAAAGACAACAGATGCTTACTTACGGCAACTCGTAAGAGTGTGAGGGAATTGATGAGTGCTACGTATGGGTGTAAGATCTCTTTGCACTCTTTAAGGAGTTGGTTGGTTCTTGACTTTTATCAAGAACCTCCGATTCCCCAGGTTCTGAAAAATAAATTAATACCAAACAGAATGCCATCATCAAGTATGTCGACTGAATGTGACAAGCCTATTCGGTCAGCCGTCAGAGCTATATAACTTCCTTCCTTGTGAAGGAATGTGCCTCACTTTCTCATCCCTCTCACAAGATGGGAAACATGGATGAACCTAATTTCATCCATAAATTCTCAAACCCTTGGGTACCCACAATTTCTTTCCTTTCAATTCAGTTAGTTGTGACTCCATAACCCCATGTATACTTTGGTGGTTTTCAAGTGTACAAAAATTTGTCTAAGTGAACACAAAGGGGGTGAGTTGCACCTAAACCCTAACTTCTCACCCCTAGGTACCTAGTAGGTACCCACAATTTTATTTTCTGCCAATCAGTCAATTGGCTTTTACCCATTTCCTCCACTTTGGAAGGTTTGGTGGTTTCACTTACAAAAAGATAATTAATGAATTACTTAAAAATATTTCATGTCAATTATTATTATTATTTTTGGCACAAATGAAAAGAATTCATTGTGAAGAGAAACAAGAACAACAAACCCCCAAAGCTGGAGGAATGCCACCATGTGCTCGAAACCTTAATTGATGAAGCCTCTTTGGGGCTCATCATAACACCACCTAACAAAGTTACCTATTCTAACACAAATAACTTGATGCCTACTCCAACTCTTATCAAACTTCTCAAGAAGTTTTTTTTTCACCCTAGGGGTTTTTCTAATTAACCTCATACATCTATTCCAAGCCACCCCACTGTAATCAAGTACGGCATCCCAAATAACTTTGTGATTTTTAACAACATTTCATCTTTTGTTGTTGAAAACCAAATCATTCCGTTCAATCCATAAAGTCCAAAGTGTGATACCTCTTAACAAGGACCATATGTTCTCCACACACTACACTTACTTTGGACTTTTGGGTTCAAAAACACATTGTTTCCAATTTGGGGGGGGGGGGGGGGGGGGGGGGGGGGGGAAAAAACATGTGGGGGCTTTTTTTCATACAACATTAACACACAAATCACTTGTGTTTTTCTCACCACTCATCACTCTCGACAA
>Ga0116227_10002027_pt1 | contig 46096 bp, 34 predicted proteins | sample S1TSphgellanicum_FD_89693 | JGI IMG/M metagenome (GOLD analysis project Ga0116227, IMG submission 89693) | Host-associated microbial communities from peat moss isolated from Minnesota, USA - S1T2_Fb - Sphagnum magellanicum MG | ecosystem: Host-associated > Plants > Peat moss > Unclassified...
AAAATGGATTGCAAGATTGTTTAATTTTCTCCATTTTGACAAAATTGTGTTATATTCCCACAAGTGTGAAAAAATAAAAAAATTAAAAAAAAAAAAAAAAAAACCCCAAGACTCCGATAGAAAGAGCAGCAAACACTATTTTGAAAGATCAAAGGTTTGTTTTGCCACTAAGAAAATGGCAGGGGTGAGGTTGGACAATTAGCTGCTTCTTCAGGTGCTTCTGTTGTGCTCTCTGGCAGCAAATGACTCCTCCAATATATTTATTCATTTTGGTTTGTGTCCATGCCCCACAATAGTTACTAGCCTTTTCTCCATACTGGCAAAACTTAGCCAAAAAAGAGAAATTAAAAATTAAAAATGCTCAAATGAAGTGAGTGGTGAGATTTTCAATCGCAAGCTTCTTTTTTTTTTTTTTTAATTATTATTATTATTATGCTTTCCAGGGCAGAAAAGAAGCAAGTTGAAGGCCAAACGTACTTTGAGGTCTTCTCCCTTTATTTTGAGAGACAATTCACCAGATCTCTATACATGATTCAAGCAAGTAGCCCAAAAAATAGAAGGAAGTAAAGAAAATTAAATATTTTCATGTCTCATTTATAGCCAAAATTTGGCTAAATCTTTCTTCCTATGGATGATGACCATTTTGACTACACCACAAAATTGGCAAAAGGACACGAGGGTCGTTACTCGTTACCCCCAGAAATTGATGGACAAGGTGACAATTTGAGTTAATATGTACATTCATACTACTACATGGAATGGATCATGGTCTAGTGTCACGGATCTTCTTCAGTCACCAAAAGATCACTACACTCTTGAGAGCGTATCAAGAGTGTTCATGGAAGTTTTGATGGTTTCTGAGTTCGGTCTGGAAGGTTTGAGTTGTTTTCACTATACTTGCTCTACGAGGTACCGTTTCAGTCATTCAATTGAGCTTTTCATGAATTTACTAAGCAATGTGTGTGAGACACCAGGAAAATGTTAAATAGGCGCAACGGGTTCTTTAGTAGTGTGTCTGCAAAACAAAAAGTACTGCAACATTCTGTTGTGCCCACACACTCCTTTTGCTCCAATTTTTGTTTTTGGAGTGTAATTTGGATACAACACCATGTTCTACACTAAAACTTGACTTCTAAGAAACCATAACCCATTCTGTTTTCTCGATGTATTATGTCCACTTCTTCCTTTTGTTGGCCTTGCCTACTACCAAGGCAAGGATATTGTGTTTAGATTCATTATAGAGTATAGTAGCTTACGGGATTTTGGCCCTTAGGTCTATTTTTATGTGAGGATTTTTGAAAGATGATATTTTGGGCTTGTGTTGAAACTTGAGATTAGCTATAGAGTTATAATAGCTTGAAGGATTTTGGTTTCTTTTTAGAGGATTTTTTGAAGATTATATTTTTTTTTGCATGGTGAAATATTTGAATTTCCATAATTCTTCTTTTGCCTTAAGATACATTTTTAATGTAAATGGCAAGGCCACCAATGGTATGACAACACCCCCTTGTTATTATTAAAGGTCTCTTTTAGTTTTTCCACAAGTTTTGGCAGGTTCTTTACATGGGGGGCAATGATACCCTCAAACTTGGCCCTTTGTCCTTCACATAGCATGCCATGTTATGGGGTATGAAAGGGTATATGGCATTGTTAGTTAGCATGTTGTATACTTAACATGACATGTTTTGAAGATGACATACTAATAATGTTCATGAACAATGATTTGTTTTCCACAATTTTTCTTGTTTTTTGATAAATGAATTGAGAATTTTTAGGAAATCTTTTCTTTTTTTTCCCAAGTGTGAATTTAGACCAATCTTTCTTTTTAATTGGTGGAAAATGAAAAAAAAAGTTATCAAAAATTTGAAAAAGAAACCCTGGAACTTGTGAACATAGAATTATTTTTTAGGAACATGTGGCAGTACTATGATTTCTACTTTTGGCAATTAAAGACACTTGGCCTATTTAACATCTCCCCTAGAGTCCCCTTCTGACACACCATTTGAGCAGTTGACTGGTTCATACTTTTCAGCTAAATAAACACACTTCACAGGCATTTTTATTGGGCAATTTTGTGATGCAGCCAAAATGGCAATCAGTCATAGGAACTTTCTTTTTAGGCAATTAAAATTATGGCAATCAAAAGTTGGCTGAAAATGGAATATGAAAGTTTTTTTTTTAAATTAAACATCCTTCCACATTTTTGGCTACCTACTTGACCCATGTATAGAAATTTGGCAACTTTCTTTTAGGAAATTAAAATTCTGGCAATCCAAATGTTGGCTGAAAATGAAAAACAGGTTTTTTTAAAAAAATAAAGCATCCTTCCAAATTTTTGGCTACCTACTTGACCCAGGTATAGAAATTTGGCAACTTTCTCTTAAAAAATTCAAACTCTGGCAATAAAAAATGTTGGCTAAAACTGAAGTACAAATTTTTTTTTAAAGCATTAAACATCCTTTCAAATTTTTGGCTACCTACATGACCCCATGAATAGAAATTTGGCGAATCTCTTTTTTAAAAAATTCAAATTTCTGGCAATTAAAAAGTTTCAACAACAATCACTTTTCACAATTTCCACAATTTTAATTCCACTTTTTTCACACTAGATTTCGCCAGTAGTAGTAGTAGTAATAATAATAATAATAATAATAAAGAAGGGCTGCTACTCACTCACAAGAATCATCATGAGATCCACAAAGAAGAACAACACCCACCCCACCCCACCCCAAGAGGTTCTAGAAGGGCAAAGCTATAATAATGGCTATTGTACCGAGTATGTAAAACCTGGGGATTTGTACCTTAATGATGAAAAGCAAAGCAATTGCAATTATGGAAAGAAAGACACACTTTGCAACTGTGGGGAGGCCAGAAGGTCATGGGATTCATCATTCCTCAAAAGGAAAGTAGATGAGACTAACTAAAGAGATCATCATCACGAGCTTCAAGCACATGCATGTTTTCTGACACAATTGGATTATTGAAATTGCTTCACACAGTCCTTTTTTTTAGCTCATCAGGAACTTCATCTCTCTCTCTCTCTCTCTCTCTCTCTCGCATTCTCTCTCACATTCTCTCTCTCAAAAGCTGATTGTCTGTTATGGACAGCTGGTTTTGTTTGTTGGCTTTTGGTGAACTAAAACCTCCTCTACACTAGTATAGTGTACCTTCTTCCACCTTCACCTTCTGCTTGAGTGACGCCTCTTAGATCCTGGATTCTTGAACTCCAGAAAATGATAAATTTGAACTCTGAGAACTTTGATTTAATCTATGAATGGGTTTATCTACAAGTGTTTTAAGAGTGACCCAAAATAATAGTTTTAGGATTTTTGAGCATGCAATATAACATAATGCAATTTTTTCTCACACCATAATAGATCGCATATCTCATAACACATGTGTGAGCTCAACTCAACTTTGTGGTTTCATCCATTACAAATGTACATATTTGATGTTTATTGTGTCATATGTTGTTACATTAAAATTACAGTTTGAAGAGTGTTGAGGTGCTAGTTCACCCTGGCCTGTTTTTATTATTTCTTAGACTAACTTCTTGTGGCCAGAGCTGCTATGGCATTTGATGAGTGGCTCTTCGATTTTCTTTATAAATTTTCTATGATGGGGTTTTCTCTGAAGAAGGTCGTATAGGTCATATAATCTTTGACTAGAAAGATTTGAATTTCAACAATTCCACCGCCTCCCCTTAAACGAATATGGGACATGAATATGAATGTTGGATAGAACCCTAAACCCAACTAACCCATGACCATGAATTCTCTCCATTCATCACATGCCAAAAAAAAATTGATTGAAAATTGGCAAGTGACACTTTGAACCCAAAACACCATCAATGTGTGGTAATGAAAATTCTTGACCCCCCCAAGTCTTATAAACCTAAACAAATATGGAAAATAAACATGAAAATTCAATGAATTTACAAGCTTCAACTAACCCACTTACAACCATGCATTCTCCACACTCTTTACATGCCACAAAAATCAATTGAAAATTGACAAGTGCCATCAACATGTGATCATGGATGTTTTGTGGAGTTGAAGTCAATTAGTTGCAGGGTTAGAATCCAAATCAACTAATTCAAAGAGCCAAACCTTAACAATCTCGACAATCCAAGTATGGTACAACTAACACATCCCCAATAACCAACTTGGTTTGGAGGAAATGCAAAATATGAGCAACCTTGCTATGAACTCTAGCTACCTTTGCCTTAGTGGTATTGTAGCCTTGAATGGGGCTTGAAAGATTATGAAAGGATCAACCCTTCATTGTATCATGCAAGAAAAATCACAACCTTTTAGGCTTACCCTAGGTTCAGTTTCATCATTAAATAGTGCGTTAAAACATTGAAATGATTTTTTTTGTGAAAACATGTCAAAATTGAGGTGTTGAAATCCTTCATACTTTTCACAGGCTATGATCTGAATAATAATTTCACTGCTCATATGAGGATTGTGTAAGCTTGAGTGGACCAAAAAGTGAGAAAAGAAAAAGTCTCACAAGTCCATTTTGAATGCATTATTTTTATTTTTTTCAAGCATTGAGATGACAAGATAAGTAGGCAACAAGTTGTTGATTTCAAATCATTTTCTTCATTTAAAAAATCCCCTTAGAGATCATTGTTTTGTATATATGTGCCAAATTTATAATTATATATATATATATATATATATATATATATATATAGGATATGAACTTTGAAAAAAATGAATGTTTTCAATGATAAAAAAAATTCATCAAGAATAACGTGCAATTGACATGGTGTGAAAATTTAAATACTTCTTTTCATTGATATATTATCTAACTAAATTTGGGTCCCAAACAAGCACAATATCAATGATTGGACCATTTTAAAATTAATAAATTTTTTTTCTATTAGTTGTCAATAAGTTTTTAAATATTATGTAATCATGCATAAAATACTAACATCACATATATAATTGAGTTAATAATTTCAAATTATGTCCCTAAATTGATAACTTCAATTTTGAGACATTTTCCCCATTTGAATCACATTCACCTTACAAAAAGGTGCAATTGTGACATCCATATAGGTCCAATATAACTTGCACTATCCCTATGTAACATGAAAAAATAATAATTTTAAATACTTAAAAAATTGACTATTTTAAAAAAATATTAATTTTATTTGTTTTCTCAAATGTGGAACGTCACCCTAAGTTATACATCATGCCTTTGACACATATGTTATGTATTATGTATCATTGCTTAGCAAAACTTCTTTCGACCAAGTATCCTTACAAAGCCACACATATTGAGTTACAATCTTTCCTTTTAAGGAGCTTAAAAAAAAGAATATTAACTTTACATTGAGGACATTTGTTGTTGGCATATGATTTGCACTATATTTAACATGCATTAGAGAATTTCATATGATGGAATAGGTCGGTGTTTTATGAGATATGGATTCAACATTTCAAAAAAAAATCTCAACCACACACACACATGCACACATTTCAATAATACATGCACATATTTCAAAATAATGTGGTTGAAAGTTGAAACATGATCGGCTTTGAGAAACATTCCATGCATGCAAATAGTGCCCCATCCATGTCCAATAGCATGTTGGCACTTCAATGGTGTAAGTTGGGAAGGACATTAAACTAGCAATGGGTCCTTATTGCAAACACTAGAAAAGTGCTCTATGCTTCCTTGCTCTTTTCCCTCATTGCCCAATTGCCTGACCAAGATGTGTTTAGTGATGACCACATACACATCTTGATGCTGCCCAAACACAAATTATTTTGTGTCTTATTATCCACACTTCGGGTGTGTAATGGACATGCAAAGGCAAATTTATGCCTCTTATTAGTGTCTATTATACATCCAAAGTGTGTATAAAAGGACCCCATTTAATGCTAATTAATGTTGGGCATTCTCACCAATAGATCTACTTGAGTGAATTTTGGGGGCCAAAAAAAAAAAAAAAACCCTGATTGTTATGGCATCTCATTTCATTTTGTTCATGTACAATTTTGGTTTGGTTATGTTTTTAAATGTTATATTAAAGGGATTAAAATATTTAAAATTCGTAATAAATGGAGTAATTTGAAATAAAACTATGTTTAAAAATTAATAAATTAATGTAAATATAATGGCATGGACCTTATATATTTTACACCTATTTTTGGTTAAATTCCATGACCTTGACAAGTAAATTAATTGGTCAAATTGTGAAGGAAGAGCAAAACTTTTGTAACACTAACCTATAAGGGTACCATGTACTGTTTTGTTTGCCAAAATTCCAGATCAACAAGTCAATCATTTAATGCCAAATCTGGTGACTAAAAGGGACTCTATGGCTATTGACCTAATTTTTTGGATTAAATTGACATCTGAAAAAAAGAAAAAAAAAAAAGTTGGCTAATAACCCCTTGGCTGAAATCACACCATATTTTTCCTCACATTATTAAAGGTTGACTATAACAATGTTTGTGAATTTTACATACCGACCAATTCTCAACATTTTGGTGATACCCAATGTTTTTTTCTTGGTGGATTGTTAGGGTTTATCATTGTGTTTAACAAATGGAATTTGAATTATTTGGGCATTTTTTAACCTATCTATGAAGGAAGGTGGTTTGTTTGTTTTGTTTGTTTTGTTTTGTTTTGTTTGTTTGTCACATTGAGATCTCCCAAACAAAAGCACTTCTTGTCATCTTCTTGATACCGTTGCAAAGCCTTTGATGAGTACGGGTGCACCAAGTTGAAGATTTTGTGATGTTTCAACCTATAATGGAGAAGTTATTGAATATTGAGAATTTTTTCCCATTGAAAATTCATTCAAATCAAAACTAAATTATAAGGGAATTTGGGCATTCTCTTCATATTGTTGGAAAGCCATTAATGAGTGGGAATTTTTTCAAAGTGAGTCACTCAAAATTAATGAAAACATTCCCAAAAAAATTTCACAATTGAACTTTATTGTTAGGGTCCTCCTGTTCACACTTGGTCTAGTGGCACAAACCACACTTGTGTCTACCCTAGGTTAAATCTAACACACCACTTTGCCTAGAGTGGTTTGAACATTGATAAATTGGGGCAAGGAATCATTTCAGTATTTCACATGCATTGCCAAGATGCCAACACCATTCTCATGGTTATAAGTGGTCATAACTACATGGGACTTATGATCATGAAATCAATGGTAGCACATAGTAGTAGTAGTAGTAGTCATCAAGTTATTAAAGAAGGTGTAGGAAATTGGAATGAGTGGGTTGCAGACATATCTACTAGAGCACCTCTTATTTAATGTCTTATGCAAAGTTGTACTACTACTAACTATGGCATTGGCCTAGGGTACTATGATCTCAATCACATTAACCTTAGTTAGGGTCAAAGGGTCTTCTTTTGCCGGCAAGTTATAGCACAATTTGCAAGGGAGAATGAATTGAATGGAGATTTTCAATGTATGGAGATTATGTCTTACTAATTTTATTGGCCTTGCCTACTACCAAAGGCAAGGATATTGTGTTTAGATTCATTATAGAGTATTATAGTAGCTTAAGGGATTTTGGCCCTTAGGTAATAAATAATAGGTCTATTTTTATATGAGGATTTTTGAAAGATGATATGTTTGTTGGCTTGTGTTGAAATTTGAGATTAGTTATCAGAGTTATAATATCTTGAAGGATTTTGGTTTCTTTTAGATTTTTGCATGGGTGTGTGAGGATGGAATTTTTTTTAAAAATTATGTTCCCATCATGTTCCCAATGATGTTCCTCAAGTTCCAAACAAGTTCCTCATCATGTTCCCCAAGGGTGTTCCCAATAGCACCTCACTTTATCCCATATTCTTTGCCCAGAGTTCTCTCTTTCCTCACATAGAAACTACTACTTCTTGGAGCCTCACAAGTTGCAGTTCTTTTTTTGGGTGATCACCCAATGTTGATGGACATTGTGTCATATGGGTATCAGTTAAATAGACTTACAAAAAATATATATAAAATATAAAATAAATATTTATTAAATTTATTTATAAAATAAAAATAAATAAATAAAAACTTATGGAGAAGTTGGGTTTTAAAAACACAGGGAAAAATATCACAACACCATTTGGAATTTCCAAGGTCTTTATAAGAGGGGCATGCTTCAATTGGCATCTACTCAGTAACTTTACTCATTGGTATCCTTTATTGAGAACTGTCAAATAGATAAGCCACCAAAATCAATATGGGCAGAAAATAATAATTGTCCATTTTCAACAATAATAAAATTGGCAGCTCATAGATGATGGTCCAGGGTTTTTTTTTTCTTTTTTGGTTTTAATTTTGTTTTGTAGCCAAAATGGAAAATCATTCACAAGAGTAATTAGCCAAATTTGGGTATGGGTCAGAGAGGAAAGTAGGGAAAAAATTAAAAAATTCTACTACTATATTTTGGCAAAGTGTTGGAAATTATTGTCTAAATATGGTGATTTTTTTGGAAAAATAAATAAAAATCCCTTGAAATCTGACAACTTTAGCAAATTTTGCCATTAAAAAAATCCCTTTGTATGTTTCACACTAGAATTATTATTAGTATTATTATTGGGTAACCAAAGTAGCCAAAATTTGCCTTAAGAAAATTTAAAATGAAGACCAGTTAAATGACCTTCATAGAGATAATGGAATGTAATCTTGATTAAAAATTAACAAAATTTATCAAAGAAATTTAGAATCAAAAGATTGTTAAAAAAATTTTAAAAATAAAAGTTTTTGAACCTTGGAACATAAAGACATGCATATTTCAAACCCCACCCATAGTAGTATCTGTCACCATAGTTAACTACATTGAGTCAAACTCATTAAAGACACAATGGTGAGTAGCCAGTGCTCAGTTCCAACAATCAAAGAAAAGGGGGATTGGTCTAGAGGAACATGGGTGACCAACATAGTTAGTTATTAGCATGTTTCAATGAACTAAGGAAGGCACAAGTTGTTGGGTTTGAGACAATTTCTGACTCTTGGTTATAGGTTTACACTACACTACTATATGAGACTCTTGAATGTGGTGTTGTCCAAGTTGTTGTTCCCAATAGCACATCACTTTATCCAATAGGTATCCTTTTGCCCAAAGGTCCACTCTAGTAACCCATATGTGTAGCAAAGCCAAAGAGAAAAAAACCAAAATATGCATATCAATTTTTGAGCATATAAACTATGTAAATAATGTATACACTATATTTTTCTCAATGTGTTGTTGTCCAAGTTGTTGTTGTTCCCAATAGCACATCACTTTATCCAATAGGTATCCTTTTGTCCAAAGGTCCACTTTAGGTATGTATCCTTTTGCCCAAAGTGTAAGGGTTTTTTTGTAAACTCTTGTAAAAACACCATATGTGTAGTAAAGCCAAAGAGAAACCCAAAATGGGTATATTAAATTTTGAGCTTGTCCAAAAGATTGAGATACACATTCTATTGAATTGATAGGGCAATTGAAGAAGAAGAAGAAGAAGCCCATCCATCACCAAAGAACAACAAAACAAAGCTTTGACAACTAGAATCAGAAGTACCCACCATGAGAATGGTGCCAAGAATAAAGGCTAAATATGAAGAGGGAATGGGGAGCAATTCCAAGCTCATTGATGGGGGGGGGGAGGCGGGGGAGGGGGGGGAGACACAATAATATAAAAACACTTGAAATGGTTTCACTTGGAAAAACTTAACCAGGACTCTCACATTGGTACCTTCAACCTTTTGAGTAAAAGCCCTCTTAGTGGCCAATGGCCATAGTTTTAACCCCTAGATATGGTTAAATTTGAACTCAGAAACCATGATTTAGTAGCCTATGCATGGGATATTTGTAGTATTTATAACTAATTTAAATGGATTTTTAGATTTTTAACCATGGTACCAATGTGGGTGTTTGTTCATTTATGGCGTGCATGCTATAAGTACCCCCCTAGTTTATAATGTGCTATAAGTTGAAAATGATGATAGGCTCTTTTGGAAATAGAAATTTCATGCAACCAATGAGAAGGCATAGAGGGGACTTAGGTTTTTTTCCTTTAGGGTTTTGGGGGGCCTTTTTTGGGATCTTATCTTTCTTTTATTTTTATTTTTAAAAAAAATTCATGTCAAGATGAGGTGCTAAAAGAAGGGGGTAGCTCGTTGATGTCATGTACTAAGAAATGCCAATGCTTGAAAAGTTTCTCTTTAGAACCTAAACCAAAATTCCAAATCCCGAGTGCGTTTGTATTCCACTTGTCCTCAATTGATTGGCCTAATTCAAGATATTAGTAAAAACCTAAATGCTTAATTTTAATGAAAATGGGGGGGGGGAATCCATCTCCCTAATTGACTTTTTTTTCATTATTTAATAAATGTTAGGTAGCAAAGTGCCTCACTTGATTGATAGGCAAGGTATGATATGCCAAGGGTAGGGTTTAGGGTTCAAACCCTAAACCCTAATCCCTAATCCCATAATAAAACACGTTGCTTTTGCATGTTTGTATTTATAGGGTGAGCATCAAAATAAATTCCCAAAACAGTCAGGCAACACTCCATAATTGTAGGGTGCATTTAAGACAAAAGTGCATTGGCAAGTGGGAGATGGAGGGGCTAATATTAGGGGAAGCTAGGGTTGATTTATCTTAGGGTTTATACATATATATGTATATATAATGTATATATGTATTATTATTTGGGTTTTGTAAAGAAAATAAAATTTTGATTGGAATTTTTTCTCTATTTAAATTTGAAAAAGAATAATGGCCATTGAGGTTTATCCATCGCATATATGCTCCAAGAATTGATTGCCCAAGAGTGGGCATTGCTAATGGAAGTGCTCACATATGTGAAAGGATAATAGCACTAGATGAAAGCACAACCTCACCAACTTGAGGCAAGGGTTTTTTTTTTTCATTTTTTTCTTTTTTTTTCCCCAAAATTATGATTTAGCCAAACTGGCAATCATCCATGAGGTTTAGCTAAATTTGGCTATAGAACAAAAGTGAAAGTAAGAAAATGTGAAGAATCCTTTCATACTTTAATTACGTGTTGGAACATGTTGTAGAATCTGTTTTTTTTTTTTTTTTTAAAACCAAAATATGGGAAATTAGGGCTAGTTTTTGCACAAATTTCCTTTGTATGTCTTGAAATCATATGTTTTGGGTCGAAAAAATATGTGTTTTTTTATGTTTTTTCTAGTTGCTAGATTTTGACAATTCTTTTGGAAAATCACAACATTTCCCTATTGGTTTTTAGCATGTAACCAAAAATAAATAAAATGAAGGATCCTTACAAAAATTTACTTTCATACCTTATCTATTTATAGCCAAATTTTGTTAAATCTTCTTGTGAATGATCGCCAATTTGGCTACATCAAAAAATTGAAAAAAAAACCCAAAAAAAGACACCCCAGGATTGACCTATGGTGAAGGTGATGATAGACTTGTGATACATGAGAAGAATGAATATTCCAATTGGATAATCTAATAGGCTTCAAGATTAAAAATTTTTGTCAATGAATAAAATGTTTATTATGGGTACATCATAAAGGGGGATTGAATCATCCACTATCTTCAAGTAGACACATTCATCAATCCTTTGTTACCATTTTGGTAATGAAACATGTGGTGTAGTAGTAAACTCTAGTGAGTGTTTTGGAGGTCCAAGTGTTCAAAAGACAAACTAATGTGAACTTGGTAATTGCCCAACACTAGTATATATATAGTGGTATTCTTATGAAGTTTTAGTTATTTAATCAACCTTTGAACTAAATGGTTTTTTAAAAAATAATTAGGGTTAGTTTTTATTTTAATAATTTTATTTAAAATTATATATATATATATATATATATATATAATTTCACATATTCCCATTTTCCCACATTTGGGCTTGATTATTAAAAGATCTGAAATTTGATGGAGAGCAACCAAACTTTTTGAATATGCCCTTGCACAATGTGAGATTTAAAAAGTTGGAAAACAATTAAGGGGATCCACCAGACACAAAATCTTTGGTTATTAAAAATATCATGCAAATTTTTTTTTTAATAAAATATTTTAAAAGGCCTTTTGTAGTTAGCAAAATGGGGGGCATGTTGTTTAATGCACATACTCTACATGATATGTACTATAAAGAAGTTTGAAATATTTGATTTTCATAAACCCTAAAACCCAAAACCAAAGGAACCCAAGGTTATAATCAAATACCCACCCAACACAACACCAATGTGACAGGTAAAGAACCGGAGGTTCTATTTACCGGTTATCAATCTCAATTGCTGACAACCCCACAGCTCATACATATCTCATAACCCGGTTCTTTGATTTTTTTCCGGAACTGAGGGTTATGAATGCCCAGAATGATCACCGTGACGTTAACTACGGTTCCCCTTTCTCATAACCACCCAACACTGATGTAAACCTTGGGTTGTTTTGTCGGTGGAAGACCTTTTTAATTTTAATTAAATCAGCGTTGTGCAGTTATTTGACTTTATCAAGAACCACCGGGTCCCAGAATAAAAGAACCTCCGGTTCTTGGGGGAAAAGAATCAGAACTAATAAACCAGTGTGTGTGTGGGGAGGGGGTTTTTTTTTTTTGAAATTTCTTTTGTGGAGACCATCATGGTTACAAACCTTAGAGCCGCCCTGATAACCATGGGGGTCTGGTCTCATGTTTTTTCTAATAACTGCCCCCCGCAGACCGATGCAAATTTTGGTACCTTCAAAATTTGTACCCGAGCATTGTTGTTGTTGGCAGTTCAAAACTGCCACCAGTTCAGGTTTTTTTTTGAACTATTCCAAAAATCGGAGAACCGTCAGTCAGCTCTGGTTTTTGAAAATGAACCCATGGTATCGTATATAGAGAAGCAAGCAATAACTTTGTTAATATATTAATTTTGTTATAATTTATTTATTTTTTTAATTTATTAATTTTTTTGAATATATTAATTTTGTTATAATTTATTAATTTTGTTAATTTATTAAATTTTTTGAATATATTAATTTTGTTATAATATTTAATTTACTAATATAATACATACACAGAGGGTGTTGAATAAGCTTGCTTTTGTGTGTAGGTTGTTGGTGTCTGAAGAAGAATCCGCTCTGAAATTGCTGGATTTTGGTGATCTGAATTTTTTTTTTGAAAAAAAAAACTCAAAATCAGAGAACCATCATATGCTCTGAAATTGCTGGATTTTGGTGATCTGAATTTATTTTTTGAAAAAAAAACTCCAAATCAGAGAACCATCATCGGTCACAGTTATTTTCAAAACCCTTGTTTTTTTCAAAAAAGAACCTCCTGTTTTTATTCATATAAAGAACCAACGAAGATTTTCTCGAGTATTTAAATATTTCAAGAAACTGAGAACCGTGACTTTGTTTCAGAACTGCAGCTATGAATCCTAAGAAGAACCGCCATGATACCCTCCGGGTGTCTCTTTCTGAGGAAGTTTCCAATAACCATTCCACACACTGCGTAATAAGACCCTTCTATAAAAAAAATTAAAAAAAATTTTTTTTTTAATTTTTTAAAAAAAAGCACAACTTCCCATTCTTTTGATCGTTCCAGAACAGCAGCTATGAAGCCTAAGAACCTCGTGATACCCGCCGGGGGTCTGTTCCGAGGACGTTTCAAATAACCCGTCCCCCACGCTGCTGCATAAGACCCTTCTTAACAACACAAAAAAGCACAACTTCTTTTTGAGTGGAAGGGGCCCAAATTCACACCTTTGCTCAACAACACCTCCAACAACAACAACAACAAGAATAGTGGGGGAGCTTGATGAGGAAGGGCAGGAGAACCTTGGGTTGTTAGGCTTTGATGAAGCTTGGAAAAATCTAAAGGCAGATGACTCATGAGGCATCGATGGGTTTGTCTTTTTGTAATTTTGGGTGGAAACAATTGTTGTGGGTTGTAGGGGAAGGTGGGTGGTGATAGTGAAGAAGATGGTGAAGTTTTGATGTGTAAGTTGTTGTTTTTGTTCCAGTGTGCATTAGTTCCAGTTTTGAAGTGCAGAGGAGGAGTAGTAGTGGCGGGAGTGACTTGTTGTGCACAAACCTGTAAGGGGGAGAAAGGGTTGAAGAGCAATGTAGCAGAAGATCCTTTTGTTGTTGTTGTTGTTGTAGTTTTTGTACACAATAGAGGGGAAAGTAGACCTGTTAAACAAGAAGATCCTTTTGTTGTTGTTATTGTTTTTGTTGTGTGTTTGTGCACAACAACAGGAGGGGGAGGGCGGGGGGAGAAGTAGACCTGTTCAAGAGCAATGTAGTAGAAGATCCATCGGGTGGTCGAGCTTTAGTGGCAAGGGAAGACGAGGAAGAGACAGCTTTGTGGGTAAGCAAGAGAGAAGCTGGTTTTGTGGAAACAATACATCAGTGAGTTGGAGCCAAGAGCTTGAAAAGCAACTAGCAAGAATCAAAGAAGAACTTAGAAGACCTCACCTTATGCATCATAGTGTGAACAGCGAGCGAGAGAGAGAGAGAAGTATCTTCATTTGAAGAAAACAAATGTCGAGCCGATTTCTAGCTTGCATAACTCCCACCACTAGTTTGGACGAACCCATCGACGCCAACCATGGCGAGAACACGAGCTGCGACTCCAGACCCGACTTGCAGAGACTGAAATCCTTCACTTGTCAGGTCAGCAGCTATCAAAGCTTTACTGTGGACCTCTCTCTCTCTCTCTCTCTCTCTCAGAAAAGAACTCAACTCAAAAAAGTGAGGGCAGCATTTGTGATTTTGATCTGAGAACAGAAGTCCGAGAACTCAACACTCTTGTGCTCTCTGGACTTTGTGATGGGTCTTTCTTTGCAGCTGAAGCAGTTAGCATCGAAGGTGACTGCAAGTGCATACAAGCTCTCATGTAGTAGGCCTTGCACAGCGTCTGTGTATGACCAGGAGGCAGCTCAAGCAGTTCAACATCGAGCTGCTCCTGCAGTGGTGTCAGAAGATACTCCTAGAGACTTTCACAGTGGCCAATTATCTTTGCCATCACCCCGTTATCACTATTCTATTAACCCTCTCAAAGAAGATGAGAGCACAGCTCCTTCCTGTACTGCAGTTTTGCATGGCTCATCAATGGCAGATCACAAGCACCATGTAAGTTTCTGCAAGTCCTGAAACACTCTTCATTGCTGTCATGATTGCCTCATGAGATTTGCATCTTCTTCATTGCCAGTTTGGTGGTGATACATCTGACTCTGTCCAGTGATGAGAGTGAGGAAATGGGTAGTGCTCAAATTTTGCTTCTTTTATAGGTTTTGCAGAGCAAGAAGAATTGGACACAGTATCGAAGTCAAGAGAAGAGGAGTAGTGAACAGGTGGGAAGAAATTGGGTTGCAGTTAGAGCGGCTGGTGCTGAACAATATTCCAAAGTTTCACATAGCAACATGGGACATGTGGGAGGACCATGTCTTCCAGGAAAGGAGTGGTTTTCCCAAGTAGAACTCGGAGTGTTTATCACATTTGTCACCTTGTCCAATGGTTGCAATGCTTTCAAGCGCATCCGATTCAGGTAGTACACTCACCTGCCTGCCTGCTCTGTGTTGTGTGAATGTCTTTAGCAATAAGAAGGTACTCCTATTGATTACAACCAAACTTCCAACGAAGATAGACGGCACAAGCTAACACCAATCGCCACCCATGCTGCAAACCAGATATTTCTGTTTTACACATTTTTTCCTGTTGGGTGGTTGAACTGAACTGGGACAACATGGAGGATTTTGTTGCAATCAGCATCTTGATCAGTATGTAGATGAATTCTGACTCCTGTGCATGTGCAGAGTTTATTAAAATGTTTGGTAGCCTAACTGGTAATTTGAGTGAATTTTCTGATGAAGAACTTGTTTTCATGCAGCCGTGACATCTTCAGTAAAAAGGAAGCAGAATCCTGGTGGACAGAGAATGGGAATCGTGTTCGTGCAATCTATAATGTACCTCCTTTTCAACAAACAGTGACAAATGATCGCATTTCAAGTTCAGAAGATGAGGTACAGATTCATCATGTCCTCAAGATTTGGCATAACAACCAGTATCTATAATTCACCAGGATGGTGATTCATGAGGACGAGTTATTTCCTGAGATTTTCCTAGATTTTTTGCAAAACAGATTGATGGGTGTTTTGTATGTCTGGACAGATGTCAGGAGCATCAGCTTATGCAACTCCTGCCTACAGCCCAAGGGGTCTTATCTGTGTCTTATCCCGAGGAGATTCAATGAAAAGTTCCGGAAAACGCTTCAGCAATGTGGAGGTGTTGGCATTGAGAGATGACACTGGCACAATAAAAGCAGCAGCTGTTACAGATGACAGGCCTGATGAATCAGAAGCCCGTGAGAGTGATGAATGTGGTGAGAATACATGTGATGAAAGGGATGAGAACTCATGGGTGGAGGAAGACGTTCCTGGTGTCTACCTCACACTGATGAACTTGCCAGGTGGTGGGAGGGATTTGAAGAGAGTGAGATTCAGGTAACCCATCTGTTTTAACCCTGTTTCTTGCTTTCAGAGTGCAGCAGATAGAGAGCATTTGAGATCAATGAGTTTGGCAATCATCCCAGATTCGAACACCAGAATCCAATTGGGAAGGTGACATAGATCCAGAGAAAAGCTTATGAATGTCATGTTGCTCTTGAGGTCCTGAATCTGAGGCATTGTCAAACTGTGGATAGTTGACATACTGGGTGCACTGCTGTGTGGCAGCCGTGAGAAATTCACTGAAAAGCAAGCAAAGATTTGGTGGGATGAGAATCGCAGTCGGATACACATGCAATACATTTGACTCAGATGGCCCTCTATTCTAATTTCAACTTTCCACAGACATCTGAACTGGTAATACTTCTGTCCTTTCATTGCCGCACTATTACAAACAAAGGCGTGGACACTCGCTTGACGGCAGGTAGAGTTGTATCCCTTTGACTTCATCCAAGGTTATCATCATTGTGTGTGTCTCCACAACCTAGATTTATGTACCTATATGAAAGCAAAAGAGTGCTTCAGAATAGAGGAAAATTAGAGAAGTTTTGCACCAAACCTTGGGGTTAGTTAGCAGTGTGTTGCTAGAGTAGATATCCGCACATTTCATGGGAGCTGGTTTGCTCATATTGCAGTCCTCTAGTGTTTATGGTATTATTGAACTGGAAGATTACATTGATGGTTTTGCATTTCTCAAGTCCGGGAAATTGGCAATTCTTATTCTGCATCCATGTCATGTATAGATGACCTGATGCAAGATAAGTGGGGAAATTTTAGCAATTGCCTTCTGAGGAGCTCTTAGATGTGCATGTTGAGATGTAACATAACACTCTCATTTCTTCTGTCATGTTTTTTTTGAAAGTAGACTAATTTGCAAGTATGATAAAAGGTCAATTGTAGCTTGTAGGCTTACAGCAATTGCAATTCTCAGGACAGCACTCTGTCATGTTTTGTCTCATCTCATCTCATCTCACAACAGATGGCAAATCCATAGCCCTTTGGTTGAAACATAAAACAATGCACAGGTAGTGAACATGGAATCATGTTGACCTAGCAATTAAGGAACTTAACTCAGCAAGAGATGCAGGAAAAGAACAGTATGTGCAAACTGGGAAAGTAAATAGGGCTTGAAGATTCTGGATAAATCAACCAAACTTGTAGTGATATACCTCAAGTCCAAAGGGTGAGATTGAAAGAGAAAATGAAAGAGATCAATGAATACCCAATGAGAATCTTGTAGAAAAATCAGAATAATGCCAGTGTAAACTGCAAATTGAGATTTCTTGTGGCCAGTACAAGGGCTTTTACATCAACTTTATAAAGGAAAATACACTGCTCACACACCTTGTGGATTTTTTGGGTCCTCCTGAGATTATCAGGGATGTTTTTTAGTCTTGGCCTTGCAATTTAACCTTTCATGACCAAACAAAGTGAACACCCAACTGCAATGATCTTCTTCGACCTATGTCAGATTAATGTTGGCAAACACAGGAAAAAGGCCAGCAAATACTCTCCTTATCTGTAAGGATAATGACAAACTCACAAAAATCAAGTTTACATGCTCATGGCCACAACCAAAGAAAACTACAACCCATCCTTGAGCAAAATGGAGAAAGAATGTGTGAACCTTTGCACATTTCATAAGAGCTGGCACCAAATTGCAGGTTTCAAAACCATGATTGACCAGATAAACAAGCATGTGGAGCTGCCAACTGCCCAATTCTACTCCAATAGTCTGCTGTATTCTGAGAGCACAATGTAAGGAGAGAGCTTTCTTGAGTCAGCTGTCTTGAATAGCATTCTAAGCTGTGCTGGTTTCACAGAAGTTTGAGATGTGAAAGATGGCATGACACAAAGCTAAGCACACCACATTGTCAATGGTGACCAATATGTCATTCCATGATTAGCACTTCAAAATAGAAGTTTGAATAAGAGAATGTCCTACAGGCAGCCTTCTCTGAATAGAGAACCATAAATGCTAATCTTGCTAGCCCTACTGTACACAACTGCCCACACAGTGTGCCCAAGTTGTCACCCAAAAATACTGAATTCCTGCTATTATCCAAATCTAGGACAGGAGAGAGACACTAAAATCTCTACTGAAGACCAAAATGGGACAGTTCAAGTGCTGAATTCATGCACCCTTCTATCTAGGCAGGGCATACATTTATCCACAAATGAGGCACCTCAAGTGTGAACCTTATACAACCAAGGGAAAAAAATGATTTCTTAGCAAGAAATACCCTCATCAGCATCAACAATTCTTCAAAACCTGGAAAGGGATGGAACCTCAGCACCGGATCTCATATGAGCCTGCCTTTGTAATATAACGAACCCACTCAACTGTGTTGTAACCACTTTTCTCCCACACCTGCTCAAAAATCAGTAAGCAAAAAATTGTTTAGGGTGGCTGGTAATCTCACATCTGCAGTGACATAGGTCACACTTCCTGGACAAAAAAGAGAACTCAAAGAGAAAAGTTTCCATGTAAGTGCTTACTTTCAAGAAGCGAACCCGTAGGCCTGAGGCAGTGAACATTGGAACCTGCAATTTACATGGAAAATGAAGTTAACAGAAGCCCAACTCATGATGCTCAGATGAGGACCATCTAGAACAGTACTCTGTGCTGGTACTGCTTTTCCTCCATGGTGAGACCTTTGTGTAAGACCTTTGTGACTTCATGAAAGACTCAAACTTCAACCAAGATCACTGAACACCTCACCAGGGAGGAGAGGAAGTGACAAAGGTCTCCTACTTGTTACTGCCTCATTTTCATGAATGGCCCCTAGCTGAATAACTACTTTTAACACCTGAATACAAAGTTAGCCACACTGTAATATGTGCATATCAACGTGCTTTGAGGAGATTAGAAACCTGAAATTCCATTTGAATAGGGGGCCTGGTCCATGACTTTTTTTCTTCCATAGTAGATATGAGCTCAACTTCTGCACTCATAGTTAGCTCTGTTTGTCCTGGAAATTTCCTAACTCTGCACATCGAAGCAGAATGGTGAGTGCTTGAACATTCAAAACCAAAGGAACTGAAATCATTGAGACTGATCCTAGAACAATAAAAGCTCAGTGTACTCAAAAGGTCTACCTCTTACAAAACCATTGAATATCCAGCTTTGATACACATTTTAAAGGAAAGGAGAAAAAATCTCACTTCCAAACCAAGCAATCGAGTGCTGCATTATATTTGGCTCTGCCAGATGTCACCTGGAAATTGGCCTTTGCTGTGTGCTTTGGTACTGGCACCTTGACCACAACCCCAAGTGCAAACATCCTGGCTCCAAACACACTCTTCACCTGTGTCTCCTCCCACACAATTAAACAAATCAGAGAGTCTCCTTCAACCTGCAGCAGTTTCAAGCTAACACATTTACAAGGAGATTCAAACATACAGAGCTCTCTTGATCCAGACCAGCTTCCACTTGCCAGCACCAGACATATCTCATGGGGTGTACATAGCTACAAAGGTTGCAAAGGTGTGACTCAAAACCAGGATATCAAATCTTTCAGAAAGATTTACGCCCAGAAAGTCCTATTTTGTTGGCAGGATGACAAGGACCAAGCACAATGGAAAGTCATACATAGTATGGATTATCACAAACCTTGACATTAACCTCCATCCGCGTCCGCCCCAACTCCTTGATGCTAGGAAGCACCCGGAATGGTAGATTTATACCATCTGTAATCCGGTATCTGCAACATCATTCAAGAAGCTGATTTAGTGCTGCATGCGCAAGATAGAAATGACATACCTAGAGCTCACAAGAGAATAATATGATGATATATAATTGAAAGACATATGTCCTTACCAATGTGCTAAACATACTAGATGTTCACTCAAAATTGTTAGAATATCATCCAGCAAAGAAAACCTCATGCACCATCTATTTGCCAGCCATCTAAGCAATTCCAAATACTTATGACTGCCTCTTGGGCTTAGAAAGGGGTGACTGAAAGGAGAGGCAACTCACTTCATCAGCTCAAATTCTCCATCAGGTGGGACAAAGCTCACTGTCTTCTCTGTATTGAACCTTGTAAGGTTGACACATTGGTGAAATGTGACATCATCAAGCTCTATTGTCTTGCCACTGTTTCAAACAGGAAAAACATTCACCAGAATGAATAATTGAGACTCTGACTCCTCATAAGTTGTCATAAGAAAACCACACTTCCCTGTTCAAGTCTCAGCAAGTCTAAGCTTGGACTGAGTAATTCTTCCATTGAACATTTCACTCCCTACTCAAAGGCCATACATGAAGTGCAACCAACCTTCTTGATGGTCGAGCCTTTGCCTCAGCTTCCTTTTCTAAACCGATTTTGTCATTAAGTCCAAGCTTCAAATCAGGCATGCCGGAAAGAAAACATTTCATCAAAATCTTTCCAGTCACATCGCATTGCAAAGTGGTGCCTGAAAAATGGGCACACCTTTCATTAGATGCACACCAAACTGTTTGAGCTGATGGCACACTTCTGCATGCTGCCAGAGGTCAGAAACAGAGAAAGTGTGCAATATGCTGATCAAAGCACATGTATAAGAAGAGAGATATTATGGGAGAGACACTTCAAAATCTGCAAAATCCATTGTCTTAAAACTAACTTTTTTCTCCATAAGCATTGACGTGATGTACGTTCTCTGGCTGATCCAAAACTCACCCTTTTGTGACATGAGCAAGTTGACGCTTTCCACAATATCCAGGAACACCTGTGCTCCCATTTTCATCCGACATCTTGTTCATTAGACCATGATAGAGTGCTAGTATACATTGGATCCTTTGCCTCAGCTTTATTTTCTAAACTAGTGATCTCCCAATGGACCCAACCAACAAATTACAGTTCTGGAGCATACTTCATTCTTCTTGTACACAAGCCCTTCCCGTCGCCAACCCACAGCTCCTGTAACTTGCAGTGTTGCATTGGCAGGTGTTCTTACATCTTGTGGCTGCACATAATCAAACAGTAAAAACAAGACGCCCAAAAATGGAAAACCAAAAAGAAACCTAAACTAATCCAAAATACCTTTGAAGAAGAAAACCTCAAAAGAGGTGCAAAAATTCACAAGACTTAAGCTGCCTCATGTCAATGACACACAAGAGCATGGAAAGTTGGCATCTATTTGGATATGTGTCTGTAACATAGGCTTATGCTTTTCCAACAAGAATGTACATCTCATCACACATCATGAGCATACCTACCTTAGAGAAATGGCATTTCACTTCCATTTGTGAAGACTGAATGGATACTCATCATGGAAATTGGGCTCACCTTTGATGAGAATGGAGAACCAACACCTTCTTGAGTAATGTAGAGCTTCAGGATTTCAGGGGACAGATTTTGAGGGTATCCAAAGTCCATAATCTCTACACAGCACCATCAGAATCAATCAGAACACAAATATTCCCTGCAGATGGCACCCTGAACTCAAAAAGAGTTTTGTTTTGGACTTTGAAATCATTCCAGGTTTCTGCCTATCCCATACTGATCAAAACTGATGCTAACTCCAGGCAATTCTTATCCAGAAGTGCAAGTGCCTATAGAAAGAGGCCTTAAAGAGAAAATTTGTCAGCAACAGAAAAGGCATGTAGAAAAATGAGACAAATAATACCATCAAGAAGCTCGTAGATGAGGACAAAGTTGTTCCTGATTGCATCTTCATCAAATGCCCCTCCAAAGTACGACTTGAAGAGTGCCACTGCCTGACATTTGACAAATGAAGCATTACTCCAAAAAAAACCAATCACATATAACAAGCTCACTTAAAAGGAATTAAGACTAAGAGTGTGGAAAATATATGGATTATTTGTCTGGGGCTATCTTGAATACTAGACTAGTATACCCTCCTGGCTTCTTTGCCACGTGCAAGCACTGAGGAGGAAGGAAAGAGTTCCTGAATACCAGCTGATATGATTGCTGAGGTTGGAACCCAGGTTTTCAGAAGCCAAAAAACCAGTATATGCTTTTGAGTTTCTAAACCAACCAGAACTGCAAGGGAACTGCAAAGGATTCCTCATTTGAGATGCAGTTGTTGATAACCTGGCTTCAAAGGCCTATTCAAAGGTCACACATAGAAACTGCATCTCTTTGTGTGTGTGTGTGTGTCTGAGGACAAAATTGGGAAGCTCTCCTTGGCAAAGATAGGTATTTTTCAGGTCAAGTTTTTGTTCTCAAAGTTGGACCAGTTGCACACTAATCCTCTAACTGTTCAAATGAACTATCAGCCAAATTAAGCTGTAATTGCAAGTCCTTGAACAGCACACCAAAGCACATGGAAACCAATCTGTAAACTTTACCATGTAGAAGGAGATGTCATTGCATCTACTTGGATCTCAATACAGGCTACAGTATCAGCTCAAAAACATACAGAGGCCAGAAGGAGATGTCCTTACATCTACTTGGATCTCAATGCAGGATACAGTACCAGCTCAAAAAACATCCAGGGACAAAACAGCATACCTCAACCACAAACTTGAATGCACAAGCTGCATTGGCATTGCTACTGACAACAATGACAATGTAGACATTGCTGATGCGCATGTACAGGAAAGAGCAGCCACCTATTTGGCGCACGGGACAAGTGCCCAGTTCCTTGGACTGCATAATATTTGTGCGGAATGCATCCACCATGTTGCCTCTGCAAGATGAATGAATCACACATCAAATCATACATCATTCTCCAATCTACAAATAAGGCATTACCATTGCAACAATGGATTCCACTAAGAGGGAGGGGAGCAGACTTGACATCCATGTGCTATGTACCTACCCTCAGAAAGCGGATTTCCACTTTCCCCAAATTCTAACCCTAAAAATGTCAGCAAATGGGGTTTCTAAGCAACTGTTTGTAAGAAACAGTGGTTTCTTCTACAGACAACACATATTGCTTTAGAGCTAGCCTTTACTTCCACAACTGCAGCTGCAGACACGCCACAATGCGTCCGTCGTCTAGAATTCAATGCAAGCCTCCCTCCTTCTTCAATCTCCCGAAAACAAAAGAACAAAGAGATAAAAAGCAGCAAAAGAGCAGGGAAAGATCACAAGCGAAGCGGAGGCCTTACCCGACATCGTCACGGTACATGCGATTGATGAGCACATCTCCCCGCAGATTCAGAAAGTACACAGCAGATGCTGCCACCGGCATCTTGCCGTGCTCCTGCTGCTGCTGTTGCTGCTACTCCCGAGTCCCTCCCCGATCTCCACCAGATCTTGCTGCTGCTCGCAGATCGCTCTCGCTCTTCTCTTCTCTCTCTCCCTGCGAGATCTCTGGGACTGAGTACTTGCGCTTCGTCGTCTTCCGTTCCCTGCGTGCGCCAGGAGAGTTTCACACCCGGCGGTTATGTCTGTATGTTTTTTTTTCGCCGGGGGTGGGGGTTCAACTTCGCCAACTTCGCCAAATTTTTGATATTAAAAAAATGAAAAAAGAACAGTGATAAGTATATATATATCTATATATATATTCATTTTTTTCATATCGAAATTTTGGAGATTTTTTTTTTAAAGTAGCAAAATTAGTCGAATTTATACTAGAAAATCAAAATTTTGCAAAATTTCTTTTCCCAATTTCTTTGTCGAAAAATGGCAAAATTTCGCCAGAAAGAAAAAACACTGGCGAATATCTCTATACCTATATCCCAGTGAAATGTTTTCTGTAGGCGAATTTTCGCCATTTTGAGGATTTTTTTTTAATAAGGAATATTCTGTCATAAATTCCCTTTTTTGAAAAATAATTAGTCAAAAAACGACAAAAATGTTTAATAGCATTTGCCAAAAATTGCCACAACTGCCTGCGACATGAAAGGGTGCGTAAGAATTTTTTTTTACTTTCCTATTTTGAATATCGCCAAATTTGGGTCAATATTCTTCAGCACTTGAGCAACATCACAAAATAAGGGAAGAAAAAAACACTGCTACATCCAGATGTAATAATAGAGTTATCCGTGAAGTCAGGCGATTAGGGACGAGAACGGCCAGTTTCGGCATAATAGGCCATCAAACGCGTAACTCGGAATGAAAATTTTACAAAAGGAAATAACTGGGACCCAAACTACTTTTTCCACCAATTTTGGCGATAAACTGAGTTTCATCCTGTCTTTCCTTTTTCCTGAGCGCCTCCTATACTGCTACATATATTTTCACTTCTCCTACCTGTACAACTACCGTAATTACTCTCGAACCTTGTGCATTAAATGCTGAGTTTCAGCATTTCGTACCCAGATTTAATAAAATTTCCTTACTTTGTGGATACCACTGAAAAAGGGGATAGGGGACGAAACCAGAGGAGATAGGGGGTGAAAGAGAGGGTGACTTTACAGATAACTCTAATATTCATATTTTTTTCTTTTCTTTTCTTTTTTGTCAATTTTCAAGGTCGGGTTGTTGTACAATGCAAACTAAAAGAAATGAAACATTACTCATTTGATGAGATATTTTAACATTGAGAATTATTGTTCTCTAATTCTTATGGGGAAATGGTTGATCGTTGTTTTTATTATTCCCATTTAATCACTAGCTTGGAATTTTTTTATGAAAAATCTCAATAAATGATTGAAACATAATTAATTTTTTGAATTGTAAAAAAAAATAAAAAAATAAACCAATTCATGAAAAAAAATTATATTGCTCACAAAGTGAACATGGTTGACACATTCATTACTTATTTCACAAGTCATAGGAGTGGTTCCGTCTCAATGACACAATGGACCTTATTGACAAACAAAGCATTCATGTAAACGCACATGAAAACAAAAAATCAAGAAATGCACCAAACAAAAATGATTGGTGTGCATTATAATAGATGAAAAATGATTTTTTTTCATTCATGTTGAAAATATAAATAATTTTATAATGCAATTGAAAAACTTGAAAAATAATATTTAATGTGCTAAAGTGCATTCAAAAATTTATTTATTTATTTGATGCTAATGTGCTCAATGTTGGTGTTATCAACTTCATAACGTAAGTCAAGGGGAGGGGTTTAGCCTAATCTATTTAGTGTCATGGTTTGTTTCAATCTTGTAATGTAGTCACACTAGCCAAATTTGGCTACAGGTATGTAGAGAGGAATGGTAGAAAATTTGAACAATCTTGCTATATTTTGATAACCTCTTGAAACTTATTGTGTAAATATGGCAATTTCAGAAGGTTTTTCCTTGAAATCTGGTGACTTTGGCACCTTTTCTTCACAAAAATCCTTTGTATGAATCGCACTAGATTTAATATTTGTTGTCAAGTGGCAAAAATTTGCCAAAACAAAAAAAAATTGGTTATCACTAGCATTTTTTTTAAAGAAATATTTCATTTAAATATTCCTCTTTTTTTTTGAAAAAAAATACAAGAAAAAAGATATTTTAGTTTAATTTCACTAAATCTCTATTCCTAAGTGTTATATGTACCTAGACTATAAAAGGATTTTTTTTTTTTTGACAAGTTCTAATATCAGATCATCATTTATGGCTAAATCCCACAAAACACAAGTCACCACTCTTTTACAACAATTTCATCATATTTTATGATAGTTCTCACATGCTTATTTTGTGATATTGAATTTTGCCTAATATTGTGGGCTCTCATGCCGTTGGACCTATCTATTATTGAGATTTATTTCTTTAATATTAGGACCAATAAAAACAGCTCTAAACCAATGATTTTTTGGTGGCGAATTTTCACCATTTTGCAAAGAATAATTTGAAAATGAACATTCTGTCATTAATAGATTTCACCATAATGGCGAATTTTCACAATTTTCCCTTCAAAAAAATTTTGCCAAAAAAAGGAAATTCTTATTTTTGAAATTGCAAAAAAAATCGCCACAATTGCCTACAATATGAAAGGGTACTTAGGATGTTCTACTTTCATATTTTGAATATTGCCAAATTTGGCTAAATATACTAATTGATTGTGCCTTCCCGAAGCCCACTGCTGCTCGCTATCCATCGATCTTATCCGTTCGTGCTGTCCCTAAGGCTGCTGCTACTCGCTATCCATCGATCTCGTCCGTTCGTGCCGTCCCTAAGCCTGCTTCTGCTGCTCGTCATCCATCGATCTCGTCCGTTCGTGCCGTCCCTAAGCTTAATGCTGCTGCTCGTCATCCATCGATCTCGTCCGTTCGTGCCGTCCCTAAGCATGCTGCCTCTCGTCATCCGTCGATCTCGCCCCTTCGTGCGCCCGACCAATGTGAACCCGGCGTGGCACTGCTGCAATATCCAGACACGAGAGAGAAGAAAGATGCAGAATGTTGTTGCGGGAGTTGCCATAAACTCCAAGTTTTGTCCTTGATCTTCCAGCTCTATCGATTTTGTGGGTGCTTGTTTGTCGATTTTGAGTTCACAGATCTGCAGCTGGCGGTGGTGTCTGATTTTTTCTAGTTCACTGTGCAAGACAAGGAGGGGAGGGATTGGCGATGGAGGCATTATGTGTTACAAGAGCCTCCTCAGTAGCTGCAGCAGGACTACTAGTGCAAACCCATCAGCATCATCATCATCATCATCACTCCAGGAGCTTACTTTCACTGCAATGTTCCCAATCATCGCAGCATCAATGGGGATGGAGATGTATGAAGAAGGACATGACTAGAGCTCCCCTGGCTTTCTCTTCTCCTTCCTCCTCTCAAGTGAGACCATGCAGAAAACCCCTAAACCTTGCCCTATTTCTTCCACCTTCTGAATTCCTCGTAGCATTGAAGCACTAGCATGCTGGTAGAGCTTGTGGGTACCAGGTTTTTTTTTATTATTATTATTTATAAATTTGTAAATCTTTTTTTATAATGAATAAATTTTAGGTTTCAATCTATTCAGGCAATCTAGCAACTTTCCAAGTGGAGTTGGACTTTTATGGTGGAATCAGGACTTTTCCAGCTAGCTTGCCAAAATTTGCATTTCAGTAGCATTGCCACTCTTATAAACAGTGTTGTTTGATGACTTTGTGTCTTTTTTTCTTTTTTTGGTCCTTTGGATGTGAGAGTATGGATAATTTGCTTTTTGTTGGGTTGGTGAATTTTGGGTGATTGCAGCAGCAGGTGTACACTAGATGGACAGAATGCTGGACATGCTCAAGAAGGCGATTGTCACCAAAGATCAAGTGCCAGGCCATTCCAGAAGAGGCTGTCACCATTGACAACTCAACAGGTTTTTGCACACTCAATTTATATTACCAACCTCAAAATCTGGTTCAGCTTTCTTCAGGTCCCAAAATCCATTGGGTTTAGTTGAAATTTTTTGATTCTTTCTTCAGTGTGAATTACTGAGGATGACGTCAGGAACTTACATTCAGATCATGGGGTGTTTGATCTTTTTCACAGTTTTGGTAGTAGGTGGTGGAGGGGTGGGAATGGAGGTCGTGAGAAGCTTTGCCAAAGCAGGCTCATGGGTTACTGCCTACCAAAGAGGGGAGAAGTTCCGCAAAGAGATTGAGGAGCTCGGGGCAATGCTTGCAATTGGTGATGTATTGGATGTTGGTGCAATTGAGAAGACACTAAGGGGGAATTCCTTTGATGCTATCGTTTGCACTGTCGGTAGGTTGCCTGTAAGGTTGCCCTCACAATACTTACAAATAAACTGGTTGGAGGAATTCCCATGCCTGGCACCCCTTGATTTTCTTCTTTCTTCCCAGCAGATTTCGTTTCATTTGCATTCCAGCTTTCTTTGCAATTTCCTTCAGGGTTGTTTCATTTCCTCAATTTTTTCTGTGCCATTATTATGTTCATTGCAATTGTCCACCAGAAGATGACAATCACCTTGTTAGAGAAATTGTTTCTGGGGTGGGGATGCAGGTGGTGGAACAGCAAATCCTGAAGTTGACAGGGTAAGCTTCTGTTCTGTTTTGATTTCTAGGGTTTTGACATCCATGGTTGAGTGATCTTCTATTTGGATGTTTCCCTCTGATGGCTTCAAAAAATTAAACCAGCTGAGAATGTTAGCAGGAACCATAGCTTTCCCTAGCTACACTAACAACACTATATTACGCATTCAATAGAGGCAGTAGCTCTGTAAGCTGAAAGTGCCACTCAGTCATGCTTTGTTTGCAAAACCCCCTTTTGAAAATTACCCATTAATGCTGGTCATTTTAGAACACTGCACTACAATGGTGGTTTGGTAAATGAATGTTGGAAAAACAGATTCTAATTAGTACTGAAAAGCAATATAGTGTTGTTAGACTTGGGTGTAGCTAGGGAAAGCTATGATTCCTGCTGGTGTAATGGGTTCCTGCTGAATATGAAGTCTGCTGGCGTAATAGTGTTCCAAGACTGTTTTCTAAATCCAAAGTGTGATTGGCAGGAAGGTCCAATCAATTTGATAAATGCTGCAAAAAATGCTGGTGTAAAGCGGTTCCTCATGGTACCTAAAACCACTTGTCTCTTCCTTTTCTTTTGGTCATCAGAAAGCTCATAAAGTTCTCCCTGCTTTTAGTGGAATTTACAATTTTGGGTTAGGGTTAGGCTTTCTTATAAACCCTAGGTATTATAGTAAAGCTGCCACAAGCAATTGTCCCTCTGTCCGCCATTGCTCTGTTTTCCAATGAGGTAGTGCTAAATTTCTTTTTCATTTTAAAAGGTGGTGATCATTGAGTGGGCAGGTTTCAAGTGTTGGAGTGGGGGAAAGTGTGAAGGCAGTGGATGAGCGGGTATGCATTTCAGTACTTAAGGACCTCAAAGAAATTCATTGCATTTTTTTTGTCGTAATCAAAAGGGTGCTGGTTGAAATTGCTTCAAAGGGGTTGAGGGACCCTTTGGTTGATCAGTTGGTGTAATCCACTTGATAGTTCAAACCTGAATCTATGGTGTGAAAAAACTAAGATTTCTTAGTTAATGAGTTTCTTTTTGTTGTGAATGTCTCTTATTTTTTCAGTATATGTTGCATTTCTATTGCAAATTTGCAGACGCTCTCAATCTTGAAACCTGTCTTGGATGCAAAAGGAGTAGCAGAAGATGCTGTAAGGGACAGCGGCATTGCATACACCATCTTGCGCCCTGGGGGTTTGATGCCTCCTGTGAGTTAATTTGCACATCTCATCCAAACTGAAGAACACTGAATGTTAAGTTGTGGTTTCTACAAGTTCATGTCAGGATGCACTGCTAAAAACAGTTGCTTATTCTTCACCTGCCCACTTAACAAGTGAAGAAGTTCTTCACAGAAATGTTAATAGTAGCTTAATCATAGCATGGATGCTTATGGTGTGAACAGCCAGGGACAGGTAATGGAGTTTTAACAGAAGACTCAAGCATAGGCGGAATCATCAGTCGGAGTGATGTCGCTGCCCTTGTGAGTAGTATCTACGTATCCTGAAATGCATCTGCCACCCAATTTCCCAAACCCTCTTGCTTTCATTTTTTACAATGTTATTCCTGTTATTGTTGGGTATTTTAAAATCCTAATTGACAAAAAAGTGGGCCCTATCATGGTGTAGTTCAAAGATCTTCCTACAAGTAGGAAGATCTTTGGTGATTTTTGACTTGGGTTAGCTAATTTGTGGGATTTTGATCTTTGGTGAGTTGACTTGGGTCGGGTAATTGTTGGGTTTGATCTTTGGCTCAGATCATGAAGGTTTTATTTGATAAGCAGACAGAGGGCAAAACATTCACCGCCATTGACAAAGATAAGGTAAGGCCTTGATCCTAAACCTCTGGAGCCCTAAACCCTCAGAACCAAAAATCACACACTCCATGCACCATGCAGCAAAGTCTAGAAATCACTGTGGCATTAAAACCAATGAAGAAGTCACTGGTGATTTTCAATCATAGGTGAACATATTCCATTGTTGAGGCTGCTATTCTGTGCAGTAATTTGATCAAAGTTTGCCCAAGTAATTGGGTGGTGGGTTCCATGTGTTTGATACAGTTTGCTATACCTTTCTGAAAATCATCTTGGGCATGATTGTTCCTGAACTCTTTGATGTGGCACTTTTATGTTGCAGTTGCTTCCACCCACACAAACTCTAGAGGGAGTGGAGCTGTTCTCATTGAATTAATTACTTCCACTTGTTTCCATTGTAATGGAATCATCCAACACAGCTTCATTAGAATTCAGGCTAGACAAGAGCATTTCTACTTGGAGAACTGGATGGCAGGGATTTTGAAGCCCCCCTGCCCCCCTCCATTCTGAAAGGATCTGGAGAGTCAGATAGTTGCAATTAGGTGTAGGTATAAAATTAGTGGAATCATTTTGGAACTTTGAATTCCAAATTTATGTCAAATTTGGATTCAATGAGCAAAGTCAATTTGCTTGGGAGTAAAGCTTTTTCTTCTTTCAAACTTAAACCACCCATTGAATTTTTAGTGGGTACTTATTGTTAGTTCTGTGTAGGGTAAAGCCCTGAGAGCAGAGAAATGACTCCTTGCACCTGAGGGCAGAGCCTGAGGTGTAGGGCATCAATGCCCTGCTCTAAGTGCTTCACCAAGTGTAGAGACTGAGGTGGGCCTGCTGCACAGGCCCATCTTGTGCAACAACTTTTCAGGGAGCAGAAGGTCTGCTCCTGAAGTCTTTATGACAATTGAAACTGATGTTGATAAATTCATATCTACCATTTGCAAAAACAGCAGCATCTCTACAAAATGAAAATAACTTCAATCCAGGAGTCAAATCTAATCATGCTTATGATGAACATACTTTTTGATGTTGGCCTGCTTATGCCCTAGAAATTCTGAGATGATTCGGTTTTGTTTATTCCTGAGTGCAGAGAAATGGGGTGAGTTGGTCCCAAGTCTGTGTGGTGCGGTAAAGTTATTATTGAGAATTATGAAATGAAGTTATGAGCATTTGCCCTGACATTATATAATTTACATCTTTGTACTGTTCACTGTTGTGCATTTGTGTAAAACCAAAAGATGCATGAGAATGGAGATTTCCACACTAATCCAGGTGCCATACTAACACTGTGTGGAAGGTCTGGTGGGTTGCCTCCTCTGGTGGACACCAATTGAACAAATGTATATGGACCCAACAAAGATCTGCAAAAGTAACACGAAGAATTGTTCAATTGTTGATATCAAACTAAAAAATCAACCAAAATGAACAACAAATTCTTTTAGATACCCTAAAAATTTGCCACTGATATATACTGTCTAACAAGTTGTCAAAGTGAGGTTCATCCACAACTAAGTCATAAGGGGTTTCCAATGGATGCTGCACTAGTGGGTGCTGGGTCACATAATACTTAATGCTTTCCCTTAGTTTGAGTGCAAGGTTGGTTTTGTTGTCAAATGGCTTACGTATTTCCGCTGCTGCTGGTGATGTTGAACAAAGCCCAAGGCACATCACCTTCAGATATTGACACAGGATTCACAAAGTTCTGTCCCAAAAGCCAGAATCCATGAAGCTGCCCGAAGATATGCCAGCTCAAGCTGCTTCCAAATGTATCAGGTCTCCAGCGTTTTGAATACCTTCCCACTACATAACCCCCACAAACATCATAGAGTGCAGCAGTTGCAGTTTTTTCCGAACACAAGCTCCCATTGAATTGGTATGACACCCTTCCTTGAGCATAGAACCCCTCCACAACCTGCCCATTGGGTGGATTGAGAGATTCAGGTACACTTGCAGGAGGAAGAAGGTCTTGTGTATAGATGAAGAATTCGGCCAAAAAAGGAACTTCTACTGATGGTTCCTCGTCTGTACACAAACATGCTGCAGGAGCATGACCACCTTGAGGATTCCATAGCACAACATATGACACCAATGACGCTGCTCCCAGGTTTTTATGGCTTGTTGCCTTCATAAGACTTGCCAATGTAGTAGTACTTTGAGTATTTGGGTTTTGCAGAATTGCAATCGGAATCCCTAAAAAACAAATTGCCAAATTCTGCAAATTTTAGAAATCAAATGTCCTCTTCAATTAAAAAGCCTTTTTGAACCAAAACCAAGTTTGCACATTATGAGAAATTCTCTCAAAATCTACACCATCAACTTACCATCATCAACCCAGGTTTTACAGAACCATTGTCATAAAATTTAAAACTTGTTCCTCAACTTTGAAAACGGGAGCAAAATTAGGAAAAGACACTCCATTTACAATTTCCATGATTTTGCTTGATGAAAATTTGTTTGACACAAGTTCCAGGTTCCTATTCTCTCGCGTAATGCGTGTGTATACAAGCAATATCAGCATTTCTAACAATGTCCCCAAGACAATTTGAGATTTGATAGTAATGGAGGGGAAGGAAAAACAACCTGTGACAATGCTTGCAAGGAAGCCAGATTCAGCAGCATCCCCATCAGAGTTCAAAAGTGTCCAATAGAAAGTTGTATGTCGTGATTTGCAAACAAAACTGTAATTTCCCACATGCTTATCGGTATTGAAGTCTAGTAGGTCACCCATTCCTTCAATTAAGACCCACATCCCATCTGCACATGTGTAGACATGCACTCCATTGCTCGTCTTCAGTGTACTTTGAAGGCTGTAGAATGATGTTTGGAAAGAAGAATCATCAGCCAATTTTTCAAGGCACAAAAAAAGAGCTCTCAAATTTCTAAGGTACAATAAGTAGTGTGTCAAAAAAGCCTTAAAAAGACTCAAAGAAGTGTACAGAATAGACTATTATGAACAAACAAAATAGCATCATTTTCTTCTAAGTGATCTAGCAAGTCTTTGATAATATAGTTTGTATCTGAATCCGACAATTTGTTGATTTACATCAAACTCTGGTTTTCCCATTGCATCTCTTTTGTATTAAAAAAGTATTGTTTAAAAATTCACAACCTTGGGTTGGAACTCAGAACAACCTGTTGCCTATTGGAGGGAGCACAGATGTAACATTGCTTGAAGTTTGAAGGAAAGGATGGGCAATGGTGCTTGAAGCAGCTTGTGCTTGAATAACAATTTGGCACCACATCAGAAGTACCCCACATGATGATGATGATGATGATGATGATGATAGAAGAACAAATGCCCTGTGCAACATTTCTGCAACCAGGAGTCTTGACAGTTTCCAGAGCTTGATCTTGGAAGCTATAATACTTCAGTCCAAAAAGCTTGCACATTTAAGTACATATGTGAGTATTATACAAACTCTTCTTGTGGGTGATCCTGAGCATTGCTGTTTGAAAGATTTTTGATTGCAAATTTCAAGCTGCCTACCTCACAATTGAGTTTGCAAAACAATTAGTGAGTAATAATGAGATCTTAAATCTCACCAGCTCCTGTGACACCAAAAATACAGGGGATTGCAATTTGGCCAAATTCCTCAAAAGGGTCCCTTGGTTCTCAACCTGATTCTCTCTGTGAGAATTGATGGGTATCACATACTGTGATACCCAGGCTGAGAACCTTCCCACCCTCGAGTTCTCTCACTAGTGAACATCAAGTTCTGAGAACTGGTTTTTTAGGCTGAGAACCTACCCATCGGTTCTCACACTAGTGGAAATCAAGTTCTGCGAAACTGATTTTAGTTTTAAATTTTTTAATATTGAGACCCCAAAGGCCATCAAAAGGTTTGAGCCTGAATCCAATTCTCAGTGTCTAATTTTTAAATAGGAAGTTATCCAATAGTTTAAATATTTCCCCCCATTACAGTTTTAGAAATAAAATTGTGACGGGCCAATCAAAGAGGCTCATTGGAAAAAAAAAAGAAAATTTGTAAGGTAATACGCTTGGGTCCATTTATCTGATTCGGCACTCAGGTGTCAAATAATTATTTTATTTTTCAAAATCTAATTTGGCAATAAGAAATGATACTTTATGAATTTTTTGGCTTCCTCAATGTTATTATGCAAAAATAAAAATATTCAACAAAAATGATTGATCAGTGCACTTAACGTCATCAAAAGATGCATTGAAAGAGAAGTATTTTGAAAATATTTTTGTCAATCATGAAAATTTGCTGCGACAAAGAAAAGTGAAACTAAATTATGCATGTCTAGAATTATAGGTGATATAGTATGAACTATGAACCACTTATGATTCATGAAGAGTGTTTATGTTCATCACTCCTTTGCTCCAACTTTTCAAGCTTTTTCTTGTTTTTTCTTCAAGCTCACAAGTTTTCAAGTTTTGTCACCTTCACCAAGCTCAAAACCTCACATTTGGTTATTTGTTTAATTAACTCTTGATTTTGTCATTCATCTTCTTCTTGCTGCTCTTGCCACTCGTCTTTTGAATTGACTTTTTTTTGTGGTTTGCGAAGTGGTGCACGTTTCATCACTCTGGTCATTTCTTTGTGTGCACATCTTGGTAATTGTCATCTTGTTTGCTAGCTTCACGTCTTAATGGTCGCCTTCTTTTTTTCGTTGAATTTTTTCATTGTTGTTTTTGACACTTATATTCCCCTTGTTGGTGTTGGCAATCTCCTTGGTGATTTCAACTCTCATCTTTTCCTTACTATTGTTGTTGCTCATATGATTGGCTCCTCCTTGCTACTCTTGTCGCTCGTGTTGTTTTTGTTACTTTTGCTACTCATATTCTCCTTTCTACTATTGTTAATCTTGTCACTTGTCTTCTCTTTGCTACTCTTGGGGGTGTTCTTTTTAATCATTAACCTCTAAAAGCATGGAGAATTTAGAGGATGTGGGCAAAAAGGTAATGTATCCCAAGTCCATTGAATATGGATACTTATGGTTCTGCAATAATTTCTAGTGCAACTACTTCAAACAACACCAATGGAAAATAATTCAAATGTAGATGTTATAATTCAATGGGATTTGTTAGTAAAACAACAAGACTTTTGGAAAAACAAACAACACATCACTGTTTCATGGGCCTTCTATGCACCTTTGATCTCCTCTTTAACATTGCCAAAGGTGAATTCAAGTTTAAATCCAAATTCAAACCAATTGGAACAAATGAAATGTGTTGTTTGTTATCTAAATGCTCTAGTTGCAGGATAAAAAAAGGTGTGATAAATTGCAAATTTAAGCACTTAAAAACCAACCATCGGCAACTTTGGGGGAGGTGGAGTGAACAAGAAAAGGATGGGCCAAAAGCAAAAAGACACTTGACAAAAAAAAGGTTTGGTTCAACCCTTAATGACAGTTCCAATTTCTTTGGTATTGTTGTTCAATATCCCAAAAATGATCCCCATTAAAAACATTTTGAAGAGGACTTTGTGTTGTTAGTAGTTAAAAAACTTGCGCCATTACCATTTGTGGAGGCACCATTTTTTAAGAGATTAGTTTTGAGGCAAACTCCTTGCCTCAATTTTCCATCAAAGCAAGTCTTGAAAGAAGTTTTGATGCCTAGGGTGGCAAAAAAAACCAAAGAAAATTTTGTATCTCCTTCACTTGCTTCATGTAACACTTTGTCAAGGGTAAAAATTACTAAAATTAGTCATCAAATTTTCTTTATCGGAATTGGTTATTAGATTCACATTACAAAAACATGCTATTGGATTTTTCTTACCAAAACTCCTTATCAAATTTCATAATCAACTAAAGTTACTTACCGGATTTGAATGTTAATTTTAAAACCAAAATCTTTGGGATTGAGTTAACTATTTTTTCCATCATTTTCAAGTAGTTTTCTTGAAGGTACTTAAGACTATTTACCTTTGTGGACTTAATAGGGGGTGTTTTGAAGTAAATAATTTTTTGCCATATTTTTTTACATGGAGTTTTCTATTAGTTGATTTTTTCTTCATATGCTACAAGTATTTTTTTATTGGGCAAGGTTTTTTACTTGTATTTGTTTTAGATTTGTTTTTGTGGAAAGTTTATGAATTTTGTCTTACTAGTTGAACAAAAATTTACTATAGTTTTTTTGCTTATATAAGGAAAAGAAGAAGATTTTATCTTCTACTCCCCATTCTATTACATGAAAAACCTAATAATTCAGTGTTGTGGCCTTAACACACTTGCACCATGAGTTTTGATCTTTAAATGTTAAAAAAAGGCATCAATACTTTTGTTTTGATTGTACATTTTTTGAATGACAAGTAGGAACTTTGTCATGTAATCGTGGGATTTTTTGAAACTATAGAGACCACATGAAGTGATTTTGCTTTGCAAGTGAATGATTTCCAAAACACAAGCTCAATGCTCATGTCCTTGCATATGTTAAAGATGAGGGAATTAATATTTCCACCATGACTTCTACTCTTACTTTAATTATGTCTTGTCAGATTTTATAGATGCTAATTCCTTTTGTAGGTGTTTGTTAGGGCCATGCCATGTCCAAGTGTTGGCGGTATGCCAATAGATAATACTAAAGTATATGTTAGTTTGATTTCGATTTTAATCAAGTTCGCATATTTTACATTGCAAAAAACCATAACTTGGACAAAAAGATGTGGTAAAGGATGACAAAAAGGGCAAAAAACATGCTTATATGTGGGGTTTGTCCACAAAACTAAAAAGTCCAATAAAAATTTGGTTTGTTTCAAGAGTCATCCTATTGCATGAGACCCTTGAATTCAAACATGTCATTGCCCTTTACTATGAAAAATAAGTGTCTTTGGCATTCCAACGTGTTATTAGCAAGTCCTTAAGGTATGGGTAGTAGCCCAAATTGTTTCTGATGCCTTTAGGCCTATGGTTCAACAATGTGTGTTAAACCAAAGTCAAGGTTATTGGTTGTTGTCAAATGCACTTGTTGGCGCAACAACTCTTATATGTCAATTTCAACATGATTTGTTGGGGCCTAACTTTGGTGACACCCAATATTTTGATGGGGAGCTACATATTTTCCAAAAAAACATGCAAGGACAAGTGTATGTTCTAAACACTTTCCTTTTAATTATTTTTTTGTTCAGTTGACAAAAGTTCACAACATGTTGGTTATGATGTTAGACCCCTGTCACAAGGGGTTTTAATTCATTATTTAGTATGTTAGCAAAGAAATAACACTACAAATTGCAAGTGAATAGGATTGTTAGGTATTACTTCCTTTCCTTGTTCATGCATACCATTTTTTGAATCTAAATGATGTAGGTGCTAGAACTCTTTAATTGTTCTTCATCTTAGAACACTAAAAGTACAAGCTTAAATGATCTCATGGAAACCAAGGAAGAGATGGCCTCGTTGATTGTCAAAGAGCAATTAAATCATTTCCAAGTCAAAAAATGATGGAGGAAGAGTGCAAGAATCCATTGGCATGGTGGAGAGCACATGAAGTACAATTTCCTTATGTTGGGTTTGTAGCCCAACAAACATTGGGAATTGTTGGTTCTTAGATTGAAGCAGAGAAAGTCTTTAGCATTGCAAGCATTTGCATAAACCTTAGACACTCTCAGTTGGGCATTGAAAATCTTGAGATACTTATAAACATCTACAAAAACTGGCCAAATGATGTTTGTGTTGAAAGCTTGACATCATGGGGCAATTCATGGATATGGAAGAGGCCTTGATGGAAAAAAATGAAGACTTCATTAATAAAGTTGGGCTTTTGGAGATTGAAAAAATTGACGATTGATTCTAGGTAACCTTTTTGTTTGTTGTGCACTTGTTAGTTTTTTGTTTTGGCTAGATAGTTTTATAAGTTAAGTTGAACTCATGTTGTCATTTTTGTTTTTTCTTTCTCCTAAATCTTGGAGCAATGGAAAACCATGAAGTGAGGTTGATTTTAAAGTTCACTAACCTTTGGAGATGATGAAACCCTAAATTTGCACCATGTTTAGGGTTTTTACCTTTGTTCGACCTTATTGAATTAGGGTTAGTTTGTACCTTTAATTTGGCTTGGGTGTGTTGCGGTGCACAAGTGAAAATTTAGGATTTTAGGTGAAGGAAAGACTAGGGAAAATTTGGGGGTAGTTTTAGGAGGTATTGATAGTTAGAATTAGGGTTTTGGGTCAAGAAGGAAGTATTAGGGCAGATTTGGTGTTGTTTGAGGGGGTCTTGGGTTGGAGAATTAACATTCCAAGTCAATGAAAGACTAAGGCAAATTTGGGGCTGTTTTGTGTTGACTTCAAGCAAGGTCATTATTCAATTTGGTGTTACTATTGAATGAAACCTCAAACATGAAATCAAATATCAATGAAAAAAAAAAAGGTCTAACCCATCAAATTTCTATAGGAGGTTAGAGTTTACAAATAGGTTAGTTTGTAATTTGTATGGGTTTGAAGCTCTCAAAGCTTTTGTAATAATATCTTTCTCTTGAAATATATATTTATTTAATTTTGCACGATCATTTGTTTAGTTTCAGATCTTGAAACTTGGGACATCTAATGCAGTTTAGAGTTTAGAAAGAGCCTAATTTTTATTTGTTTGAAATCTTCAAACATTTGTAATAATTATTTTCTTCATGGAATAAAAAAGTTTGGTTTCTTCAAATTGTTGGTCTTTTGAAGGTTATGGAACCATAATCAAAATCATTGCAAATTTTTTTCTAGGTTTTGAAACTGGAAACAAACTTAGAGTTGAAAATTGGAACCATAATCGAATCTTGGTTCATAAAAAAAAACCAAAACCAAAACCAAACTCGAACCAATTGCTTGAATATTTGAGGAACTAGAACTGGAGGCTTTTCCTAAAATGTGGGAACCATCCAACATTGGTTCAAACCAACTCAATCTTGAAACAAACCATTATTGTTGCAAGAGATCTCTTCTAGGCTTGGTGTTTTTTCAAGTCTCGTGCCCATCTCCTTGTCTGATTTGCTTCTCATGACAAAAGAGAGGTTTAAGACATAGGGCTTGTTGCTCTCTTTAGCTCCCTTGGTATGCGATTTTGCACTTTCGAGTGCTATCATTTTTTTGAATGTTGGTCCTCCCTTTTTGTTCCTCCCTTTCCCCTTTTCAATGGGTTTTTTTTTTTTGTCTATAAAACTTGGCTGGGTTTCATCAAAGAGGGAACATGGGATGGGTAAAGCATCTCCATAATTGGTAGCATCTCCCCATGTTCGTATACACATTGATCATTTGCTTGATTGCCAATTGGTAGCAATAATAGTGAGTTTTCAAATTTTCTATGAGTGTATCATCAATACTTGGTGTACTATGGACTCAAGCTCTCAAATGTTAATTAGTGTTCCTATTCCAATTTTTGGCTTGGTAATAATTGTAAAATTTTGTTGGAAAGCACATTTTACATTGAAAATACAAAAAAATTCAATCTTTTAAAATACTTTTTGAATAATAAAAATATGTCACCAAAACTAGAAAACACCATGGCAAATGAAAAATATTTATTGAACAAATTTATTTTTATTATTTATTTTGCAAAGAAGTTCAACTTCTATATAAACATAAAATATGTGCATGATTGAATATGTATTAAAACCATCACAAGAGAACTTAAATATTGCATTGAAATTTCAATCTAACTTTACATACTCTCATTTTGATGGGGTAAAAGGGGTTGATTGCAAAGCAAAATATTGAGAATGAAACGCTTCTTATCACGTATAGCACAGTGCATGGATTTTTCCTTTGTATTTTCAGCTCCATTACCTATCTGAAGAAACCTGTTTTCAGCCAGCAGGATCTTCTGGGCTGGAAGGTACGAGCCAGGTTGTGCTGGGATCTTCTGACTAGCGGAAGGTACCAGCCAGCCTGTCAGTATTTCTAAAAAGTGAAAAAAATCCCAGCTCTGCTTTAAGTAGGAAAAGGACCAGGCTTCCGTGATTTTCGAATTTGTTCCCTCAGCCTACCGGCCTCGGGCATAGATCTCAAATCACGGAAGGGCCTGTACTCAGGCCCTTCTCCTATACATAGAAACTAAGCAAGTTGGGTATCGTGCACAATCCATGCAAATCTTTAATCATCTTCTTATGTTTCTGGCTACAGAATGAAAACCAAATATATCAATATGGTGATTTTGACAATTTTTTTTCCTCACTTCTGGCAACTGAAAACCTCAAACATCATTTTTTTTTAAATTTCGATTTTTGGCTAAATTCCATCAGTTAAAAAAGGTTGCTCCAAACAAAAAGAAAAGAGCCATTAAAAGCCACCTCATGATGCAAGTTTTGGGTAGGCCAAATTTTCGACATTTGACATTGCATGAAGAATAGTTAAAATCTTTGTCACTTGTGTTAGCCACGAGAAGTTTCAACTTTCCATTTCTTTCATTTGAGCAATACCATAACATGTAACTTGGTTTGGGAGCAAGGTGCCTAGTAATTTATTTCTTTGTCATTTATGTTTGGCAATGAAAGTAACAATATTTTACAATTTGACACTTTATTTTCTTAACCATTTGTGTTTGTGCAATGACGATAAAAGGCTGTAAATAATATAAAGACAAACCTAAATGACATTTAGTTGCTAATCAAGAGATGATTTGTCTAGTAATTTTTTTTAATTAACTATTGCATTGGACTGGGTATGCAGCATATGGCAAATTACACAACCACAAAGTTAAAAACCTATTAAAAAGAGGATTTCTCAATAGTTGAAAGTGATATTGAATGACTAAAATAAGAGAGAACTTGTTTTGTGCTTATGTGAATTTCAAAAATACAAGAAATCATGGTTTAACGTTTGACACTTCCTAAACCCCTTTGTCATTTTTCAAATTTTTGACATGAAAAATAAATATTTGTTAAAATATTTTAACATTTTAAAAATAAAATAAAATAGTAATGCCTACCTAACCAAGGTGCTATGGTAACAACAGGAGTTTGTCATTTTATTAGCTCTACCCCACATGGGTAGGGAAGAGACAAGTGTAGATATATGGACACACATCCATGATAAGCGCACATCATGTTTCCATAGCATTGCATGCATCTAGATGTATGCAATTCTATGGAGCATGTAAAGGGTGGCTTTCAGGTGTAACTTTGCATTAAGGGCAAGAGTCATTTCACTATGAGCTGCTTGTTTCCAGGAGTTGTCAAGAAAAGTAATGAAGCTGTCAACAAAATGAAAGGGATTGCTCCATCAAAATCAAACCCTAACTACAAATTCTACCCTAAAAACCCTCCTCTTCCATACCTCTACCTTCAAACCTAGTTTTCCACTACCTTACCTATCATTTTTACCCTTTTGTTCTTATATTAAAATAAAAAGGCACCCATCATCCATGGGCTATCATCCATCATCATCCATGGGCCATCATTCATCATCCATCATCCATCATCATCCAAAGCTCCAGGAAGCCAGTAACCTTCCCAAATAGTAGTGTAATAAGTGTGGGAACCATGATGAGCTCCATTATTGGATGATTGCCTCCAAAAATAACAAACGCCCCAAATAGCTGTGGGGGCGGGAAGGAGGGGAAGGAGGGAGTAAAGGATGAACCCTACGATAATGATGGATTCCACTTGAAGAAGGTTCCTCTTGGATGATAACAAGTTGTTCTAAGGTTACTCTATTGTGAACTTTTATTTATTATGTGAGTCGTGAGGGGTTCCTCTTGGATGATAAATTGTACTCTGTTCATGCACGGTAGGGCTAGAACAGTAACTGAAACTGTTGAGACGACGAGAAAGAGAGAGAAAGAGAAAGTAGTCTATTATAGGCTTGTCACAAAACAGTTGAAAATTTTGTTGTGCTACGCCATTGCTCGCTTCCTTCCTTGTTTACCGCTGCTCTCTCTCCTTCTCTTCTCTTCTCTTCTCTTCTCTTGTCTTCCTCTGCCGCTCTCTTCTGCCGCGAGTTCTGGAGTGTGGCTAATGTCCATCACCAGATTTGGTGCTGGTCTGCAACGATTAAAATTTATATTTTTACGGACAAGAAAGGGACAAGGTAATGTGATTATGAAGCCTTGGTTGGTTGGTTTTCTTTCATCTCTTTTTTGTTTTGTGAATTTTCAGCGTTTCTTGTTCACAAGGTAAGTTGGGAAAAAGAGGCGCGCGACAGAAGAGAGAGAGAGATGATGATGATGATGAAGTTTTTCTCTCTTTTTTTTTTCTGTCTTAAGGTTTTTAAACTTCTTTCTTTCGTTTTTAGAGGGGAGGTTTCTGAAATGCTTTGGTTGCTCTTTGTTGTTGCAAGCACGTACAGCCAAAGAATATAATGTTTGCTCTGTAGATTAGTCTTTGGTTTGGTTTGGTTTGGTTTGTTTTGTTTTGTGGTGATGATATTATTGCAGTTGTTGAAATGTTTGTTGCTGTTGCAAGCATGACAAAAGCGAGAAAGAGAGAGTTTCCTTTTGTTCAGGGAGGTTTCTTTGTGATCGTATTGATATGGAAAAAGAAAGATGTTTAATTTGTATTGACAAGAGCAGGATCGTGTTTGTCTGTTCATCAGGAGCTTGACCTACTCTTGCATTGCGAGCCACAGGAGGAAGGAGAGATGCGATTACACCAAAGAATTTCAAGTATGATTTCTTATACTACACTATTGATTAGGGGAAATTTACTTATGCAGAAGTGTTTAATGCTTTGAGGAGCTAAGAGTTCAAAGTTTTATGCCTGCACGCTTGGAGCTTTGATTTAACGCAGAGTCAGAGAAAAGACAGGAGAAAAGAGAGGAGCCAATAAATCACTCCCTTTGGGATGCTATGGTGTGTTGTCCATGAAAGAATGGCAGCAAAGACATGGATACATTTGAAGTTGCTTTAGAAACATGCCAAAAGATATGTGTCCAGAGCAAGACACTGAAGCTGCAACTGTACCCATGTGAATTGGAAGACTGGTTGAAAGCAAGGCACTAGCAGAGGGTACAGGACTAGAGATAACCCATCACTTTCAGGCTATCAGGGGTGTTTGTATGTAGTAGTAGGGTGGAAATCTCTGGAAGGAATGTGATAGGCCCAGGTCCTTTGGGAAAGATGAGGATGCGGAAGATGGAGAGATCTTTGGCTCATATTACTGAGAAGAGAGAAAACTGGGAAGGAGAATGCAATGGAAGCTCGACTTTGCAGGTGCTTGGAGCACCATCTACGAGTTCAATAGGGGAACTCCCATTGACTGCAAATGGTGTGTGGCGTCCACAGCAGCAACAGCATCATGAGAACCTAGAATACCTAGGATCGGATATTCAAAGAGCTCGCCTCTCTTTGCAGGGAAGAAATATGATACCTCCAGAGAGAGAATTGGTAGTGTTGCTAGAGACAGACCAGCAGCGAAGGAGTGGAGGTGGGGTTGGACAGCTGGGGCCTAGGGAGGAGGAAGAGAATGTTGAAGAAGCAACCAAGGAAGGTGTTGGGGAACATTCTGTGGAAAATAGAGGAATTTTGGTGGAGGAAGCAGAGGAAGTTGGGCACCTGTATGATCATGCAGACAAAGGAAGTAATAAGCCAGAAGATAGGGTTTACAGGCCAGGGGTTTGGACGTTGAATGAGACATTAATTCTTCTTGAAGCCAAGAAGAGGGAAAAGGATTTATTCAGTGGAACTAAGAGGAACAGTGTATCTGCTGAGGAGAAATGGAAGAAAGTCGCAGAGTTTTGCTGGAGCAAAGATGTGCAACGGTCAAAAGAACAGTGTCGGTTTAAGTGGGAAAATACAATGCCTGACTTTAGGAAGGTGAGGGACTATGAAGATGATCGAGCAGAGTGTGACAGATCCTACTTTGAGATGGAGAGCTGGCAACGGAAGCAGAGCAATTTGCCTCCAAACTTAAACAAAGAACTCTACATGATGATGGATGATCTTCTTGTTCGACGGGCACTGAGGAAAGGGGGCACTGACAGCACCAAGAAGAAAGCAAGAGGCAAAAAGGAACATGCACAATCTGAAGAAACATCAATAGTAGTTGTTGCAGCCCCTTCAAATGCAGAGAGGGTGCCGGAGGGGATTGTAGATCAGAATGCTGCAATTGTCATGGATGACATTATAGCAGCACCCCTGGAATCAAGTTCGGGTGGACCACAACAGAGCAGGGTTTTACTTGAGACAAGAGGCCAAACCATATCACAAGCCAAAGAAGGTACAAGAAAGCGACGAAAGAAAGATCAAGACTTCAAAGAGCCAAAGATGGAGCTTGTGGTTGTGCAGGAAGATAGGGAGGTTCCTGAAAAGAGCAGTTTACCAATACTCCTCCCAGAAGTTGAAGAGAGGAACTGTGCACTTGACACCACAAGGCTAAATGCTGAGGAAGAATCACCTCTATTGGCCAATGTTCCAACACAGATTCCAGAGGTCCAACCTGTTAGGGTCGAGTGCACTCAAGAAGTGTTCCCTATAGAGATGAACAGTTTCAGTTTGAAAGCAGAGGAGAAGAAGATCCCTGCCAAGAATCGCAAGAGTTTGGGAAGAGCTGGAGGAAGGAAATCAAAGGTTACAGTAACAGATCCCTGTGGACAACCTAAACATGACATTACTGTGCCAGTAGAGGCAGACAAATCTGTGGATGGTTTACACAATGATGAAGATAAGGAGGAGACCAGGTGCCTTTTTAACCCACCCTTTCTCAAATTTTGGCAAAGACTTTTGCTGCTTCTAGGTTGTACTTCCTGGTCTCCTGCGAGGCTGGCTTCAGCTGCAGTGACAAGCATATTTTGAAATGCAACTGTTGTGCTGTATTTTGAAAAACTATTTGACTTGTGCACCTTTGTGTCACCAGACATCAACAGCTTTTAGCACTGGAGAGGGAAAAGCTGGCAGCAAACAAAGAGGTGATGGCCATGTTTGCATCAGCCCTCAACAATATGGCAACTGCAGTTTCCAAGGTGGCAGACCTGCTCCAGCAGTGTTAGGTTGGACATGATACACTATGGACAATCGAGGTTGAATCTACCCAGAATTCCAGAGTTTTTGGAGAGGAGTACAAAAAACCATGAAGACAGTGGCTCCTTAATCATGTTGGCCCATTCTGCCATCACTCAGATGCACAATAGGTATGCAGTGGGGGCATGAACATGGCTCATTATACTACCCAAGCACTTTGCATGCATGTGGCGCAGTGCATTTGGGGACCTAACAAATCTACATTACCATGGAAAGGCTTATATCAGGTAGAGGTTGTTCTGCCTGAAAAATGGTTGGGGAAAGGGGGTTGTGATAAGCAGCCTGGCTACAAATGCAGGCAATTGAGCTTGGATACAAGTGTGTTATGTCCATGTGTGGGATGCTGCAATTGCCGAATTTTCTGATACTTAAGAAAAGGAAGAATCAAGCTTATCACTCGAGAGGGCTTGGACTCACCACAGTCAAGAAATTTCAAATTGTGTTTCAGAAGGCATGAAACTCAGTGCTGGAAAAAAACTTCATGAAATTCTTGAAAACAGTTAAGGTGAGTAAATTGCTGTTGATATGAGGAGTAAAAAATGCATCTTTTGGTCTTCATAGTTTTTTGCTCACAATGTAAACTGCCAGTTGTGGCAACTACGGATTCCATTGTCGTGATTGAGACCAGCTGACTGATGTGAATTCCTACAATTGGCACTTGTTTGGCGACTTTCCGATTGTTTAAAAGTATGAAGAACTGTGAAATGTATTTGAATTGTAGAAGCTCATCATCAGTGCTTAACTTACTTGGGTGTATGATGCTAAAGAAAATGATAGTTTTTTAAAATGAAAATGAAGCAAAACCGTCACTGGACATGAACATTTTCAAAGCAATTTGAAACCCGAAGGAAAAAGTCCAATGACAGAAAAAGTGTAATTTAATATCTAATTGCAGATAGAGCTCTTGCACACATTACTTGGGCACTTCATTCCAATTCCTTGTGATAGGAAATTTTTAGCAAAATTTTTACCCAAAAAAAAGTAAAAAAAATAAAATTAACATGCATCTTTTCAGCATGTTCATAAAATGTATATTAATTTAAATTAAAATTTGACATTGACATAAATAATGATGAATTATTGAAAATCATAAGAAAAAAAAAAAAAAAATTAATATTTTTAAACAACACAGAAATTAATAATAATTTTTTAAAAAAAAAAAAAAATTAATAAAAAAAAA
>Ga0116227_10002028_pt1 | contig 46089 bp, 38 predicted proteins | sample S1TSphgellanicum_FD_89693 | JGI IMG/M metagenome (GOLD analysis project Ga0116227, IMG submission 89693) | Host-associated microbial communities from peat moss isolated from Minnesota, USA - S1T2_Fb - Sphagnum magellanicum MG | ecosystem: Host-associated > Plants > Peat moss > Unclassified...
AATATAAAAAATAAAATAATAATATAAAAAAAAAAAATACAACTAAATTTTGAAAAAAAAAAAATAAAAAAAAAAAAAATTTAAATTAAAAATTAAAAAAAAAAAAAAAAAAAACCCTGCTCTTACTGACGACCTTACAGGCTAACATCTAGAAATCCTCAGGTTCACATAACCAACCAACCAACCCACCAACCTACCTACCTACCTCTCTCTCTCTACCTTCTACACTCTCTACAAGTTGGTAGGTACATAAGTGTTGATATTAGCTACAAGCTAGGTACCTACCTAGCTAGGTACTAACCAACCTGTCTTTACCTAGCTACCTACCAACCAACCTGTTGTGTCTACAATTCAAAGATCTCTTTCAAGTGTTGGTTGCATCCCTCATATACTTCTCTAGTGTTGTGGTTGTTATTTGAGCTTGTGAAGGATTTGCACTTGAATCTCATCCAGACTCTCTTCCAAGACTCTTGTCTTCTGTACCCACCTTGTTTTTTTCCTGGATCCATGTTAGAACCCTTCTGTGTTTCCAGCTTCCTCATTCTCTCTCTCTCTGTGTCTCACAAAGTAAGTAGCTAACTAGTTCCAAGTCCTCTTCTCTCCTCTTCTCCGAGCAGTTTTTGTGTTTTTTTCAAATCTTCTAAACAACTACTCTCCTCAAGTTTGTTGTCAACTGTTATTGTTGTTGTTGTTGTTGTTGTTGTTGGTATTTTGTTTGGTTTTGGTTTTGTTGCATTAAATTGTTCACTTGGTAAATGAGTTTTGAATCCTATCTCTTCTTGATGTGCTCTTGGTCTTTTGTCAGAGAAGAATTTTTGCTATAACTTGGGGCTTGCTTCATCAAGCTTGGGTTTTTCTGGTTTTGAATCTCTCACTGGGTGGTTCTCTACCCCTTCGGACAGTAACGCATTTTGGAGTTTCTTCTGTGAGAGAGAATTTTGCTACACTTGCAGGCTGCTAGCTTGGATTTGGTTTTGAATCTTTGGGTGTTTCTCTAATACTTCGGACAGTAACGCATTTTGACGGTGTTTGAGAGAGAGAGAGAGTGTTTGTGTGTGTGTGTGTGTGTGTTTGGCCTCCGTAGTTGAGTTCTTGAGTTCTAGTTGCAATTTTGATTGCAGCAAAGTTCTGGAGTGGAAGTCAGAAGGCGGAACAATTAGTCTCAGCCTTTCGTACAGTCATTGTAGTGGTAGTTGGAGGTTTTTGTTGTTGTTGTTGTGATCATTTGCATTTTGTTTGTTGGGGTTGCAATCTCGTCTAGAGCTGCCTCAGAACTCCTCAGGAGCACCCATTTTCACATTCCCTGTAACTGTTGGTGCTCAGGCTTGGAAGTGTTTTTTGAATCATCTCATGTTGTTTGTAGAGAGAAACAGAGACAAAGAGCCGGCTGCATGCCATAGAATTTCTTCCGGTAGTTTTGAACTGTTGTGTTGTTGTTAGCATATAAGAATTGCAAGAAGCTCCAAGAGCTGACCATCTTGTGCTGCAAGAATTCCTCCGGACACCAGCGCCGATCCATCCTTTGTTGCATGCTTTTGGCACTGTCGCAATTCTACAAGATTTCAGCTCGCGGATTCTCCTGCACTTTGCTAGCTGCAGTGCTACACCAATTTGAAGAAAAACTTTGCAGCTTCCACAATTGCATAGTCCTCACTGATCACAGTCTGAACTCCAGCTGAAAGTGTGAAGAGAAGGGAGCTGGGGAGAAGAACAACAACAACAATGCCGCCTTATTCCTCCTACGTAGCAGAGGCATACAGCAGCTGCCAGGAGCAACAGGAGGAGCTCCTGGACAAGGGGAGAAAAGCCGGCGACGAGCATGACACCAAGCTGTTGTTCTGCAGCAGCAGCAGCACGCGGGTGTCGCAGGCGGTGTCGCTAGATTCTTCTTCGCCGACGTTCTGGAAAGGGGCAATCGTGGTGGGTGCTGGACCTGCGGGGCTGGCCACGGCTGCGTGCCTGGAGCTGAAGGGTGTGCCATGTCTGATTGTGGAGAAATCCGATGGCATTGCGTCTCTGTGGAAGCACAACACGTACAACCGTCTGCACCTGCACATACCCAAGCAGTTCTGCGAGCTACCGCATCTGCCGTTTCCTGAAGATTTCCCAACCTACCCAAACAGGCAGCAATTCGTAGAGTACTTGGACAGGTACGCGGCGCGCTTCGATCTCCACTTCCGCTTCAACGAGAAAGTGATTGCGGCTGCCTTCGACACTGCTGCAGGCTACTGGAAGGTCACCACCACGCACTGCAAACACAACAACACTGTACTGGAAAGCAGCGGCGGCCGAGGAGGAGTGTTGTCGGAATTCCGCGCGCGTTGGCTGGTCGTTGCTTCCGGTGAGAATGCGGAGGCCGTATGTCCCGTCATCCCTGGCGCCGGCCACTTCAAGGGAACTGTCGTGCATTCTTCCCAGTACAAGAGCGGCGCGGATTACAAGGGCCGTAATGTTCTCGTCGTGGGCGCTGGAAACTCCGGGATGGAGATTGCGCTCGATCTCTCCAACTTCAATGCCAGACCCTCTCTCGTTGTGCGCAGTCCGGTACGAACTCCTGGACTGATAAGAAGAATGCCGCCGGCCTGAGCTGAGCCGAGCATTTTTGGCTCCATTTCTTGAGATTGGTTTTCATGAGCTTTTGTCATGAGTTTCTTGTTTGCTTCTTCTGCTTCATCTTCTTCACTTGGGTTTATATGTGATCGATCTGCTGCCTCCTCCTGCTTCTTTGGGTTCTTCTTGACACAAATTTTGTGCTTTTGCTAAGATTTTTTTCATGAGCTTTTCTGGGTTTTTTCTGTTTCATCTTCTTCTTCACATGGGTTCAATTTCATGTGAGATCTGCTTCTTTGGGTTCTTCTCGAAAGATTTTTTTTTTCCCGGCCTTTTGCTCAGATTGTTTTCATGAGCTTTTGTCATGAGTTTCTTGTTTCTTCTTCTGCTTGATCTTCCTCACATGGATTTTGTGCTGATCTGCTGCTGTTGCTGCTTTGGGTTCTTCAACAGATTATTTACAACTTATTGATTCTTGGGTCTTCACTGGGTTTGTGCTTTTTGTCCATGGCCAGGTTTCCAGTAGAGTGGGTCTATTGCTGCCACTTCTTCCTTTCCTTCCTTCCCTTGTGATTGTGCATTTTTTGTATTTCTGAGGGGTCTTGGTGAATGAATTGACAGGTGCATATTTTGCCACGGGAAGTGTTTGGGAAGTCGACTTTTGCTGTTGCCATGAAGCTAGTGAAGAATTTTCCACTGTGGTTCGCAGACTCCTTCCTGGTGTGGTACACTTGGGCTTTGATGGGTGACACCTCCAGCTATGGCTTTCACAGGCCAGCTCAAGGTCCCATGACCCTCAAGCTTAAGTTTGGCAAGACTCCAGTTCTCGATGTTGGCACCTTTGCTAAAGTCAAGAATGGAGACATCAAGGTAACAACAAGCACACATATATAATTCCTGTTTGTCTAATTTCTACTCTCTTCTTTCACTACCATCGATTGAAAAAGCTTCCCCATAGCAAATCAGAAATCCCAACTGCCACTCACTTCTTCAGGTATGGATCCAGCAATGGAGCTCAGAAGTTTCAGTTGTCTTTTGCAGGTTGTACCAGCTATTGATCACCTGACATCAGATGGAGCACAGTTTGCCGATGGCCAAGTCCAACAGTTTGATGCTATCATCTTGGCTACTGGGTACAGAAGCAATGTCCCCCAATGGCTACATGTAAGCTTTTTTTTGCTGCCTAAGTTGCAATTTTCCTTGGGGGGAGTTTTTCCTTTGGGAGAGGTGAGGGGGAGTTTTTTGGGGGTTGGGGGACATGCATGCTATAGCAGCTCAATTCACGATTTTTTTCTCATTATTTCTGGTGAAGAATGGAATGGAGGGAGTGAGTGATAACCCAATTTAGCTGCAATCTGATGCTACTTGCTGTGTCATCTATGTTGCAATGAATGGGGCAGGATAAGAGCAACTTCTTCTCAGAGGAAGGGTTCCCAAAGAACTCATCAGCAGAAGGTTGGAAGGGGGAGACAGGTCTGTATGTTGCTGGTTTGGGCAGGAAAGGAATTTTGGGAGCTGCCTTTGATGCCCAAAACATTGCACAGGACATCAGCCAACTGTTCTTTGCAGCTGAGCTTGAATCTCATAACCGAGTTCAACCTGTCCCTCAGCAGCACCAGCACCAGCAGTTTAGATAACTACTGATTTCATATTTTCCAACCCACTCCACCCTTCCCAAGAAATTTTGAAAACTAAGTAGAGCCCCTTTTGGAGAACTGATTTTCAGGAACTTTTGTCACTTTGACTAGAATCACATCATGATCTTGGTAAATAGAGGGAGAAAACACTTAGTGCTAATCCTTGAGTTTTTGTGAGTTTAGTGTTGAACTACAATTTTCATTTGGAGAGGGGGATGGAGGGGGAAGCATACTACTTAGTGCTGCTAAAACTTCACAATGCAAGTTTTGTCTAGGTGGTTGTTCATCCTGTTTTTTGTACATGAGATTTAAGGGTAACTATGCAACGAGGAGGATGGAGTGTTTAGAAGAAGGTGGAACTTCTTCTGCCTCCTTGTACCATAGCTGGTTTTCTTTTCTGTAGTCCTGAGCACATCACTTGAATTGGGAAATAAAAAAACTGACATAGCAAATCTGAAACACAGTTGATGACTCTTTGTATTTTCACCAAATGGATTTTTCATTTTCCTTCCATTGAATGACAGGGGCAAAATTTTCTGCACAACCCATTTTGAGAATTGCTTTCCAGATGAAATGTATGCTGCTTTCCACATTTTTCATATGCTTTTCACATCTCATGTTGCAGCATCCATCTATCATAACATGAGATCTAGTGATAATTTGTCAACAATTGGCACTTGTTTGGAAAACCACCAGTAACAGCAGTTTCTTTTGTGGTAAAATTGACAGAAAAATAAAGAGCTGTGAATCATACAAAGGGTTTTTTTTGTGAAAAATGACCCAAAGTTGCCATAATTCCAGGATTTTTTCTGAAGTTGCCAGATTTAAATCATATGTTGAAGTATGTTGCCAAGATACAGCACCATTCCAAAAAAAATCTACTTTCCTCTCTGACCTGTAGCCAAATTTGGCTAAGTCCTCTCATGGATAATTGCCAGTCCACCTACCTCACAAAATTGGGAAAAAAAAACCCTGACCAGTGCACCTTCTTGCCCAGAAGGTTGAACATTAAATCAAGGATTTGGCTCTTGCCTGATAGTGAAGCTGAACTCAGAGTTCATTTGAACATTCCATATCAGCTGTTCCTGAACTCAGATGGCTAGCAACTATGTATAATGTTCTACAACTCCTTTGGTCTTTGAAAAAGAAACCAGAAATCCACCAGAGCAGCAAGCAGCAGGCACTCCACTGCAGAGCCAAAACAGATCACCCGATTGCTTCCACAACTACAAATTATTACACAACACCTAAAAACCTGCAGTGCCAAAACATACTCAATTACTTCCACAACTAAAAACTATCATGTAACACTGAAAAAAAACAAAGAAGCGAAAAAAAAAGCAAGAACACTTGTGCTAACAGTCATGATGATTCATTCCAGAGTGAAGTGCTGATGATTAAAATCAATCCTTGCACAATGATCAAAAGTGCTGAAATTTTGTGTTCACATGTTGTTCCAAGCTGTGATGAGTTAGTTGCAGGAGGTATATTTCTGGGACCCGAAGGCAATCATGATAGAAAATCACAACTCGGAGGAGGCCACCTCCAGAGCCCACCACCATCTTTGTGGAATCAATGACAAAAGGATGATGAATGCATGGAGTGAAAATTTTTTTTTCCCCTTTTTGCACTTGAAAGGATCTTCTTATAACAATCTACACCAACAACTTGAACAGTCAATGTTCTGAAAACATGAAAAAATTGATACCCCCAGAACTAACTACTACTGGCTTGACTATGAACCTCTTCTCTTTTTCTAGTGCACTCACTCCTCCTTAGCTGCCTTTATTCCTTCTCTGAATCCTGCCTGTGAGTTCTCAATTCTAAACAACTCCCAGCTTTATTCCTTAGGCTAAAAGCCTCATTCTCTCAAGGTTCATGGTTTGCAATTCTTTGTGAGTAGGCAACCTTGAGCTCCTCTACAGTACAGTACCTATTGCTTCTCTATTCCCAGAAAAGTGGGGTGCTCAGTGTGTTTTTTTTTTTGGTTGCGGTTTTGTGATGTAGCTAAAATGGTAATCATTCCTATGAGTGTCTCCAGTGGTGCTCAGTGTGTGACCCTGCAAAAATATTTTTCACATCCAAGTTTTATTTACTCACTTTTTCCTCAACCCCACTCATAAAACTAAAATTGGGACTGCAAATAGGTGGGAGACTACTGATAGCAACTCACCTGGACCAATCAAACTATCTATTGAATCAGAAAGAGGGAGCAATCAATACATACGATTTTGACTGTGGTTATTAGACCGTTCATAATCCCAGGACTTGTAGAGAGCCTTTGAAAGATGTGCATTTTGCGAGGGTCATAGCAATCGTCCAGTGAATCCACTGGATTTGACCGCTGCACCTGGTTCAAGTTTTCTCATGCAGGGCCACATATTGAGTGTCAGTGGAGATGTTATCAGCTAGTTTAGCCATATTTGGCTATAAACATATGAAAATTTAAAAAGTTTAAGAATCCTTCACATTTTTGGCTACATGCTAAGAACCCAATAGAGAAATCTGGAGATTTCCCCACCTTTTTAAAAATGGAGATGCTATCAGCCAGTTTAGCCATATTTGGCTATAAACATATGAAAATTAAAAAAGTTTAAGAATCCTTCACATCTTTGCTACATGCTAAGAACCCAATAGAGAAATCTGGAGATTTCCCCACCTTTTTTTAAAAAATCCTCATTTTGAAATTTGGTGACTAGAAAAACAAAAGAAACACATTTTTTAGCTATTTTGAACATAATTTAAGCAAACTGGCCAAATTTAGCCAGGTCATAAAAATGTGCTGCTGCTGGCATTAGGTTTTTGTGATCATCGATCCATGTAGTTTTCCATGACAGAATTGGATTCAACAACTTTGTGTGAATAGGTCTGATAAATTATGACTTTTTGCATGAGAAGTTGAACGTCTGCATATCATATCATCATGGCATAGAGCTTATGCAAAGCTCCTATATATTCCCTACATTTGATGTAGGTAAATATGTATATATCGCAACACTGAAATTTCTGAGCATAGCATAGCTTCAGGTGTTGAATTTGAATAAGTTTGTCTTGGTAAACTGAACCTATTCTCCCTTGAACCGGGGTTTTCTTTTGCAAATTTTCACCAATTGGTGACCAAAAAAAATCCAACGTGACTCATACAAAGGATTTTTGTGAAGTTTTTTTTTGCAAAAGTTGAAAATTTCAAGGATTGTTTTTTCCCCCCTGAAATTGCCATATTTAGACAATATGTTCTAGCAGGTTGCCAAAATCTAGTATGATTTTGGGTTTCTTTTAGAGGATTTTTTGAAGATCATATCTTTCTTTGCATGGTGAAATATTTGAGTTTCCATAATTCTTCTTTTGCCTTGAGATACTTTTTAATGTAAATGGCAAGGCCACAGTGTGACACGCCCCTAGTTAATCTTAATGTAAACACAAGATCAATGTTTCTTAAATCTAGCTTTGTGCTAATCATAGCAAGATTATACAAGAAGGAAGGAGAACCTCTCACATAAAGTTTAGATATAGTTGTGATTCATCCATGACAACCTCCTACTTTGCAACACCACAAATGACAGCTATCAACACAACTATCACACCAACATACATCAATTGTGACACATATTCATGTGAAACAAGTGACACATGTAATAGGGATATTGTTTACAACACATTTGTGTCATAAACTTTGTGGTTTCATCCATTGAACTATCCTAGTATTGAGGAAGTTTTGTAGTTCAATGTCTTGTTTTGTCATGTTGAGATCTCCCTCTCCCAAACAACAATGCCCCTTGCCTTTCTCTTGTCACTATTTGAAAGCCCTTGATGAGTGGGGGTGGCATCAAGGTGGTTTTGTGATGTTTAGACCTACAAAGTATAAGTTATTGAATAATGTGGTCATTGAAAATTCAATAGAATCAAAAAAATTTGGGAAATTGAGATGTGCACTTCATGCTATTGGAAAGCCCTTGATGAAAAGAATTCTATGGAGGTGGCATTGTAATTTATAGATCAAAAGACGAGGAAAGTATTGAATTTTGAACAACTTTTGTCACTAAAAACTCAATAAAACATTAAGAACCAAATTTTAATGTAAATTTGACTATTTACTTTAGGCTTAAAAAGGTGTAGCATTTCCCCTTTTCAAATTCATTCTATAGATATATATTAGAACATGTGCTCATTGGCACAGGCCACACCAATGTAAAGTATTTGTGGTGTTTAGTGTTTACTCCAATTTACAATTAGTGCAATATATTATCATTTCCAGTATTGCTCAAGTTGAAATCATGTGAAGGTCTAAAAATTTCCATGCAGATACAGCATTTGGGCCCCATTGGGTTGGTGAATGGGAGCTGTCTGTAGGATCATGGGGGGGGGGGGGTATAGCCAAAGGACAAGTATGCCAAATTCCAAGTGGGAAGCCTGAGGAATCAAATGACCATAGTACCATGGCAGCTTTGACAATAATTATATTATTTTCAAAAATGTTAGGATTTTCACCCAAAAGGATTTCAAACAACAAAATGTTGTGAAGAATTTTTCTAAAATCTTCAAGAATGTTCTCAAATATTCTATTTTTTGATATGGATTCTTCAAAATTATTTATTTATTTATTTGACAGACATGTGTTGAAGCTGGCCTTGTACTATCCTATCCAAAAGGCTGGCTACAATGGAACAATCTCTACTACTTATAGTAAAAAGAGACCAGTTGTTGAAAATTTACTCAACTCAAATATGAGATTTATTTTACTATCAGGATAGTCGCACAGTCTAAAGCAAAGAGAGAAATCCATGTTTCACCCAATTCTTGTTCTTTAAACCCGTGCTTGTCTTAATGAAGTTTGATAGGTTTACAACAATTCTGGCAACATTGAAAGCCACTGCTCAAGCTTATACTGATCATTACTTGGCAATATTGGCAAGTAAGCTTCATTCACTCTTGTGTATTCTTGCAACTTGCAAGGATGATGTACTGAAAAGAGTGCCAAATTACCAAAACATTCTTTGACCGGAAAAAGGAAACAAAAAATGTTGGTCTAATATCAACTTTTGGACATACCACCAGTCTGGTCCTAGTATGGAACACCTTTTAAAATCTTCATAACAGCCTCATCTTGGTATTCAGTCCTTTTTCAACCTTTCGGAGTAGTCTGGTCCTCATATTTGTTCCCAAGACTGAATTTTTGGTTGGTATGAGGAAGGTATATATTTGATATTGAGATTAGTATACGGCAAGTATATACCTGATATTATTACCTCACATCTCTACTGGGCAGGTATTGGTACAAGGCTAGTATTGTCTCAATGCATGAGCTCCTAAAATCCTTCAACATCAGTGCATAGACCAAACTATATACCATTTGCAGTCTGAAAGCGTAATAGAGTAAGATTGGACACAGCCCATGTATCCATCTTACCACAAATTTAATATTTGAATCCTTTAATGACAATCTTACAAAAAATCCCTAACCTCCAGCAATAGAGTTATTCACGAAGTCACATGATTAGGGGGTGAGAATGGCCAAATTTGGCATAATAGGCCATCAAGTGCATGACTAGGAATGCAAATTTTACAAAACGAAATGACTGGGACCCAAACTAGTTTTTCCCCCAATTTTGATGGTAAACCAAGTTTCACTGTGTCTTTCATTTTTCCTGAGCACCTCCACTGGTGCTACATATATTTCCACTGCTCCCACCTGTACAACTACTATTGTTACTCTCGAACCTTGTGCATTAAATGCTAAGTTTTAATAAAATTTCCTTACTTTGCAAAGACCACTGAAAGAGTGGATAGGGGGTGAAAGAGAGAGTGAATACATGGTGACTTTCCAGATAACTCTAATATATGGGATTTAGGGTAAACCCCCAAGCAATAAAAACTTCATGATATGGATACCTGCCCTTGAAATTCCCATGGTGAAGCATATGGTTGAATTCAGACCACATGGTAAGTGATTGGGGGAAACATTCTTTCATATTTCTTTGATACTTGGAATGGTCAGTCCAAAAGTAAGAATACCATTTGGAAAAGGCACCTGTGCACCTACACTGATAAGGACCTATGGAAAGACAAAAAAATTCATTGAATTTTCATATGGAATGGGAGTTGTAGGAGGATTTTTTTTTCAAAAGGACTGTACTTTCTGTTGTTTGGGTGCCAGAATGGAATTCTCCAGGCTCCTTTGGACGCAAAAGCAATTTTTTTTTTTGGAAGGACAAAGAAGAAGTCTGGCTCTGCACCCAATGATTGCAAACACCAACCCAAGACTCACAGAAGAAGGAAGATACCACTGTTTATATATAGCCAGCACATGGTATCAACACTGGTAGCAAGGAGCTAGGACCTTACCAGTCTGGTATGAGCCCAGGCCCAGCCTCGTACTGTTACCAGCAAGGTAGGGACTTGAGGTAATACCAACCTTCTATCAGTTTTACGTCAGTCTCAACACCAGGTGTATACCTACTTTACACCAGCCAAAAACCAGCCCCAGACCCAATAGTAGCAGCTTTCATTGTTGCCTAGTATGAAAAAAACAAGAATTGATCTCCCAAGAATTTTATTATTTCTAACTCAGCATTTTGAGACTTTTTTACCATCAAACCTTAGTTACAAACTCAGTAGACAGCACATTCATCAAGTACACCAAGTTCATGATATCTGGATAAAAGGGCCTTTGGATTTGGATTGTACCTGCAGGAGCATATGTAGTGAACCACCAGAATGTACTTCTGCTGACAGTGCACAAGTTTGCACTGTCAGCATTGCAATAGAGAGCAATTGGGTTTAGGTGCCTGAAGCAAGATGGTATCTTTGCTTGCTGCTGCACAAGATCCAAGGACCAAACAGTCAAATTAGCAGCAAACCTACCAGATAGAGAGAGAGGATAAAACAACCAATTATGAGGTAGTTTCACTACCCCACAAAAATTGGACAAAATTGAAATTTGGCTCACTCATGCATAAGGGCTGTTGAGAGTATCAACTGGAGATAGCATCAACTTCGGTGCTTGTGTCAAGATTGTTGGGGTACTGGACAATTAACATGTTTGCATAATGTACAATTTTGAGTCCCACAATATCACGTCCACTATTCAAGCTGACATCACACTAGTTGGTTAGTCTTCCCATGGATTCATTCACAGCATGATTGAAACCAAAGGCAACTTCTGGTGTGGTTGGTTCAAAGAGATGACATTATACCCATTTGCATCTCAGACCTATCATTCAACATCCTGTGGTATGCTCCAGAATCAAAACTGGGATCCAAAAATTGTTGACAATTTTACAAGAGGATCTAAGCAATGAAGTCAAATGAATTGGGCGAACCAGACGCCTGCCATCACATTATTTTTTCCCTTTCTCCTTCTCCTTGCTTGCAACCTTTTTCTTCTTGACAGTTGGGCACAACTTCCTGCTCTGAAGTGGTACTGGAATTGGTTTACCCTGCACTGAAGGTCTCCTTCGTTTTCGTGCAACACCAACCTCATCACTGCTACTTGAGTTGTCTACAAAATTATCTAGAGTGACATTGCACATAACTTAGAGTTTGATTTGATGAAGGTGAGAAACTAGCAAATCAATAATGGCAAAAAGCATTTGTAATCATGAGAAGCAGCTTACTTTGCTGAAAATGACAACAAAATGATATAACATCAATGCAAAGGACAACCTCTGAAATAAGTAGAAATCATGATAAGGAGGCCTATAATCTGCTTATAATCCACCCCAATGGCAAATTGTCTGGTGGTACATGATCATGAAAAATTTCCAGACTATGTAAGAGGGAGAGTTTACCTCCATTGGCCACCATAGACACATCGGAGCCATTCCCATGTGGGGGATGTAGAATACCACCTCCTCGTTTCACTTCTATTGTGAATACATCATTGCCAGGCATTACCTCTGCATCATTGCAGCTTCCACAGTATGGCTCCATATAACAAAACCTTTCACCCAGGACAACATCCCAAGTCTCAGCTCAGAAAGAGGAAATCAGAAACCCTAGTAATTGAGAATCTGATAACTGTGCCAGATCAAGGTCCACCATTGTTTTCTCCCTGATTGCAGCTGTGAGATACAAAGAGGTCACAACCTCAACCATCAATCCTCTAAATGTTTTTTTTTCCCAGAATAATCAGGCTCTGGAGGAGAGCAAACTGTCTTGTGCACTGATCTTGGTTGGAGACAATTATTACATATCTGTGTTCCTGGATGCTCCTGAAGAAATATGACATCCAGCCCAGTTCCCCATCTATGGCAGTACAGAAATTTTTATCTTCTTGAACATCTTGGGGTAAGGCAATCAGGGGTTAAGAAGTAATACCAATCGCCTTCCATTTCATCAGAATTCCAACCATCTGGCAGCACACGCCATTTCAAACAACTATCACACTGCACCCACTGATGATCAGGGTGCAGCTTTGTATTTTTGTCCATTGTCTCAGGAATTACCTGCATTGCACACACAAAATGTTTTTTTATTTGTCTCTACATAGAGTAAGCAGCCTTTAAATCAGAGGCTTCAATCGAGGGTCAAGATTTATCTACTTACCACTTCAAGGTTATCAAAATTCTCATCCCAATATGCATTGAACATGTCACCGAGCCACTTCTCAAGCTTCACATAAGTGTCACTATCTGTAAATCCCTGCTTGCTGTTAAGCACTCCAACCTTTCCATTACCAAAGTCCTGTATTCCTCATGCAGGCAAAAAGACAATCAGCCAGCTGCTCCTGCAGCTCTAAGACACAAAAATTTACCTTGAGACTCTATGGTTAACCATTGCAAACCCTGGCATTGTATAATAAAAGGACTTCAGAAGGCCAAACAAGTACCAGTAAGTTCCTATAGTTGACCAGTGCAAACACCAACATGACTGCAATTGGATAACATACTTTCTCATTCTCTACTCGGCTGCACATCCATTTGACAGGATTTCTCACTTACCATAGCTTCTGTCACATCCATCACACCAATAATGCCACGACCAACATCAGCACTACGAGTCATTCCACCAACTCTTTTATATGCCTGCAAATTCCAGGCCAAGCCCCATTTCCTCTTCAGGCCTAGCATTTCTTTTTTCCAAGACAAAATAACATTAGCATACTGATGTTGCTGTAGACACCTGGAAGAGAGCAGTGCAGGTTCAAGGGATTGGACAGCACTTGACTAACTTTGTGGATGGAAAACCCCTCACATGGGCTTCTGTAAATCTTCAAACCTTGTAGACCACTCTAATATTCATCTTTTGTTATGTATGTTACTTCACTCAGCAACAAACCTAAGGCTCCAGACTCAACTCTAGACTTAGCCATAGACTGCAGGGACAAAGTTCATAATGCTCCTAAGAAGGCTTCATTCTGTTGTATGGTCCCACACATTGCATAAGATAAATGAAACCATCCTCTTGTGCCCAAGAGTAGGGAGACCAATACCTCAATCAGACGGCCATGCCAGTAAAGAAACACACCACAGTTGCCCAGGTTGTACTCCTCTTGGCGAAATCCCAAAGTCAGCTCAATCATCTTCTCAGCCTTCTGAGGTCCACTTTCACTAACAAAAGGGAACTGAAACCTTTGTGTCTTATGGAGTGATTCAGCCAATCGCAATGTCTTAACCTGCATAAATGGACCATAGAGATTAAACTGCACCACTCTACTAAGCTGACTTCTGCCACACGCAGACATAGAGTCAAGGAATGGCCACTTACAAGTAACAAGAGCTTCGGCTGCCTAAACTTTCTACAGCATTAATTTGCTATTAGATGCCATGACTGCCCCCCAACTTCATCAGCTCCTGACAGCATGTTCAGATAAGGAGATACAACTCTGCTGAAAAATTTCATGCAAACCATTATAGAAACATCTGCAACCTGAATTTCTGTCACATTTTCGGAAGTGAAACTAAGTGTAAGCCATCTTGCCTAACACTGGACTGCTTTGCAAGGGGAAAAGGCATACCCGTGTCCCCTGCAAGTATATAGTCATCCGTGGGTTTAAGAACAAGACTTCCAGATATGCTCGCAAGGAGTAGTCCAATGGAACCTGTGTGACATGGAGCCCAAGCAGCAAGCAATATCAGCTTGCTTAAAATCAAATGACTCTGTGTGCAGCACCATTTGGACTCACCAGAAACTTTGAGAACAATTACAAGAAGACCATGACTTCAACCTATGACTCTGGAGTCCTGACATACTGATAGAAGACTTCTGAATGCTGTCACCCACCTTTCGACTAGTTTGTCCTGGTCGGTTGCGGACACGCTTGGAGCGGATTTGAATGTCCGCAAGCTCACCATCATTCTTGTTTCTATCCTCTTGTTCTGCACCAATGCTCCAGTCAAATATACACTTACCCTCCCACTGCTCAAGGTTATAAACATAAATGCTAGTGCCCCTACCACCAATCTTTGCAAACTGGGCCCCAATCATGATGTCACTTCGAAATGGGGAGTGCTCCTTCACAGCTTTCTTGCATGCCTCTTCCTGAGCCCTACTAAAATGCTTATCATCAAGATCCATGGTGCTGCCATCATCACTAACTTGATAGGTCACAATTGGCACTTCCAGCACCTGCAATACCACAAAATACACCCAGTGATTTGGAGCTGTGACAACAGTTCACTGCAATGTGCTTAAACACAAACAACAAAAGATTATATGTAGCATAGTAAGGAATTCATGACTTTGCCACAGCTGAGAGGAAAAGTGAAAAAAACAGAACAGATCAGAACATGTAACATACAGGTGAATTTAGGCCCACAAGGTTGAGTGCCTTTAGGTGGACACAAATGCATTTGCAATCCTTATTATTACCTTCTGGATTATGGATCAGCAAATTTCTAAGGTCAGGTAGTACAGGAGGCATACATCAAGGCCCTGGTTGTAAGACTTAGAAAGGAACCCTAAAGAGCAAGTTTCCTTGCCCTTTGTAAAGACCACAGCATCACTCCCAATGCGCATTGCCCCTGTCTGCAAACAGCAACAGAAAATTTACTTTAGTACATCTGAACATGGGAAATTGCAATTTAAATGCATGGGAATAACAGATGAACTAGCTTTTCATTGCGAGAGGCCAATCCTCCTCATAGGCCCATCCTGAGTCTTATTTTGGCAATCTCCCTCTCATTCTCATTTCACAAATAATTGCAGAGAACAACTATTTTGTCCAATATGTCATTTCATTCTTATCAGATGGAATTTGAGGAGTACATGGAGTGTTCAACATTCTTGAGTTTGCACAACTACACTCCTGATATGGAACTTCTGTGACCAATTACTGTCCACCTCCATCAGAAAGTAAGTAAGCCTTTATACAATCTCAGGCAAGAAATACAGCAGATCTAGCCATCATTGCGGACAACTCTGCTACTGAGGCTATAGCTGAATGCAACAAACTCTCTTAACTGTTAAATGAAGGTTGCCCATCACACCTTCAGGTCCAAGAACATATCTCTCATAAGAATTGAGAAATCTCGATTCTCAGGATTAAGAAAAGCCGGAACAAGGATAAAACTTCTTTGAGTCACAGAAATACTTCCTGAAAAAGGCTAGCAAAGCTGATTGCAAAGGACAACTCAATAAACATGAAAGAAGAACAAGAAAACAAGAAATGCACACATGCAGTATGAACAACAGTGTCAGTCTCTCACTTGTTCAGGGACCATCAGCAGTACCATGCATGATAGCAACTTCACTGTCACAACTTCCCACTGACTTCATCAGCTCCCTACAGTGGGTATAGGCCAGTGTAAACAATAACCTGCATACTGAGTTTCTGCTGCAGGTCCGGAAGCAACAGGAAGACTCGGCCATGATACTGGCTAGCAACCATCAGTGACACAAGGAGAAAACACAAAGCAGTTCACAGAAAAGAAGACAAAACATACAGAAAAAGACTGCAGAAAAAAAATAGACCAAGTGGGCTTACAAGAAGCTCCCCACTTATGAGACTCTATACAGAATCATTCAGAATAACCAAATGCTCAAATTCCAAAAAGGCATTGTACGTTATTGAGCAACCCTCTAGTCCTCTTTAACAGGATCTTTAGAGGGTGATCTTTACTCTTCAGAAGGACACTAAGACTGACTATCTGGGAGACAAAGAAAGCTCTAGAAGTACAAATCCTCAAAAACCTGTAAAATTGACTATTGATAACTCCCAACTTATAGCAGTAACAGAAATATTGGAATGAACATGAGGTATACAAATCATGTCAATACCTGCATACTCTGGTTGAATGTTTATCAAAGACATATATAAGGTATATCAAGGATATACCTCATATACCTTGGTGACTTTCCTTCCCAACTAGATCCAAGAAGTTACAAGAGAAGCCTTTAGAAGTACAATTCAACTCACAAGATATTTTTGGGTATGTGCTGCCATTAAAAGAGATACATACTACTCTCAAAGTCTGGAAAGTCGAGAACAAAAGGATCATCCACAAACCTATGAACTAGAGACAATCTATGAAGCACCACAGGACTGGTGTTGTTCTTCAAGAGGCACTTGAGAAAACTAAACTCATAGGAAAAAAGATAAAAATTAGCTAAATAGAGAGCATAATTAGTACCCATGGGGATATGAATACATTGTCTATAAGAAAAATGACCAAAACAGAGAAACAATTTATCTAACAAGAAATCCAGCCAAAGAGATTAAGTCTGAAGCCTCCACAACTTTAAAAACATGTAGTGTTTCAAAGGAATTTATCTCTTCTTTATTCTTAAGCCACAAATACCTAAAGTTCAAAGCTATTCTTTAAACCAACCAAAAACTTAAAATGATGAAGTTCAAATATCTGATTAAACACTATATTAATCATAACTTTCACACGAGCTTTAAGATCTGTCAGGTCTATCTTAGTGTATAGAGTTGAAAAATCAAACAACCGCAACAAGAGTGGAGAAGCTTTACGACTTTTGTTCCTGAAAGAGTAAGGAATTTTATCCACTATTCCTGTAGAGTCATTGAGAATTCAACTACTAACAGAAGGAACATGAGCCTTTCTGAGTTTTGACACCCAAAAGTCAATGACCATAGGAAAAAGTAGCTTTGTAGAGAGAACTAGGCCACTTGGAAACTTCAGTAGGGAAGTGGAACTGGCTGCACAAATAAATCTTGGTTTAATCAAACTTTTATGAAACTTTCGAATGGAAGACGAGAGCCACACTTTTTGCCAATAAAATTATGAGCCTTATTAGAAGAATGATGAGATTTAATGATTTCTGATTGGGCAGATTTGAGACCACATACATACCAACCAGAGAATTAAGCTCAAAGAAAACTGAAGAAACATAGAACTTTTTACAGACAAAATTACTACTACAGTTAATCCATGTAAGTAATAATGAAGGAACACTGGAAACTCCTTAGGTGATCCAAATCCCCTGAAAGAACAGGCAATGAACAATGAGAAGAGGATCAAACCACAGAGGGAGAACGAGTTCTCTTCTACACAAACAAAAGAACTTTGGCTTTCCATGCACTCAAAATCCGTTGAACTTCCATGAGCTCTTCCTATTTATTGACAAAATTGTTGACACCTTTCTTAAATGCTTCTTCAATTGACAGGTCACACAAGAAAGATCTTCTGAAATTTCTGCCTCTAGAAAAGAGTTCAATCAAGCTAGGCCTTGAGAGGATACCAAGATTAGCAGAAATAGCATGACCATGATAGGAATCAACAAACAATGGGAAACAGTGACAATCACAACCACCTTGCAGAATTTTTTGCACTTTTGAGGAACTAACAGACCTTCCCATCTCCCTATGGCTGAAAAACTCTTGACCAGAAGTCTTGAAATACTTCCAAGCAATCAAGGGAGGGCACCAATACTTTCTGACTATAGAAGGAAGACAGTATAAAACACTAGGAAGATTCAAAATGGAAGGTCCAAGAAGGCAGTTTCATTACCTTAAATCCAACTCCAAAGCAACCAATCTGGTCAACATCATCAACTCCTGGTCTCTTGTGCCCCAAAGACAACATTCGCACAATATCTTGGTGGCTCATGCCACATCCATTGTCACACACTTGGAGAACAGGAATCCTATCTTTCTGTGAATTTTTAAAGATTGCCATTTGTGCCACAGAAATATCGAGGCTGCACACAGAAATCTCACTTTCCATCATACTTAACAACTAGATTATGCTGCATGACATATAGAATCTACATGTACTGTTCACACCCTAAGGGTAACTTGAGAGATAAGGCTACTTGGACTTGAGAACCAAAGCTGTCATGCATTGAGATCAGTGATGCTTTCAGCACTCCAGGGGAAAAAAGGAACTTTTACAATTGTCTGTCCATTAGCACTATCCTCTATTTTAGAATACCATTGTTGAATTCCATTTGGATCTCAAGCCAAAAACAGGACTTGACATCACCAACTCATCTACTGAACATTTGTCTTATTCCAATGCAAACATACCGAGTTGCCAATGCATCACGAGAATTATCAATGAGTTCTGCAAGTCCTCCAAAGATCCAGGCAGCATGTGTTTGTTCCAAGCTATCCAGAAATGCTGGGTGCACCTGTGCAGTTGTGGACTGCCTCTGCTGTTTCAAAGGAGCTGGTTCACAACCCCATATATTGCCCTTAGCAGTTGCAAAAGGAAAACAAAAAGCAAGTATTGCTCAAGGTTCTCAAGTGAAAGAGAATAAGATAGGAGTGAGCTAAGAAATGCTTTGCTTGCCCAATGATATGCTACAAAACCAGGTCAGAATGATTATGAAAGGAAAACAAAGAAAAGCAAGACAACAACTACTGGACAAAGTAATACATCAAAAAAGGACTGGAAAGAGCAAGGATAAGAGTGGAACTGACCCACTCTCAGAGTTTCATGTACAGGACGGCTTTGTGCAGGACTGTGTGGGACATCTGCTCTCGTGGAATGCTGTTCCACAATTTTGTTGTGTGTCACATTTGACCTACTCGACATAGTTGGACTGGCTTGCAAGGGTCTTGGCTCATAGTAAACACAAATGGGTTCAGGTTCCACAGGAATATGATTTGGAGGATGAAACTGCAGCTTCCACCCTGGTATTCTAACAGTGCCAACCTGCATTTTAAACATCAAGAGTAGCCCTCCAATCAAGAGAACAACCATCCAGCAAAAATGGAATCCACATATCAGAATATGTACATGCCGACTGTAGCAGCATCAAGTGACATCAAATTGCACAGAATGAAAAGGTGTTCTGAGAAATTCACATTACCCTGTCATGTGTATAGAGAAAGGTTAGGAATTGAATCCACTCTTTTGCAGGACCAGAAGCTGAAGAGAGTATAGACACACTGAAATGAGGCCGTCCCTCAGGTGGACAAAGTGCTGCTGTACTGTAACGTGCTTCGAAATGAAGATCCTCTGGCCTGTCGACCCAACACCAGCTTTTTCTTGATCAGTTATGCACCAGGAGATTGAAATATGAGACTGTGATTCTGCTGAACATAATAACCATATCACCCCAGGCGTTCTGCCAAGGTGAGTCAGGTAATTAATGAGGGCAATCAACACCATTATCACAGGCTCAGAAGTTACACTTATCTCTCTGCCAGTGCTTTGAGATCAAACTATAAGACAGAGAAGACTGATGATGAGGAAACATGCACCTCTACACGTGGACTTTTTTTGACAGAATGTGACACAGGGTAATAGAGTGCTGTATTAGACCAACTCCAACAATGCATTGTACAGCAAATAATGGATGAAGAAAAGTCAACACATGCTGGTCTGGCTCAGCATAATGGTTTTGGCACAGCATTTTTGCACAGGATGCTGAGGCTGGCAAAAGGCATAGCAAAGCCTTGGCTTGATGGTTTGATTGGTCTAGATGGGTTGCTATCAGTAGTCTCCCACCTTTTGCAGTCCCAGTATCAGTTTTATGGGTGAGGATGGGAAAAAGTAAGTAACTAATCTTGGATGTGAGAAATATTATTGCAAGGCCACACACTGAGCATGGGCAGAGCTGCTCTTACATCTGACTGATAGGACATTGCAGACATGTGGCTGGAGCAATCGTACGTCCATTTGCCATCAACCTCCCCCTCCATACTGATTGCACAGCTATACTCAACAATACAAGTCCAAGAAAATGAGGACTACAAAAGTAATTGCATTGAGAGTGAATTATTTGTATCAACAGCAACAGACCTTTAAATGGTAGGTCAGGAAACAACTCAAGATGGATGACAAGCTATTTGCTTTACAAGCCATTTCCCTCTGCATGGTCTTGCACACTCAATATACCATAAGTCAAAGCAGAAATTTCCTTGTGATCATGGATCTTGATCAAGACATGCATGCTGTGTTTGGAACTTCCTGATGAACACCAGCACCAGACACGGAGACTGTATGGGGCAAGAAGAAGTTCCAAGTGCCATTAAGCCAAAGACACAAGTCTCTAAGTTTCTCTTACTACTGCCACCTTTATTCCTAACCCCTGTGTTCACTTCCTTTGTGTTGAGTACATGCATGGATGGATAAGAAGAAGAACAAAGGTGGTGTACATTCTGTCAAATGATCTATCTATCAACAAAGATGGAGTACATTGGTACTTGCCCATTGGTGGAGGTTTTGTTATTGGCCATGCAGTTATTGGAATGCAAGAACCCTCCCTCCCTGCCTGCACAGAGGCACTTCTAGAAACCCTAAGTAACCACACCCCACACAGCACACAAAAACACCCAAGCCCATATCACCACATCAGTCCTTCAGAATTGCGGAAATGTACAGACAGACGATCGAGACTCTTTACTGTTAGTCATAAAATCCTTCGAGACAAAAAAGAGAGAGAAATGAGTATATAGAGACAAGATTTCAGTGTTGCTAGGGTTCATGACTACAATGTCTCTGCATGCTCAAATTGCATGCAAACCAAGCCGCCAAACAAATCATCTGTCAAAAAGATGAGGAGACAAATGGAGACTGATATTTGTTGCCATATTTTCCTGAAAACATAAGCAATACCGAAGGGGTTGAAGGACGTTTGAAGAAACAAATAGACTCCAGAGTTTTCTTACAAAAAAAAAAATTGAACAACTCGAGGTCATTTACAACAGGGAAAGCAACAATAAGCGAAGAAAGAAAGAGACAATGAAAACAAGCAGACAGACTCAATGCGGAAAGCCTGATAAAAGGAAAGGAACCGAGTCCTTCACACCCGTACTCACCTTCAAAGAACACAAGCAGAAGTCATGCAGCGACAGGTGCTTCTTCACCTCCCCGAACGGCATTGTCACAGACGAAATACGACAAACGAAGCGCAGGTCCGAAACTGTTTCCATACCGCTTTCGCTCCCCCTTACCTGGTCTCCCGCGCATTCCTTACAGCATCTGCAGCAAAAATATTTCTCACGTCCAAGTTTAGTTATTTACTTTTTTTTCAAAGCCCATCCATAAAACCTAAAACTGCAAATAGGTGGGAGACTACTAATCAGGGCTTTTTTTCTTCTTTTTTTTTTTGGTTCTGCAACACAAAATCGACACATGCGTTTTGATATGAAGGAAATTTAAAATTAAATAAATGGAGATAGCTTAAAACAACCCCCCTCAACACGCTATGCCCCCAAAATGTCGATCTCATCTCTGTCCATCGTTGATAAAAGTCGCTAGACTACAAGCATCCATCACCACCCACATGTTTAAGGTTTTTCAATTTTTCGTTTAGGGCATTTTAAGCTTTTGGTTTATCACCAAATCTAGGCCATCCTTTTTTGGACATCGTCAAAACTGACTATCGGATTTTTTGGATTGCCTTCGAGATTTAGTAGTTAGCTTAGTATTGCTCCTCCAAAAAAACTCCAATGGCTATCATTAGTTATTATTGATCAAGATTTATAAGAGAAATGTTGAAGCGATGGATTGTTGGAAATGGTGGCATGAGATCATCATTGCTTGCTTTGAATGTGCAATGTGCCTTGTGCAAAGAAGCTTAGTGGCAACAGGATCTTGTCATTGTAAGAATTGTTCCTCACAATTCACAAGGATGGAACAATCAACAAACGTAAAGGAACTCCTTCAAGCTTTCTACATCTCTTCGAGAATCTACATGATTCTATCGAGGTCAAGGCCTTCAATCCTCAATGATTACAACTTTGACCTCCTCTTTCTTTTTTCTCATTCATATTACAGTTTGAGTTTTTTCTTAATTGTGCATGTTTCTAATTCATTTGTGTGCTTTGGCCTCTTATCCTTTTCAATTTGTTTGATTTGTTCAAGTTGCTTGTCATAATGGCACCATTGACGCTTCCTACAAATTTTCAACTCAAACTTTATTTTTCTGGTCAAGGTCAATTGAATACTAACATGGCAAGCTTGTCAACATCTCATGCTCCTTCACCTACATTATCAATTGTCTTTGAGCCTTCCAATCCCAGTGTGCATGAACCTCTAACCAGGAAACCTAAAAGGTCCTATGATAATTTTCATATTTTCCACTATTCTTGGACAGCCAAGTTTCCTTGGGCAAAATCAATTTTGGGGGAGGATTCCCAAGTATTGTTGGTGAAATGCATGATATGTTTAGTCATTAAGGGAAAGGATAAATTCTTGTCACCAAAGTTGGATACTTTGTAAAGACATGTTGGTTGGAAAAAAAATAGTTGTTACTTTTGTTGGAATTGTTGTTGGGGATTAGTACTATGACAAGAAATCTACACATGCAAAAAACACGAGATTCTATGTTAATAGATGTATTGAAACAATTTTAAATCAACTATAATCCAATGTTCATATTTCATCTAGAAAAAAAATTGTGTAGTTTGCAACAATTTTCCACCTTCTAAACCATGGTCATCTATTATCTGAATATGAAGCTTTTAAAGAGTTGTTTTTCATCCTAAAAGTAAAAAAGAACCCTAAAAAACATCGGACATATGGAGTGGGTGGGGAATGGTTAAAGCAATGCATGATGTCGTCCTCACATCCACTAAAGTCATTGTGCAAGCTACTAACTATTTTTTTGTGAGTGCAAATGAGGTGACTACATTGTACAACCAACATTGGATTAATGCAACGACGTTAAGAAGCAAGCACGTGAACATGAACATGAGCTTGTGAATAGGAACCTATGAGTAAGAACAAATATATTTGGAATATTTTAATAATAAGGATAGAATCTTTTTAAAATATCCCTATGTCACCTAAGAAGGATGTGGAAAATATTTTTCCACGTGTACATGGATGAAAGTTAGAAAATGGATGAAATTTTTAAATGAAAGTTGAACATCAATGAACTATTTGGATTATAATTGCAAGTAAACAAATTGTTTAGATGAAAAATTCAACATGTTGAAATGTGTGGATGAAACTAATTCCAAAACAGTTTTGCCGAATCAAAGCCACATGTAATGTATCAAAGTTACAAAAAACGTGAAATATTTGGATGAACATGGAGCATGAATGAACTTTTGGATGATAATTAAAAGTAGAAAAAATGTTAAGATGAAACTTTTGACTAGTTGAATGTATGAATGAAAGTAATTCCAAAACAAATATGACGAATGGAAATTACTAGACTCGCATAATTTTCAAGTCCAATTTCATCCGCAAAAAAACATGTCACAGGTGAAACTTGAAGGAGTTAAATTACAATGCAAAAAGGTGAAATAATAACTTGTGTAAGTTAAATCACATAGCAAGTCAAGGGTAAGAAGTTCACATAATGATGGAATGGGAAATTGTTTGAAAAATTACTAAATAGTGTACTACAAACATCATGCTGAAGAATATGTTTAATTCTGCAACAAAATGCATTCCAAAATAATAGAACCCGTAATAGTCTTATTTAATAACTATCTAATGACATTGCAACTTAATTTACCTCTAAGATTTTGGCACGATTTAATAATCTATGAACCTCATTCCAACTACAAGATGGATAGTGGATGAATAGTTCTTTAATTCCAAAATACATGGCATATTACAAAATGTAATACAAGTACTCACATGGCACCCATGGCCCCTGCTTTCCAAGGGATGCAAACACCATGGAAGAAAAATCCACGCAACTACAAGTCGGATAATCATGAATTATTACCTCATATTGCTTACAATTTTCTAGTGGTCTTAAAAGGATGTGGTAAATCCATCCATATCCTAGAGGAGGAATGTTTGAGGGAGTTAATAGTGTGGCTTCAAAAGTTCATCCCACCTCCCACTTGTTTTCTTGTAAAATGGATAGTTTGAACATGCCAAGATGACGAATCTTCTTCACATTCCTTGATTTGGACCAAGCATCTAGATCAAATGGCTTATAGACATGGGCAAAAATACCATCGCCAAAGAGATTCCAAAGGGCACATGTGGAAGGCTAGTTCATGGGTGTAGAAATGTAATTTGCAACCTTGTTAACAAAGGGACATCTTGGTTTCTTTGAAAGCAAGAAACCAACCTCCTGAATGCCACACTAGTAGAGATTTTGGGTTTTGCAACTAAATTTCAGTTGCATGCGACACATGTAACTGCAAATTTGTGTAGTTACCTAAAACAAGTTGCACATGACATTTAGTTGCATGCAACACTATGTATATAGCATGTATATACAATGTTAATATACATGTTCATCCATACATATTAATCCAAATGTAGTTGCACCTTATTGGCACAATTTTCAATTTCAAGAAATCGAACAAAAGATCAAAAATTGTCCAAATGTCAAGTGAAATTAGTTCATTTATAAGGTGTAAAATGTTTGGGAAACAATGGGCTTTTATATTTTAAGACTACTTTTAGTTTTTTTTAAATGTGACTTTGAAGAGGCATATATTTTTTTGTTTGATAACCAAATTCAATGATTTGAATGGCTTCAAGTGTGCCCATAAATCTATGGGGCACATTTTGTTTTTGAATAATAGGACTAGTTGAACAATGACTAATGCATGTTTATTTTTTGGAAGCTTAAATGTTTGCCCACCAGCCTATCTATATTATGTTAAAATAGACATATTTCTTTCAAGTCTATTTAATTAATCGTCCCCCCCTCCTTGTCTAATTTACATGGACATGAAAAATCTAACACAAGTAATGATGAAATATTGAAAATGATGTGGGAACATATAAGGGGCAAATTTTTTTTTTAAATTGTCCATTTTCATTGCCATCGTCATTGTTGTTTTCTTTTTCTTCTAGATTACATGTTCAATACCAATCTCCTCTTGCATTTACAACAAAACAAACAAACAAACAAACAAACTATCGTTCCCAAAGGTTTTTGCTATCAATAATTATAGCCATCTTCAAATTTTTTGTGAAGTTTTTTACCCAATTTTGGAGAGGTCCATCACCACCCATTTGATTTACTTTCTATTTTGCACTCTCAAATTATGTAATACCTACGATGCTCAAGTATGAATCCTTTGGGGTTTGCTTAATATTTTTGTTAAAGTTTTTTTTTTCTTTTATTTTTTCTTCAAATTTTGTATTCAAAACTTGGTTTTGTCAATTTGTGAAATATTTTGTTATTACTATTGAATGTGTGTAAATTTTTTATTGATTTAGGGGTTTTGATGTCAATAGACTTATTGATGTTATTATTGCCACACTACTTATTATCCAACACCTTCATGTAGAATTATTTTTGTGTCCATTCTTGCTCCCCATTTTCAATCTTTAGAAATGTGTAGGAAATGGCCTAGCATAGTGTTTGGAATTGTGTTTTTTCAAGTTGCTTAGGGTTTTTCTAGGATTTCTTCCATTATAACATTAGCTTATAAATTCACTAATAGAATGCATACCCTTGTTTTACAACCATTTTTAAAAAAAGATCTTATGGGATGCATGCACGAAAGATTTCTTTGTTGATTACACCTCTCAAATGGATGTATGTGATGATGGCTTGTTGATTTTGCATGGGCCAATGCACCTTCCAATTTCTACCTAAACCATTATAGATGTACATACAATAGATGCATGTTGAATTGTGTATTTACAAATATTGTAAACACAAAAGGTATCATCCTCCCCTTTGCAAAGAAAGTTAATTCAAATGCAAGTTTTATGTTATTAAATTTTTTTTGAACAACTTATGCATAGTTTTAGGGTTGCATCTTGATTTCAGTTTGCAAATTGGGTTTGTATATTGATAAAAATGAATTTCGAAAGAGTAGTGATGGTAGACCATGGAGATTTATAGTCTCATAAAGGAGGGACTTTAGTACATCACATGTATAGTTATTCTTAATCATGATGTTACTCATGACAACATATTAACACTAATTTTATGAATGTTGGGTGGTTTTTAATTGTTGTGAAGAACCTCTAGTTTTGGTTTCACACACAATTCAAACCAGGAATCAATTCGTTCAAATGGAACTATGAATCTTTTGTTCTAGGTTAGATTATTTCAAAAAAATGATTCCAAATTTGAAAATTAGGTCTAATTTTTTATTTGGTTTTACTAACCAAGACTAATACCGATGATTAATTGTCAATTAACCTCCAATTAACTCCTAATTTTAGTCAAGTGTTTTTGTTTTCAAAAACATGTATTTTGATTTCAATTTCACACACATATGAAATTGAAAACTGAATTCCATGTTTGATTATTTTAAAAAAATACACTTGCAATTTTAGTTCTAAAAATAAAACCAAGTTCCAATCCAAGGTTCATACTAATTGAAAAAAAAAACTAAATTTCCATGATGTTAAGCCAATTTTGTGATTATATTGCCAATTTTATTATAGGTTTTAGCGACCACAACAATGTGCTTCAAACACTTGCTCATGTTGAACCGTCATATGGATGATCGTAAGTTTACATTGTGACTTTCAAAGGTGACAACCCGTTGTCCTTATCCTTTTTTTTTTAATGCTGGACTTTTGAATGTGTTAATATTAAGTAGTAAATACCTAATATTTATTTGTTTTTGTATCATTTTAAAGTATACTAAACTTATTGTTTTAATTTTGTAGGACACTTATGTGGCAATGGGTAGTTAAGAGGTTCAATTCCTCCATAAATGACATTAACTTAATATTTAATCCACTTAGTTCTAAGAGGATTTATCATGCCTCTTCCCCTAAATTCAACATTAGTCCTTATGGTTATGGTCATAAGATGATTGACCCTAGTTTGTGCATTTCAACTAGTAGGAATGTGAATTACAATTGGAGTAATGTTGGGATTCTATTTGCTCAAAGTTCATTGTGATATGTATGATGAACTTACACGATTGATCACGGTATAATAGGTGTTCACTCTTAGCGTTTGATATGATAATGTTTTTAGATTTGCCAATTGGAATACATGAAAATTTGAGGTTTTGACTAATAAACATCTTGGATAGGCAAAATATGTATGTGTGTGATGCATGTGTCTCCCTTTTAGATGAGTTTGGAAACTATATATATCATTCCTACAAAAGCCCACAAGACAAGCTACCTATTTTGTTTGACCCTTTTATGGTAGCATGTACCCTTGTGATAAAAAATGAAGGGATTGAAACTTTGTCATTGACTATTATTAAACAAAAAGAGGATGGTGACATTGGAGCTTTTGGATGACTTTAGAAGTTGTGAATTCATGTTAGGGGTTGTTTTTGTTTATTTGTGTTGTGTACTTGTTGGTGTTGTTGTTTTTGGTGAAAGTTGATGATGAGGTAATGAGGCTGAAATTAATGCCTTTATCCAAGATGTGTGGGGTGTCATGAAGAATAAGAGGCATGCATTGGTGTTACGGAGGCACATTAGAAATAAGGGGAGACTTCTATGACTTAAGGCACTATGCCAAAAATGACATTATATGAGGAGTCCTTTTCTATTAGACTAGTCACTTATGCCATTTGTAGTTGAATCAAACTCATCATTTATACCATTTTTAGTTACTTATGTCACTTGTAATCATATAAAACTGGACATATAATTCCAATTTGGGTGTAGTGAAGGTGTGAATTTGTCTTGGGGATATAAAGATGTTTAGATGTCTATTAGGTGTTGATTGTTATTCATTACAAAAGTTGTTGTAACACATGCATTATAAATAATTAAGGAAATTTTTGGAAATGATGACAATTTCAAAAAACATTTTGGTTTTGTGAGGATTCTCCAAAACTATGGTGCATAACAAATATTTGAACTTGTGAAACATCTAGGTTGCAAAGGGTTTTTGGGATGGTGTGTTATTTTGGGAACATTGAATATAAGGAAATAGGGGAATTTTCCATATGAGGAAGGTGACTAGGTTATTAAAAGTTTGATAGAAGGCACATTTATGGGACCTTTGGGATCTGAAAATTTCATATGGCAATAAAATGGATAGAGTGTCCTTAATGATGGGAATATAGTCTAAAATGAATGAAAACTAAAAGATAGAATGTATTTAGTGATGTGAATATAATTTAAAATGAATGAAAACTAGAAAAGTGAACATTTAATGGCCCGATCTAAAATTCTTTCCATCAAAACTTTTTGTATGTGCATGTTGATTAGATAGGGTAGAGATAAGGTTGAAGAATTAACAATTGTTACTAGTTTCATTAGTTATGATGGTAGTCTCTTTGACACCATTCAATTTGAATACTCATGTGGATTTCTAATGGAAAAATTATTTCATGTATGATCACCAAAAAAAAAAGTTTTTATGAGGTGGGTGTTTTGTTTATTCCAAGGGAAACATATATGTTAGACATGTCATGCATATTTACTAGTTTGGTTTGCAAATGTGCTCCCCTTGTTTTTGGTCACACCTTATTGTTCTAATTTGTTATACATGGTCTTTTAGTTGGGGTTTTCATAACATGGATTTGTTTTCATGGTGCTTGCATGGTATGTGGGGTCATGTTTTCTAAACTCATTTTCCCACTTATGATATTGTTTATTTGCTAGTTAGTTCCATTCATTTGTAATTGGTTCCACAATTAGTCTCTTCCATAAACCCCACCGAGCACTTGCCAATTGATTTATGGACTTTTCTTTTCACTCTCTATTTTTAACTAAAGAATGAATGGGGTTGCAATCTTCATTAGTGTTTCAATGACAAGAGTTTTTTTTTCCCTTCACTCCCTTGACTTTGCACTTCTATAAGCATAAAAATACTTAATTGTGTTAAAATAAACAATTTAGTAGGCCCATTTCCTTTTCGCTTAACACAAAACGATCAAATATGTTCATTGAGTCAAATAACTAAAGAAAAATGATGTTTGTTGCACTTTTTACACACACAAATTTTCAACCCTTGCATATTATGGAATAAAAATACTAAAATGTAGCTTGCATGTTTCCACAAGAGAAAAAAAAATAGTAATCATAGAATTTATTTTCAAAACAACTTAACAAAATAACTTTTGACAATTCAATCAAATTGCTAGATGTAGTTAGAATTTGCCATGCCTTGCGTGAGTCTAGACTCTAGCACCATGCAATTACTTAATAGACCATTTGCTACTTGATGCTAAAATGGAAAAATGCGATTTTTGTGAACTTGATAAGCTTTATTACAAGTAAACACAAGTATCTTGAAGGAAGAAAAGTAGTCATCATGTTGGATGACACTATTATCTTCATAGATCCTTACTGAAAACTTTTTTGTATTTGCATTTTAAATCATGACCTTTCAATTGTCACATGTGGAAATTGAATGTTTTTTGTCCTCCCAAGCACACTAACACATATTTGATTCAATTTAAATCACATTGAATAAAAGATTAAATCTTCTCTAAATCTTCTCTTTGAAATTGATATGGTTCCATGAGTTTCTTGGTGTAATCAATACACAAATTTTAAAAATGTTTTCAATAGGTGAAGAAGATTAAATTCATGTTATAGAATTAATGAAAGTGAAAATGAATTCATGGAAAATGTATTTGATCATCAAATTTGTTAAGATATTGTAAAGATTCAAGGAATGAATGAAAATATATTAATTTGCCAACCTCATGTCAGTTTGATCCTCTTCAATAGTGCACAATGCCAGAGTTGATGTATATTGTCTATGACACAAGATACGGACAGTGTTTATGTGAAAGTTTGTCAAAGTCTTTTCTTACAGAATATTAGTTTTTTGTAGTTTTTTTTTTGTTGAAACTAGATTGTTCCAACTTTTTTCTGTTTTTGGGGGTGGGGGGGAGAAACCACCAAGGAGTGTCCCTGGAATTTCATAAGCAATCTAGTCTAGTAGCACTACAATTTACATAGATTGAAGCTCTCAAATGGAGTGCTTTTTTTTTGTATTGCAACAAGTTGCCTTTCAACATACCACATCTCGTTGATGAGATCAATTTCTTAAAAGTCTTTCCTCACCTGGGTTACAAAGCTTCTATAGCTTTTGTGAAAAGAAACTATCCTTGGAAAAAGTCTTACTCTCATCGGATGCAAAGCTGTACTCATGGGGGACATACCCAACAAGAGAACAGGGAATCTCAACCCAATCTTACCTCCCGACTAGTGAAATTCAGGAGCCAATTAACATCTTCTAATGTGCAGCAAGAAAACGGTGCTGCGTAATTCAAAGTCCTAATGGCTAATAACAACTAATCCAGCATGTGCAGAGTAGCTAACCATCATGCACACATACCATAGTATACATTCCTTCACACATTTTTTTGGGTGTGGTGGTGACACATCTTGCTATCATATGCTCTATGTACAAAAGAAAATATGTGTCAAAATAGTTGGATGAACAGGTTGGTAGAGCCATCACCATATGAACGGACGCCTGCCAATTTGACAACAGCCCGGCATAAAGGACATGTCCGCTCCCTTTCAAACCTGTTATTCCCCTCCCATCAGAGAGCCCAGATAATCCCATATTGAGAAGTATACACCATGGAGAGAGAACTTGCCTGTGATTTACCACTATATGCATAAATCAACCAAAGGAGGTTTAGGGTTTAGGGTCTCGGGTTGAACGGGGTTAAAGAAGCCAGGTTACACAAGTCAAACAAAGGACCCTTTCTAAAACATGAACTCAAAGATTACCCAGTCATGCATTGATGGATACCCACTCAGATGTTATCCAAGTGTGGTTCCCTTGCCCAAACATATATGTTAACCTAAGATTTCAAACAGTGCATGCTTGAGATTCTGGATGGTATTATTGTAGAAGCAGCAGCATAACCAGAGCAGTTTCTTGACTGCATATAACTCATGGCCTTTCTTCTTCAAACCTTTTGGCTTGGAGCTATGTTTGACATGGACCCGCAACAAACCACTTGCAAGCTGAACTCCAGCAATAACAATTGGCCTTAATGCTGGTACAATGCCATGGTTCAAAAGTCTCATGTGAACATATACTGTGCTACAGGTTGAAGAAAGCTTGAAGGAACCTGGACAAAATAGCATACCATTCAGACACACAGTCTTCACAGAAAATGTGTTTGCAACAAAGTGAAATCGGTGCATGCATCTTCTCTTGGCAGATTGCACACATATCTCCTGCTGCAAGTACCTGCACATCACCCCACCCACCATAGTCAGCTCCTGAACTTTAGTCATTAGCTTTGGTATGTACCAACCACATAGACAGGGTGCAACTAAAGTTTGCCGAATGTGTGTACAACCTCTGCACAACCCTGAGCCATTTTGCCAGTCATGATTTTAGTCAAAAATTTTATTTGAAACTGAAATGTGTGGGCAATCTCTCAAACAGTTCATAAGATTACACCTATTATCTTCCAGGTTTTTTGCAGAGGTATGGAAATGACAATTGATCAGCAAACAAACCTCCTCACTGGTTGCATAGGTACCATATTGGACTTCCCTACGTGATAATGCTTGAAGTGCGGCCAAGAATGTATGTGTCTGTGCACATCACAATACATTGCTGCAACTTTAGACTTCTGAGTTGAAAACTTTCATCATCAATCAATTTTTTTCTTCTGTATCTCATGCCTGGATGATGTATGACACGCACAACTCAGGAAAGTCACTACATTTCTCATCAAAGTACCTTTTCCAATGTGGAAGTGAGTTTGAATGTCAGGTACAAGCCTGTCGTGAGTGATGAGAACAGGTTGCCATACTCTTTGTTCAAGAAAAAGCGGTACCAAACTGGCGCTGGTATCAAGGCACGATATAATAACAGAATATATTCGACCAGCGTTAACAGTTGCGCCTGCCACCCAGCACATAACATAGTTTCAGTTGTGTAATGCAGAAGAAGTGAGCCTGTATCACACTCCTTAAGGAGTTCTCCTGAATTAAAGGAACAAAAACTGAACTCCACTGAGAAGGTGAGGTTAGCCAATAACCTGGTGGCGAGAATTACGCCCCCAACTGTTTCTGTAGTGTATCAGAAGCCCAGACTTCAGCACCATGGCTGCCTGTCTGACAACAGTGTCTACACAGACAGGTAAAATGTTGAGTGAGTAAAAAGAGCAGCAGACTTATACAAACCTTCTGACTTCAATAGTAAGAGAGAGTGTGTGTGGGGCTGAAAACACGCACAAAAAAAGAAGAGTGAAGAAAGAGATTTTACCATTAACTACAATGATGAAGACAGCATGCCAGAACTTGGGAATATTGTGTGGAGGCAGAAAGAGAAGGGGTCGCCACAAAGTCTCTGGATGATACCACCAATACACTCCAACAATGTGCAACACCAGGCCAAACCCCAATGCCAGCAGGAAAATTGGTCTCCTCTCATTCTGCATTACATTCAGACATCAGAATTTCCTCACAAGAAGAACATATGGGTCATTTGTTCATTGTTGGAGTGCCCTCTGGTTGAAGCACCCACTGTAAGTTGACATATGGGAAGGTTTAGACAGCAATACCTTCAAAGCAGTTTGCTTTTGGAGTAAATCATTTGCCTTGAACATTACTGCTGTGATCCACACTGACACAACAAAACCTGTCACCACAGCAAGGAGAAAAAAAATGAGGCCCCTCAGTGTCTACTCTTTTGGAATACCAGATTAACACACAAACTGTTGAGAGCAGATCAGCTGATGGGCATGCATCACAAAGTGTAGTATTAGACAGTAACTCCCCATGCCATACACATAGGATTTTTCTCTTAGACAGTGGTTAGAAAATGGGTGATGATGAGAAATGGGCAATGCAATTGCAGAGGCCAAGTGTTCAAGCCACCGACAGACAGCAGGTGTTTAAACCTGAACATGATGACAACCTTCCAAGTGTCAAAATGGTTCATCTATCAGAAGCACAAGCTGAATGGAGCACGCAGAAATATCATGACATGTACCAAGAATTCCTCCATACTTACAACACATTACATCAATGTGGAAAGAATTGAGAGAGAGAGATAGAGTTTGACGTCAACTCCCCATTCATTTCTGCCAATAAGGCTCAGGGTATTCAGAATTAAAGGTCTGTCTCCCTGTCAAGCACCAGAAGCAAAATGATTCTACTGTCACTGAAGAAGACCACCACATGATGGGGACATGCGGATCATCATCATCATTATCCACATTGGCTGTTGTTGTGCTGTTTTTCTGGGGTTTTGCTCGGCGGAGATGAGTGAGTGCTCAAGGAACAATGCAAATGTCAGCCAGCAAGCAAGCAAGACCCACCTTGCAAATGTTGTCTAATGAACACCATCAGAAGCAAGATTGTGAAGGGCAAGGCCTGCTCGATCCACGTTGCCATCAGCTGGAAGTCATATTGCTGGGATGATGCTGGTGCTGAATCCTCATGAAAAGTAGCGGCTGCATTCGCCGCTGAAGAAGTCCGTGATGATGATGATGTCTCTGCTGCCTCCTCCCCACTACTGTCCTGCTCAGAGCTGATGGCACCACCACCACGCGGAGAAGAAGAAGAAGAAGTGCTGGCCATCATCATCCCCTCATCACCGTCCACAGCTCCAACCACTCGCCACTGCTCCGGCTCCTCCTCGTCTCCTCCAAAGATTCTGATCGAAACTTCTGCGCCGCCTCGATCCATCATCCCGCCAAACCTGCTGCTGCTGCTGCTGAATTCCAGGGATTGATCCAGAGATTCGGTCATAGCTTCCTCCCCTTCTTCTTCTTCCACGTGATGGTACTGCGACCGTCCTCGGATGAGCCCCGTGAGCTCAAGCATTGCCGAGATCGGCGCTGGGAGAACATTGGCCGACGACAGATGCATCCCGAACCTCCTGGAATTGGGAGATGTCAGTCCTGAATCCTCCATCGCTTCTCTCTGCGTCTCTGTGTCTCTGTGTGCGTCTCAAAGACTTGGAAAAAACAACTGCGACGAAGAACCTCGTACCATGATAAAATAGGAGTCAGGAAGAAGAAGAAGAAGCAACGACAACAGAAAACTGCTACGAAATCGCATATCCCCCTCTCTCATTGACATCGGAGTAGCGAGTCTTCTTCACACCACCAAGATTGGCATGACTCAAAAACCTGCTCAAAAGTGAGGACGAAAGAAATACATATAATCCACCGACTTTTCTTCTTCTTCTTGGGACCCCTATGTTTCTTTCTTTCTTTCTTCCTTCCTTCCTATCACATCACCTCATCATTGCAATCAACAACAAAGGAACAAAAACAAAACGAGAGCTGAAGAGAGCACAGTGTCGTCGCAATTACAGAGAGAAACAGACAAAGAGAGATGGAGATCCAGATACAACATCATTTGTATAAAGAAAAAAAAAACTACATAAGTATATTTTATTTTAAAATCAACAACAAACAACAACAAGAAAACACAACAAGAATTAATTGCAGTAAGGAATTGGTTCAGCGACAATGCGCGAGAGCGAGCGCAAGAGCTCACTCGCTCGCTCGGGAAGAGAGAGAGTCGTCGAGAACGAATAGGAACAGAGGCAGAAGGGAAGGGACGAAGATGCGACGTGACAAGAAAATTGGCGCTTGGATTTCATTGCGTGATCCACAGGTGAACTTGGATTTCACCTCTCTGATTGGACATCGAGGTCCGCAAATGAGTAATGTCGAAGCCTAGACAGAAACTTGGGACCTGAATTGATTATTGGTCGTCGCAAGTCGTCACCTGATTGAGATGTCGTCGTCGTCGTCGTCATCATCCTTTCGTACCTCTCTCTTCTTCTTCTTCTTCTGTTTTTCTTCCCCATCTCCAGGGGTAGACCGGCCCGTCACCAATCGGCTGCCTATGACCGAACACTTATTTATATGTTCATCATATGTGCTTCAAAATGTTATGTGAGTGCTACCTCAAGCTTTAGAGATCCTCTTTGAAGTGCAAAGGAAAAGGAGTAATCAAAAAATAATCAAAAAAAAAAAAGAAAAAAACTTTTCCACTTATAAAACATGTTTTTTTTTTTCCTTTCCATTTTGTTTGGACACCTTTTATTTTCAAACCTCATAACCTGCTAATTTCTTATTCATCTTAAACAATTTAAAGTGGTATAAAAATGTCACCTAAAGTTCTACAAATCATCTTTGAACTCTAATAGTATCAGAGCAACATACAAGGAATTTTTTACTTTTCATATTCCTACTAGGTAGGTAACACTATTTTAGAATTAGGAAGGCTAGGTGGGGAGGGAGGGTTTAGGGTGAACCCTAAACCCTAAACCTACCTATTTTGAAAAAGAAAAATGAAAAGAAAAATTTATAAAATAGAGCTTGACACAACTCTCTCTCTCTCTATATATATAATTTATATTCATGATAGCAAACTCAGATTGTGAAGTTTCCAAATTTTATGTTTTTTTGTGTGTGTGAGGAGTGAGCGGCTGTGAATTGGTAGGTTGCAAAGGATACGGTGTTTAATACCATCTCTTTGTGTGTGTTGGGGTTCCTTGTTCCACCCACCTACAGAACAAAATAAAGAAAGAAAGAAATAAATAAATAAATAAATAACAAAACCTAAAAAAATGTGTAGGGTACAAATATGTTATGTACTGTACATCCTAGTGGTGACTTTATTCTCTATAACCTCTCCTTGATAAGCAATAAGCAAATTCCAACAGACGTAATGGTTTTGCATGTGACCTTTTCTGCCTCTTTTATAATCCCCTTTTATATAGCGGAACGATGGACATGTCTTCTTGGTTCTGGGCTAACTGACCTAACAATTGTTTTTAAAAATCCACATGGCCATTGTGCAAAATCCTCATACCATTCTGTAAATCCACATGCCCATTGAGAAAATCATGAAAACCATTACAGTATGGAATGGGCTGGGTACATGCCATTTTGACCCATCTTGCTGCCCATTCAAAAAACATTTGGCTCGCCCTACCATGCTCTTGCCCAAATTCCTCACCTGCACCTTTCCAGGCACAATGGCCCGCACCTTGCATGTTCCAGAATACGGTTTTACCTATGCCCACAGATCTACCTTCTTCGGTAAAGAAAGGGGGAAACTTTTTGCAGAATCTTGAGAAATCTTCAGGTAGGTATATATCATTTCCGGTACCCAATTTATCATATCTCAGGTGTAGTATCTTTTCGGGGTACCCGATTTATCATGTTTCTTAGAGCAAAAAAATTAGGTTGGTAGACTACCTATCTGCCGTGCATATATGTTGGAATGAGATGAACAAAACCAATGTTGGCTCTTTTGTATTGAAAAATAAATAAAAAATCAAAGAAGAAGCTCATGGCTTCTTTTTTTTTTCTTTTTTTTTTGAAAAATAATATGAATAATATCTAGGGTGCAAAATAATGGTCTGTTGCATGTTACATGAATATAAAATTTAAGACCTTTTTAGAAGCCAAGAATCTCATTCAAAGGTATAAAAAAGAAAATTAAAAAGAGTGAGCAAGATATGAGCAAAATAATTGCAATGAAACAACTTTGGATAGACCCCCCTAATTTCCTTATCAAAGTGTGGAAAAGGAGAAATCATCCATCATTTGGTTCTAGGGTTTAGGGCAATCCACTCATTCACATATAATGTGGATGAATTGGTGGGAATGAGTTGAGTACTCATGTGCTGTTAATCAATGCTTGGGAACACCGGTTGGTTATACTTGAGAACAGGTCCCCCTAGAACCTAATCCCATAGAATGAGTGGGATGGTGGTTCATCCCTGTAGGGTTTTCTGGTATTTGCACACTCTACTCAGGGGGCCCATTCCATTATACTGAACATGCTAGCTCATCATGAGCAAGGTGATGCTCCAGGTCCCTGAACCATCTTCTAGCTGACTGAAAACCCTTTGTAAATCTAACATTACAAAAGAGTACAGAAGCTCTTTATACCAAGTTCTTATGATGCAGTAGGCTAGAGGAGAGATGGAAATTGGCAAGGGACCCAGCACTAAGTTCAATCACAAAGCATTTTTGGCAAAGAAGAGGACGTAACACACGTCCACAACTTGCCCATAATTGTGGTGCTTAAAGTCCCACCAATTCTGGTTACCTTAGAGAGACAAGTTCAAGGCCTTGTGTTCAATAAGGTTGAAATAAGAAGAGACTTATTATTAGACCACCCCCCACCCCGCCCCCACTCCCCAGCCCCTTCCCCCAAAAAAAAAAGTCCCACTGGAAGCAATGTCAGTCCATTTGTTTGTCGGGCATTGTTTGGTGAGACTAATTGTTGGACATTGTTCAATATGACTAAGTGATGATCATGAGAGTTGGATAGGACTAAGTGACTAATAAGAGTAGACCCACCACCCCTGACTCCTTTTGAATAATTTTTCATATTTTGTATAACAAGTGAGCACCTTGCCCATGGATAGGATAGATGGACCCATGACTCCTTTGAATTTTTTTATTGATTTTTGTCCCCATGTTGTATATAACAAGTGAGCACCGTGCCTATGGATAGGATAGAGATAGGTAATGCCTGACATGGATTGATTGAATGATTGTTCCGTTTTTCGCCCCCAAAATTTTAAAAATTGCTTCTAAAATCCCCAACTCCCAAGCCCTCCTCCTCCCAAAGACAAAACAAAAGCCAACAGCAAAGAATGATTGAAGCTTTCTTTGTTTGACATAGGCACTTTGTTTTTGATGCTTGTGCACCAAATTTTGTCGCCTTGTTTGGCTGGTTTTAGAAAGAGGGAAAAAATCAGTTGGTAGTGGCTGTTGATGTGGTTGTTAGCTGGGATTTCGTTCAAAGTACGTGAGGATTTGAGGTACCAGAAGAAAATGGGGTAATTTCACTACACGTATTTGTGCATGCATGGAAGGCTGAAAGAAGATGAAAGGATGACAACAATCAACTTGTCTCTTCTGCTTGGTTGCTAGTGTGAGAGTACCTGCACTATGTTAATGGGGTAAAAAAACCATATACATTGCATAAACCTAGGAGCAATTTGAAGAGGATGAAGAATGCAACCTTTTTGTGGAGCTTTGGAAACATCCAAACCCATATCCAACCCCACCCCCGAAAAATTGGCCTTGTGCATGAAAGTTTAATGGCCAGGAAGAGGAGGAGGAGGAGGAGGAGAAGAGTAAGAGTATAGATCTGGTTGCCTAAAGTAAAGTCTACACCTTAAACCCTGAATCAACAACCCAAAACCCAGATTCACTCATGTGCTTTGGTTTCTTGTGCCCTGAATGGAAAAATATGCTATTATTGATTCGCCCTTTTGCATTCATTTCAGAGGCTCTTCCTTTTACATTTTGTTTTGTTTCAAAGATCTTCTTCCTCTTAAATGTGCATTATTCCCAATCTTCCTCTTTATATGTTTTGTATTATTTCAAAGGGGCTATATTGTATTTTCATGGGTTTTTATTGTTATTTTAGAGTAGAAGACCGGTGATTGGAATCGCTCCCCATTATGACAAGTGTAAGCAGCTTTGTATCTTAACTAAGAGCAAGTCCCAGTAGTGCAGTATGTGACCCTGCAAATTAAAAGTGGATGAAGAACAGTCAAAACATGCCAATGTGGCTCAGCAAAATAGTTTTGGCGGGTATCCCAGCAACTTTTGCACAATTTGCTGAGACTGGTACTGGGCACTGCAAAGTCTACAGAAGATTCTAAATAAGTATGATCTGACTGGTGCTCCCTGTTTCTGATTGGCCAAGCATAATGATTGGCCGAGGTGGTTTGCTATTAGTAGCCTCCCACCCATTTAGAGTCCTAGTTTTAGTTTTATGAGTGGGGTTGGAAAAAAAAAAAGAAGTAAATAACTAAACTTGGATGTGAGAAATAATTTTGCAGGATCACATACTCAGCACCACACCTACAAATGCTCTAAGTGCAAAAGAAAGAAGCACCCTTCTAGTAAGTGGTACACTGTTTTGGATGCGACAGACACTCGTAGTCAATTGACATACTAGGTATGCACTGTGGATGGATCTTCTCTAACTCTTATTGCGGATTGTAAATTATTGTGGCCAACATTGCTTTGTATATCATAGTACCTTCACCATTCTGGCATTAATTAAATTATTTTAAATAAATATCACATGTTTGACAACATTAGTATTCTGGAATGTCAAAAATTGTGAAATACTTAAAATGGGGCTGCTGGACCATTTTTGTTCCCAAAAAATTACATATTTCAACAGAATCTGGCCTTCTTCTCCGACTGGAAAACCTGTCAGCTTATGATGACTACAATGACTGGGACCTTACTAAATATGTACTGCCCTTGTACAATGTAGTGGGTACCTTACGCTACATAACTTGTACTCCATTGGCACTCATAAGCAAATTCTGACAAGTTTTAAAAAGGTCTGACAACATTGAACTAACATAAATTTTAAAAAAGAGAGGAAAAACAAAAAGGAAGCCCAAAACTTAAGTTTTTTTTTTTTTTCATAATAAATTTTGGTGAATTTTCTCAAAGTGGCGCCTGAGGGAAACAATCCAGTAAAAAGGATTTTTGTGAAAAAAAATGTGCCAACATCACCAGACTTCTAAGGAATTTTTTTCTGGGATTGTCATGTTTAAGACAACAGGTTCTGACAGGTTGCCAAAATGTAGAAGAATTCTTAGATTTTTTCGAATAAATTTTGCTTCTGACCTTAGTAGCCAAATTTGGCTAATTCCCCTTGTTGTGGGTGATCATCAGAGTCGCTACACCACAAAATTGAGGGGGTGAAAAAAAAATCTGTGCCAACAAGCTTTAAAAACTGTCTTTAAAAAAGGACTTGAAAGTTGAAGGTAGTTTTGATGAGCAGCAAGAGGCACAAGGAACACAACAGGAAAACAAAACCATCCCATCAGGCAGTGCACACTTATCGAAGCACACATATCGAAGCACAACGAACAACCACAACAGACAGGTGCATACATACAGTGTTCAGCAACCATCAACAGCAACATGATAATGCCAACATATAAAGACATGCTGGATATTTAGTTTTTTTTAGAGAAGATAGAGAGGTTGGTGAGTAAACATTTAAGCTCTTGGAGAACGTGCATTCATTCTCTCATCACTTTCACCCCTGGAGGTTCAAAGGGTTTAAAGGTAGTCCTCCTCCTAGTTACCCCCCTTAGTCATTTCCAGACATCCACTTGGGTTTGAAACAAGCAAGATTAATTTCCCCAAACAAGTTCTTGGAGGGTAATGTCATGAACCCATCTGTAAACAGAAAGTGTTGAGAAGACTCGGTAGTCATGGTCCTCACTAGGTCAACAAAAATTGGAAGAGAAGGAAATGACCACAGGAATCAAGGACAAAGAGGCCGAATAAAACCTAGCAGCAAAGGAGGAAGAGATTCAACATAGCACAGAGGGGAATGATGCATTCACCACACTTGTAGTTGGTAGCTTTGGGCTTGCCCTTAGCAATTACAGATTGGCATGTTTTCTTAAAATTCCCCTGCTTGCAGTGGCATAGATCTACACAGCCAATGACAATGACGTTATAGGGAAAATTCCTCACCATTTTCTGTACAGAAGAATTACATTTTGAAATGATAGGTGCAAGATTTCACATCATGTCACAACAATGTTAATGGCAATATCTCCATAAGCTCATTTTGAAAATCATGGGGTGAAAGTGATATAGATTTGCTCCAACCTGTCTTGATGGCAAACATGTAGACACCCACCTCAGATTTTGTACTATCTCACACTACAGGTGTGAATGAGGTTATGAGCAGGCAATTCAAACATTAACTTAGCAGCGAGACCAAGCCAACCACGGACAAGTGCACATAGACCTTTAGACAGCAAAGGGTGCCCTCAAATAGCTCCCTCATTAGGCAGCAAACATCCTTAAGTAATCACAATGAAGACTTAACACAAGCCAGCCACACCAAACAGATATCATTTTAAATGACTGCTTCACCTTCATATTAACTTTAAAAGGCCAGCCATTGCTGTTTGGCATTGAGAGCTTGGTTATCTAAGAGAAACAAATTTGGGCAACACTGTCTTCAGATCCCAGAAGCATGCTCCTATTGGCTACAAAATTTGGCAGAACCTCAAATACCAGGATCTATAAGGCAATTGAGGTGATCAATTCATACTTTAAAAGTCTGACTGAGAATGCTTGTGAACAAAGTCATAGTTGAAAGCCTTTCGAATCATTGTAAACGAAGCCATTATGAGGTACAATTAAGCTATGTGCAACTGCCAGCATACATAATCGATGCAATGTGCATCCAGCTGAGAACTGACAGGATTGGGCTAAAAAGAGAGAGATTAAATTATAGAACAAAACAAACATGGAGAGCATGTGTTTGGGCAGAATGTTAAAATACAGACAATAGCTCCAACTTCCCAAACATCTGCAAAACCTCCTACCAGAGATGGGTGAAAGCTTGCAATGAATAGAGGGATGCAGATTCACAATTGCTGAAAGATAGGTGTTAAAAAACCTCCCTGGAAAGGGAGTCCAAAACCAATCCTCAAAAACCCTATGGGTTTAACACATGGCATCATTATCCAACGTGCCATGACATTTAGGGTTAGGTGTCAAATAACATGTGGGGCAAACCCCAGAAACAAAATCTGATCTCAAACTGGTTGAATGCAGAAACCAGACTACAAATCATCTCTTGAACTCAAAACTTTCATCTACATCGATTAAGCAACCAAGGTGCTGGCAGTAGCAGACTCACTGCACAAACAGACAAGCAAGGAAAAGTCAGGAGTAAGCAAGCATGGAAGTTCAGAAAACCATCACATGCAAACACATTTCTGTAAGACACATACATCTCATCCACAGACATAGTAAGCTCATCTATTGCACCCAAAAACCTGATACAACACCAGAAGGCGTCCAGGCACTCACTACTTCCAGTTGGGTGGGAGCTTCTTGGTGCGCTTGTAATAGCGGGCCAGGCGGTGGACGCGACTCTCAATGAGAATAAGGCGGAACTTTGAGTCTTTATCCTTGCGGTTCCTCTCCAGATGCTTGCGCACAGCCACAGCCTTCTTGATCAAGTGGTATAAATCCTCAGGGATCTCAGGTCCCAAACCTGCAAAAGGCCATGTCAGTAAAAATGAATAGCAGCTCCCATTCAGAAGACAGCTTCACCAAATCAATGTCAAATGCTCTGCAGAAAGAACTTGACAATATTTCAGTCATCATAAGAAAGGCACAAACTGCACCTCTGCAACAATGAGAGTAGAAGTAATAAAAAGGAAGGACATCCTAATGCAGTTCAATCAACCACCGGTAATGACAAGGTTTTACCATAATCAACCCCTGATAGCTCACTGTTTAAGCCCTATGGAAAAAGGGCTTGCCAGTGCGGCATACAGAAGGCAACACAAAAGAGGGTTCATACGCTACCATGGCCCTTGAGGATGCGGAGAACTTTGCTCCCTGTCACGCTGTTGACCTGTGCAATACCGTGAGAGTCCCTTAGGATAACACCGATCTGGGAGGGAGTTAAACCCTTCTTCGCCAACTTGCAGATATGATCTTCTACCTCCGCAGTGGTGACCTTCAACCAGCTTGGGGGCGTCCTCTTGTAGGGCAAAGCTGAGGAGGACATGCCCTTCCTGCGAGAAGCGTTCTAACAAAGCTTCAGAGACACGATACCTTGCCCTACCAAAAACCATCTAAACTGTACAGTCTCCGACTGCTACAATGAGACACGTAGGTCAAATTTGTCTGTCACATATTCCGATACAATGGCGGAAGAAGATTCAGATATTAAGTTGGCTCGCAACCTTACTATCCTAACAAACATATCAAACTGTGCACGCACTTAAAACAAAAGGTAGAAGAGAAATCCATTCTACGCGGACGAGGAAGGCATAAGAATAAGAGATAGCAGGGACTCTTCTTGAAGGAAACAAACCCTGCTATCATCCAGACGCCGTATTCACAAATCTGCACCAAACATTGCCGGAAAAAAAAAGGAACGGGATAGAAATCCATAGTTTCTTACCCGCTGCTGTGCATACGACCCATGGTGAGAAGCTTCCGGAGAGAAAGCAGACGCCGGAAATGAGAAGGGACGCGGACGCCGCCGCCGTGAAACTCCGAAAAGCAAAATCGCAAATAGAGAGACAAAGATTTGACACTGCAACTAAAAAATAGAGAGCTCCAGTTAGGGTTTCGTGTATCTCCGTCCGATCGAAAATCGATCTACGGTGGAAAAATCCAGGTGATGAAAAACTTCAGGTCATGATGCAGTGTCACCTGGTTACGAATCATCCCCTCGTTCTGTATTTGGCATCTAGAAATGAATCCTTTCATTATTACTTTTCTTTTTTTCCCATAGTATGTTTTCCTTAACAATATAATATTAACAATCAATATATATTTGCAAAAAAATTCTTCCCATTATAGTTGTCCAAATTAACTCTATTTCAATTTAACTCTAATTTATCAAGTTTATTAAATAATTTTCATGCGAAATTATATGAATCGTTTTGGATGATATGCATAGGCATGGCATCTCAAAATTGCCTTCATTCCCATGTTAATGAACCTTTTTAATATCCTCCTTGTTAGAACTTGGGTTTCAATTTAAGCTATTAACATCATGATTATCACTACCAACCCTAGCAAAAATTATCAAAATTATTAATATTTATGTAGGATAAAAACTTGTCACCAAAAAGAAAAGGGAAATATTTTCTTCATTGTATAAATCCCAACTGTTGAACATACAGAGATTGGTGCGTATTACAAAGGTTTAACAGAGACAAACAGATCTGCTTCAAGTATTACTTCTCCATCAAAAACCTTGTAGACATCTACATTCTATCATCTTATTTCTGTGGACCACAAAGGATTAGTTTCGCTCTTGATTTCCTCTCTGAAAGTCAACATGTTGTTTCACAAGAGTGGCAACTCATACCCAACAACAAAAACCCCACAAAGACCAACTCAACAACTTCACATGGTTCTTCTCAAAAACTGAATAGAAATTTAGGGCAAGATCAATCAAGGTAATATATTCTATTCTCCAATATCCCCTTCCCAAAAACCTCAGAGCTCCCACAATACGTAACAAGTACTCTCTCCTTAAGATGGAACAAATTAGGCACTCATCATCTCAAGATCCCCAAAGTTATCACACATGAACTGCCACACAGCCACTCCAAAAATCCTTGACTCAATCATCATCTCCCTTGTGTTGGTCCCTACAAAAAAAACATATAAAACCCTTAGACCTTTTCCTAACTTTTAGCACAACAGAAATTCAATCATCGGGGTTTTTCCGATCTAGTAGTCCTAATGAAATTTTATTCTTAACAAATTACCACTCCCAAAATCCAAATCCTACACACATTTCTAGTCTTCAAAAAGTCTAGCCACTTAGCTTTTCTTCATCACCAAAAAGCCCATGGAACTCCTCCTCAACCTGCTTCAAATATACTCCTTTTAACCTCATCCCTTAGTTCCCTAGAAATCTTCCTACCAATCTTCTTGCAAAATTGTGATTCACAAAGCTCATGAAGAGTTTTCATTAAACAATTGGGATTGCGCTCCATCACAAAAACTAACTCAGCAAGCTCCCTTTGTCATAACCTACAAAGCAACAAAACACACCAAAAACATAAACATATCAGAAGCAAATTTTTCAGGGCTGTTGAATCATCACGCCACTAGCAGTTTAGCCACCAAGCTCAATTAGGGTTTGTAGCCTTTATCCATAGAAAACATCTAACATTGTTTTTAAGTTATAAGCCCATCTACCTAATTTTCCCGTGAATCAATCAAATTCCATAAAAAACTTGAATGGTTAGTGGATGGTAACCAAAGAAAATGATGAAAATGCCTAAACAAAAATGGTTAGTAGATGGTAACCAAAGAATTGATGTGAATTTAATCTTCAATTCATTACAACAAATCATGGTCAAAATCATTACATGATTCCACCCAAATTCAATTTGAATGAAATTGGACATGCCACAAATCACTACACTTGGACAAAAGTGACCACCTTCCACTCTAATCCCACTTATTATTGGATTTTAATGGGATCCCAATGGATCTTGCCGCTATATCCATTTTTTCACCACACTTCATACAAACTTCACTATGCTTCTCACTCTAATCCCACCATTATTGGATTTTATTAGGATCCCATTGGACCTTGCCACTCCGTTCAATTTCTTCATGTATTCACATGCATATATATTTTAAATATGTTCCAATTTATTAAGATTTTTGTCTACACTAATATTACTTCTTTCCTTATAGAATATTACTTATAAAAAGACCATTTGCCTCACTCATGTGAGATGAATGGAATATTCAATTCATATGACCAATCCCATTTACATGCATATGCATTGTGATGGAACATACATGTTCATCTACATTTATCCATTTACATACATGTTCCAAATATGGTTCCCCATGTAGGTAACCATGTGGTCATTTAAGTGTGGTCATTTACATGTATCCAACTCCATTTATTCAAAACAACCAACAAGGACATGTCACCAGCTAGCTTCATTGCCAATATTGATATATGGATTATTAGGTCATGCATGCATTAGATGACAACTCAAGGATCATTTACAGCAATGACAATTAATAAAAAATGAATGGATAAATATAATTTGTATGATTTACACCCCAAATATGCACATACACATTAATCGATCCATATGTGGATTAATCATTGTTTGACTTTCTCACATTACATAATGGAATTATGTACATCATATAACTGAAGTCATAACTATAACCTCCCCACATTGCAAACCT
>Ga0116227_10002029_pt1 | contig 46085 bp, 48 predicted proteins | sample S1TSphgellanicum_FD_89693 | JGI IMG/M metagenome (GOLD analysis project Ga0116227, IMG submission 89693) | Host-associated microbial communities from peat moss isolated from Minnesota, USA - S1T2_Fb - Sphagnum magellanicum MG | ecosystem: Host-associated > Plants > Peat moss > Unclassified...
CCGCGGTTTAACCTTCCAGGGCGCTCGCGCCGAAGCGGAGCGCGGCGACGATGTGGCCGCCCGCGCGCACGAATTAGCGCGGTTGCGCGCCGGGCATGGAGTTGATGCCCCAGGTAATGATGACGTTTGATATAGGCATTCCACAGAAGCGAGGGGCCTGCAGAGAACAGGTTCACGGGAAGCGCAGCCAGGTCCATGCTCGGCGGGGTTGTCGCAGCTTCATCAGCGGGCAAGGACAGTTTCGCCTGGCTTACAACGTGAAACGCAATAATACTTTATTGACACTGCAACGTGAAAAGGCCATTTTATGAGGTAGATAGCGGCGTGAAAGGTTATTTCTGGATCCTTCTTTTTGCAAAGGAAAACGTGATGAAGGCCCATCGAGTACAAGCAAGACGAGAGGGAGAGATCGATGTATCAGCAGACCGGGCTTGGGCACTCCTCATGGATTGGGACGGCACACTGAAATGGTGGGATAACAGCGTACCTGGAGATGCCATGCACATTGTGAGTGTCCACTTGGAAGGTGCGCGCGACGCGGTCCCCCGAACCAAGGTCATCACGCGTTCCAACGCAGTACAAAGCGGTTTGCCACTGGAGAATCGTGAGACTTTGCTGCTCCAGGATAACGAAGTAATGCGGTGCTACTATGATGCGGACGACGGCGTCGTTGCAGGAGTCCGCAATTACATCACTACGTCGTATATTGACGCTCTGTCCCCATATCGGTGTCTTATTACATTCGCGTCGACGTTCGATGTCACTGAGGATCGGGACCCTTCTGAAGTGCGCGCCGTGATCGAGTCAGTCTACGATGGAATATTCGCCGGCTTTCGCAAATATTTCGCTCAGCAGGATATTCCAAACACGCGTGGATAATTGTTGGTTTCGCACCGTCAGAGTGTTCCTGCCGTCGGGAGGGGAATCCCCTCACCTCCCACGATGATTGGCGGGTGCGGCCGACGAACTGGCCATTTCGCCTTGCATATAGGGGGCCAGTGGAGCGGGGGTAAGATTTTCTGATTCTTGCCCAATCGCTAGTTCAGAGTTCGAGTTTCTGAAATTGGAGCGGCCGCTATATGTGACGAGCTGACAAGCCCGCATCTCACTATTTGTCAAAGTATGCACGAAGACCATTGAAAAGCGCCTTCTCATATGTCGCCTCGAATTTCGACTTGACGGCATCCACATCGGCGACATCGGGTGCGACATCAAAACAGGACGAGACGTGGAGGATGCACGAATTCTGGTCAACCTCGTCGATAAACATCGTTGCAAAGTAGCTCTGCACTTGAGCGTTTGGAGTCATGTTGTAATAGATTCGGCGGGACTGGTCGTTCTGGTGGAGAAGCGTTTCCTCCACGATGGACCCGTTATCGAGAGATATTCGCCGGGTGCGAGGTGTAATGTCTGGGGTACCTAGTAGTTCGCAGCTTAGTAAGCCGGGCCCGGGCCTTCCGCCTTCAGGCTCAGTGAGCCACCATCGCTGGATGCCCGCCCAGTCTGTGATTACGCTCCATAGATCACCTGAAGAAGCCTTAATATGTTCAGACTTATGTATCTCAACACGCGAGAATTTCGCCATGGTTCTTTGCGTCCAGCGGACCTATCAAAACGACTATCGGGGTCATCAAAAATAAGCAGGATATGCGCTCTAACCGCGGCCAGTCCGCTGCCGCGCAAAATAACCGCGATATCCCTGCATTATGAGGTCATATACCTTCTCAACGTGTTTGCGCATTGTTTCCCCATCATATTTGTCTTCGAGGATGTCAAAGTTCGAATTGAAGCCCATCTCGCAGCGCTCCGGGCCAAGTTCATCGACAAACGTCGTGGCAATATAATTGTGTATGCCCGGAACGCCGTTCGGTGCCATATCATAGTAAATACGCCGCGCCGCATGGTTAGCGAGAAAAAGGACCTCAGAGCACGTCCAGCCGCCTGCCATATGGACATGACGGTTACGGGGAATCTGATCAACACCACCGTGCAAGTCGATATGTAGGATATTGAATTTCGTCTCGGTTGGCGTTGGCCAGGACTTCAGTATTCCATCCCAGTCGAGTAACAAATCCCAGACCGCTTGTGCGGGTGCCTCAATAATTCCTTTGTTGGTTGCAAATACGCGCTGAGGTTTGCTGAACATAGAGAAGTCTCCCACTAGTAGGTCAGAATTTTGTCGCCAATTCCACACCGAAAGTGCGGGGAGGATTGGGTGACACGATAGCTATGGCGCCTCCAGAAATTGTATCGAATGATCCTATGGTTCGCCGATCCGCGAGATTGTTCACAAAGGCTGTCACCTTGTAACTCGCTCCCGCGACGGGCGCGAATTCGCTCGACAGCGAGGCATCGTAGTAAGCGCCCGCCGGAACGTCACCACGAGGGTCGTTGTTTATATCCAAATGATAGCTACTCGAGAATCTGGCAATTGCATTAGCCGCTACCGTCGCGCGCCAAACGGTAAACTCGTAGGATGCCGCCGTAGAGCCGGTGAAGGTTGGTGAACTCTCCGGTTTGAGTCCCGTATTGTTGGTCGGTGGGATGCCAGGGAACAAAGACGCTGTAAACGACGTATATCGCGCGTCAAGATAGCCAAACGATGCTCGTAAAGCGACGGGCTTAATAGGCACCGCCTCGAGTTCCAATTCGGCACCATTGATCTTTTCAGCCCCAATATTCTGTACCTGAGACGAGAAACCAACAACGGGATCGAGATATTCCACTTCGACTTGCTTATCTCTATAGAGCGCGTGGAACACGGTCGCGTTCACTCGAACGCGGTGATCAAAAAGGTCAGACTTAACGCCGGCCTCGTAGTTTTCGACGTACTCCGGATTGTATGGACCGAGACTGTCCGGCGTGTTTCCGCGCCCTTTGAACCCGCCAGCGTTGTAGCCCTTCGTGTAGGACACGTAGCTCATTAGCTCGGGGGAGATACGGTAATCCAAACTAACCCTTGGTGTGAAGTTGCCCCAAGACTGATGAAGAGCGATTGGCGCAGCAGCCGGAGATTCGTTTTCGTAGTTCGGGCCGGCGACGCTCAGCGGTTCATAAGAGAATCTTTTATGGTCCCAAGTGTAGCGGCCGCCTACCGTTAGCTTCATTGCATCGGTAAAAGCGTAGGACGCTTGAGAGAATGTGGCGTAAGAGTCGGACTTTTGGCCCGTCGTATTTGCAGAATATACGAGGGAACCTGGCGGGATCGGTGCGCCAAAATACGCAAAATCGAGTGTGGAATCTTGATTGGCGATATAGCTCGAAGTGAAATAATAGAGTCCGGCCACATATTGGAACGGGCTACTCCAGGTGCTAACAGCTCTTAATTCCTGTGACCATTGGTCGTAATGCTGAGGTCGGTTGGCAGTTAAAATAGTTTCTGGTGACGCACCAAAGTCGATAATCGATTGCTCGTGGCTTGTCCTATATCCGGTCACCGACACGACGTCGTAACCTGCACCGTGGTAGGTGGCATTGCTACTGAAGGCACTAACGCTCGTCGATGCTTCAGTGTTGCTTCCGGTCGCTGTAATCAAGCCGCCAAAATTGCCGCGTCCGTTTCCACATATTCCGAAGCGGACGCAGGGTATATCAGGGCCGTCATAGAGCTGCTGCCCGGATGACGTGTAGATAGGGAGCGGTAAAGCGACGGGTGAGAAAAAAGAAATATAGGGAACAGGCTTTGAATTATCATCGATAGCGTCGTATGAAAATACAATATCAAGGGCATCGCTTGGTTTCAATCGGATTGCAATATTTGCGCTGCGGTAGCGCTTTCGACCGTCATTTTCAGGATTGACATAGTCGGTCACATAGCCATCATCATCATCTACGATACCGGCAAGCTTGACCCATAACTTATCTTGGATGATGGGAATGTTCACCAAAGCCTTGAGCTCGTTTCTATTGAAATTACCGTAAGTCATGCTCGCCTTACCGTTCACGGTATCTCCGTCTGGTAAACTCCGAGTCACGCTAATGGCACCACCCGTCGTATTCCGACCGAACAGAGTTCCCTGAGGGCCGCGCAATACTTCCACCCTGTCGAAGTCAAAGTTCTCTAAAAGTTCGCCTGTGGCAGTTCCGAGATAGACGCCATCGACCAAAACGCCGATAGGCGGGTCGAATGATTTCTCCACATCACTTAGACCTATCCCTCGTATAAAGATGGAGGCGACGTTCGGCCCGCTGTTATTAGTCTCGATGTGAAGGTTTGGCACCAGGCCATTGAGACTCTCCACAGTACGAATAGCGCTGGTATCGAGCTGGCTTTCGGTCAAAACGCTTATCGGTATCGGAACATCTTGTAATCGCTCCGCTCTTTTTTGCGCGGTAACCAATATTTCCTCCAATTGCGCCGGAGACGAGGATGTCGAGGGAGATTCCTCCGCATGGCTCGCACGCGTCCCAGCCCCCAGAGCAACTATTAGCAGTAAGCCGTAAGTGCCAACAAAGATGAAACGGCTATCAATCGCAGACCGCATAACTTTCCCTCCCGCCGCCTGCGCTCTTGATAAAACCGACGATCGAACCGCCGGCTCTGATGAGGTCGAATCCTTCGTTGTTGCGTTGTTGGCTAGCGCCGTCGTGCTGAGACCGGTTAGTACTTCGCGCCGCGAGACTAAGCTCTGCCGCTCGCTTGAATAAGAAAGATGCGGCGATGTCGGATTCATGGATCCAGCTTTCCCGCGAGCACCTCGTCCTGAAGCAACTGCGGAATCACCTTGTCCGCAAACAGTTCGAGACTCTCCCAGGCAAGAGCAGGGTCCAGGCCCGCTATCATCGGGGCCAATGTTAAATGGCGACCGGCGTCGCGCTGCTCGCGTGCGAACGCGAGACACTCGGCCGGGGTGAGCACCAAATAGGTATTGGTCGCGCGCAGCGCTGCTGCATCGTCGGCCTGCTGGAAAGGGCTTATTTGGCCGAGCACCTTCGCAGCGGCCGCGTAAGAGTTCGATTCATGTAGCGCATGTGGCGCGATTTTCGGCCAGACAGACTCGGGGTCGTCAGCGACGTGAATGAAGCGGGGGCCGGTGCTATTGATGACTCGGCCGGGAGGTTTCCCCAACTCGGCGCAGCATCGGTGGTATTCGGAGACAAAGTCGGCTCGGTATTCCATCGGATAATAACCATCGCCCAGGTGTGCGGCGCGGCGAGCGGTGGCAATCACACTGCCTCCGATGAAAAGTCGCGGACCCAGTTTTTGCACCGGTGGCGGAGTAACGTGGATCTTTCTGCCGCAGTACTCAAAATGCTCACCCGCAAATGCGCGGCGCAGTACGTCGAGCTTGGCTTCGACGAGCCGTGCTCGATCCGAGATCGCCACGCCGAACATGTCAAACTCCGAGGGAACGTAGCCTATACCGATGGTGATATCGAGGCGCCCCCTGCTGATGTTGTCAAGCATGCAAGCGTCCTCAGCGATCCGTACCGGATCATGCAGCGGAAGCAAGACTGCTGAGGGGTGGATTCGAAGAGTAGAAGTTACCCCCGCCATGGCCGCGCCTAGCACGAATGGCGAGGGGTTATAGTTGTCTATACTGCCATGGTGCTCCGGCAATTGGATGGTATGAAAACCTTTCCGATCTGCCCAGGCTACTTGCCTTAGTGCTTCGGCACATAGATCAACCGTGGATGCTCCAAATGCGGGGCTTCGCAGGTCGTATCGCAACCATATTTCAAGCACTGGCTTCTCCCGTGGGGGCACGAGCGCCCTAATTGTGAGCGAAGTATCGACGGAATCCCTCGCAGATCCCATCGTAGACGGACTCTATGATCGCTCGAACCTTGGAGGCATCGTGCTCGGCGCCGACATCGAAGGTCGAAGAGAAAATCATCCGACAAGATTTTTCGGTGACGGAGTCGATGCAGGTTGTGGCAATATAGTTTCGAACGCCGGCTACGACGTCATTATCTGCGGTGTAATAGATTCGTCGAGTCAGTTCGTCCTCATGAAACAGCTTTTCCCGGTTTTCAGCGGGAAGGCCCGCGCCGGCGGCGTTGGAGCGTACGATCACTCGCGTGCGTGGCAGCTCGGTTGGGGTACCTTCGAGACGAACGCTTTCTATTTGCATTGCGTCGCCTGAACGCGGTTTCCCCACCACCTCTCGACCGCTCGCCAGTCAGTCAGCAGACGCCAAGCGGTTTCTGCGGGAACCGGAATTACGCTCTCCCAATGGGCGGTCACTCTTGCGTAGCGCGAAGTCACATTAGCTCCCCCAGCTGCTTCGGGTATGCGGTTTATCACTTTCTGGTGAAACGTGTCAATCTATTTAGTCGATGTCCCATGAGAAAGTGGAAAAACGGGCCAAAATAAGCTATCTCACCTGCAGACCTGGAATGAAACGTTATATGATTGGCGCAAGAAAATGGGCGACCGAGGTAACATATCGCTGGGCTTGGGGTTGTTTCGGCGATGATCTTGTTTTCTCGCTATTCAATATCACGGACCCCGAAAATTCTGCCTGACGGTCATCTCGACAAGGGTTGCATCATCGAACGTGTGGCGTGTGGCCGCCAGCTTCGCGCGTCGTCAAGGTTCATGTGACTGTGGACTGTGGAAAGGAGCGCTGACGGTGTAATTCCCTCCGGGGCTGCATTGGTCGCATGGCAGGAAGGGGCGCACGCTATCGATTTCGAGGGCAATGTGATGGCGCAAGTGCGCACACTCATCGTGATGAATTCATGATGTCTGACACTTTGCACGAATTGTAGGTTTGGCGATCGTCTCGGCTCAGGATTTATTGAGGTTAACGAACTTAAGCTGCCAACCATGGCGACGCGACGCGAACTCGGGCTGGATTCGCTAGAGGTAGTGCGCCGCGCAGGAGTAAAGCCATGAATCAACACAAAGAGGTCATCCGGCGCGACGAATGGCGGAATGGGTGGCGAGCGGTGCTGGGTTCGAGCATGGGACTCGGCACCGGCTACGGCCTGTACGCGGTGGTTGCGAGCGTTTTTGTCAAGCCGATGGCTGCCGAGTTTGGGTGGACGCGCGCAGAGCTCGCCGGAGGGCACCTCGTCTCTGGCCCGCTGCTGGACCGGTTTCGGCCCGATGTCGTCGCCGCCGCTTTTTTGTTCCTGCCTGGCCTCGCTGCACTCATGCTTTCTCGGGTGGGAGTTGGTCTAGCGCCGGGACCCGCTGTGGTCATCGCCATCGTACTCATTGGCGTTGCTCAGGGCGCTCTCGTGAACTTCATCGGATTCTTCGTTGCTCGCCATTTCGGGGTGCAACACTACGCTGTTATTTTCGAAGTCCTGATCGCCGGCGTGGGCTTGGGCATGTCAACCGGCGGCCTAACCTTCGCCTGGTCATTCGACGGTCACGGTAACTACCGCCTCGCGAGCTTATGCAGCGCGCTTGCGTTCCCAGGCGCGTCTTTATGCTGCGATCGGCGCGCGACAAATCCGTTAGGCCCACAATGGGTGCGGACCTCGGACCATAGTTGCTTCGGAAGTCTCAAGATTCGAAATGCCGATAACCAATAGGCTGTTCTTCAACTCCCCCCTAACTTCTTACTCATCATTCGTGTCGCCGACGATCAACATCAGCATTGACCTGACGTATTCGTCGCCGAACTTTATTGCACTCGGCCGAGACCCGTAAGGAGCTTCACGGAAGCGATGGATAGCAGGACATTAGCCGAGCGAACCGCAGTCATGTAATCCTAGGTACCGCCCATTTTATAGGTAATAAAACGTTTCATGTATGTTAGTATGAGAATGTTATGAATCCGATGTCAAGAAGTGATTGGGAATTATAGTGAACGCAGAGGGGAGCATGACTGCGAGCGCTCGCGCGGGATCAAGACGAATTTTCGTGCGCATAGTCCTCATCTGTTGTGTCGCGCAGAACTGTGCGCTGGGCCTCGCGTACGGTTCCTTTGGTCCGCTAGTGACGGCCAATGAACTGCGGTTTCATGTTTCACGCGCCGTCGTGTCAACGGGCATGAGCGTCCTGTTGCTCGCGCTCGCGGGACTGTCGCCCGTTCTCGGCGGCATATTGCAAAGGAATTCGATCCGGAATGGCATGATATTCGGCGCCGCGTTATCTGCATTTGCTTACTGGGGACTTGCCGTCCTGACTTCGTTCGCCGCTGCCTTGGTCATGTACGGATTGATCGGTATTGGTGTCTGTCTAGTCGGTATCCTTGGCCCGTTGGCGCTAATCAACCGGTGGTTCTTGAGTGACCGGGCGAAAATTCTGGGTGTCGTGAACCTGCCGATTTGCCTATTCTTGACTCCCGCGGCGGTCGGCTGGCTCCTATCCCTCTATACGCGCGGGGCAATCCTGGCAGGTATCGGAGCGATTTTCCTTTTGCTGATTCCATTGCTGTGGTTTTTGGTCGATCGGCCGGAGCAAATTGGCCGGCTACCGTTGCAAACCGATGCGTCGGACACCGCCCGAGGCATCGACAAGGCGGCGGATGTACCGGTACTGTCCACCCGCGCAATTTTGAGAAATCCCGCCTTCTGGTTTATATCCTTTGCTGTTGGCATTTTGACAGGGTCTGCGACGGCGTTTGTTGTCCACGCCATCCCGTTCAGCATGGGAAAGCTGATGTCGTTGCGCGAGGGATCGACTTTGCTCTCGGCGTACGCGTTCGCGGGCATTTTTGGCAGCTTACTGATGGGATGGATCGCAGATCGCGTGGGTCCACCAAAAACACTTATCCTGACCTCTTTATGCCTGGCCTTGTTATGGTTCGGCATCCTTCACGTCAGCGGCAGTCAACTGTATGGAATCGCCGCCGTAATAGGAATTTGCTCGATTCCGACGGGCACGCTGCACGGGGCCGCGCTGAGCGAATTGTTCGGTGCCATGAATATCAGTCGCGCCATGGGTTTTAGCTATACGGTAAAGCTACCATTTCTCTTGGTGTTTTCGCCTTTTGTCGGACTTTTGTTCGAACGCTCGGGAAGCTATAATTTGCCGTTCATGGCGACGTCGGGAAGTCTTGTAATTGCCGGAGCATTTCTTGCTTTGTCACTGTTGGCCGCGCGCAAACAGCACAGAACTTCGCAATCCGCGGCGTTGTCCTGACCGCGCTTGACCGCTGGCCGATTTGACGCTCTGGAGCGGAGCGCTACGCGCCCGGGCGGCCTCCACAAAACCTTTTGGACGCATTTGGCTCAACCGGGAGGGGCAGCTTTCCACGTATGGCCCTTGCGCACGGGAAGAGCCGCGGTACTTCCCCCATCGGCGACAAACTCCGCGCCGGTTGAGTAACTCGACTCGTCTGAAGCCAAGAACACCGCCATCGCCGCGATTTCCTCCGGGCGCCCCAGACGACCCATCGGCACCATCCCAAGAATGGAGCTAAACATCAGTTCGGACTGCTCCGGCGGTAGCGCACGCAAGGGATCAAAGATCGGCGTGTCAATGGGGCCCGGATGGATGGAATTGCAGCGGATCGCCCAGCCCCGGCGGGCGAAGCCCACGGCGATGGATTTTGACATCATACGCACAGCCCCTTTGGTTGCTGTGTAAGCGACATCGGGCGCTCCGAGCAGGCCTGCGTTCGACGACATGTTGACTATGGAGCCCGCGGGAATCGCTTTGTTCCGTTGCATCAACAGGGATCCATGCTTGCAGCCCAGCATCACTCCGGTCACATTGACGGCGAAAAGCCGATCCCAGGATGCCCGCTCAATCTCCTCGAGAGACGCTCCCGCGCCGATGATACCGGCATTGTTAACCAGCACATCGAGTCGGTCGTGACGGGCGGCAATTCGATCCATTGCCGATACCCAATGTTCCTCGATAGCGACGTCCAACCTCACAAAGTCAGCACCCGTGTCGGCTGCCAGCGCCGACCCGCGCTCCACGTCCACGTCGCCGAAGCTAACCAGTGCTCCTTCCGCAAGGAATCGGGTGACGATGGCGCGGCCGATTCCCGAGGCCCCTCCCGATATGAAGGCGACCTTGTTCGCGAGCGCTCGCGAACCGGTCGTCAAACGAGCGCCCCGCGGTAGGCATGCCGGAATAGTTCGTTTGCTATGTCGCCGCGTGCGGCCGACGCACCGGTCGAGAATCGATTCCAGATTGTCATTTTATACTTCCTCAGTCTTTTCCGAGTTGCAGCAATATTTCACGGCATCAAACCCGTCATTTTGTACCTTCACATGGCCGAACGAGTTGATCTTAACGGGCGCCGCCGCCAGCAACGACTCTGTACCTTTGCGTGGTCCCTACCCGAAGTTTGCGTGGTCCCTGCCGCAACCTAAAAATGAAGCGTTTCAGGAAATGGTACAGGACAAAGCCAGCCTCATACAAGCCTTCGCCGGCACTCATTGAAAACGTTTCACGAAGGGCTTATTGTAGGGGGATTCCACCCGACCGGAAATTCTGGATGCTGGAGAATCGCATGCGTTCACCCGAAATATTCGACCAATTCGTGAACGAGGAGATGCGGCGCGAGCCGTACGAATTCTATGCGCACCTGCGCGAGGAGGCGCCCATATTCTGGTCCGAGTATCTGGGAAGCCATGTTGTATCCCGCTACGATGATGTTCGCTTCGTCCTCGATAACGCCGTGCTCTTCTCGAGCAAGCCGCCGTTCAATCAAACGAAGGCGCTCGCCAAATACGCGACCGAGTATTCGCATCTGTATGCGGAGGCCGGGGTGCCAGCACCCCTGCCGACGCTGGTCTCAACCGATGGTGCGGTTCACAAACGTTACCGTTCCATGGTCGACGCTGCCTTTAGTGTGGCAGGGGTGCGACGACAAGAACGCATGGTCGAGCGGGTAATCGATGAGGTTCTCGACGAGTATCTCAACGCAGAAGGTGCAGACCTGTACCGCGACTTCTCTCTGAAGATTCCTCTCTATGTCATTTGCTACATGCTGGGACTGCCGCTATCAGGAGCCTCCCTCATGCAGCGAGCAGGGCAGGCAGCCATTCGGCTGGCGGCGGGGGCCGGTGAAGATGCGACGGGTCTTTTGGCGGCGCATCGGACCACGGTTGAGTTTCAGAGCTATCTTCTTCCCTTTGTCGAGCGTTCGCGCGCAAGTCGTACCGACGATCTCATCGGACACCTCGCCCATGAATTGACCGTCGATGGCGACCATTTGAGCGACCAAGAGATCCTCTCGCTGGTGCAGGTCATGAACGTAGGGGGAAATGAGACGACGACCAATGGGATCGGCAACATGTTCGAAAAGTTGCTGGCCGATCCCGCGCTCGAGCAGCGCTTGCGTGCCGACAGAAGCCTGATACCGCGCTTCGTCGAGGAGGCGGTGCGGCTCGAAAGCCCGGTGTGCGGCATGCCCCGCTGGGCGACGGCGCCCGTCGAGGTGGGCGGGGTCGCCTTCAAGGCCGGGGATTGCCTGCACGTGCGCTTCGCCGCGGCCAATCGCGATGAAAGGCGCTTCGCCTGCCCCGCACACGTCGATCTGGCGCGCTCCAGCATACGAAACCACGTCGGCTTCGGCAGTGGTCCGCATTATTGTCTGGGCGCGAACCTCGCCAGATTCGAGCTCAAGACCACGCTGGATAAATTCTTCGATCGCGTCGAGGCCATGTGGCTCGATCCGGGAGCGCCCAAGATCACCTATGACACCAAGCTGCAGGTGCGCGCCTTGACCGGTCTGCCGATCCGGGTCCGCGAAACCGTCAAGGCTCCATGAGCGCGCCACGCGCCTTGGTGGTCGGGGCCGCCGGCGGCGTCGGCCGCGCCGTCGTCGGGGCGCTCACGGCTGCAGGTTACCAGGTGATGGGTACCGTGATGAACGACGCCGAGGAGCGTGCGCTCAAGGCAGAGTTTCCGCATCTGGCCGGCACACCCCTGCTGGATCTATCGCGCGCCGACTCAGCGCGGCAGGGCCTGCAGGCCGCGCTCGACACCGCGGGATTCGAGCCGGACGCTGTCATCGTGAGTTCGGTCATTTCGCCGTTTGGACCCGTCGAAACCACACCCCTGTCCGCGCTGCGCATGACGCTAGAGATCAATACGGTCGGCTGCGTCGCCGTCTATCAAGCCTGCATGCCGGCGCTGCGGCGGACACGGGGCAGAATGATCATCATGAGCTCGATGTGCGGCCGGATCGGTATGCCCTTCATAGGTCACTACGCTGCGTCGAAGTTTGCTCTCGAGGGCATCGCAGACGTCATGCGTCAGGAGGCCTATCGCTGGGGCATCACCGTGACGCTTCTCGAGCCCGGCGGCATTCGTACTCCGCTCGTCGTCAAAGAGATTGAAGCGGTGCGCGCGGCGATAGCCAAGCTTGGCAGCGAAGAACGGGCAAATTATGGCGCGCTGTACGAGCAGTTCCTGCTTCGATTGGAAACGAACCTACCGAACTGTCTGGAGCCGTCAGATGTGGCGGCGGCGGTGATCGAGTTGCTGACGGACCGTGACAGACCTGCGCGGCGCGAACTCGGCGCCGACGCCGTCAGGCTGTGTTCCATGGCTCATCAGCAGGGTGCGCGCGGCACCGACGAACTCTTCCGGCAGGCGTACCGCGGGGCGCTCGGTTGACAGCCGGTTCGCGAGCGCTCGCGACCAGGGTCGTGTTCATATCGGTGGGGAACTGCGTTCGCGGATCATACCGATGAAGAAGATCGCGTACATGCTGCGCTCGCATCGAGCGTTGATTGCTAAGAAAGATTGCGGCGCACGCACGGCGGTTTTGAGACCGCCACCGTGACCAGCGGTGCTTTAGCCTTGGACATGTCGCGATCAGAGACCGCGGTCATTCAGGTGCTAAATCGCTACTGCATTTATTTCGATCGCGCTCAAGTCACCGATCTAGTGGAATTGTGGACTGAAGATTGCGAATTACTGCTAGCCGGAACGACCATCGCCGGCCGCGATGCGATACGCTCCTGGGCCGAAAGGGCGATCGCAGGCGGTCCGTTCATACACTTGCTAATGAACAGCGTCGTCGACTGGACGGCGCCTCGAGAATGCCGCGTGACGAGCTATGTGGTGGCCTTCAGACCCTCGGCGCCGGCGATGGAATCGCTCGTTCCCGCGGCCTTGGGCACTTACGACGATCGATTGGTCTTCAACCCAGTCGCCGACGCATGGCGTCTGAAACGGCGTGAAATCACGCTGGCAGCCCGACGATTGCCGAATTCCGCTTGATTTAGAAACAGCGCGTGCTACGATAAAAAAACGTTTCATATAAGCTCGAAATGCGATCCAAAGGGGGGACGACATGGGTGAGCGATTTTCGTGGTTGGTCTGTAGGGGGGCACAGCTCGGATTAGTCGGCTTCGTCGTATTTGGCTCATTTGCCAGCGCCGATGAAACGATAGGCGCGGCGGCCAGTCCACCCGTCACCGGTTCAGCCCCGCCGGCATCCGATAGCCTTGGCGAAATCATCGTCACGGCACGCAAACGTTCCGAGTCGTTGCTGGCGGTTCCGGTCGCGATCAGCGCATTCACACGCGAACAATTGAGCAACTACGACACTCAAGATTTGGTCGGATTGTCGTCACAGGTGCCCGGACTCCTGATCCAGCCGATTCCGAGCGCTGGCGGCGGTGTCGTTGCATTGCGCGGGATCAGCAGCAGCGCCAACAATCCGTCGATCGAACAGTCGGTTTCACTCAACGTCGATGGCGTCCAGATCAGTTCAGCCAACCTCATGCGCCTGGCGCAGATCGACATGCAGAATATCGAAGTTCTCAAGGGTCCTCAGGCCTTGTTTTTCGGCAAGAACAGCCCGGCGGGCGTGATCTCGATGCGTACCGAGGACCCGGGGTCGCAAGCCTATTTCGAGGCGCAAACCAGCTATGAAGCGTACGCACAGGAGGAGGATATTACGTTGATCGGCGGCGGACCGGTGACCGATACGCTCGGAGTGCGGGCGGTCGCTTATGCCGAACACATGCTTGGATATTTTCACAATGAGGCGGAGGCGACGCCGCCATATTCGCTCGGCGCTGTGAACAAATGGGGTCCCGAGCAGCAAGAGTTCTACTTTCGCATTACCGCCTTGTATCAGCCGCTCGAGAACCTGTCCGCCCGGCTAAAATTTGGCTACGCGGATCTGTACGGCGACGGTGATCCGGAGCAGACGGCCGAGCGCATCTATTGTCCGTATGGCGCACCGCAGCTATTGGGATATCCGCGTGGCAATCAAAGCTGCGGCGTCGGCGACGTTCTCTACAGCGGGAAACTCAACCCTGCCATCTTGAGCCAAGCGGAGCCACCTGGAGTTCTCGGGTCGAACGGTACCGTGTCACGTTCCCGGCTCGGTTCCTTGGAGATCAACTACCAAGCGGTGCCGGCACTTACGCTGACCTCGCTGACCGGTTATTACACCCAAGTCGATGATGCGAGTGTAAATGTCTCCTATCAGTCCGGTACCCCCGCCTCGGCCGGATACACCAGCGACCGTCGCGAGATCAGCGAGGAGTTCCGGGCCGTGACGAACCGTGAGGATTGGCCGGTCAACTTTACAGGCGGCTCCTACTTTCAAAACACCCGTTTTTCCAACGGCATCGCAGTAGCCATCGACCTCTATGCCCTCGGTATTACCCCAGCGCCGGATTTGGCGGTTCTGCCCGAGGACAATAACTTCACGGTGGACGGCGACACCTACTCGTTCTTCGGCCAGGCGATCTGGAAGATCACCGACACCTTGGAACTCGCGGGCGGTGCCCGCTGGAGCCATGAAACCAAGGACTTTACGGGAGCGAATTTGACGGGAGCTCTAACGCCCCTCGTGACCCACTTGCGTTTCGTCAGCACTTCCCCGGAAGCTACGTTGACTTATCGGCCAACCCCGCACTTTACGATCTTCGCCGCTTTTAGAAATGGATTTACTTCGGGCGGATTTAATACTGGGACGACGCCCACGTCTCTGACCGGCAAGAGAATCGACTATCAGCCCGAGACGGCGCGCGGATTTGAGACGGGCATCAAGGCAGTCGAGGGACCAATCAGCTTCGATGTCACGGCTTACAGCTACCTTTACAAGGAACTCCAGCTTTCGACATTTGATCCGGCGACGCTCGCGCAGCAAGTGATCAATGCCGGTTCCGCCAGGGTTGAAGGGGTGGAGACGGACGTAAGCTGGAAAACGCCGATCGACGGACTCACCCTGCGCGCATCCGGCGACTATAATCGAGCGCGTTATTCGCGGTTTCTCGACGACTGCTACACGGGCCAGACCATTGACGAGGGCTGCAACGCCAATGCGGTTGCCGGGGCTTATACGGAGCAGAATTTGTCCGGCAGACCACTCATTCTGGCACCTCAAGTCACAGGGTCCGCCGGATTCAGCTTCGCACATGCGAATGGCAATTTGAAAGCCAGCCTAAGTTCAGATGTGAATTTCTCGAGCAGCTTCTTTGCTCAACTCGAGGAAATGCCCGCGGTACGTCAAGCTGGATTTGCAATGATTGACGCGGCAGTGCATGTCGGGCGACCCGACGATCGCTGGGAGCTTGCGCTCATCGGTCGTAACCTCTCCGACGTGTATCGCTCCCGATATGTAAGTCAAGTGCCGTTGACCGGGAACCCGGCCCTGACTGGTACGGCAACACCGGGCGGCATCTCCGACTACAGCGGCCAGATAAATCGCGGTCGCGAGGCTAGGATCCAGCTCAAGGTTAAGTTCAAGTAGGCGAGATTACAGCCTGGCGCCCGCTGTCACAAGGCTAGTTTTGCGCTTTGAGCAGGAAGGCGAATTTGAGCTCATGGAGGATCGCGGAAGTGGTCGTCACCGCTCAAAAGCGGACCGAGAACCGCCAAAATGTGCCTGTGGAGGTCTCCGTCGTGACCGCCGCGGGGGTGATTCTTGACGGCGTCAACCGGGGCACGAGAACGGTCTCTACGCGGGCGTAGGACTATCTGCCGGAGCTCCGCCGTCATGAGCGCGCGCGATACGCCAAGTGCGTTGCACCTGACGAAGGTCGTCAATTGATGGGCATACGGAGTCACAGCGATCAAGTCCTCCAAGAGGGCCGTCAGGATCCACGCTCTCCAATTCGCTTTGTCTCCTTAGCTGATGTTGCAACTGTTTTCACTTTTCGCGGTACGCAAATTGGGGCCGGCCTGGATAGTTGCGCCGCTGTCCAGTAGTGCACCAATTTCACTCTGCGTGAAGCCGGTTTCGGACAGCACTTCCACACTGTGTTCGCCCAGTCGCGGCGGGGGACGATAGCCCTGGGGTGCCGTCCCGTACCATTCGCTGGGCACGGCCATTTCACGAATCGTACCGACTACGGGGTGCGCTTCCTCGCGCATGAACCCAATGTCGGCCAGATGCGGATCATCGACCAAACTCTGGAAGGAGTGTATCGGGAACACGGGGATGTCCGCATCCTTCAGCAGTTCCCGCCATTCAGCCGTCGTGCGCTTGGCAATTTCCGACGCAACCAACTCGCCCAGTTCTTCGCTGTGCGCGATACGAGTGGTCATGTTTTTCAGACGCGCGTCAGTTTGCATCCATTCCGGGTTTCCGATGACCTTAAGGAAGGCCCGCCAATGGTGGTCGTGATAGATGGTGCAACTCACAAAGCCATCCTTCGTGCGCAGTGGGCGGCGTGATCGGGCCAGGAGTCTCGGATACCCGAAATCGCCCCGCGCCGGAACGAACTTCTGGCCGTAGAGGTGATCGCCGAGAATGTACTGCGCCATGGTTTCGAACATGGGAACATCCACCCGCTGTCCCTTGCCAGTGCGTTCGCGGGCATATAGAGCGGAGGTGATGACACCGAACGCATAGAAGCCCATGGACCGGTCCGCGATGTTTATAGGCACGTAGCGCGGCGTGCCATCGATGCTCATCGCCAGCGCGCTCGGGACGCCAATCGCGGCCTGGATCAGATCGTCAAAAGCCGGGGTGCGCGCGTAGCGGCCCCGCTGCGAGAATCCGATCATCGACACATAGATGATGCGCGGATTGACCTCAGCGAGGTCTTCGTAGGCGAGACGCAGCCTCGCCATGCCCGCGGGACGGACATTGCATGTGAAGACATCGGCCTTTGCTACGAGCCGCAGCAGCGCATCCCTGCCGGCTGGCTTTTTCAGATCAAGCACAAGACTGCGCTTGTTCCGGTTGCTGGAAAGAAAGACGGGGCCCAGTTGATCCTCGCTGCCCGGTCCGAAATGCCGCGTGGCATCCCCAGTTGGCGACTCGACCTTGATCACGTCGGCGCCCAGGTCGGCAAGTATCTGTGTGGCCATGGGGCCCATCAGGACGGCGGTCAGGTCGATAACGCGTAAGCCGGCCAAAGGTCCAGTGCCTGAAACCATCGTATGCTCCTTGGAACTCGAGATTGCCCAAAATCGAACCTAACACTGTTGACAAGTCTTGAAGTCCTATCAATAATCCTACTTGACTGTCTCTGTGTCAACCCATTTACGAAATAGCTCCCAGGCCACCAACAGGAAAGGTTTCAACATGAAGAACACGATCTGCGACATGTTCGGTAACGAGGTGCCAATCTTCGGTTTCTCCCACTGCCGGAATGTGGTCGCTGAAATCACCCGGGCAGGTGGACTGGGCTGTCTAGGCACGGGTTACTACACCCCGGAGCAACTGGAGATGGAACTCCGTTGGATTGATGAACACGTTGGCAAACTGCCTTATGGTGTCAATCTGCTGCTGCCGCAGAAATACCAAAAGGTCGGCGAGGAAAAACTCGACTTTGCCAAGCTACCGGAAGAGCATGTGAAGTTTGTTCGTGATTTGCTCGATTCCGCTGGCATCCCGCGACTGCCGGAGTCAGAGCGAGAGACACTCCTGAGTGAGGCACTGGACCAGTTGCACATGACTCCGGAACATGCAGGCGACTTGCTGGAGGTAGTGCTGCGTCATCCCAATGTGAAACTGGTGGTCAGCGCCCTCGGTACACCGCCCAAAGATATTCTGGATCGCCTGCGCGCTCATGGCATGAAGGTCGGCGCCATGACGGGCTCGCTGAAGCACGCGCTGCGCCACAGAGAGAACGGCCTCGATCTCGTGATCGCACAAGGCACGGAAGCGGCCGGCCATACGGGCGTAGTGAGTTCAATGGTGCTGTGGCCGGAGGTCGTGGACGCAGTCGCGCCCATGCCGGTCCTTGCTGCTGGTGGTATAGGCCGCGGTCGGCAAATGGCAGCCGCCTTTGCGCTTGGCGCGAAGGGCATTTGGTGCGGATCCGTATGGCTCGGTACTCAAGAAAGTGATCTTCCCCTGGAGATGAAGGAACTGCTCTGGGCCGCAAATTCGGAAGACACAGTGCAGACCCGATCCCGCACCGGCAAGCCTGGCAGAATGCTGCGGAGCAAGTTTACCGAAGCCTGGGTGCAGCCCGGTGCACCCCAGCCATTGCCCATGCCCTGGCAAAGCGTGCTGAGCACCGAAGCCAGGCTGCGTTTCGATCGCGCGGTGGCGAAGGATTTCATGACCTGCCCCGTTGGGCAAATTGTCGGCACAATGAAGCACGAAACCTCTGTGCGCCAGGTTATCTACGACATACTCGAAGAATTCGGAGAAACGATGATCAAGCTCACTGACCTGACCGCGGAGGCAGTTGGATGATGGTCAAAGGTTTGCCCGGGAGCCAGGTACATTGAGTTGGCAACAGTCGATCCGAAGGTACTGTGGCTGTCAGGCGGGTGGTCGAACCTAATGTCAACGTTCAGATGAAGCGGAGGACATTCGCAATTTCCCTTGGCAATTGCGGATTATGGCCCGGAGTGGGATCTGTTAAAGGCTGGGTCCGGTTCTGACGCGCGTGCTGGAAGCGTCGACGAACCTAGTCGCCAAGCGCGGTATCCCGCATATCTTTCGCGAACTTTCTACAAAACCAAGGCGAGCTACGGAGGCGGAAGATCTTTCGATTTCTCACAGCACTATTAGCGAAATCTGATTGCATAACCCGGTCGATCGTGGGGATGTTAAGGAGGGATTGAGCGTGGGCATTGATGGGTCCGTAGGCGATCATGCGCTCAGTCTGGCGGATAAGTTTGAGATTACGGAAGCGGTCGGGGCTTCGTCTTGTTCGCTGATCATGTCAAGGCGCGGCGTGTGTGGCGTGCCGCGGGAGTCTACGTTCTGGGTTTGCGTAGAACATATCGCTGGAGAATCTGCGCGCAAAGCTTCCGGCTCCTTTTCGAAGATGGTGACCTGACCCTCAGGGATCAAATCGTGGGGCTAGGGAAAACCCTCGACCCCGGTGGCAATAATTGACTAGTCACACCAGTGTGTACCCGCCGTCAATTGGGATTAACGCTCCTGTGATGAACGAGGACTCGTCGCCCGCGAGAAAGAGCGCAAGATCGGCAACTTCTTTCGGCGTGCCTATTCTGCCGAGCAAGGTAGCATCCAGCGCTCGTTGCAAAAATTCTTTTGGAGTCGCCTGCGTGATGCCGGTGTCAACCACTCCGGGGAGCATGGCATTAACCCGTATGCCCTTCGCCGCATATTCCGCGGCCGTGACGCGGGTCAATGCTGCCACACCTCCTTTCGACGCCGTGTAACCCGGGAGCGTAGGAAACGCAACGATGGCCGCCATTGAGGAGGTGTTTACGATCGAGCCCTTTCCCTGTTTGAGCATATGGGGAATGGCAAACTTCATACCAAGGAACACACCTCGAAGATTGACAGCGATTGCCTGATCGAAAGCGTCCTCGCTTTGGTCGGCTGTCAGGGCGATCGCCCCGGCGATTCCCGCGTTGTTGCAAAGAATGTCGAGCCTGCCAAACTTCGACACAGCCAAATCGCACATCGCTTTTACATCGCTCGCCTTTGCCACATCAACGTGCAAAGGATGACAGGCCGGGCCGATCTGACGCGCAACTTCTTCCTGGCGACCCGATACGTCTGCGGCGACCACCATGGCACCGTGCGCACAGAAAAGTTGCGCAATGGCAGCCCCGATCCCAGAGCCGGCACCCGTGACTATAGCTACTTTGTTAGCGAGCCGAAGACTCATAGCTCTGCTCCTTTACTGTGTGACCGACCGTGCGACGTCCGCCCGGGTCATTTGAAGTGTGTAGTGAACGTGATACCGTACGTGCGAGGCGCAGCGGGGATGCTCATATCGCCGAATGCAGACGGTACCTGAGAGGCAAAATAGTGTCTGTCGCTCAGATTCTCACCCCATAGTTTCACACTGAAGACATCACGTGGTTTCCAGGTTGCGGATGCATTCACGAGTGCATACTTTCTCACCCGCAAGATAACGCGAATAACGAATAACATATGCGTGTGAGCGCGTGATTCTTCTCGATCTAATCACTTGGACTTGGACCGATCACTGCAACCCCTGCAACGATTGCGGATGTCCTGTCAAATGTCAAATAGTGGCCGTCTCGATCTGTCGCAGCGATTGAGAGCCCTGACGGCAGTCGGGTTGCTTCCAAAGGTGCGCGTGGTTCAGCCAGGCTTGAGGAATCCCTATCTCGTAATCAAGCATGATCTCGGCAAAGGCCTTGCCGAGCGAGTCGCTGCGTAGTGAGGCGGTACCACCGCCCGCCAACCCTTCGTGGAGCATGAAGTTTACCGCATGGATGCCCGGCACGTCATAACGCTCGACTTTGCCTTTCACCAGATGGGCGAGGTAGCCCTTAACAACCTCAGGGGTCATAAGGCTGCGCAGCAACGGATAAAACTCCGCGCATCGCGCGATTAAGGCTAGATGCGAAATGTCCGCCTTGTCGCCGCTGCGTGCCACCGCGATGGATCGAAGTGGGACGAAAACTTCCGGATGTGGGGGTGGTGGCGGTTCCACAACCATTACCACCGGTGAGTCCACCCATGTTGCGGACGGCGCCGGACCCAAGCGAATCTGCTCCTGTCCTACCGACACCCTAATGTCGACATCCGCCTTAGGGGACAAAAAGGAAAACAGTTTGTACACAGGCGCCGGCTTCGGACGACCACCGAAGCCGGTGGTTCCAGGTGTGCCGGAGGTGCCAAAGGGCGAGAGCTCGCGGGCGAATATCTGCAATGCTTTCTCCTGCGGATGCCGCACGGCAATACGCAGCACGACCTCCCGAGAATGATTTTGGCGCGCATGGAGGCCGAAGGTGGCATTCTCGGTCCCCAGCACCTCGATGTTCGTCTCCCGATAGTCGCCGAAGCCTTTGGCTTTCATCAACGCCCGGGTGCGATTCAAGAACGATTCGCCGATGAGGCGGGCTTTCTCCGATGCACCCCGTCCCACCATCGTCAGCGTAGCAGTTGACCTGAATCCGTCGAGATAAGTGGCACTCACCTTGTAGTTGTGGGTGGGAGGGCGGCCTCGCACCCCGCTCAGCCGGACGGAGTCGAGCGCGGTCTGTTCGAGCTGAACGCCCGTCAAGTCCACGGTCACATCGGGTAGCAAGTAATTTTGCGGATCTCCCACCTCGTACAGCATCTGCTCGGCAACAACCAGGGGGGTGATGAGTCCGCCCGTGCCCTCGGGTTTGGTGACGATGAAACTCCCGTCCCGTCCGCACTCGACGATCGGAAAGCCCATTTCCTCGCGGCCCTGCACCTGTTCCCAATCGGTAAACAGGCCTCCGGTGGTCTGCGTGCCGCATTCGAGTATGTGGCCCACCATGCTGCCAGCCGCGAGCCGGTCATAGTCAGTGGCTGTCCAGCCAAATTCGTGGATGAGTGGTGCCAGTGCAAGGGCGCTGTCCACGCAGCGTCCGGTGATGACGACGTCGGCCCCCATATCGAGCGCAGCAGCTATCGGGAAAGCACCCAGGTACGCATTCATGCTCGTCACCTGTTCCGGCAAAGGCTGGCCGGTGAACAATTCCACCGTTCCCGCTGCGCGCAGGGCGGCTTCGCGCGGCATCAGGTCGTCACCCTCAACGAGCCCGATTTTGATCGGCACTTCCAGTTCGTCCGCGAGTTTTTGTAGCGCCGCAGAGCAAGCACGCGGATTCATGCCGCCTGCGTTGACTACGATACGAATTTTCCGTTGCATCACCTCCCGCAGGACCGGACGCAGCGACAGCGCCACAAAGTCGGTGGCGAAGCCGGCGGCCGGGTCACGGTCCTTCTGCTTCGCCAGGATCGCCATCGTCAACTCCGCCAGGTAGTCGGACACGATGTAATCCACATTACCTTGGGTTACGAGCTGCTCCATCGCAGCCACGCTGTCGCCCCAAAAACCACCGGCACCGCCAATGCGAATACTCTGCTTCATGTAAACTCCAGGAGAGGGTAAGTGTCAGGTTGCCCAGTTTGGTTTGCGCTTTTGATTGAAGGCTTCGAGGCCTTCGCGAGCGTCGTCGGTGAGGATCATGGGACCCACCTGCGTTTCGGCGAAGGCGATCATCCCCTCGAAAGACATGGACTCCATGGCACGCAGTGCATAGCGGCCACGGCGCAGCGCTGCCGGCGACGCTCGTCGAATGTCGGTCAGCACCGCGTCGACCGCTTCCTCTAGCTGTGATGCTGGCACCACCCGGTTGACGAGCCCGAGCCCGATCGCCTCCGCCGCGGTCACGAAGCGGCCGGTGTAGCTCATGTCGGCCAGTACGCGGGGTGGAAGCGTGTCGCGCAACACCGCTATGACCTGCATGGGGAAGAGCCCGATTTTCACCTCCGACAGGGCGAAGCGTGCTGTATCGCTCGCAATCGCAATGTCACAAATGCCCAACAGACCCATGCCACCGGCCATACAGTCGCCGTTGATACGACCGATGATCGGGATGTCGCAGTTCTTGCCCGCGCGCAGAAGTTCCGCGAACGGTAGACGCAGTCGGGAGAAATCGGGTTTGAATGGCGTATCCCCCGGCGTTAGGTCGGCGCCGACACAAAACGCCTTGTCGCCAGACCCCGTCAACAGGATGGCGCGAAGGTCCGATTGCCCGGAGGCGGTGACAATCATTTCGCCCAAGCGCCGCATTTGAGGGTTGGTCAGCGCATTTCTGCGATGAGGTCGGTTCAGGGTAATGATCGCAATTCCCTGCTTGGCTTCATAAAGGATCTCGTCTTCTGTCTGCAACTTGGCGTCTCCTGGCTACATCCTGTACGCAGCGTCGACACGGTGGAAGATGCCTTCACGAGCGTCCGTGTCCGAATTAGATTTCGCAAGCGATCGATAGTACGGTAGAACCGTAAACCCGTCAATAGGACATCTTGGTTCGCACGGAGTCCGCAGACATCTGCGATTCCGGCGGTTCCACGTCCCGCAGACCCTTGCGTCCCGGCGGATGCCCGAGAGGCCGGTTGGGCGATTACAGTGACTGCGCGCCTCAATCACCCCTGCCGCCTGGATCACCGCCGGCGGTATCAGCGCCGCCGTTCAGCAAGAGGGTGATATCGCGGTCGACCGCAAAGCGGTCAGCACGGTATTGCAGTTGTCCCAGATAAGCGATCTTGCCGTCGTGCGTGAGGAACACGCGCGTGATATGAGCGGCCGGACTGCCGATCGCCACCTGGAGGTGCCCCGCGTCCTCGTAATTCAATGCAACGACAGTGATGCGTTCCTTACCACCGGCCAACGAAGGCCGCGCACGGTCCCAGATCAACCGACTGATCTTCACCCTCTCTTCAGCCTTGGGGGGGAACCGTCTGTAGATCGCCCAGGAAACATAGCTGTCCGATATTACGTAGGGGACTCCGTTGTCGCTGTCCACCTTGCGGATGCGCATATACCTGCCTGATGCCTTCCCCATTGCGGCAAGATGAGGCGGCAATTCCTCAAAGTCCTGCCTGGACAGGATGTTGATCGTGTACCGGGCGGATTTTTTGTCGACTGAGCCGGCATAGGAGAAAAGCGGTTGGTCGTCGCTTACTTGAGGAGGCTCCCAACTTACGTAGGTCCTGCGCCCGCGCTGACTGGACAGAAACCCCTCTTCGGACAGCATTTGCACGGCTTGACGAACCGTGACCCTCGCAACGGAGAACTCCTCAACCAGTTGTTCCAGCGTCGGGATCTCCTCGCCGGGCTTCCACACGTGACTCGTGATGCGGTCGCGCATGATGCTGGCCACCTGTGCGTACAACGTCACCGGCCCGGCGTGGAGGACGATGTGGTTCATGAATGTCTCTGCCAAACAGCGTATGATGCAGACATGGACTATTAACCGGATGATAGTTCAACGCGACTCGGAAGCCTTTATAACACTCGGAGGTGGCATTTTGGGGCAAGCGGCATCATCACTCCTGCACTTTTCGTCCGAACTTCGCCTGTATTCCGGCCCGGGAAGCCTGGGTTCGCTTACACGCGAATTGGATCGCACCAACTGCCGACGCGCCGCCCTGATATGTAGTTCGTCCTTGGCGCGCTCTCCGGCGATCGTTGGTTTGCTACGCACGGCCTTAGGTTCGCGTCTATGCGGGGAGTTTTCTGGAGTGCGGATGCACAGTCCGACCAGTTCGGTTGATGAGGCCGCGCGGTTCCTTCGCGAAAGCAACGCTGACGCTGTCGTTGCCGTAGGGGGTGGATCTGTCATCGTGACCGCACGCGCCGCGAGCACTGTTCTCGCTGAGTGTCGTAGCGTTCCCGAAATGTGCACTTATCGCGCGGCCGACGGCCGGTTTATCAGTCCCAAACTGCCTGAGCCCAAACTGCCGCAGTTCGTGCTTCCTACAACGCCCACGTCTGCTTGCGTTAAGGCTGGTAGTGCCGTATTGGACGAGGAAACCGGCCGACGCATGGCCTTGTTCGACCCCAAAACCCGAGCGCGTGCAATTTTTCTGCATCCCACACTGCTGCAAACCCCGTCGGTGGAACTGGTGATGAGTTCTGCACTGAACACCCTCGCCATGTCGGTGGAAGGGCTGGAGTCTGCCACGTCCGATCCCATATCCGATGCACTCCTAACGCATTCGTTGCGAATATTGACAGAACAACTGCCGCGCTTGCAGGAGAAAGCGATGGCTCCAGCGGATCGAGAGAAACTCATGTTTGCCGCCGTGCTCTGTGGACGTGGCACGGATGTCGCTGGAGGGGGGCTCGCTTCGGTGATCGGCCATACCCTGGGGCAGCGCACGCAGGTGGCTAACGGCTACGTCAATGCCATTGTCTTGCCTTGGACCATGCAATATAACGCTCCCGCTACCAGTGAGGGGCGGCTGACGCTGATCGCGGATGCGCTCAGAGTAGCGCCATCTCTGGGACATGAAACTGCTCCTTCAGCTATTGGGAGGGTGCAAGCCTTGCTTGACGGACTCCTCATTCCTCGTCGATTGAAGGACATTGGCCTTTTGCGCGAAGAACTTCCGCAAATTGCCGCAGCAGCCATGGATGACTTTTTTGTCGATCGTAACCCTCAGCCTGTCCGTTCAGCCGCTGACGTTCTCACCGTACTTCAGGCAGCCTGGTAACTTACTAAGTCCTACGAGGGCCTTTTGAGCAGGAGGCAGCAGGCCGAACTTTAGACCGTCCCCTCTGACTCAAACAGCAAAACGCGAAAGAATCGTTGCACAACCCAGGAGAGCGTACTGTGGCACGACGGTGCGGATGCCGGATGTGAACGGCCAGATCGTGCAGTATCCGACGCTGGCTGCTGCGATTGCGGCCGAAAAAACTTGCTGGCACTCAGGCGTCCAATCCTTGAGCATCTGGTCATCCGGTCGTGGATTGTGCGTTCCCGCATCCTACCGATCGGCTCATCACTTCGTGGATGCCTGTGCAGTAATGGAGAGACGACACTGGCCGGTCGCGGTTCGCAGTACCGGCGGCGGCTGCGTACCCCAGGGACCCGGCATCGTGAATCTAACGTGGATGCCAGGCCCCGCGGATTCACATACTGGCATCTTCGAACTGTATGATAGGTTCGCTGCTACACTGATCCGCGGGATGGGCGCGATTGGGATACGTGCAACCCGTCATTCGCCAGGTGGAGCATGGTGTCAAGGACGCCACGACATCTGTAGTAACGGCCGAAAGATTGCCGGTATATCTCAACGGCGAACAACCGGCGCTCAAAGTCTCGCATTGATCCACGCGGCTATCCTAATCGATTGCGACCTCGATTTGTGTTTCTCCGAGATGGAGTTATTTCTTCGCACCGCGGGTTGCGCAGAGCAGCCATTGCGAGGAGCGGCGACGACGATGGCCACGGAGAATGCATTGTCGGCATCCGACAATGCCCAACAGCTCTCACTTTTCATTCGCACTGTCGTGATGGCCTTATCCCCAGGCAGCCTGCCGTAGGTGCTTGATTTTTCTACATCCGGACAGCCGCAATGTTCTGACATGGGCGGGATTATGTTGTCGGTGGGGCTGCGCATGGGTATCACCGTTTTGACGCTTAAGTGGTGTCTCGAAGGATGCCCGTTCACCGGCAATGGTGCTGGCGCGGGCACTATTTGCACAGAGGACTGTGCGTGGCGTTGCGAGACGTTGGGGGTGAGAACTGCAATCGATCTAGCTGCACTTTCCAACTGCGCAAGGATGAGGGATCGTCGGGCATCCCTTCGCGGGTAAGTTGGTCAGTTCTATCCGTCCTGTCGCAAAGGCAGCCGTCTGAGTGCTCAGGAAACCCTTGGGCCACTCACCAAAACAAGCGGTGAGTTCATCACTCTGTCGAGCCCGCTCCAGATCGAGCTTGCGCTGGTGTTCCAAGCACGTTAAGGTTAAAAAAACGTTTCATCGAATTTAACGAATGAAGGAAGCTGCAGTGCAACATCGAGTTCGCAAGCCGTCAGATTACATGACAGGACCTCTCGTGAATCCAACGGCGAGACCAGGAGATCGTGACGCGAAGGCTCCCTATGTTCATTTCGGCTTTGATCGTCCGGATCCGAAAGCGCTCTATTCTCGGGAAATTGCGGCGTTGGAATGGGAGCGGATGTGGACACGGGTTTGGACGTTGGCGGGCCTCGCATCTGATCTTCCGGAGATCGGGGATTATTTTCGATATGACTTAGGTCCTGAATCGTTCATAGTCGTGCGATCGGCTTTGGATTCCATTAAAGCTTTCTACAATGTATGTCATCACCGTGGAAACCGACTCGTCAGAGAAGACTTCGGACGTGTTTCGACTTGCTTTCAGTGTGCATTCCATGGGTGGCAATACGGCCTTGACGGCAAGCTGAAAAAGATTCGCGACCAGGAGGCGTTCCAACCTGAAGTGATCGCGGATAGACCGGGTTTGACACCGGTCCGATGCGAGGTGTGGAACGGCTTGGTTTTTATTTCGATGAACGATGATGTAGAGCCTCTCACACAGTTCTTGGGAGTCATCCCCGACCATCTCGGTGTCTATCCATTCGGGCGGTTCAGGCCGCTGGCCGATATAGAGTATCGCTGGAAAGCGAACTGGAAGGTCGCTCTCGATGCCTTTCTCGAGATCTACCACGGAATTGACGTGCATCCACAACTCATGTCGTTCGCAGATCCCTATAACGCCCAGTACGATGTGTTCGACAAGGGAATAAGCCGCATGATCATCCCTCGAGGTTACGTCCCTGAGACGTGGGGAGACACGAGTCAGATAAACGAGGGGCTCAAAAATCAAATAATCAGCTTCGGCGGCGATCCTACGACTTATGCAAATGTTCGAGGCGGAGATTTCAAACCGCATTACATGCGCTTAAAAAGAGCGTGGGGTGAATCAAACGGCCTCGATTACTTCAGCAAACTCAGCGATAGTCAAATAGGGGATAACTGGAACTACTTTATCTTCCCGAACGTTACGCTCAACGTTTTCTCTGATGCGTTCCTGATTCAGCGCTTTCGACCCGATCCCGACGATCCTACCAGCAGCATCTACAACGCCATCACGATGAGCATCCCCGTGGCCGATCCCAACTACAAGGCGCAGGACTTGGCGAATCTCTCTCCCAAGGGCAATGTCGGTCCCTCGAAATTCACGGGCGACGTGCGCCCTCCGCGAAAGCACGCACAAGCCATCGAGGAACTCGGAACGGTATTGGAACAGGACGCGCTGCTCGTACCGTACGTGCAACTCGGCGTCCAATCGCGCGCATTTAAGGGCTATCGCCTTAGCGAACAAGAGGTTCGTATCTGGAACAATATTCGAGAACTTGATGAGTATCTAAGCGGCCGCAAATGATGCTGCCTTAATCTCATTGGAGAGGAATGAACATGCACGAATTAACGGCGGAACGACGAATCTGGATGTATCGCACCATGGTGAAAAGCCGTGCCGTGGACGATCGCCTCAATAGTCTTTACCTCGACGGTAAGACTCCTATATTCGACTTTAGGGCGGGCATTTTGCCGGGAGAGCTCCATCCGTCCAACGGACAGGAACCTTGTGCGGTTGGCGTCTGTGCTCATTTGGGGCCAGATGATTCGATTACGACCGGTCACCGGCCGCACCATGTGGCGATAGCCAAGGGCGTGGATCTCAAGCGAATGGTCGCCGAAATACTCGGGCGCGCGACCGGGCTCAGCGGCGGTCGTGGCGGGCACATGCATATTTACGATAAAGCGGTAAATTTTGGCAGCAGCGGGATCATCGCGGAGGGCATCGGCCCCGCCGCCGGGATGGCATTTGCGGCGAAATTCCGTGGAAGGCAGAGCGTCGCCATTGCCTATATAGGCGAGGGCGCCGCGAACGCCGGGGCGTTCCACGAAGTACTTAACCTTGCCGGGATCTACAAGCTACCTTTCATTCTGGTCGTTGAGGACAATGCCTGGGCTGTATCGGTGCCGAAGAGTTACTCAACCTCGGTGCCAAGGAACAGCGATCGGGCGGCTGGTTACGGAATCCCGGGTGAATATGTGTCGGGTAACGATCCAGACTTGATTTTTGCCGCGGCGGGCCGTGCCGTTGAACGCGCCCGCGGAGGAGAGGGCTCCACTTTGCTCGAATTGCAGACCACGCGACTCAAGGGACATTTCGTTCCCGACGCGTTGGCTTATATGTCCGCCGATGAGCGCAAAGCAATGGTCGACATGAATCCCATCTACCGAGACCGTCTCACCGCTGAAGGCGTGCTGACAAACCAGGAAGCCCAGTCGCTCGAAGCGGAAGCGCTCGCGGAGGTAGAAGCAGCGTTTGAATACGCGATGCACAGCCGGTTTCCAAACCCGGAGGCTGCATTCGACTGTGTCTATGCGTAATACCTTGTCAATTATTTGCCCAAAGGAAGAGACATGTCATCCGAAAGAACGTTGACGCTGGCGCGAGCAGGCCGCGAGGCGGTCATCTGGGAGATGGAGAACAACCCAGAAGTATTTATGATAGGGCAGGACATCGTGGGTACCGGCGGCGTATTCCGCACCGCCGAAGGTCTGGCGAAGCGTTTCGGCAGGGACCGCATCGTCGAATCTCCCATCTCCGAGACGGGGGTGATTGGCCTCGCCACCGGCGCGGCAATGGCCGGCATGCGTCCTTTGGTCGAGATGGCATATATAGATTTCATCGGTGTCTGCTTCAACGCACTCGCCAATTTTGCAGCGAAGACCCACTATATGTCCGGCGGCCAGTATTCGGTGCCGATGGTGCTCATTGCGGGAACCGGTGGCGGTTACAGCAATGCTGCGCAGCATTCGCAATGCCTATATTCATTGTTGGCTCATATGCCGGGGATGAAGATTGTGGTGCCGTCCAATGCCTATGACGCCAAAGGCCTGATGCACTCGGCGATTCGAGATGACAATCCCGTGGTGTTTCTGTACGCAAAGGCAGTAGCGGGATTGGGGTTTTTGGGGAAACCGCATCCTCGGGCCATGATGGCGGTGCCTGAGGAACCGTACGTCGTTCCATTCGGAAAGGCGCGAATATCGCGTGAAGGGAGTGATATCACTTTGGTGGGTCTCGGATACACCAGTGTGTTGGCCTTGGATGCCGCGGATCTTTTAATGCAGGACGACATCTCGGCGGAGGTGGTGGATTTACGGAGTTTAGTCCCCCTCGATCGCGAAAGTATTTGCGCCTCGGTCGCCAAGACCGGGCGTCTCGTGGTCGCGGACGAGGACTATGGTAGTTACGGCGTCAGTGCCGAAGTGCTTGCCGCAGTCGCCGAGAAGATACCGTCAGCGCTGCGCGCGCCCGCGCGCCGTGTGACATTCCCGGATATTTCAATCCCGTTTGCGCGCCAGATGGAGTACCACGTGTTGCCGTCAGCCCAAACGATTGCGGATGCGGCGCGAGCGGTTGTTCGAGGAGGAGCATGAGCATGTCGGATGTAGTAGTGCCGGCGGATCTTTGGGAGGTGGACGCCCAGGCCGTAGTAGTCTCATGGTTGTATAGAGATGGCGCGGTCGTCAAGCAAGGGCAAGTCATCGCCGAGGTTATGATCGAGAAGGTTCAATTCGATATCGTCGCTCCGAGCGACGGAGTATTGCATCACAAGATTCCTGCAAATGGGACGTTTGATCGTGGCGAGGCATTCGCGACTGTGAACGCTGAATGACGATGGCGGACACCGGCCCGATTCCGCAAAAGCTTTCGGCGGTGCGATCGATGATCGCGCGGAAGATGCACGAGAGCCTGCAGAGCACCGCCCAAGTCACGTACCATGCGGAAGTTGATGCACGGGCTCTGGTGGCCGCCAGGGCGGGATGGCGTACCGTGCACCCGCGAATAAGCTATGAGGATTTGACTATTGGGGTTTTGGCTCGCCTTGTCTCTCAGTACCCTATTTTCAATGGCGCTTTTCTAAATGGGGAATTGCGGCTCAGCCACGCCGTGCATGTAAGTATCGCGATCGCGTTGCCCGATGCACTGGTCGCACCCGCGGTATTTGACTGTGAATCGAGGACGCTCGCCGAGATTGCGAGCGCTAGAGTTGATTTGGTAGCTCGAGCACATTCGAATAAGCTGAGCATGCGCGAGATGACGGGAGGAACAATCACGATCTCGAATATGGGTGTTAGCCGCACAAGGTTCTTCACTCCTATTCTAAACGCCCCTCAAATAGCGATACTCGGACTTGGTCAAATCGCCCCGCGTCCGTGGATAGTCGACGGACAGCTGGCGGTTGCGCCGGTAATGGGGCTCTCGCTCACCACCGACCATCGAATCGTCGATGGTAGTCCTTCTGGAGAGTTCCTTACTGCATTGTGTAAGGAGCTAGAATCCGTTGACGGACCAAAATGACGGTAAAGGATGGAACGATGTGTCCGGCCGCGGCCCGGCGAGCGAAAGCTTCGTGTGCGCCGCCACCGAGGTCGCGGACGGTCGATATTTGGTCTGTAGCGTTGCGGGGACGTCGGTTCTACTATGTAGGAGTGGGGGTGCCCTGAGCGCAATCGAAAACCGCTGCTCGCATCAAGGAGTGGCCCTCGCCGGTGGCCGGCTGATCGGAGAGCGAATCATATGCCCCGAACACGGCGCTGCATTTGACGTCAGAACGGGGAAAGCCCTTTCATTCCCCGCGGTATTTCCTATTCGATCGTTTCCACTGGTAGAGCGCGACGGCCGAGTCATGATATTGATGCATAAGCCACTGGGTAGCATCGGACAATAGCCAGATTTCGCTCGTGTCGGCGCATGCATCCCTGGTATCCTGTTGCGGAGCGCGGGTCTCATTAGCGTGTTGTCGCGCTGGGGCGAGCGCGATTGCAGACCTGCTGACTCATGGGTTCGCGTTCGATACAGGATAGATTTTGAAAACAAAAAGAGCACCGACAATAAAAGACGTCGCGCTTGCTGCCGGAGTGTCTCTCGGAACTGTTTCGGCCGTAATTCATGGAAGGACAACGGTCAACCGGGATATTCGACAACGCGTCAAGCTCGCAATAGAGCAAATTGGCTATTCGCCCAACGCCATTGCGCAGAGCATGCGATCGGGTTCTACGCGATCCGTCGGTATTCTTGTCCGCGACATAAGTCTCCCGGCAATCGCCGCCTTTGTAAGCGCGGCCCAGGATGTATTCTATGAGGCTGGCTATGCCACTTTGATAGCAATTTCCCGCGATAAGCTTGACCGAGAGATAAACCTCCTTAACGCGCTCACCGGAAGGAAGGTGGACGGACTGCTTGTTTCTCATCAGCCTGAAGAGGACGCGGATTTGCACGCTCTGTTCAAGAGCGCCGGCGCGCCGATTGTGCTGGTCGAACGCGAACACCCGGATTGGATCGACGCGGTACTGGTTAACCACCGCGACGCCATGCGTCGAGCAACGGAATACCTATTGAATATCGGTCATCGGCGGATCGCGCTTCTGGTCGGCCTTCCCAACCTGTTTCCCTCGCGCGAGCGCATTGCGGGCTTCGAGGCGGCACATAATGCGCTGGGCGTATCGCTCGACCCAGCATTGAAGAAGACGGATTCATATCTCGCCGAGTACGGATACCGAGAAACCATGCTACTGTTTGCTTCGCCGAAACCGCCGACGGCGATCATCGCCGGAGGCCCGCTTCTGTCGGGAGTCCTACGAGCGTTAGCCGGCAAAAATCTGCGCATTCCAACCGATGTGTCGATCGTCGCAACGAGTAACTCCGACTTAGCCGAACTGACCATGCCGCCGATCAGCACTGAGAGATGGGATGCCAGCATCGTGGGTGAGACGGCCGCCCGCGTGCTACTCGAACGGATTAATACACTTGCCGTCTATGAACCACGGCGAGTCATGCTGCCATGTGAGTTCTCGTTGCGCGATTCGTGTGCCCCTCCGCGGCACTAACGAGGTACGTAAGCGCTCAGTGCAGCCCCAGTTCTCGCCGGACCATATCGGCGATCGCCAACGAAGCGGTGATCCCTGGAGACTCCATCCCGAACAAATTGACCAATCCTGCAATTCCGTGATCACGGCAACCCTGCATCACGAAATCGACTGCGGGTTGCCCCGGACCTACGAGCTTGGGCCGAATGCCGGCATAGTCGGGTGTGAGCGCACCATCGGGCAGCTCCGGCCAATAACGCCTTATGGAGTCGTAGAAGCCGTGAGCAGCGCCCGGATCAACGTGGTAATCAATACTTTTTATCCATTCGACATCGGGACCGAAGCGTACGCGGCCGTTCAAATCGAGTGTCACATGGACACCGAGCCCCGCTTCGTCGGGCATCGGATAGATCAGTCGCTGAAATGGAGGACGTACGCCGGTTAAGCCAAAATAATTCCCTTTCGCGTAAAATATGGGTGGGGCGAGAAGTGCGGGAAACCCTCGCAGGCTACGCGCTACAGCCGAGGCATCAAGGCCCGCTGCATTGACAACGCGGCGCGCGAGCAACCACATCGGAGCGTCAAACCCGATATTCAGCAAGATCGACTCATTTTTTACTTCGCCGAAACAAACAGGTGAGTTCAAGGCGACTATTGCGCCTCTGGCTTCTGCGTCAGCCTGCAGTGCCAGCATGAGCGCGTGCGTATCTACGATCCCGGTCGATGGCGATAATATCGCCGCCTTACAATTGACAGCAGGTTCGAGCGCGCGAGCGTCGGCTCCGGAAAGGGAAACCAAGTCAGCTACTCCGTTGCGGACGGCCCGCTCACCGAGCGCGACGAGCGCGGCGAGCTGGGACTCGTCGGTTGCGACCAGCAATTTGCCCAGGCGACGGTGAGGCACGCCACGATCAGCGCAATAGGCATAGAGAGCGGTGCGTCCTTCCACGCATAACGTCGCCTTCAAACTGCCTGGTTGGTAATAAATCCCAGCATGTATCACCTCCGAGTTCCTAGAACTGATTCCCGTCCCAATGGCGCCTGCGGACTCCAGAACAATGACCTGCAGTCCAGTCGCACTTAACGTTCTCGCGGTCGCCAGCCCTAGCACCCCCGCCCCAATGACCACGCAATCCACCTCCTCCATTGAAGGCTAACTTCCTGATTGCGCAACGCATTTGCATGCGGGCACCCATTCTTGCATTTGATCAATATCAAGCATATAACGTTTCACTGGAGCAGCCTTGGAGCCCACGGAGGCATCAATGACCCCAAAACCCGCAGCCTTGCATATATTCTGCAGCGGCTATTATGGCAGGCAAACAGCCTCCTGTCGCAACTACCATCGATTCGCAAACTGTGCCATAGTATTAATATAACGTTTCATGCGGTAGCCTCATGTTATGACGATATCCATCGTTCCTCTGATTCCCGGCAAAAGTCTGGCGGCACAAGTGCACGGTGCCGATCTGTTGAGGGGGCTCAGCGACACCGACTTCTCGAGTGTCGCTGCCGCGCTCGATGTTTATCCGGTGCTCGTTTTCCGAGGGCAGCAGTCTTCAAATGGACATCTCGTGGGTGAGGAAGAGCAGTTGCGCTTTGCGCGGCAATTCGGACCCCTCGACCATGCTTACCTACCGAAGAGCGCGATTCGCGAGGGGGCGAAAAGTGCTCACTACGGGGAGGTCTCCAACATCGGCGAGAACGGAGAAGTGTGGTCTGAGAATGATCGCCGTCGCTGGTTCTTGATGGCCAACTATTTTTGGCACTCTGACACATCATATAAAACGATTCCGACTTGGGTAACGATTTTGTCGGCGCATGAAGTTCCGCCGGTAGATGGGCATACGCAGTTCGCCGATATGCGAGCGGCCTGGAATTCCTTACCGCAAGAACTTCGTACTTTGATCGAACCGCTCACTGCAGAGCATAGCGTTTTCCATTCTCGTGGCTTAACTGGCTTTACGGACTTTAGCGCGGAAGATCGAGCGGCCGCTCCGCCAGCAATCCAGCCTCTAGTTCGAACCAATCCCCGTACCGCTGGCAAATCCCTATATCTTTCTGCCCATGCCTCGCACATCGTCGGCTGGCCGGCCGAGAAGGGCCAGCGCCTTCTCCACGATCTCACCGAGCGTGCCACCACACCGGACAATGTTTACTCGCATGACTGGAAGGTGGGCGACGTCGTTGTCTGGGACAATAGCACCACTATGCATCGAGCCACAGCTTATGACGAATTCCGCTACCGCCGGGTCCTGAAGCGCACTAGTGTAAACGAGAAACTTCCGGTTTCGATGTCAGATGTCTCCCGCTAATATGCCAGTTAAGTTGCGATCCTTAAGCGATGCAAAAGCTCGCGAAACGGCATCACTGCTTGCAACGACTTATCTCAATGGCAATCTTCTCGACGGCCTCCCCGGCGATCTGTGTCCTGAATCGTTGGCTGACGGTTATGCGGTGCAGGATTACCTTGGCGGCGAGCTCGGCTTCGCGACCGCTGGTTGGAAGCTCGGCCTGACCAACGTCCAGGCTCAAGCGGCAAAGGGCGTCAGCGAACCTGTCAAGGGGCGTCTTTTCAAGTCGCGGATCGCGATGGCTCCCGCGCGGCTGCGAGCACCGCCAGGCAAGTTGATGTTGGAGGCGGAGTTCGTCTTTCGCATCGCCAGTGATCTCGGCGGCGCCGACACTGGTGGACTCAGCGTAGACGACGTAGCCGATGCGGTCGCCTCGGTGCACATGGGCCTGGAGTTATGCGCGTCTCGTTTTCTGACGAAGAAGCCACTGTCGCTCGCCATGAATGTCGCCGATAACTGCTTTCATGGAGGGCTTGTCATAGGGAGGGTCATTGATCGGTGGAAAGCGATCGATCTGTCGGCAATGTCAGTCGAACTGTTTTGCAACGACACGATGCTGGCATCGGGCAGCGGCAGCGCGGTCCTGGGAAATCCGGTCAATGCGGTGCTGTGGTTGGCACAAGAACTGGCCCGGGACGGAAGGCGGCTTGCCGCAGGCGACTGGGTCACGACGGGTTCTTGCACCGGAGCGCCCGAGATTTCGGCGGGCGTCGAGGCGAGAGCGGTATTTGGGGGTGTGGGGGAAGTGCGACTGTGTTTGGATCGCGTCACTCCGTGGCCTAACGATGTTCAGGGTGGCAACGATGTCTGAATACTGGAATCTGCACGAGTTGGTCGGCGCCGCCTATCGGCAACTGTCGAGAAACGAGTGGGACTTCATCGTTGGCGGATCCGAAACCGAAAGCACGGTGCGGCGCAACCGGATCGCGCTCGATTCGCTAGCGTTGAGACCGCGTGTCCTGCGAAATGTTAACAGACTCGATTGGTCTTCCGTCCTGTTCGGGCGAAAGATGCGACTGCCACTCATCATGGCGCCCATTGGAAAGCAGCAGTACCACGGGGGCGCAGCGACCGTTGCGCGGGTCGCGCAGCGCTTCGGTTGCGCGTTCTCGTTGAGTTCGGTTAACGCCATGACGCGCATCGAAGACATCGCCGAGGCCGCCCCGGAAGGCGCCAATATATATCAGCTCTACATTCGAGGAGATCGGGATTGGATCACGAGGGAGCTGGATCGCGCCGTGGCGACTCGTTGCGTCGCTCTATGCGTGACCGTCGACACCACGGTGATCAGTCGCCGCGAACGCGATTTCGCCAATCGCTATACTTCACAAAATAGGCGGCGCTTCGAAGGCGCCGAGTATCAAGCGGGATTCGACTGGGAGGAACTGCTCTGGCTACGAGGTAAGTGGCGAGGGCCCCTCATTGTCAAGGGCATAACCACCGGCGAGGACGCCCTACAAGCGGTGTCAGTCGGTATCGATGGGATTTATGTATCCAACCACGGCGGGCGGCAGCTCGATCACGCCGTCGGCTCCATCGATTCACTTCGCGAGGTGGCGCAGGCCGCTGCAGGTAAAGCGACATTGTTGGTGGACGGGGGCATCTCGCGTGGAACCGATATTTTGAAGGCTATCGCGACGGGCGCGAGCGTCGTTGGGATCGGCCGTCTCCATTGTTTGGCGCTCGCAGCGGCTGGCGAGGCAGGTCTGGCGCGCATGTTCGAACTTCTCGAGGACGAGATCGAGATCGCAATGGGTCTCTGCGGCGCGGTTAAACTGGGGGAGCTCGACCACACGTATTTGCGAGAGGTTATTCCCATCGATCCGTGCGCGAATGCCTACGATCGCGCATTTCCCCTGCTCCATCTGCCCCGACACGATTACCGATAGAAGACGGGCTTGCCGTTCGAGTCAATGTATCCAGATGAATCAACGGAGACACAAATGACAATCAACATTAAGCCAATGGTGCGGATAGGCGGCGAAGTTTCAGGCCTGGACCTGACGCGTCCTCTCACGAAAGTAGACGAAAATTCTCTGCGGGACGCGCTCGAGAAGTACGCTTTGCTGGTCTTTCACGGTCAGCCGGTAAGCGACGATCAGCAGATGGCCATTACGAATGTGTTCGGACCGGCGCAAGTCACCTATTCCGCCATCAATGGCCGCTTCAAGCGACGAATTGCACGACCCGATTTCTCCGATATCGCTAATCTCGACGAAAACGGCGACATTCTCAAAGCCGATGATGAGCGCCGAATCTTCAGTCTATCCAACCAAGTTTGGCATTGCGATACGACATTCAAACGCATTCCGACGTCTGTCGCATTCCTGTCCGCGCGTGAGATACCGCCCGAAGGCGGAAACACAGAATGGGCCGATTTGCGGGCAGCTTATGATGACCTGTCGGACACTATGAAGACCAGCATCGAAGACTTGGTCGTGGAACATAGTCAATATTACTCGCGGGGAAAAATGGGCTTCACATCTTTCACAGATGAAGAGCGCGCGAAGTTTCCTCCGGTGCCGCATCCTTTGGTGCGCCTGCACGCATCCGGACGCAAGACGCTTTATCTCTCCAGCCACGCATCGCATATCGTGGGGTGGCCAGTGGCGGAGGGGCGTCGATTGATCGAGGAGCTCACGGCTCACGCTACGCAGGACAAGTACACCTACGTGCACGTTTGGCGCGTCGCAGACTTCGTCGCGTGGGACAATCGCTGCACCATGCATCGCGTTCGCCCGTATGACGAATTCAAGTATCGTCGAGTCCTGGCTCGTACAGGAGTCGACGAACCTGCGGCGCCGATCGAGCTGTCGTCGGTGCGTTCCGCATGAGATCGCATTCTTGAAATTGGTAAGTTTCTTGCGTAATGGGGCACCGGGCTTCGGCTGCATCAACGGCGACGGGGTCGTTGATTTTAGCGCTCGAGTCGAGGGTCGATCGCTTCGCGAGCACATAGAGATAGGTTCCGCGCATCCCGACTTGTCGGCAGACTTCTCGCTGGCTGAGGTCAAAATGCTGCCTCCAATCATGGAGCCGCGAAAAATCCTCTGCGTCGGGCTTAACTATCGTTCCCACGTCCTGGAGGCAGGGCACGAGATCCCGCAATTTCCAACCATTTTCCTCCGGACGGCAAACTCTCAGGTCGGACATGGCGCTCCGTTAATTCGTCCTTACATTTCCGATCAATATGACTACGAGGGAGAATTAGCGGTGGTCATCGGAAAAGGAGGGCGGCACATCCCGGCCGCCTCGGCGGCGCGGCACATCGCCGGCTACACGTGCTACAACGACGGTAGCGTGCGGGATTGGCAGCGGCGGGCGAGCCAATGGGGCCCCGGCAAAAACTTTACCGCTAGCGGCGCCTGCGGCCCCTGGTTGGTGACTGTGGATGAAATCCCGGATCCGGCCTTATTGGAGTTGACAACGAGGGTCAACGGAGAAGTGAGGCAGCACGCCGCCATCAGCGACCTCATATTCAGCGTTTCGGCGCTCATCGCATACTGCTCGGAATTTGCGGAGCTGGAGAGCGGGGACCTGATTGTCACGGGAACGCCCGGAGGGGTAGGCGGCGCGCGAACGCCTCCAGTCTGGCTTCGGGCCGGGGATCGGGTTGAGGTGAGCGTCTCAGGCGTTGGTACTCTTTGCAACGTCGTCGAGGATGAAAGGCTTCCGGCTGTTCAATAATGGTTCGTATCGCTTTTGGCAATTCATGCAAAATCATCCAGAAGCAGCCGGAAGCCAGGCGTCTTTAGATGGATCGGGAAATGCTGGACTTCTCAGGTACCGAGAAGATTCGAGCTGGCCAGGAACTGCCGGTCGATGCTTTGTCGGCCTGGCTCGTCGACAACGTGACAGGATTCTGCGGGCCGCTCTACATGGAGCAGTTCAAGGGCGGCCAGTCGAACCCAACCTACAAGCTGGTAACACCAGGGAAGTCCTATGTGCTACGTCGAAAGCCGCGTGGCACGCTCCTGAAGGGCGCTCACGCGGTCGAGCGTGAATATCGGGTGACGCTTGCGCTGTCTGAGGCGGGCTTCCCCGTGGCGAGCCCGTTGGCCCTCTGCGCGGACGAGGCGGTCATCGGCTCGGCGTTCTTCATCATGGACTTGGTCCCAGGACGAATTTTTTGGGATTCGACCTTCCCGGCCCTACAACCTTTCCAGCGCCGCGGCTATTTCGACCAACTCAACGCGACACTCGCCCGGTTACATTCCCTAAATCCGGGCGCTCTTGGCCTTGCAGACTACGGCAAACAAACCGACTACCTGAAACGCCAGATCGCACGCTGGTCTACGCAGTACCAGAACGATGACCTCGCGGGTCGCAATGTCGACATGGACCGGCTGGTCGAGTGGCTGCCGCAGCACGTACCGCCTGGCGATGAGTGCCGCATCGTGCATGGGGATTACCGCGCCGATAATTTGGTTTTCGACGCGAATGGCCCGCGAGTTCTTGCGGTTCTGGACTGGGAGCTATCTACTCTAGGACATCCGCTGGCAGACTTTACCTATCACTTGATGATGTACCGCCTACCGCCGAGCATCATCGGCGGGTTTGCCGGCGCCGACCTGGTCGCTCTCGGCATTCCGACCGAGGAAGAGTATGTGCGCGCTTACTGCCAACGCACGGGCCGCACCGGTATTGCTCAGCTTAACTTTTACATGGCCTTCAACATGTTCCGATTCGCGGCAATCTTGCACGGCATCCGGGGTCGCATTGCACGGGGTACGGCGAGTTCCGCACACGCGCAATCCATGGCCGCCAATGTGGCGCCGCTCGCCGCCATGGCCTGGCAACAGACCACGTCGCGGAGTGAATACGCATGAATCCGGAGACCCATGCCGATTCGCAGCGCGCGGCTGACATTGCGGCGAAGGTAGAATGGTTCGTACGTGAGGTCGTGGTGCTGTTCGAAAAGGATCCACGGCTCGGTCCACATGGGCCCGCCGAGGATCTGGTTCGGGAGCTAAGGCAATTGGCGCGTCAGCACGGCGTGCTGACGCCGCACATTCTCGCCGACGGATCGCATCTGTCGCAGCGGGAAACCGCCCTGGTGCTGCGCAAGTCGGGTCTCTCACCGCTCGGTCCCGTGGCACTCAACACGGCGGCGCCCGATGAGGGAAACATGTATCTGCTCGGCCGCATCGGGTCGGAGCAACAGCAGCAGCATTTCTTGCGACCTCTGATTGCGGGTGAGGCGCGATCCGCATTCTTCATGACCGAGCCCGCAGCGCACGGCGGCGCGGGCTCCGACCCTTCGATGCTCCAGACCGAGGCGGTTGCGGACGGTGATGACTGGGTCGTGAATGGACGCAAGGCATTCATCACCGGGGCGGTCGGTGCCAGCGTCGGCATCATCATGGCGCGCACCCGCCCTGCGGCGGCCGGCGACGCAGCCACGTTGTTCCTGGTCGATCTGCCCAATCCCGCGATTCGCATTGAGCGCGTCCTGGACACTATCGATAGCTCCATGCCGGGTGGCCATGCCGTGGTGAGGATCGAGAGTCTGCGAGTGGCTCGCAACGCAGTCCTCGGGGAATTGCACGAGGGATTTCGTGCGGCACAGATTCGGCTCGCACCTGCCAGGCTCTCGCACTGTATGCGCTGGCTGGGCGCTGCCATCCGCTCGCAGGAAATCGCGACCGAGTACGCCTGCCGCCGGCAGGCTTTCGGCAAGGCGCTGATCGATCATGAGGGCGTGGGCTTCATGCTCGCCGATAACGCGATCGACCTGAAACTAGCGGAACTCATGGTTGACTGGTGCGCAGCAGTGCTCGACCGAGGCGAGCAGGGCTCCACCGAGAGTTCGATGACCAAGGTGGCAGTTTCCGAACTTCTCTACCGCGTGGCCGACCGCTGCGTGCAGGTAATGGGAGGCACCGGTGTGAGCAGTGATACAGTAGTGCAGCAGATTTTCCGTGAAATTCGGGCCTTCCGCATCTACGATGGGCCTACCGAAGTGCACAAATGGTCGATCGCCAAGCGCATCAAGCATCGCGCGAGCCGCGCACCGATTCGCGAGTGATCCTCCAGGCCGACCTCCGTGGCAAACGCGCGCTGGTCACCGGGGCCTCAAGTGGTCTCGGTGCCTACTTCGCGCGGACTCTCGCGTTGTCCGGCGCCGAGGTCATCCTGGCGTCTCGCCGCAGGTCGCAACTCGAGGCGGTTGCCGAGCAGATCCGCTCGGGAGGTGGACACGCGCAGACGTTGGAACTCGACGTCGGCTCCAGCGCCTCGCTCTCCGAAGCCGCGCGCCTGTGGGGCCGGCTCGATATTCTCATCAACAACGCGGGCGTCACCAATTCCAAGCCTGTGTTTGAGCAGACAGAGGCGGACTGGGATTCCATCTTGGATACCAATCTGAAAGGGGCGTGGCTCATGGCGATGGAGGTGGCGCGTACGATGAAGGCTGGCGGTAGCGGGGGGTCCATCATCAATGTGGCATCCATCCTCGGCTTGCGCCAGGCGGGACAGGTCACACCCTATGCGGTCTCGAAGGCGGGAATCATACAGCTCACCAAGCAGCTCGGGCTCGAGCTGGCTCGCTTCAACATCCGCGTCAACGCACTGGCTCCGGGGTACTTTGCGACCGAGCTGAACAAGGAATTCTTCGCCAGCGATGCCGGCACAGCGCTGATCAAGCGGATCCCGCAGCGGCGTCTAGGCTCGCCGGACGATCTGGCCGGACCCTTGCTGCTCCTAGCCTCGGACGCGTCCCGGTACATGACGGGAGCCGTCCTCGCGGTCGACGGCGGCCATTTGCTATCGTCGCTCTGATCACTGGATCATTTCAATCGACCACTCGCTCCGAGAATTCCCGCACCGGACAATGCGCCATTTGGTGCGTTTTGTCCGGGAGCGATTCAAACCAGGATCACGCGACACATTCCCGCCGAATACATCGAAGCAGTCAAGAAAGTGACTCTCATGGCACGTATCGGCGGTCCCTCCGAGGTGGCCAATCTGGCGGTATTTCTCGCGAGCAATGAGTCCACATTGATGACGGGAGCGTCGGTCTTGATCAGACGGCGGCTATAACGCGATTTAGCCCCATGTCAAGACGCTGTAGAATGTCCTTCAGCGTGAACGTTGCTAGTTTCGCAGCTGTGAGTTTAGGGAGAACCCATTCGCGGCAGCCAAAGGGATCAAAGCCGAAGAGGCGACAGATTCCGATGCTCAAGTAGCATTTGATCGCGGCTGGGGATGCTCAGCAATGAGCGCTCCGGCATTGACTTAAAGCTTAACCGATACCTGCCCAACCGCGGCGTTCTTATATAAGACAGACCTATGGACCTAATATCCGGATTCGATCATGTCGCTATTACCGTAGCCGACATAGAGCTGACCTGTGCCTTCTACGCAAAATTATTCGGCGCCAGGAGGGTCGCCGAATACGCGCGTGCCGGTAAGGTCCTTGTTCGCCAGATTGCCGTCGGTAGCGCAGTGTTGAGTATTCACCAATTGGGGAACGGCATTAACCTGGCGGCCATCAGACCCACGCCGGGTTCCGCTGATTTTTGTTTGAGATGGAATGATTCCATCGCGAGCGCAGCGAAGTTGCTGCGCGACCATGAGATCCCCATCGTCGAGACCCCCTGTGCGCGCCGAACGTCCGAAGGACGGCCGAGCATGTCTGTTTATTTCAGCGACCCAGACGGCAATCTGGTCGAATTGATGGCAGCCGACTGAGTTGTGCGATTTTCCCCCTCGGGCATCGCCAATCTCGACGTTTACTTCGTCAGCAGGGTACGGCATTGCAGCGATCACCTATCGTTGATGACTTGCACGCCTCGTCATCACTCTTTACGCTAATGTCCGATCAAATCGGAACAAACACACACATGAAGAGCGCACCTCCGGCCTCGAGACCGTCTATCTGGAAACCGGAGATCCCGAAGGTTTCCGGTTATTTTGCTGCACGGCTTTCCAGACGACGCACACGCTTACGACGAGTGCGCGAAGCCCCTGGCCGTCTTTGGCTATCAAACCTTTGCGCCGTTCTTGCGTGGTTACGGACCCACGCGCTTTCTCGATCCTTCGGCGCCTCGCATCGGGCAACAAGCATCCCTCGCCCAAGACCTGCTGGGATTTATGCATGCTCTGGATCTCAAGCGCGCGGCGCTGGTGGGCTAGGATTGGGGCGGCCGCGCCGCCTGCAACATCGCCGCTCTGTACCCCGAGCGCGTGCGGTGTCTGGTGTCGGTCAACGCTACAACATGGTAAATCCCTTCGCGCCAGCGAATCCGCTCAAGCCTGCACAAGAGCGGCGATTTTGGTGTCAGGGGTATTTCGCGACCGAGCGCGGCCGAGTGGGCTTGACCGCGAACGCCGTGGTTTGTGCCGTATATTTTGGTGGGAGGAATGTCGCCAACTTGGCGCTTTAGCGATGCGGAATATGACCGCGTCGCAGACTCGTTCGACGACTCGGATTTTGTCGAAGGTGGTCCGGAATTCCTATCGCTCTCGGCATGGTTTTGCACCGATCGCACCCAGATTTGAGGCAATGGAGCGGCGGCAGCGAATCGCAGCGTTTCCGCCGATTGAAGTCCCGACCTTGGTGCTGCACGGCTCGGAGGACGGCTGCGCGCCACCGGAGATGTCCAGGGCTCTTGTGTTCCGCCAGTTTTGCCCGGCTCGGGGCGTCGGGCAAGACCGGATGCTTGACGACGTTCTGCGCGATCGCTTCGACCAGCGGATAGTCGCTCACGGTCTGCACGAAGATCGCGCCGTTGTCGTGGCGCGGCGTAGCCGTCACGTCCACCTGCAGCACCAGCCGCAGATCCTTTTGCAGCATCCGGTGATGAATGTCCTGAATGCACTGAAACCAGGCCAGCCGGCTATCGTGGATGTGGTGCGCCTCGTCATTGAAGACAGCGAGTTCGTCGATCTCGCGCACGATCTCACCGAGATCGGTATTGCTGTCGTTTGTCTTGCCGGCAGGCTTGTCGCCGAACGGAGCCAGAAAATAGTCTCGCAGATCGTCATCTTCGAGCGACGGCTCCGGCACGTCGCCGAGATAGACGCGGTGAATGTTGGTAAGGAAAATGTTACCGACTGGCCGGACGACGCGGACATCGTCCTGGATGTGCAGCGCCATCTGGAAATCGTCGCGCCAGTTGCGGCCAGCATGGCCGTTGTCCGGCAATATTGGATCGTTGAAGAAGATGCGCAGCCCGTCGAAATCCGTGCGCAGCCGATCGAGAACGATAATGTTGGGCGCGATCAGCAGAAAATTCCGTGATAAGGTGGATTCCGGTTCATAGAGCTTATGGAAGTAGCTCCATGCCATGAGCAACGACAGCACCTTGGTCTTGCCTGCGCCGGTGGCCATCTTGACCACAAATCGCGGCCAGTCCTCATCGAACATGTTGCTTGAGACAGCGCCGGAGGCGTCGAAACGCAGCAGGTCGAACTTGTCGCGCGTTCCGCGCACGTCATAGAGCCAGATCACCGTCTCGACCGCCTCGCGCTGCGCGAAGTAGTAGCGAAACTCGCTTTGCGTGCCGTCCGGTTGGTCAATCAGGTGATCAATGCCGAACCACCAGGTCAGTAGGGCGCGGGAAGTCGGTGACGCGCCGGTATAGTCCTTTGCCCGCCAGGTTTCGACCTCTTCGCGAACCTTAGCGACCAGCGGCGGCAACAGCTTTTCATAGGCCGTGCTGCGCAGCTCTTCGGCTGCGGGAAACCAGCGTAAATCCGACGGCAACACCTCGTGGGGCGATCGCGGGAAATTCGGATGTAATGCCATAAAGCAGCGTTCCTCGTACCTGTCGTTTCTAACCGGCCGCTCTCAATCCGATGGGAGCACTTAAAATGGCACCGGCCGCGCTTCCTCGCAATGAGCTTCCATTTCGGTCGAATGCTTTCGGCGCTCTAGTCATACGTTCACGAGCCGTCGCACCGCTGCAAGGGCGTCGGGAAATGCAATAGTTTCGTCTTTTCCGGCGAACGATACGTACGCACGAATTCCGCGTATTCATCAGCCCATAGTGCATCTTTGGTGAGCCTATCAAGCATGACAGCGAAGCGCTCCGCCGGGTCTGCCGGGGCCTTGCCGCCACCCCTGCCCGTATCGGCGATCATGGCCGCCGCCAAAAGCGTTTTGAACGCCGGTGCTGTAATGACGCGGTGTTCGAGGGCAGCCAAGTCGTGCACGTGTCGAATAACGGTCGGGTCGTCCCTCTCGCCGCCGCGTTGACGGACGCAGACGCGCCAGGCGAGCGCGCTCAACTTATCGGCCGCTGTCTCGATCGGATCAACACAAGGAAATGCTGGGATCTCAGGCGGATTATTCTGGGCTATTGCCAAGAGAGACCGAATAGGGCGCTCGATCGGAGGCAAAGCCGGCGCCTCGAAGGTCATCTCCAAACGCAAATGCGGCCGGAATCCCGGCACCACAGCAAATTCGCTGTGGTAGGCAATGTCTGTCGAGAAAAAGTTGCCCTCTCTTCCGCCGAGAGGCTTGCCGATAACCTCAAAGTCGGCTGCGTTTAGAGCGGCCAAGACGCGCTCGCGATAGCGCCGACGGTGGGCACGAGCTTGCGATGTGCTGGACGCGGCCGGCGTCGCAACCTTGAAGTCGATATCTTCTGAAAATCGCTTGATGAGACCCCAGGCTGCGGACAGCGAGGTTCCGCCCGAGAAGGCGGGCTGCATGCCGCCATGATCGAGCATGGCAATCACGCTGATGGCACGCACGACGTGCCAGTCCTTTTCGACCAAGCCTTCGTCGGTATCGAGCCGGTTTGCGGCATCTTCAACGAGGCGTGGGTCGAGCACGTTCAAAACTTAGGGTTACTCCGTTGTAGCCGATTTTGCGCCGGACCCGTTTTCTGACAGCTACCACGCGACCGGCTGGCACTTGCGTGGTCTCACCGGCGCTGTAGGCTTGTTCGAGGCGCGTGGGTTCGGTTTCAATGCCGAGCCGGTTCAGTGCCTCCACGGCAAGTCTGCGAAAGCCTTTCACAGGCGTTGGAGCGCCGTCGATAAGCGATGGCCGGGTGCGCGCATATAGCCCGAGCCCAATTTTCACCAGCCTGCCTTGCCGGACGAGCCGAAGTAGGGCGCGACCGACTTGGTCATAGCCGCCCAGATCATTGAAATCAGAACGCAGAAACACATCACCGCGCTTGCGGTCGATCCGCTTCGATAGGCGTGTTTCCAAGCTTTCCTTCATAGTGTCAGACTACGACACTTAGTGATAAATTTCAATATAAAAATCAAAGAGATAATTGCATTGAATTCCCTGTGTTTTTTGCTCTGAAGAGATGCCACCACAGGGCGTCTCCCCTTCGGGGTCGGGTA